>Ga0316600_10001289_pt1 | contig 11489 bp, 10 predicted proteins | sample OWC_soil_day5_CT_FD_207652 | JGI IMG/M metagenome (GOLD analysis project Ga0316600, IMG submission 207652) | Wetland soil microbial communities from Old Woman Creek delta, Ohio, United States - OWC_soil_day5_CT | ecosystem: Environmental > Terrestrial > Soil > Wetlands | place: USA: Ohio...
TATCTCCCTGATGTAATTTCTCTAGTCCACGGGCCAATCCTGCATTGTTAACTAGAATGTCAATTTTTCGCCAATTTTCCGGCAATCTGTCAATAACTTCATTAACTGCCTTTTTATCTTGTACATCTAATTTGCAAGTCAGTATTTCAACTTGATATTGTTCTTTGAGTACACTAGCAATTTCTCTGACTTTTTCAATGCTTCTTGCACACAAAATCAAATGAGCTCCTGCACGTGCGAATACTTCAGCACAAGCTTTACCAATTCCACTACTTGCCCCACTAATAAAAATAATTTTATCTTCTAACATTTGCATATTTTAGCACCTCTTTTACTTATTTTACCCTTATAAAATCAATTTTAATAAAAAAAATTAGATGATCGCAATAAATATCCCAATATTAAACTCCGCTGATTTCTTATAAAATTCTTATATGTTAGATAATATCATGCACCATCATCCATCACCTGCAGGTATGAATCATTTAGTACATTTCTCCATTTCATTGTATATAATAAGCAGATAAAATAATTAATATTAAAGGAGCTAAACCGATATGAATTTCACTATAGAATGCCCTATCTGCAAAAATAATTTTCGTGTAAACTCTAAAGAATTGGCCGAAAAAGAATTCTCTTTTAAATGCCGTGCCTGTGGCACTACCCCTTCCCCTGATATCATGACCGCCTACCGAAATGTTGGTAAAACCATGGCTGACCTATACGAACATCAGAATTGCGAAGATGAAGAAGAGCTAACGAAATAATAACCTTATGGATTCATCTAACAGGCTGTTATTTTGTATCTTACTCATTTTTTCAATGCAACTGCGCTATCAACCTCAGCGAAACTCTCAATAATCTTATCGGCCCGCGACAAATCCTGCTTGCCCGAATTAGGATTATAAAAAGCAATACATTGCATTCCTGCCGCCTTGGCTGCCACTACCCCATTTCGCGAATCCTCAAAAACTAAACATTCCTCTGGACAAATATTTAAAAGTTTTGCTGCCCGCAAGAAGATATCAGGAGCAGGTTTACTATTTGCAACCTCTTGGCCACTCACTTTAACATCAAAAAACTTATTCATATCAAACATATCTAAAACAACATTGATTTTTTCATTAGTAGAAGAAGAGGCCAAAGCCAGTTTTATTTTATTTTGATGGAGATTCTTCACCAAAACATCAACACCATGAATTGGTTTTTCTGTTTTAGAGGATAACAAAAACTCAAGACATTTTTCTTCATATTCCTCAACAATTGCTGCTAAATCCCCTTCAATATTATACTTTTTTTTAAGTGTTGAATAGATATGATCATTTGTAGTTCCAATAAACCGATTGTACTCCTCATCGGAAATAGTTAACCCGAATTTACTCCTTGTATAATCCATGAATACCTTATAATGCAACGGTTCACTATCAATAATAACGCCATCCATATCGAAAATCACAGCTTTTATCATAATCCAACTCCTCCTAAAGCTAAACCTTTAGTCCCCAACATCAACATACGCATCGCAGACATTTTCTATACGAGAGATTAAGTTATTCCATTCATCACTATTCAAAAATGCTTGCCCATTTTTTATCACATACGCTGGCATCCTAGCTGTAATACCTTGCCCAAAACTAGCTACTGCTAAAACACCATCAGCGATCAGAACTGATGCACCATAGTCAGCAGGAATAATGGAGATGTATTCCATAAAAAGTTGTCGATTCACTGTTGCTTTCATCTAAGAATTTCTCCTTATCATCTTATAGCTACCACTTTTATCATGAACAATATTTATATACTACTTCAAAAACAAAATTCCTTCTTTAAAAACAATATGTTCCATTAAATTCCAACTAAAAAACGCCCATCCCCTGAACATTCTAAGGATATAAGCGTTCATTACTTGTGAATCTAAAGCTCATTCATTTTGCACTATCTGCGATCTATTTACGGAATCAGAAAGTATATCACTTTCTCGATTCCAAGTAAGAACGACTAAGACTTCTGCCTGCGTCTGAGGACTTGGCACAAGCCAAGTCTTTTCTTATATTTTGAAGTTGTGATAACAGCATGCCGACAAGCATAATAGCACATCCCAAAGTCTCCTGAATTCCTAGTTTTTCATTCAAAATAATCCAGCCGCCAAGAGCGGCAAAAACCGTTTCCATACTAAGGATAATAGCGGCGTGAGATGGCTCAGCATTTTTCTGCCCAACAACCTGCAAGGTATAGGCGATACCAACAGAACAAATCCCCCCGTAAAGAATCGGCACTATGGCTAGTCTAAGAGTTTCAATACTCATGGTTTCTATGAACAAAGCTGTAACTATACTCAGCACTGAGCAAGTAATAAACTGAACAAAAGACAATTGGAGTACATCTACTTTTCGGGAAAAGCGATCAATTACTAAAATATGAACGGCCCAGAAAAAAGCCCCAATAAGTTCAAGAATTTCCCCGTAGGAAATGAAGAAACTTTCTTTCACGCATAGAAGATATAATCCCACAATTGCAATAACACAGCCAAACCAAGTACTCATAGAAATGTATTGTTTTAAAAAGATGCCGAGCATTGGCACAATTACAATATACAAACATGTGATAAAAGCTGCCTTACCCGCTGTTGTATCTACTAAGCCAATTTGTTGTAAGGTTGCTCCCAGAAAAAGAACCAGCCCCGCTAACAGACCTGCTCCCAAAATACTTTTCAGATCATGGCAGGTATTGCTTGTATCCTGAGAACTTTTCTTATAAAAGAAAATCAAGGGTAATAATGAAAGGGCACCTAAAGCAAACCTCACACCATTGAAAGTAAAGGGCCCCACATATTCCATTCCCACCCTCTGTGCTACAAATGCAAAGCCCCATATTGCCGCAGCTAATAACAGTAACAAGTTCGATTTAAGTATAGTCATCAATAACGCTCTCTCAATCAAAATGTATTTTTCACTATTAATATCTTTCGTTATCTATCGACAAATCTCCTGCTATCATGACTCTTCACTCCTAGCCATCTCCATTCATGCGTGGAAAAGCGCGCCTTGTAACGTGCAACCTCTGCAAAATCAAAGTTTTAATTTACCATGAATTGCAGTGGCTAAAATAAGAAACACTAAAAAAAATAAGGAGGGAGAAAAGATATGAAAAAAATAATAGCTAAATCCAAAAATCTGCGCCACAAGTATAAACGCTACGCAGCTGTTTTAGCAGGTGCAGCCATTATGGCGGGAACCTCATTACCCGGTATCCCAGCTACTAAAGTTGCGGCTTCCGAAGTTCCTGACACTTCTCCTCCTATCACAACAGAACAAGTCACAACAGTTAATAATGATCAGCCAAACTTTGTTAAGCAATTTATTGCAAACAAGACAAATCCAATAAAAAGATTAAATCGTGGCTGGCATGAGCATATAGGAGGCTGGCCTAGCTCAGAGGATAATCAGGGATGGGTCGAAAATGGACATATCTATTATCGTCATGATAAAGATCATTCTGATGAATACAATAATGCTCTTAGCAGCCCCGTGGAATTTGTAAAAGAATACGCTTCCCTATACGGATTCGATCCTGACAATGATATTTTTACACTGCTTTCTGAATCAAATGGTGAAGCGACTGTCCAAGTAGTAAAATCTGATACCGGGCAACGATTTAAGGTCGATTTAGAAAATCACCTGGATTGGAGAATTGTTGCCATTCGCGGTATCGGCGACATGAATCATCCGGCAACCTATCACTCAACTCGAGGATTTTACCCTTATTAAATAAATCTATACAAGCAAAAAGCGTCTATCTCCTCAAATCTTTGAGGGCATAGACGCTTTCCATAATTTCCGGAGTAACTCTAAAAAGGATACTAGTGTTATAACTAACTCTCGTATGTTTTTATTTTTACTAAAAATCTAAGGTCATGTACTTAACCTTCACGTCAGGAATTGCCTTCAACTCATTTTCCATGTCACTAATGACAAGATCATCTCCGCAGAGTTGCAATATAATCATTCCACTGTTACTGCATTCATTCACAACCGCATCATGCAACCCCAACCGTACTCTAATATAACAACCATATTTCGTCAATACATCTTGCACCCCAGCAGCAGTTTCTACGCGTTTTTCCTGTAAGATCACCATAATAATTGAACAATTATCCATCTTTTTACCCTCCTTCTTACTTTCAATTTTTATGTCATTGAAATAGCTGAAACCCTATAATTCTTTCAGCTTTACAAAGGACATCTTCTAACAAATATGAATTATTAGAATATTACTTATATTCGCTACAAATTTATGTTCCCCCATGCTGGCCTCCCATATTTTATGTGTTTTAAATAAAAACAATCGTACATTTTTAAAACCAACTCATTTTATTTGTTCATATCTTACTCTTATTAACGTCTTCATACTCATCCAATATTTCTTGGGATGGCATTGCATCAGATATGCTGACAATATAAATTGCTAAACAGGAAAATATAAAGCCAGGAACTATTTCGTACAGCCCGAACAAGGCAAACTGCTTCCATATCAGCACTGTAATGCCACCAACAATAATTCCAGCTAAAGCTCCATTTCGTGTCATACGTTTCCAAAAAAGAGCCATTAGGAGTGCAGGACCAAAAGAAGCGCCAAATCCAGCCCAAGCGTAGGCTACCATATCTAAAACAAAGTTGTTAGGGTCAAGGCCAATAAGAACGGCAATAACGGAAACACCAATTACCGTCAGGCGGTTCACCCAAACTAGCTCTTTTTCACTAGCATGTTTGCGAATCAAAGCCTTATAAAAGTCTTGCGATACTGCAGAAGAAGTAACTAGAAGCTGTGAGGATGCGGTACTCATAATAGCAGCCAAAACCGCCGACATAATCAGACCAGCGAAAAATGGAGAAAAAATTTCAGTCGTCATGCTCATAAATACGGTTTCTACTGCCGCACCTTCAAGAGGCTGCTGCAAAAACACCCGACCGACCATCCCCACTAAGACAGCAGCCGCTAAAGACAGCACTACCCATGTCATGGCAATATTTGTCGCCTCCTTAATTTCTGAAGACGAGCGGATTGCCATAAATCGAACTAGAATATGTGGTTGCCCAAAATAGCCAAGCCCCCAGGCCATCAGAGATATAATGGTAATTAAGGACAGCGGCTTTCCTGCAGCAGAAGTAAAGGGGTTAAACATTTCAGCATTGAGTGTTGCCAAAGATGCAATCGTGGCACTAGGCCCCCCCATTAAAAAGGCCGCCGTAATTGGCACTGCGAGGATGGCAAAAAACATCATAACACCCTGAATAAAATCTGTCCAACATACAGCCATAAACCCACCAAGAAAGGTATAAAAAACTACAACCAAAGCACAAATCACCATTGCCGATACATACGGAATGCCAAAAACCGTATTGAAAAGCTTACCACCAGCGACGAATCCTGAGGAAGTATAAATTAGAAAAAAAATAAGAATAAAGACTGCGGAAATAATCCGAAGAGTTTGCGAGTTATCACGAAAGCGATTTTCAAAAAAATCAGGCAGAGTCAAAGAGTCATTGGCAATCTCCGTATACTGGCGTAAGCGCTTAGCGACAATCTGCCAATTTACAAACGTTCCTAAAATTAAACCGAGAGCAATCCAACCAGCCTCCAAACCAGACATATATGCATATCCTGGCAAACCCATGAGCATCCACCCACTCATATCCGAGGCCTCAGCACTCATGGATGTTACCCACGGGCCCAGTTGACGACCACCGAGTATATAGTCCGACACACTTTGTTCTTTCCGCCAATAATAAATTCCAATCCCCATCATTAGGACAATATAAATTGTAAAGGCTGCTAAAACTCCTATACTGCTTTCAATCATCTGTTTATCATCTCCCGTATTATGTTATATACAAATGTATAATTGATATGTCAAATTATACCTCTAAAGTATCTAAACTAGCAATACTTACCTTCAATAATTCGTCATAGTATCCTCCAAACTCATTTCCTACACATGAATTATCTGAAAATAAATAAAGGTTTATATTTATTTTTACCGAATATTCTATTAATTTAGGAAAGGAAGTGTTATTATGGATACCAAGGAGCTACAAATATTAAAATCTTATCATCATAAAATAGAGCAAAATGCCTTTGACGAAAAAGATATTTATTCTTTTTTAAATTTAATCAGAAAGTCGGCGAAAAAAGATTCCCCCACTTTTGAACTTGGTGATTTTATTGTCCAAAGAGAAAAACATAGAGGATATATTAATACCTATTTACTTGATGTGAAGGCAAAGCTAGATAAATCATCAAAAGAAAAAACAGCACTAGCTATTGCACCCGTTTATTCCTTTGATGAAATATCCAACAATATTAACGACATTATGCTACTACATAAATTATCTAGTTTTAAAGATGAAGTTATTTGTGGGATTATTTTATGCATAATCTCTTTGTTGCACGATGTGAAAATATTAAATAAGAAAGAACAGATTGGTAAGTTGACATTTTCTATTCAGCATGATCAAATTATATTATTAGGTATATTACATGGCAAAAATAAAATCGAGATAACTTTTCCTATAATCAACGTTAACAATACTTTCTGCAAAATAATGCATCAAACCAATGAACCGGTTTTATTTAATGACGGTGTTAAAATAAAGAATGTCCATAATAAATTGATTGTTAATTTCAACTAAATAAGCGTCAGCAATAACGTAATGCCTGGACTAATGTCCAGGCATTACGTTATTGCTTCTATTGCCACCTGCCTTTTTTCATATGACCTTCGGTATATCTGCGGGATAAACTAAATCTGCATACAAATGTATTTTGCAAGAGGACAAAAACGAAGATATACTTGTAAAAATGTATTGACAGAGGATGTTGTCCGCAATATAATAATTTTTAGTGACACAATACACCCTGTATGTACATACCTAATTTCGTTTTGATAACTTGTAAACTAATTCTAAGAACTGTCATATACGGGAAAACGTAATTTACAATTGTCGCTGACTGGTTTTATCTTGATCTAAATTTATTTTTGACAAAAGAGGAGATGACATTATGTTTAAGAAATGGCTAGCCTTAACTGCTGCTACAGTAATGTTGACTAGCTTGCTAGCTGGTTGTGGAGGAGCAACAACAGGTAGTAATGACAAAGAAATTAAGATAGGAGCTAACGTTGAGTTAACTGGCGGTGTCGCTGATTATGGAAAACAGACCCTTAATGGTATGTTATTAGCTATTAAAGAAGTGAATAATGCAGGTGGAGTTCTTGGCAAAAAAATTGTCCTTGTACAGGCTGATAATAAATCAGAAGCCTCAGAAGCTGGCAATGCTACCACTAAATTAATTACTCAGGATAAAGTTTCAGCAATGCTTGGACCGATCACAAGTTCCAATGCTCTGGCTTCTGTACAGATTGCCCAGGATAATAAGGTTCCTCTTATTACTCCAACAGGAACTAATACAAAAATAACTGTTGATGATAACAAAAAAGTACGCCCCTATGCCTTCCGTGGCTGTTTTATTGATCCTTTTCAAGGTGTTATAATGGCTAATTTTGCAACAAAGACATTAAATGCGAAAAACGCAGTTATGTATATAGACAGTAGTTCTGATTACTCGAAGAACTTGGGTGAATCATTTGAAGAAAGTTTTGCAAAAGTTGGCGGAAAAGTAATCGGTAAAGAAGCTTTCTTACAAAAAGACCAAGACTTTAAAGCTGCATTAACTAAAATCAAATCTATGAATCCAGATGTAATCTTCCTTCCTGCATATTATGAAGAAGTAGCTAAAATTGTTAAACAAGCCCGTGAAATTGGCATTACTGCGCCCATCCTAGGTACGGATGGCTGGGATAATGCAAAAATATCTGAAATTGCTGGTCCTGCTGCACTAAATAATACTTTCTTCAGCAATCACTATTCACCAGAAGACAATGAGCAACGAGTCAGTAAATTTGTTGAAGCTTACAAAAAAGAATACAATGAAGCTCCCAGTGCTTTTGCGGCATTAGGTTATGATACCGCTTTAATGCTGATTGATGCTATCAAACGCGCCAACAGTGCGGAACCGGCTAAAATTAGAGATGCTATGGAACAAACTAAAGATCTTCAGCTTGTCACTGGAATCTTGACACTTGACGCTAATCATAATCCTATTAAGAGCGCTGTCGTTATCGAGTTGAAAGATGGAAAACGCACCTTTAGAGAAAAAGTAAATCCATAAGGTAAAATAGATGCCCCCCGAGTATAGCAGACTAAGCTATACTCGGGGGGCTAATTAATTAGCCAATTGATCTATGAATATTATATACGTAAGATTAAAACTAAAGCCAAGAAACAAGCTCTGGGTGCAGTGATGAACAAGTTGCTACGCATCATATTTTCAATTTTCAAAAACAAGCAACCTTTCCGCTTGATTACCTCTGATCAGTAAGTGGAGATGTATCAGAAAGTTCGACCAGAAGCCGCATAACTTAAGGATAGGAGTTGAACATTATCTCTGCCTTTCTTAATAAATATTCTCTTTTAGGAAAGGTTTGTTTCCTATACTCTTTTTTATTTTACCCTTTATTGATATTTAGGGCTTGACTTTAATTAGCTGGTCTTTGTTTTTTTATAAAGACTATTTGAGCTTAAATTCTAAATTTCCGGATTTCAAGTTGTAATTCCTCTGCCATTTTAGCTAGGCTCTGGCTACTAGCTGCTATTTCTTCCATAGACGCTGATTGTTCCTGGGTTGCCGCCGAGACGTTTTGTGTATGTCCAAGAGCGTCCTTGCTTATATTGTCAATTTCGTTTACGGCTGAAACAATATGCTGACTATCCTTTGCCATCTGTTGCATGTTAGTAGAAATTTCTTTGATTTGTTCAGAGACTTCCGTCACAAGATTGGTGATATTATCAAAAGATTGACCCGCTAAAGTTACAACTTTCGTCCCTCTTTTTACTTCCTTAGTACCGTCATTCATAGCCACAACAGCTCTATCTGTATCAAGCTGTATTTCACTAATTAAGCCAGCTATTTGTTTTGCGGCTTTTTGAGATTGCTCAGCTAGTTTCCTAACTTCTTCCGCAACAACTGCAAATCCCCTTCCTTGTTCTCCTGCTCTAGCAGCTTCTATAGCGGCATTTAAAGCAAGAAGATTCGTCTGTCCCGCGATACCAGATATAGTATCAACAATTTGTCCAATTTCCTTAGAGCGCTCCCCTAGCTTCGCGACAACTATTGCGGAATTATTTACTGTTCTTTCGATACTGACCATCTGTTCGTTAGCGTTAGCAATAACCCCTAGACCTTCTAATGCCGTTTCAGCAGTTTTGTTTGTAGAGCTTGCAACAACATTACAGTTCGCCGCCGCTTGTTGGACATTACCCGACATATGCTTGATTGTAACAGAAGTATCATCAATAGCCTTTGATTGATTTTCTGCTCCACTCGCCACTTCTGTAATTGTTGAGGCTACCTGGGTTGCGGCTTGGGCAGACTGTTCCGCATTTGCCGTTAACTGTTCAGATGAGGCCGCTAGTTGCTCCGCCGTCTGAGCAACATTTTTTATAAGAGTGCGAAGATTTTCAGTCATGTTATTGACAGCTCTAATTAGCTGACCAACCTCGTCTTTAGAATCAAAACTAACGCCCTGTACGATTAAATTTCCATTTGAAATTTCTTGCACATTAGCAACTACTGCAATAAGTGGTTTGGATATTATTTTTGCTACCCACCATCCTAATCCTACCGCAAGTATGATAGATATAAACGGGATACAAATGAGCATTTTATTCGCAAAAGCAAAGTCTAAATTATTTTGGTTGCTGATCTCATCGGCTGTTTTAGCGTTGTATTCTGCAAGTTCGTCACCGAGCCCATTCATAGTATAGAGGTAAGGTAAAGCATGATTCCTATAGTATTCGTAGGCATCTAACTTTTGTCCATTAGATGCTATATCTAAAGATTTTTGTCGTTCGATTCTATAAGAACTTAGTGCTTCTTTTATTTTGTAAATTATTCCTTTTTTAGCCAGATCAAGATTTACTTTCTCATAATCAGCCATTATTTTGTCATTTTCATCTTTCAATTTAGCAAAATGCTGGTTAAGTTCTTGTTCTTTAGCTTTATCATTATTTAATAATATCAACTGTAAGGTAATAACTTCGCCAGCTCTAATATTGACCCTAAATGAATTTATCCATTTGATAGGTAGTAAATTATCTTCATAGATTTTTGTCATGTCATCATTAGCTTTTTGATTAAAGTAGAATCCTGCGAAACCGATTAATCCCATCCCAATTGCCATCAATACAATAAGACTGATAATTTTTGTTGCTGTGTTCAAGTTTTTAAACATTAAGTTCGCGCCTTCTTTCTTTTTATTACCGTTTCCTCATTATATAGGTCAAAAATCTTTTTCTAAAAATGTAAAAGATAGATACACTACTACATTTGACCCACTACTAAAAAAATAGACCACCAGATTGCATTGAGTTTTCTAACTCAAGTTGCAACCTGGCAGTCATAACATCTTTGTCTTAGACCCACGGTTTTGCGTCCTCATTTTTCAATGAGTTTGCCCAACACTCAATTCACTTTATGTAAATCTTACCACTATTTAAAGTACAAGTCTAGCTAAAAAGTTTATTATTAGCTGTTATTTCGGTCTTATCTTACATAAATAGCACAGTTGAATACTGGAAACTTGGATTATCGTTGGATCAGTAGTATATCTTGCCTATTTCGCAACTCTAGCTGGCTATGTTTTATGGGGCAAACTATTGTCCCGTTATCCAGCCGTCGTCGTCTCTCCTTTAGCCCTTATGGTTCCGTTGGTAGGTATGAGCAGTTCCGCATTTTTTTAGGAGAGTCCCTCTCTCTTGAGCAAAGTTTAGGTGCTCTATTGGTTATGCTAGGACTAGCAGTTCATGTGTTCAGAAGATACTAAATTTTTTTTCACTCCCCGAGTAAACTCAGGAGATTCTTGAGTGATGAGACCACAGAAAAATCGCTCAAACCGAAGTCTGAGCGAACATATTGTGCGACACGTTCCTAAATGAAAAGTTTAAGCATTGGCAGTAATGCCAAGAGAACTAACATCCCGATTAATCGACCCTGAAAGGCTCACCTCAAACGTCCGACGTGCATGGATGTCTTATGCACTGTGTGGATCGGAGGAAAAGGCGGAGATTATATCAAGACCTTACCTATTGATATACATACATATGAAATTTCCGTAAAACCCGCGAGACCCTTAAATTGAATTTTAATTTAAAAACAGAATCACGGGTATCTTAACTTGATATTCCGTATGGCGTTAGAAGCGCTTGTTGATCATATTTGTAAAAAGGGCAAAAATCGGTTTGCAAATCCTGCTCATACAGCCTCTTTGCTACAACAAGCAGCTCGTAATTCTTATCGATTGGATATGTGTTTATATGAACCTTTAACCATCTCTATCGCTTCATCATTCAACCTTATTTCCGCTTATGAGTCCG
>Ga0316600_10001290_pt1 | contig 11488 bp, 8 predicted proteins | sample OWC_soil_day5_CT_FD_207652 | JGI IMG/M metagenome (GOLD analysis project Ga0316600, IMG submission 207652) | Wetland soil microbial communities from Old Woman Creek delta, Ohio, United States - OWC_soil_day5_CT | ecosystem: Environmental > Terrestrial > Soil > Wetlands | place: USA: Ohio...
CCGTTGCAGCCTGGCTGTTAAAAGAACAGGGCTATGACGTAATCGGCGTGACCATGCAGATCTGGCAGGACGAGGATAACGTGACCCAGGAAGAGAACGGAGGCTGCTGCGGACTCAGTGCCGTGGACGATGCCAGAAGAGTTGCCTGGGATTTATCAATTCCTTATTATGTCATGAATTTTAAAGAAGAATTTAAAGCGCAGGTGATCGATTACTTTGTAGAGGAATACCAGAGAGGACGGACTCCCAATCCCTGTATCGCCTGCAACCGCTATGTCAAGTGGGAATCTCTTTTAAAGCGGAGTTTAGATATTGGAGCGGATTATATTGCTACAGGTCATTACGCTCAGATCGACAGACTACCAAACGGCAGATATGCCCTTAAAAAGTCAGTGACTGCTGCAAAAGACCAGACCTATGCTCTTTATAACTTAACCCAGGACCAGCTGGCCTGTACTCTGATGCCGGTAGGTGCCTACTCCAAGGATCAGATCAGGGAGATAGCGGATCAGATCAATCTAAACGTTGCCCATAAACCGGACAGCCAGGAGATCTGCTTTATTCCAGATCATGATTATGCCGGATTTATTGAAGAGAGCGCAGGAGAGCGGGCTCCGGAAGGTAATTTTGTGGATCTGGATGGCCAGGTCATTGGACGCCATAAAGGAATCACTCATTACACCGTAGGGCAGAGAAAGGGACTTAATTTGTCCCTTGGCTACCCGGTTTTTGTTGTGGAGATACGTCCTGAGACAAACGAAGTGGTGATTGGAACGGGAGAGGATGTTTATTCTGACACCCTTCGTGCCGGTCATTTAAACTGGATGGCAGTTGACGGTCTTCATGGAGAAGAGATGGAGGTAATGGCAAAGATCCGTTACAGCCACAAAGGCGCCCCCTGTACCATAAAAGAGGTGGAGGATGGCGTGGTGGAATGCAGATTTGAGGAGCCGCAAAGAGCGATCACTCCCGGACAGGCTGTGGTATTTTACCAGGGCGAGTATGTAGTGGGAGGAGGAACCATACTGTGATATTCAAAAAAAAAATAATCAGATGGTTGGTTCCTGCCGTGCTGCTTTTTAGTCTGTTTCTGCTTTCCGGCTGTGGGAAAAAATACGAAGCGATACAAACGCCCACAGTGGAAGAGGCCAAAGGAGAATTATCTCAGGAGGCTGAGAGTGCTCCTGTAACCATTGAAGATGATGGGGAAAAGACGGCGGAAAAAAGCTCTCACGAAGCTTCTGTGACAAAGGAGACAGCTCCTGAGTTTCAAGAAGCAGATGAGACGGTTTATGTGACAGGCAGCGGAGTAAATGTCAGGACACAGCCATCTTCTTCCGGCCAGATATCAGCTACTCTTAATCAGGGAACGGCACTGAAGCGAACCGGATACAGCCAGAGCTGGAGCCGTGTTATCTATGAGAACAAAGAATGCTTTGTGTCTTCCAGTTATTTATCCAAGGACAAGCCGGCAGATAAGCCGGCAGTAGCTCCTTTAGTATCTGGAACCGGAAACGGAAAGCTTATTGCAATTGATCCGGGTCACCAGGCAAAGGGGAACTCTGAAAAAGAACCCATTGGACCAGGATCTTCCCAGATGAAACCAAAGGTAGCATCCGGAACCCAGGGTGTGGCTACGGGCATACCGGAATACAAGCTGACTCTGGATGTCTCTCTTAAATTAAAGCAGGAGCTGCTCAACCGGGGGTATCGTGTTTATATGATCCGCGAGACCCATGATGTGAATATCAGCAATGCAGAGCGAGCCAATATGGCAAACGAAAGCGGAGCGGATATTTTTGTAAGGGTTCATGCTAATTCGTTAAACGACAGCTCTGTGGCCGGAGTCCTGACCATGTGTCAGACTTCTAAGAATCCTTATAACGCCAATCTGTACGGTAAAAGTTCCGCTCTTTCTAAAACAGTGGTAAACGGAATCAGCACCCAGACCGGATTTAAAAACCGTGGGGTACAGGAGACCGATTCCATGAGCGGAATTAACTGGTGTAAAATACCGGTAACCATTGTAGAGATGGGCTTTATGAGTAATGCAGAAGAGGATAAAAAGATGGCCACCGATGAATATCGGGACAAGATTGTAAAAGGAATTGCAGATGGAATCGATGCCTATTATGCAGGCGGGAATTAAATCCACATAAGATGCCGGAAAGCGAGAGGGGACACCCTGCTGCTTTCCGGCTTTTGCCTGTCCGCCTTCCTCCTGTCAGGTCATAAATGTATACAAAAAAGCATACATTTTCCTGAAACGTTTCTTCCAGGCAAGGAGAAGAAAAACATGGCGGATTATGGGCTTGCGTTAGCAGGAGGGGGAACCAGAGGAGCGGTACATGTAGGCGTTCTTACGGCATTAGAAGAAAACGGTCTTCTGCCCACCCAGGTTGCAGGGGCCAGTGCAGGAAGTATTGTGGCTGGATTATACGCATCCGGAATGGATATTGGAAAGATGAGAGATACAGTGAGATGGCTGGCAGCCCACGGAGAGAATTATATTGATCCCAATATGCTTGGTGTCATTTTATTTCTGCCACAGGTGCTGCTTCATAGAAAGACATCTTTAATGGGCTTAATCAAAGGAAACCGGCTTTCTGATTTTCTCTGCGATTTAACCGATGGAATGGAGATACAGGATTGTAAGACAGGGCTGTTAATACCGGCAGTGGATATCAACAGCGGAAATACGGTTGTATTTACAAATCTCTTTCAGGAAAAGGTCCCTATGTCAGCACTTCGGGAAGAAAATGTAAGGTGGCAGAAAAACGGTCTCTTATGTGACATTATGATGGCAAGCTCTTCTGTTCCTGCTGTATTCTGCCCAAGACAGATTAATGGCTTTTTGCTGGTTGATGGAGGGGTAACTAATAATCTTCCGGTGGATTTACTGATCTCTACGGGAGTATCAAACGTCATTGCAGTCGATATTGGGGAAGCTTACGAGATGCCAAAGGATCATTCCATCATGGAGATCGCGTTCCACTCATTTTCCATTATGAGCAGGGAGTTAAAGGACTGCCGTTCCAGCGGTGAAATTCTTCTGTTAAAGCCTCCGATTCCCAAAGGGTCAGGGCTTTTAACCTTTGAATATATGGAAGAATGCATGGAAAGCGGATATATCTATACGAAAAAAATGATGCCTCGGATTAAGCATGCTCTGGAAAAAATAAAATAAATACGGTATACTGTATAAAAATACATTTACATGAGGAGAAATAAAATGGAACTGACCTTTCGATATGCACAGGAATCAGATACTGCTCTGATTCTGGAATTTATTAAAGCGCTGGCAGATTACGAGAAAATGTCAGATGATGTGGTCGCTACAGAAGAACTTTTAAAAGAATGGCTGTTCATGCAGAAAAAAGCAGAAGTGATTTTTGCGCTTGCAGACGGGAAAGAAGTGGGATTTGCATTGTTTTTCCATAATTTCTCCACATTCCTGGGCAGAGGCGGAATCTATCTGGAAGACCTGTTTGTAAAGCCAGAATACAGAGGTAAGGGAATTGGAAAAGCCATTTTCAAGAAATTAGGTGCCATAGCAAGAGAACGTGGCTGTGGAAGACTGGAGTGGTGGTGTCTGGACTGGAATCAGCCCAGCATCGATTTTTATCGTTCCATGGGAGCAGAGGCAATGGATGAATGGACCGTATACCGCATTGCCGGTGAGGGCCTGAACCGACTGGCAGATGGTGGTGAAAAATAAAGGGATCAGAATACAGGAAACAGACAGGGGGAGCGTTATGAAAACGCTCCCTTCTTTTTTTGGAAAAGAATCATGAAATTGTAATGTCTTTGTAACCAATTTTATTTCATTACGGGTTATACTGCTATTGTAAGAAATAAATTCCAAGGAGGATATCATGAGACGTATCATGGGAAAAAATAATAAAAAATACAGCAGGAGGCTGCTGGCTGCGTTACTGCTTTTCAGTATGCTAGAAATAAGCGGATGCAGTATAAAAGGAACAGACAGGACAGCTGGTAGCACGGAAGAATCCACAGCTCCTTCCATAACCCAGTCTGAGGCCGTAAAGGAAAGTTCTAAGGCAGCAGAAATTACTACGACAGAAGCAATCACTACGGCAGCAGAAAATGAGTCAGCCCTGTTAGACCGCTATATCAGTCTGTTGGGCCTTACAAAAGAGGAGCTGGTGAAAAACTTGGGCGAGGAGCCGGAGAAGATTGACGAGGGAGGTCTGGAATTTAAAAAAGCCGGAATCCGCATCTGGTTCGATCAGACAAATTACAAGACAGCAGAGCAGATTTTTGTAATGGATCCGAATTTTGACATTCATGGTGTGAAACTGGGAGAAAAAATTGACAAATTTAAAGAAGTGTTAAAAGATCCGGTCAGCGAACGGAACGGCGATGCTCATTTTAAATATAACGATATCTATCTGTCCATTAACTACGATACAAACACCCAGGTAACCTATGGACTGTATCTGTTAAAGAATGATTTTTAATGGCAGAATCACAGCAGCTTTAAAAGAGACGGAGACACAGACATGAAAAGAAAAAATAAATCTATCCTGTTACAGGCAGCGGCCGCAGTTGCAATGACCGCGTACTTATCCGGATGCAGTTATTCCGGCAATCAGGCGGGGTTTATACAGCAACCCAAAGCAGAAAATTCGAAAGAAGAGGATCTTACACAGAAAATAAAAAGTATCCTGCCTGCTGGTGCCGAATATTTAACGGCTGATCATTCAGATAAGAAACAAAGCATCGTTCTTGATGATATTAATCAGGACGGGAAACAGGAAGCGCTGGTTTTGTATCGGGATACCAGAGATAATAAGCAGGCACATTTCCTGTTGTTGCAGGAAAAGGACGGAAGTTACGAAAAAATATGGGATCAGGAGACCGGATTTTCCTCGTTTGATTCATTTGAAGTAATGGATTTAGATGGAGATGGAAAAAAGAAGATCATAGCAGGCGGACAGATTTCCGGTCCGGAAAGCCCAAAGCAGCTGTTCATCTATGAGCTTAATCAGGGGCAGTTAGTGCAAAAGGAAAACCGCAGTTATGAAAAGCTTTTAATCAGGCAGTTTGGAAACAGCCAGACCCCTTCTATAATTTTATTGGATGGAAAAATAGAGGAAGAACAGAAAGCAGAACTGTTTTCCTATGAGGCAGGTCAGTTAATATCCCGTTCCAGCGTGGAGTTAAATCCCCAGGCAGTCCCGGAACAAATCACAGCCGGACTTCTGGCAGATGGGGCAGATGCCATCTTTGTTGACAGCGGACTGGGTGCCCATTCCATGTTGACGGAAATTCTTGGAGTGAAAGACGGAAAACTGATAAAAGTGGTAGATGACAACGACAGTACTCTGATGAAGGAATATCCTCTTTACAGCAGAGATATAAACGGAGACGGTGTGATTGAGGCAGGAGGAATGTATATACCAAACGGGTATGAAGATGCTGCTATGGCTGAAATTCCATTTATCCAGGTTTATTATGACTATAAGCTGGATGGATCCAAAACGGCTGTTGAGGAACGTTATACAGAAGAAGGACAGCATTTTTATATTTCGATTCCATCCGATTTATACGGTAAGATCACGGTAAAGCGACTGAATCAGGGGGTACAGCTAGTAACCGTCTCAGGGGGAGAGACCGTGTTTGAAGTAAAATGGGCAAAGAAGGATGATGCTGGCCAGCACGGTACCATTTTGGGCAAGACAAACGATACCATCTATTATACTGAGTCAAAAGATGAACTGCCTATATTAAGAGACCAGTTTCACCTGATAGGGGAGGAAAATGAAAGCAATACTGGTAGTTGAGGATGAGCTTTCCATCAGAAGCTTCATCTGCCTGAATTTAAGGAGGAAGAAGTATGAGGTTCTGGAAGCAGAAACCGGCGAGAAAGCACTTGAACTGTTTGCTTCCAACCCGGTGGATGTGGTGCTGCTTGACCTCATGCTTCCAGGTATGGATGGATTTGCTGTCTGTGAGAAAATGAGAGATTTAAGTCCTCAGACGGGAATCATCATGTTGACAGCACGTTCCCAGGAAGAGGATAAGATCAAGGGACTGATTCAGGGAGCCGATGATTATATCACAAAACCATTCAGTATGTCAGAATTGGAGGCCAGAATCATTTCTCTCTTTCGCCGTATGGATTTAAGATCCTCTGACCAGAATGGGACAAGGCTTCGCTCCGGGCCTTTTGAGCTGGATTTTGAAAAGAACCGGTTATTACGAAAGGATGTTGCCGTGAAGGTGACGCCTACGGAGTTCAGCCTCATTCAGTTCTTTATCAGAAATAAAAACAGGGTTTTTACAAGAAACCAGATTTTAGATCAGGTATGGGGAGAAAATTATGTGGGAGATCTAAAGGTGGTTGATGTGAACATCAGACGGATTCGAAGAAAGATTGAAGATGACCCGGCAAATCCAGCGTACCTGTGTACGGAATGGGGATATGGATATATTTGGAAGGAGTGACTGATTGAAACGGAAAGTAATGGCCTATTTTATGATAATCATCCTTCTTGCACTGGGACTTGTACTGGCTAGTTTTGGAATTGGAGTAAAAAAATATTTATATCAGCAGATATCAGATACCTTCGAACACTATGCCCAGGCGGTTATTCCCGTTTGGGATGGGCAGTCTGATTCCCGAGCGTTCCGGCTATCGGACTTCAGTGACCAGATCATTAAAGACTATATGTTCCAGGGGGCGGATTTAGAGTTATTAAGCAGGAGCGGACTGATGATTCAGTCTTCAACCGGATTTTACAAAGACCGAAGTTACTGGATAGATCCCCAGGTGCCTGGCGGAAAAACTGTTTACAGGGTGGAAAAAAACGGCCAGGCAAAAGAACGGATTATGGCTGTATACACGCCTCTTTTGTATGAAGAACAGGTGGTTGGGATATTAAGATATACCACCTCCTTAAAGCCGGCGGACAGCACTATTTTAAGGACTTTTTCCTATGCACTGCTTACCTGTACTGCAATAGCAGCCATCACTTTTTTTGTCAGCCTTCATCTTGGAAATTCCATTGTTAAACCACTGGAAGATATTATCTCTTTAACAAGAAAAATGGCTGAGGGTAATTACCGGGAGAAAATTAAGAAGCAGTATCCTTATGAAGCGGGAGAACTGGTAACCATTTTAAATCATATGGGAGATGAAATTGGAAAAGCGGATCAGTTAAAAAATGATTTCATCTCTTCCATATCCCATGAGCTTCGCACTCCTCTGACTGGAATTAAGGGCTGGGTGGAAACCATGAGAGAGCCTGAGGGGCTACAGGAAGAGGAGATGGAGTTTGGTCTTAAGATAATTGAACATGAAACTGAGCGGTTAATCACTATGGTAGAAACCTTGCTTGACTTTTCCAGATACCAGTCGGACCGGGTGACTGTTTCATTTGGGCAGGTTAATATAGAACAATTGGTTTTGGAAGCGGTGTTTCAATTGCAGAAAAAAGCAGAAAAAAAGGATATACAGCTTGTGACCAGCACAGCTTTTTTAGAAGTTTACGGAGATGGGGATAAACTGAAACAGGTACTGTTAAATGTAATAGATAACAGTATTAAATTCTCAAATAAGCACAGTACCATTTTTGTGGATCAGAAAAAGGAAGCCGATTGGGTTAAAATTACAATCCGGGATTCTGGTACAGGCATCAAGCCCGAAGATCTTTCTTATGTGACCAGATCCTTTTATAAAGGAGAGGATCAAGCAGCTGGGGAAGGGATAGGTTTATCCATCTCCCAGAAGATAATGGAGTTGCATGGAGGAAAACTTGAAATAGAAAGCGAGTATGGAAAGGGGACGACGGTTACGATTCTCATTCCTGAAAACCACTACGTCGACCACTCATAAAATAAGCTACCGCAGAATTTTTTATTGGGCTGCGGTAGCCTTTCTATTAATATTTATCTGTTAAAACAGGTATTTCTGTAATGTCTGTATCTTCTGATGATTCTGTTATTCCAATTCGTTCCTTTACTGATTCACTAATCTTTTGCTGGGAAGCCCCAGTATCGCTCATCAGGGAAATCCAACTGATTTCATCCTTCATCGCCTGAGCCTGGGCTGCCAGTTCTTCGCTGGAAGCAGAGCTTTCTTCCGCAGTGGCTGCATTGGTCTGTACTACGGAGGAAACCTGGGTCAAACCGGTATTAATCTGCTGGATGGCGCTTACCTGTTCTGCAGAAGAATTGCTGATTTTCTCCATGGATTGTCCCAGAAAGTCTGCTTTATCAGCCAGACCCTTTAATATTTCCACGGTTTCTTTTGATAGGCTTTCTCCATTTTCAACCAGAGCAGCCGACTGCGCCAGCAAAGAAGCAGTTTCACCAGCAGCTTCCGATACCTTAACTGCCAGATTACGCACTTCATCTGCAACAACAGCAAAGCCTTTTCCGGCTTCCCCGGCCCGTGCCGCTTCGATGGCAGCATTCAGTGCCAGAATATTGGTTTGGAATGCAATATCTTCAATCACTTTCGTAATATTGGTAATTTTCTTTGAGGATTCTCCGATTTCACTCATTGCCTGGTTTAAATCCTGAATATAGGAATTACCTTTTGTTAGTTCTATACCAGTCTGTTTGACGTACTCGCTGACCTGGGAAACAGTGACCACATTTTCCTCTGCATGATGAGCCACACTGGTAACCGCTGCATTTAACTCTTCCACAGTAGCTGCCTGTTCGGTGGTTCCTGATGCCAAAAGCTGTGCTCCTGAAGAAATCTGGTCAGCTCCGTTTGAAATCTGGTTAATGGAATCTCTGAAGTTACCAAAGATCTTATTTAAATTTGAAATAATTCCGTTGATGGAAGTTTTAAGCAAGATAAAATCTGTCTGGTATTCAGAAGTAATGGTTAACGTACAGTCTCCTTTTTCCACACTGTCTAACACGGTGGTGGCATCATTAATAATGGACTGGAGCGCGTTTACGGTGTATTTCAGGGAAGCAGAAAGCGTGCCGATCTCATCGTCTCTCTCATAAACCGGAACCTCTGAATGTAAATCTCCTTTGGTAAGAAGTTCCAGACGATCTGCCATTTTAATAATAGGGTTTACAATGGGAGAAGCGATTCTTACTGCAGATATCAGTGCAAGCAGTAAAAATATCAGTGTAAAGACCAGGGTAATGCCAACAGAGATATAATAACCTTTCATAAGTTCCGCTGTTTTTGCTGACACACCGATGGACCAGCCATCTGTATTGGGGATGGGGGCATAACCTACAGTAAGCTTATCCCCTTTGTAATGAATGGTATCGATCCCCTTATTTCCGGAAATCATGTCTTTTACCATACCAGCCACTTCTGAAAAGGAGGAATCTGTTTTAGCAGCCTCTATATAGTTTAACTGCTGCTTTACATTATCCGTATTCTTATGTGCAACCACAGTTCCGGTCTTATCTACCATAAATCCATAACCGGATTCACCCAGTGAAATATCCTGAATCATTTTGCTGAAGGAATCACTGGATAATCTGGCGTATACAATCCCCTTGCTTCCGTCGCCGCCAATTGGAGCGGATAAGATGATCTGCATATCGCCCGTTGCTTTACTTTCGATGGGGGAGGACAAATAAGTTTCCCCAGCTATAGCCTGTTTAAAATAATCCCGGTCACTGACATTAATTCCGTCAGATGTTAAGCCATTTGTATTGACCAGAATTACGGAGTCAAATCCATATTTTTCGGCCAGCTCGGGTAATAGTTTCTGTGTTTGTCCCAGTGTGCCGGCAGATTGTTCGATACTCTTATCATTGGCTACTGCTTCAATTTTAGTTTTAAATATGAGGATGGCATTTTCTACAGAATGGCTGTATGCATTTGTGGATTCATTAATCCTTAAATCCATATTTATCATGGAGTCATTATAGATGAGAAAGGAATTGACCGTACCAAAGAGGACGGTAATGAGGATTGCCAGTGCGGCAATGTTGACTTGCAGTTTACGTTTAATGGAATTGCTGCCGAAGACTTTGTCTATCAGTTTTTTTTTTCGTGGGGTTTTCATTATTTTCTCCTGTATTGGATTTTATAAAAAATATGTAAAAATATGGAATTTGTAACCATGGCAATTATAAATCAACCGTTAATAAAAAGTCAATTGTACAAGAGAAGAAAAATAAGATTAAACGATATGCGGTCTTTTTTGTGAGTTTGGGTAAAAATATTGTGTATAATGCTCTGGATTTTACTGTATAAAAGAAAAGCAGGCATTGCTGCCGGATCAGAGAGACCGGCTTACAATGCCTGTAATTGAAAGGGCTGATTATTTCTCAAGTTCCTGCAGCTTCATGGCACGAACCTTTAAAGGAAGGCCAAAGAGAGTGATGAATCCGTCTGCATCATGATGATCATAGAGATCACCCGTAGTAAAGGAAGCCAGAGATTCGCTGTATAAAGAGTAAGGAGAAGTAGTGCCTGCCTTGATGATGTTGCCCTTGTAAAGCTTGAACTTCACTTCGCCTGTTACATATTCCTGAGTGGAAGTAACAAATGCCTGAACTGCCTCACGAAGTGGTGTAAACCATTTTCCTTCGTATACGATCTGTGCAAATTTATTACCCATATCCTTTTTTACTTCCATGGTAGCACGGTCTAATACCAGTTCTTCCAGCTGCTGATGTGCTTCTAAAAGAATCGTTCCGCCTGGTGTCTCATAAACGCCTCTGGATTTCATGCCGACTACACGGTTTTCCACGATATCTACGATACCAATTCCATGCTTTCCGCCCAGCTCATTTAACTTTGCGATAATATCAGAAACCTTCATCGTCTCACCGTTTACACTGACAGGAACGCCTTTTTCAAAGGTCATGGTCACGTATTCCCCTTCATCAGGAGCCTTTTCAGGAGAAACGCCAAGTACAAGGAGGTGATCAAAGTTTGGCTCATTGGCGGGATCTTCCAGCTCTAAACCTTCATGACTGATGTGCCATAAGTTACGGTCACGGCTGTAGCTGTTGTCTGCAGAGAATGGAAGATCAATTCCGTGCTGTTTGCAGTATTCAATCTCATCTTCACGGGACTGCATGGTCCATACATCTGTCATACGCCATGGTGCAATGATTTTTAAATCAGGAGCAAGGGCTTTGATACCAAGCTCGAAACGAATCTGGTCGTTGCCCTTTCCGGTTGCTCCGTGGCAGATGGCAGTAGCGCCTTCCTTCCTTGCGATCTCAACCAGTCTTTTTGCTATGGCCGGACGAGCCATGGAAGTGCCAAGAAGATACTTGTTCTCATAAACTGCATTGGCCTGTACACATGGGATAATGTAGTTGTCGCAGAAGTCATCTACCAGATCTTCTATATATAATTTGGAAGCGCCTGATAATTTGGCTCTCTCCTCCAGACCGTCAAGCTCGTTTCCCTGTCCGCAGTCGATACAGCAGCAGACTACCTCATAATCAAAATTTTCCTTCAACCATGGAATAATGGCAGTGGTGTCAAGTCCGCCGGAATAGGCTAAAATTACTTTCTCTT
>Ga0316600_10001296_pt1 | contig 11462 bp, 13 predicted proteins | sample OWC_soil_day5_CT_FD_207652 | JGI IMG/M metagenome (GOLD analysis project Ga0316600, IMG submission 207652) | Wetland soil microbial communities from Old Woman Creek delta, Ohio, United States - OWC_soil_day5_CT | ecosystem: Environmental > Terrestrial > Soil > Wetlands | place: USA: Ohio...
TTGATACACCGGGAGAATACGTGGAAAATAAGAATATATCCATGCAGGCTCTCTGCTGTTTTTCCTATGAGTCAGATGTCATTGGCCTGCTGTGCGGGGCAGATGAGCCCTTTAATCTCTTTCCGCCGGGGATTATCAATGCCTGCAACCGGCCTATGATTGGTATCATAACCAAAATAGATGCGCCCGGGGCAAAGGTTGCCATGGTACGGCAGTGGCTGGAGGAAGCCGGATGCGAACGGATTTTCCCAGTCAGCAGTATCACCGGGGAAGGCATTGCCTTATTAAAGGAATATTTAGGGGAAGAGAAAAAAGGATAAACCCAGAAAGGGTGTGTTTAAATGACAGAAAAGCGGCCTGATCAGGAAGCATTGCAGCAGATTTTAGGAAAAACACACAGACATGGGGGAAATGAGCCGATGCGTGTGGTGAAAGTCTCCGTTTCCGGGAAAGAAATATCAATGGCCCATGTCATCGGAGTTTCCGAACCTTCTGTATATAAAAATCTGGGACTGGACATAGGTACCCATGCAGGAGAGGACTTTAAGGGAATGTCAATCGGCACCATTCATATGTCCCCTCCGGAATCCACAGTTATTGCAGCAGATATCGCGGTAAAAGCCGGGTACGTGGAACTGGGATTTTTAGACCGGTTCAGCGGTACCCTGATTTTGACTGGGCCTTTGGAGGAAGTGAAAACTGCTGTGTTTGAGATTATGAAGTATTTTCGTGAAGAGTTACAGTATAAGGCTTGTCCGGTTACAGTGAGATAGTATAAAAGCGGTTCTGCAGGGAGTAAGGATGCAGAGCCGCTTTTTTCTGGATAGAGCCTATGGTATCAATCATAAATCCTTCCTGCCTAATACTGGTTTGTCTGATCCAGATATTGTTCCATGCGCATGAGGCGTTCCAGATTTTCAGAGTGGTTTCTTTTGCTCACAAGTCCTGCTAAAAGTTCCAGATTCATCATAGTCGATACATAGGAATTATGGAACGTAAAATTATCCACCTTATTTATTAATAGAACGGAAGCATTTTCAGAAATAGGTGATAACAGACTGTCAGTAATCGCAATTACAGGGCACCCCCTGTCCCGGGCAATATGGGAAGCAAGAGCAGTCTCTTTGGAATAACGCTTGAAAGAGAGCAGGACAGCAGCATCCTTTGGTCCTGCATCAATAAGCGAATCGATAACAGGTTGATGCTGGCCCACTACAATAACATTGGAGCGAATGCAGGACAGCATGATTCCAAATGTAGATGCAAGTCCGTAACAGGCGCGAAATCCAACAACATATACTCGTTCTGCACGGGATAATAAATCTGCAGCAGCAGAATATTTTTCCGCCTGACCGCTTTCCTGATCCTTTTTTATATTAATATCAATATTTTGATAGATGGCACTCAGAAGATCCTGATCTGAAAGGTTTTCATAGTTTTTGATTTTTTCATAAGGAATCTCAGAAATTAGATCATCCGAATCAGAGTAAACAGCATTTTTCTGTAAATGCTTTTTTAATTTTGTAAAGTTATCGAAACCAAGTTTAGCAGAAAGTCTGATTACAGTCGACGGGCTTACATTTAACTGCCGGGAAATCTCTTCTGCACTTTGAAAGCAGGCGTGTTTCTCATTGGTAGTTAAATATTCCAGTACGGTCTTTTCTTTTGTTGTTAACTTAATTTCCTTTAGTTTTTCCTCGATAAAGTCTATCATATATGCTTCCTTTCTTAATAGGGATTATAATATATAAATGATTTTTCAAAATTATTATTTATAATTTATGATTGACAAAAATCATTCAGAGCTTATAATGATGAGTAAAGTAAGAACATGGCAATTTAATCTCATTTGCAAATGGAGGCTTTCAAAATGAACAGAGACATGACAAAAGGTGATATCGGTTTTCCAATACTGCTTTACTCCTTACCCATGCTTGCGGGCAATCTGCTCACTCAGCTATATAATGTGGCAGATTGTGCCATTGTAGGCAGTATAAATGGAAAAGAGGCACTTGCAGCAATTGGAGCAGCAGGACCGGTCATGAACATACTTTTGTTTTTTATTATTGGAATTTCCATGGGGAGCACCATCCTTATGTCAAATCACTACGGTGCAGGCAGGTTGAATGAGCTAAAACAACAGTTTCTCACTTCCTTATTGGGCAGTATTTTATTTACCATTATTATAGGTATTATAGCATTTATTTTCTGTCCAATTTTTTTAATCTGGATTAAAACCCCTGAACAGGTCATGCCCCAGGCAGTCTCTTATTTAAAAATTATTATGTCAGGCCTAATTTTCTCCTGTATCTATCAAATTCTCTCTGCCGGTTTTCGCTCCATGGGAAATTCAAGACTGCCTTTTTACGTCCTCTTAGTATCAACGTTTATCAATATCGGACTGGATTTTCTTTTTGTTGGTTTTTTTAAAATGGGTGTAAAGGGAGCGGCAGTTGCAACCGTGGTATCACAGGCAGTGTCAGCCTTTATCTGTATTATCTATTTAAACTGGAAAGTGCCGGTATTACATTTTACTTGGAAAGAATTAAAAATGGATGCAGCTTTATTTAAAGCCACCCTTCAATTCAGCAGCGTTCCCGCTATACAGCAGACAATCCTTTACGGGGGCAGAATTCTCGTACAGTCAATTGTCAATGCTCTTGGTGTAGATGCAGTGGCAGCATTTAATGTGACTTCCATAATTGATAATTATGTGCTGGAGCCCGGAAACAGTCTTGCAGCCTCTCTGACTGTATTTACTGCTCAAAATAGTGGTGCAGGTAAAAAGGATAGAATCAGGATAGGTCTTTTTATAACTTTGGCAGCAGGCAGTGTGATCAGTATACTAACCGCGTTGCTGGTATATCAAAACCGTGGGGCTCTCATCCGTTTGTTTCTGCCCCAGAAAGATATTTCTGTGACAAAACTTGGCTGCCAGTATTTAAAGGTAATCAGCTTTGGGTATATTTTAACCACGTTCTGCAATTCCTTTCAAGGACTGTTCAGAGGACTTGGACTGCTTAAAATTACTTTGATCGCAACTATCATTCAAATCCCAATCCGCATAGGAATCAGCTGGCTTTTTGCTGGCAGAATAGGTATTTCCGGAATATCAGTGGGGATGATAGCAGGTTGGATTTTCATGATAGCCTATGAAGGCTTTATGTTAAACTCACTCCACAAAAACCGCCAGCCCATCCGCCCGGATTAAATCCTTTAACTCTTCCAGATAATTTCGGGCAAATATACTTAAGTGTATTTTGGGGTTCTCAATCCATCCAATTCTCATATATTCCGAGGTAACAAGAGGAACGGCAATGATATTATCTCCATTTAAGTTGCTGTTTAAGACTCCGCTGCAGATGGTATAGCCATTCAGGCCGATTAATAAATTAAATAACGTAGCCCGGTCACTGACGTAGATAATTTTCTTTCTTGGAACCGTGCTTAATATTTCCTCAGAAAAATAAAAAGAATTATTTTCCCCCTGTTCAAAAGCCAGAAATGGGTAGGGCATTAAATCCTCCATTGTAACAGATAAACGATTGGAAAGAGGATGGGACGAGCTGATAAAAATATGGGGAGAAGCTTCAAACAATGGGTGAAAGATCAGTCCGCTGTCTTTAAAAAGCTTTTCAAGTACCTTCTCATTGAAATCATTTAAATAAACAATACCAAGCTCACTTCTGAAATTTTTTACATCCTCAATGATCTCAAACGTTCTTGTTTCCCGTAAAGTGAATTCATATTCGTCATTATCCTGCCGTTCCACCAGATTGACAAAAGCATTCACAGCAAATGCATAATGCTGGGTGGATATGGAGCAGATCCGTTTTGCCGGAGTTTTTTCCAAATAACGCTGTTCCAGTAAATCAGCCTGCTCCAGAACCTGCCTTGCATAGGAAAGAAATTCACTTCCGTCTAAGGAAAGAGAGATCCCTTTTGGATTTCTGTTAAATATGGTGATGCCGTATTCCTGTTCCAGCTCTTTCACAGCATTGGAAAGGCTGGGCTGGGTGATGAAAAGCTGTTTTGCAGCCTCTGAGATAGAGCCGCAGTTTACGATGGTGATGATATAGCGAAGCTGCTGAAGCGTCATTGCAAAGAATTCCTCCATTTCTTGTTCTGCTTTTATTCTAACACAAAATGGTATAGTTTAAAACTATACCACGTCATAAAAATATAGAATTTTACAGATATCCCTTTATCCGTTAGAATAAAGAAAAACAAGACAGGAAAAAAGAGAGGAGAGTAAAATCATGACACAGTTGAAAAAAAGAGCCCCATTTAAATTTGATATAGTAGGAAGTTTTTTGCGTCCCGATTATTTAAAGGAGGCAAGAGAAGGCTGGAAAAATGGAACCGTCACAGAGGAAGAATTAAGAAAGACTGAGGACAGAGCCATCACAGAGCTGATCGAAAAGCAAAAAGAGGCAGGACTTCCCGTCATTACAGACGGAGAGTTCCGCAGAAGCTGGTGGCATCTGGATTTCATGTGGGGGCTTAAAGGGGTTAAAAAACTGGAACTGGAACGTGGGTATGCTTTTCATGATGAAGTTACCAGAGGTGAATCTGCCGGTTTGAGCGGGAAAATCTCTGGAGAGAATCACCCCTTTGTAGAGCATTTTAAATTTGTTAAACTGTTTGAGGACGATTCTGTTACTGCAAGACAGACCATACCGGCACCAGCCCAGTTTCTGGCGGAGCTGGAGCGGGGGGATAATCTGGAACAGACAAAGTCTTACTATCCGGATGAAGAAGAACTGATCCGGGATATTGCATCTGCTTATCACACCGTACTGGTTGATCTTTATGAGGCAGGATGCCAAAATGTCCAGTTTGACGATTGTACCTGGGGAATGTTCTGTGACACAAAGTATTGGGAAGCCAGACAGAAGGGATCAAAATCTGTTGCTTCCGAGGCAGAAAAGTATGTGAGACTGAACAATCTGGCGATGGAGAATCTGCCGGAAGATCTGGTAATCAATACACATGTATGCAGAGGCAATTATCATTCCACCTGGGCTTCCGCCGGCGGATATGCCCCCATTGCCCCCCATTTATTTGGAAAAGAACATGTTTCTGCTTACTACCTGGAATTTGATGATGAACGTTCGGGAGATTTTGAACCCCTTCATTATGTAGATGGAGATAAGCAGGTAGTCCTTGGGCTGATTACAACCAAATCCCCGGATTTAGAAGAAAAATCACGGATCATTGAGCGAATCCGCAAAGCTTCCCGTTATATCCCCCTGGACCGCTTGTCATTAAGTCCCCAATGTGGTTTTGCATCAACCGAAGAGGGAAATAAACTGACAGAAGAGGAGCAGTGGGAAAAAATAAAACTGGTAAAAGAAATTTCTGAAGAGGTCTGGTAAAACTATCTTTAAAATGGTATTGTTGTTTGAGACATAAAAACAACAGTACCATTTTTCGTTTGGCAAAGGAGGGCACACCATGAATGTACAGATATTCGGAACCAAAAAATGTTTTGATACGAAAAAAGCAGAACGTTATTTTAAAGAGCGTAAAATTCCGTACCAGTTGATCGATATGAAGGAAAAAGGGATGAGCAAAGGGGAGTATAACAGTGTCAGACAGGCGGTGGGCGGTACGGATGCCATGCTTGATGAGAATTGCCGGAATCAGGATATTCTGGCTCTTATCAGATACATTGCTCCCGAGGATAAAGATGATAAGATTTTAGAAAACCAGGAAGTGCTCAAAACACCCATTGTCAGAAATGGAAAACAGGCAACAATCGGTTATCAGCCGGATACGTGGAAAGACTGGAAATAAAAATTGACAGGTAGAATACGGCTGCAAAAATCTTGACATTATGGGTAAAATTACTTAAAATTAAGAAAACTACGAAAAGGAGCGGCATAACATGAAAAGACCGGAAAAAAATCAAAGATGGGTATTCAATCAGGAAATAGAAGGAGAGAAAGCAGGAGACGGTGTTGTCAGAAAGGTTCTGGCATACTGTGACGGCATGATGTGTGTGGAGAATCATTTTGAGCAGGGAGCCATTGGTAAGATGCACAATCACCCCCATACACAGATTACATATGTGGCCAGCGGTGCGTTTGAATTTACTATTGGTGACGAAGTAAAGACAGTTAAGGCCGGAGATACTTTATTAAAACAAGATGGTGTGATGCATGGCTGTGTATGCCTGGAAAAAGGAATTTTAGTTGATATTTTCACCCCAATGAGAGAAGATTTTATATCATAAAGAGTTATGAAGAGATCTGTATTTTGCCTGAAATCATGGCAGAGACAGATCTTTTTTTCTTTTCGGATCAAAATGGATTGTCTAAAGTGACATGGTCACGGAAGAATTGGAAAAAATCTGTTAAGATTTGGAAAAAAACATGGAGGAAGCAATGACGTTACAAAAAAACAAGAGGTATGCAGTTGTAGATGAGACCCATTGTGTCGCCTGCGGCAGCTGTATGAAAGTATGTCCGAAAGGAGCCATTACAATACCATGTGGGATCACAGCAGAAATAGACACGTTAAAATGTGTTGGCTGTGGTTTGTGTGCAAAGGTCTGTCCAGCATCAGTGATTCATATTGAAATGCCAAAAAGGGGGGAAGAAAATGGGAATGAATAAGAAAAAAAACTGGTATGATTATCTCTGGCTGGCATCTTTGCTCTATCTGATCCTGGGATTCTTTAATATTCTTTTTGCATGGCTGGGACTCCTTTGTTTCCTGATTCCATTGGGAATATCTGCAGTAAAGGGAAATAAAACCTATTGCAATCACTACTGCGGCAGAGGCCAGCTTCTGGATCTTCTTGGAAACAAACTGAAATTATCGCGGAAAAAAGATATACCTGCATTTATAAGAAGCCGTGGATTCCGATATGGATTTCTCATCTTTTTTCTTATCATGTTTGGAAATATGCTGTTTACCACCTATCTGGTTTTTTCAGAAGCAGGAAGCTTAAAGCAGGCAGTGCAGCTTTTATGGACCTTTAAACTTCCCTGGCATTTTGCTTATCATGGAACCATAGCAGCGGACTGGGTTGCCCAGTTTGCCTTCGGATTTTACAGCGTCATGCTCACATCCACAGTGCTTGGTATTATCACCATGGTTTTGTATAAGCCAAGATCCTGGTGTGTGTACTGTCCCATGGGAACCATGACACAGCAGATTTGTAAGTTAAAGGACAAATCATCATAAATCTATTGATAAAAAACATATTATATGCTATAAAAGAAGCACAGAGAAATGTAAGGAGGTGACAGGGATGGCAAAGTATGTTTGTGAACCATGCGGATACGTATATGATCCGGAAATCGGTGATCCTGATTCTGGTATTGAGCCAGGCACTGCATTTGAGGATATTCCGGAGGATTGGGTTTGCCCAGTATGCGGAGTTGGTAAAGATATGTTTGTTGAAGAATAAACCTGCAGTCATCTTTGAACCGCAGACATGCCTTCAAGCCACAGGCGATATATTGCCTGACTTGAAGGCTTTTTTAATTACTGGTGAAACGCTCAAACAGCCGGTTTACATCAATCTGGCCGTATCCCCATATATTGTTGGGATAGGTGTTAGCCGGATTTCTCACAGCACCGCTTATCATCAGCCGGTTCACGTCATTGCCGGTGATTCTGGGATAATTTCCCTTTACAATTCCCCATTCAAATACCATGGCAATGATTCCCGCTGCGTGGGCAGCAGCAGCTCCCGTTCCGGTTGCGGTTCCGTAAAGGCCTCCCGGCACTGCACAGGTGAGTTCAAAGCCTGGAGCTGCAAGATCGGGTTTTACCTGGCCAGTTCTTGTATAGCCTCTTCCTGATTCTGGAAGAATGCTGTCATTTAACTGATTATAGGCAGCTACAGTCAATTGGTGTCTTGCATTGCCAGGTGATGTAATGGTCGTATCCGGACTTGAGTCAAGGAAAAAGGTATCATTTGATAAAAGACTACCTGCGGGAAGCCAGGAATGAAAGGAAAAAGCCTCATTTTCAGGACTCTGTGCCCGAAGATACCAGATTCCGGGAAGCGGATTACTAAAGCGCAGAAGAATCACCTGTTCCCCTGTCTCTTCTTCAAAAATAATATTATTCACATAGATTGTGGTCTTATTAAAAATAAAGCTGAATTTTCTGCATTGGTTTAATCCCGGATAAACAGGCTGGGTAGATTCACGGTTGGGAGAGGAGATATCAATGGAAAGTCTGGCAGGTGCGTAAGACCAGATTTCCATGGCAAATAAGGTGTCACTGCTGCCGACTCTCAGCTCGATGTCATTGTAGTAAGGGGCAGTGGAAGTGGAATTGTAGTAGTGACGCTGACTGTTTCCCTCATTGCCGGCAGCAACGGAGATTCCATTGCCGGGAAGAAGGGCCAGATGGTCTAAATAAGCGCTGGTTGCGCCTCTTCCGTCATGACCGCCCTGATTGCTTGCGAGAGCAATGCAGATGACCACAGGTCGGTTAAAACGGGATGCAACTGTAACGGCATAGCGTATGCCAAGAATTAAATCGGATTCCTGGTAGCAATTTGCATTTTCAGGGACAAAGGATACTTTTTTCAGAACAGGCTTTGCTTCCTTTAACTTAACAATTACCAGATCAGACTGGGGAACAACCCCGCTAAACCCTTGCTGTTCGTTAGGGGATCCAGCCAGAATACTGGCAATGGCAGTTCCGTGTCCCAGCGCATCTGTCATGGGAACAACGCTTAAAGGGTCTGGCGACTTGAGGGCAGCATTAATCTGTTCCCTGCTGTATTCAGAACCAAAGGTAAATTCATTGGGAATTGTACCTGACTGATCGGTCTGATCCCACATGGTAAGAATCCGGGAAGTACCGTCATTAAAGAGAAATGCCGGGTGGCGGTAATCTATCCCAGTATCAATGACCGCTACCAATACTCCCTGCCCGTATAAAGCCAGATAGGGATTGGTCTGTACCGTAGTAACTCCAGATTTTTCCAGGCTTATGGTTGAGGCTAGGGTGTAAAGGGTGGGAAAGCTGCTGTAGGAGTGCTTTCCAAGGTCACAGGGATCTCCGCTGCCGGCGGGGATATGAAGCAGAGAGTTTTGTCTGTTTAAATAGGTGATGTTATCACCGGTATCATAGGTTGGAGCCAGGGCGGTGCTGATAATTAAATCATAATAACTGTTATCCAGAATTTTTGACAAAACTGTTCCTCCCTGCCGGTTTGAGCCGTAAGTTATGATATATTTTATGCAGGAAGGCAGGGATTATGAGCTCTTAGTTGGTAGGGAGTGCGGAGACAGTGGCAGTGGCCGTTGTAAAATTGGACTTTCCGGCTTTGTTTAAATATTCAATGATACCTTTGGCGTCAGCCTCTCCCAATTTCTTTAACTGTTCGTCTGTAGAGAGAAATCCGGTTAAGTCACTGATGTAGTTGATGTATCCATGTTCAATGATAAAGCCACGGAGCCCGTACATCTGGGAATATCGGGGGATTGCATAGTAATCAGCGGTACTTCCATCTGGATATAAGGTTCCGTTTTTGGAATCCTGAAGAATTAATCCTCTGTTGTAAAGTCCCAGGCCGGTAAGCTGGTTTAAAATCGTATTTGCCGCGTCCTGGGATTGAATGGCGATATCGTTATTAAAACGTCCGGTTCTGGGAGACATGGAACTGGCGCCGTAAGCATTCCTTGTGGTACCGTTTCCTGCGATGGAATCCACATGTAAGCTGACAAATAAGTCTGCACGTACGGAAGCTGCAAAGGCAGCGCGCTGATCCAGGGGAACAGTGACTTCGGAACTGTCTTTCGTCATATAAACCGTATAGTTGGAATTTTTCTCCAGATATTCTTTCGTATAGCTGGCTATTTTCATTGTAATGATATCTTCATAATAGGTAACTCCGTCATATTCGAAATGGCAGCCGGAGTAGTGACCGTCTGATTTTCCATGTCCAGGGTCTAAAACAACCACACAATTGGATTTTAAACTCATTCCAGGACCGATCTCAGGCGCAGCAGTATGGTTTACCGTCGGAGCAAAGGCAGGTCCGGATTCTTCTTCCGCTTTTGCTGTGAAAACAACAGAAGATGAGAATAAGGCTGCAAGTAATAAGATACCGGTAGTGCGTTTGAAAAACGGATTAAAACGATACATGATAAATCCTCCTGAGCAATGGCATTTTGCCCAATATTATAGCACTAATTGTCATAATCTGCAAATGGTATTCTATGAATTTTCCATCTCCTGTGGTAGAATGGGGAGTGTAAAAAAGGAACAGGAGAACTGCTTATGAACTATTACTTCGCCCCCATGGAGGGAGTTACAGGATATATTTACAGAAATGCACATCGTAAGTTTTTTAATAACGTAGATGCATACTTTACACCTTTTATTGTACCGACCCAGAACCGTGAATTTTCTTCCAGAGAAAAAAATGATATTATTCCGGAGCATAATGAGGGTGCAAGGACAATTCCCCAGATTATGACCAATCATTGGGAGGGGTTCGTCTGGACTGCTTTGGAGCTTAAGAAATATGGATATGATGAGGTAAATCTAAATCTGGGCTGTCCATCTAAAACAGTTGTATCCAAGCTAAGAGGCTCCGGTTTTCTTGCAGTTCCTGATCAGTTAGATCAATTTCTGGAACGGATCTTTTCCATTGATATGAACATCTCCATTAAAACGAGAATCGGGAAGGACAGTCCGGAGGAATTTTACCGTCTTATGGAAATCTATAATAAGTATCCTGTTAAGGAACTGATTATCCACCCCAGAATTCAAACAGATTTTTACCGGAATACTCCAAACTGGGACATGTTTCAGACGGCAGTCACCGTTAGTAAAAATCCCGTCTGTTATAATGGTGATATATTTACTCCCGGGGCTTATGACCGAATGATTGAGACATTTCCATCTGTGGACAGGGTAATGCTTGGCAGAGGACTGATTGCTAATCCCATGCTTGCAGGAGAAATAAAAGGACAGGGACGTCTTAAAAAAGAACAGCTAAGGGCATTTCATGACGAAATTCTATCTGGGTACCAGGAAACGATTTTTGGTGACCGCAATCTGCTGTTTAAAATGAAAGAACTGTGGGCTTATATGCTTCAGTCTTTTGAAAACAGCGAAAAGCACGGGAAAAAGATACAAAAATCCCAGAATCTATGGGACTACACGTCTGCTGTAAATGCACTTTTTAAAGATCTGGAGTTAAAATCCTCTATGGATTTTCTTCCCCGGTGATTCTTTTGTAAAGATAAAAAACGAATATTTTGTGATCGAATGGTTGAAATTAACAATATCTTGTGGTATATTCATAAATATAGCTTTGATAACAGTTATTGATATTATTATGCAATAGATGGGCAGGAATCAGTATGGATGAATTATACGGTAAAAATGAGATATTGGCATACTTTAAGGAAGTACCTGAATTAAGTCCGGTACTTGATGAGATAGAGCAGGAATGGAATTCACCGTCATACGGTCTT
>Ga0316600_10001297_pt1 | contig 11461 bp, 9 predicted proteins | sample OWC_soil_day5_CT_FD_207652 | JGI IMG/M metagenome (GOLD analysis project Ga0316600, IMG submission 207652) | Wetland soil microbial communities from Old Woman Creek delta, Ohio, United States - OWC_soil_day5_CT | ecosystem: Environmental > Terrestrial > Soil > Wetlands | place: USA: Ohio...
CCGTTGCGTTCCAGTACCGCGAGGATCAGGGTGGCGGCGGCCTCGGCCGGAACGGGAAAGAACTTCGGCTCCAGTGTCAGTGGCACCCCGAGATAATCGCGCCAGCGCTTCAGTTCCATCATGCGGTAGGCGCGCCGCTGCGGGGGGCGGTCTTTCAAGGGCAGCCCACCGGACACGGGGAAGACCTTGCCCAGGTCCATCACGCGCAGATTGACCTGCGCGCCATGGCGCCGGCAGATCTCGCGAAATCGCTCGTGTCCCAGGTAGGTAAACGGGGACACGGGGGTCATGTAGTAATAAACGTTGGCGGACATCTTCGATTCCGGTCGTTCGTTCCGCAGGCAGCGCCTTCAGAACGGTTTGCCGACGGCGAGCGCAACGATCGCAAACAACGCCAGCACAGGCACTTCGTTGAACCAGCGAAACCAGACGTGCGTGCGGCGATTGCTGTCCGCCACGAAGCGCTGGTACAGGATCGCACAGTACGCGTGGTAGGCGACCAGTCCCAGTACCAGGACAAGCTTCACGTGCATCCAGCCGCTGGATTTGCCGACTCCGTATCCGCCCCACAACACCAGTCCAAAGACCACTGCGAGGACACCGAGCCCAGTCATGAACCGGAGCAGTTTGCGTGCCATGGTGAGCAGACGCTCGCGCGTCGCGGCGTCCTCGACATCGGCCAGGTTGACGTAGATGCGGGGAAGGTAGAACAGTCCGGCAAACCAGCTGATGACGAATACCAGGTGCAGTGTCTTGAGCCAGGTGTAGGCAGTCATGAAGCAGGCCCGAGGCGGCCGGATCTCAGCGGCGGATCTCGCCCTGGCCGAAAACGACGTACTTCAGCGACGTGAGCCCTTCGAGGCCGACGGGACCGCGCGCGTGCAGCTTGTCATTGCTGATGCCGATCTCGGCGCCCAGGCCGTACTCGAACCCGTCGGCAAAGCGCGTCGAGGCGTTCACCATGACGGAGGCGGAGTCCACCTCTCGCAGGAAGCGCATGGCCGCCGTGTAGTCCTCCGTGACGATCGCATCGGTGTGCTTGCTTCCGTAGGTGTTGATATGGCTGATGGCCGCGTCGAGCCCGGCCACGACCCGGATCGACAGGATCGGCGCGAGGTACTCGGTGCGCCAGTCTTCCTCGTGGGCCGGCTGGCACGCAACGCCGGCAGCGCCGAGCAGCTCCTGCACGATCGCGTCACCGCGCAGTTCAACGTCCTTGGCGGTATAGATGCGGCCGAGTTCGGGCAGCACGCGCGCCGCGATCGGTGCCGCCACCAGCAGCGTTTCCATCGTGTTGCAGGTTCCGTAGCGCTGCGTCTTGGCGTTGTCGGCGATCCGCACCGCCTTGGCCGGGTCGGCAGCGGCATCGATGTAGACATGGCAGATGCCGTCGAGGTGCTTGATCATCGGCACCCGGCTCTCCTGCATCAGCCGTTCGATCAGGCCCTTGCCGCCGCGCGGCACGATGATGTCGACGTAGTCAGGCATCTTCACCAGAAGGCCGACGGCATTCCGGTCGACCGTGTCGACGAGTTGGACGGCTTCAGCCGGCAATTCCGCTGCCGACAGCGCTTCGCCGATCAGTCGGGCAAGCAGGCGGTTGCATTCGATCGCCTCGGAGCCGCCGCGCAGGATCGTCGCGTTGCCGCTCTTGATGCACAACGCTGCAGCGTCGATCGTCACGTTCGGTCGGCTCTCGTAGATGATGCCGATGACGCCGAGCGGCACTCTCATCCTCCCCACGCGGATGCCGCTGGGCTGCGGACGTACCTCACTGATCTCGCCGATCGGGTCCGGGAGTTGCGCCACCTGCTCGACGCCGGCGGCCATCTGTTCGATCGTGGCTGCACTGAGCGTGAGGCGGTCGATCATCGCCGCCGCCAGCCCGTTCGCTTGAGCGCGGGCCAAATCATGCGCGTTCGACGCGAGCACCGAGTCGCGTTCATCGCGCAGTCGCCGCGCCAGATTTGCGAGGGCGGCGTTGCGCTGGGCGGTGCCGCTGGCGGCCATCGTTGCCGACACCGCGCGCGCCGTGCGGCCTACATGCTGCATGTAGGCCGCAAGGTCGCCGCCGAACGCCGACTGCACGCGATCTTCCGTGGGTAGCGGGCTGCTGCGCGAGGCGAGGCGGTTGTCGGTGGGAGCGTTCACGTGAGGTCCGGACTAGTGCGCGATATCGAGCGCAAGATCGGTCAATTCTAGCCAAGGGTCGCTGTCGGCCTGGCGCGCGCGGAGGCCCTTGGCCAGGCGATCAACACCGGCGACGCGCGCCAGCGCGCGTTCGATGCGGTCCGTTTCCACTCGCCCGATCGCCCGTTCGAACAGCCGGTCGCGCGGACTCCATACGCGGTTCTCGCGTGCGGCCATCGAAAACGGACGACCGGCATCCACCTGCGCCTTTACGCGGTTCAGCGTCCGCAGCTCCTCGGAAATCGCCCAGACCACCAGCGGAATCGCCTCGCCCTCGGCGCGCAGGCCGGACATCGTCTTCGCCACGCGCGCCGCATCGCCGCCGATCATGGCCGCCTGCAACTGGAAGATGTCGTAGCGCGCGACGTTGAGAACGGCGTCACGCACCTGATCGACCGTCAGCTCGCCGACCGGGTAAAGCAGGGCGAGCTTCGCGATCTCCTGGTGGGCCGCCAGCAGGTTGCCTTCGACCCGCTCGGCAATGAACTCCAGCGCATCGGTCGAAGCGCGCTGCTGTTGCCGCTCCAGTCGCTGGCCGATCCACTGCGGCAGCCGCGCGCGATCCACCGCATCGATGTCGACCCAGATACCGACGTGGGCGAGTGCACTGGCCCAGCGCGTCTCGCGAGTCTTGCGATCGAGCCGCGGCAGGCTGAGCAGCACGAGGCTGTCCTCCGGTAGCGACTGCGACAGCCCTTCCAGGGCGGCTGCGCCAGCGACGCCGGGCTTGCCGGTCGGCAGCCGCACGTCGACGATGCGGCGCTCGGCAAACAGCGACATGCCTTGCGTGGCCTGCGCCAGTCGCGACCAGTCGAAGCGCGCATCGGCATTCAGCACTTCGCGTTCGCTGTAGCCGAGGCTGCGCGCCGTGCTCCGGATCGCGTCCTGCGCCTCGAGCGCGAGCAGGGCCTCGTCACTGCTCACCGTGATCAACGGCGGCATCGTCCGGTCGCGCTCGGCCCGTGCAAGCAGTGCGGGCAGGCCATCACCCTTCGTTTGCATGGGATCAGCCGGTTTCGGTCCGTATGCCGGCAAGGCGGTTCACCATCTGTCGCACCAGATCGCTCTGCATGTCGCGATACAGCATCCCTTCCTCGGATTCCTTCGCCAGGAGGTCCGACTCGTTGAACGTGATGTCGCGACGCGCGATGAGATCGGTCGGCTCGATCAGTTCGAGCGAATCCTTGTCGAGCACCCGGAAGCGGATACGCAGTCGCAACTGGTATTCGGTGGCACGGCCCTGCGCGTTAATCGCGAGCACCTCACGTTCGCGGTTCTCGCCCAGCAGTTCGAAGATAGCCTGCGCTTCCTTGCGGTCCGTGACGATCTGGACATTCGTCGACGAGCGCAGCAGCCGCGACATGTCGGCGCCGATCGCCGAGTTCACCGGCAGTGCCAGGTAGATCGTGTCGACCGGAAGGTTTTGCGTGCCGCGCAGCCGGAACCCGCATGCCGCCAGCGGCAGGCCCGCAACCGCGAGGAGCAGGCGGCGACGCATCACACCACCACGTTGACCAGCTTGCCCGGCACCACGACGATGCGTTTGACAGCCTGGCCGGCGACGAACTTCTGCACGTTGGCATCGCTGATGGCGGCCTTCTCGATCGCCCCCTTATCAGCTGCGGCCGACACGCGGATCGACGCGCGCAGCTTGCCGTTGACCTGCACTACGAGTTCGATCTCATCCTGCTGGAGTGCCGCCGGATCGGGTTGCGGCCACGGGGCGTCGATGATCTCGCTCGCGGTCTGCCGGGCGTAGCCGAGGTCGTTCCACAGCGTGTGCGTGATGTGCGGCGCGATCGGGTAGAGCGCACGCAGCAGGATGCCAACGCTCTCCTGAAGCACCGACGTCTCCGCCGATGACGTGCCGAGCCTGGCATCTTCCAGCGCGTTCAGCATCTTCATCGCCGCCGACACGACAGTGTTGTATTGCAGGCGCGCGTAGTCGAAGTCCGCCTGCTTCAGGTTGGCGTGGATGTCACGTCGCAACGCCTTGGCGGCCGGCGGCAGCGTGGCGGCGTTAAGCGGGACGGGCGACTTGAACGCATCCTGCCGCTCGCTGCAGAAGTTCCACAGGCGTCGCAAGAAACGGTAGGTGCCTTCGGCGCCGGAGTTGCTCCAGGCGGCGCTCTGGTCCGGCGGGCCAGCGAACATCACGAACGCGCGCGCGGTATCGGCGCCGAACTTGCCGATGATGTCGCGCGGCTCGACGACGTTGTTCTTGCTCTTCGACATCTTCTCGGTGCCGCCGTAGGCGACCGGCTGGCCGTCCTCGCGTGCGGTGACCTTGATCGGGCGGCCCTTGTCGTCGTACTCGATGTCGATCTCGGCCGGGTAGAACCAGCGCTTCTTGCCGCTCGTGTCCTCGCGGTAATAGCAGTCGTGCGTCAGCATGCCCTGCGTGAAGAGGCGCTTGAACGGCTCGTCAAATTTCACCAGTCTCAGGTCACGCATCACCTTGGTCCAGAAGCGCGCGTACAGCAGGTGCAGCACTGCGTGCTCGATGCCGCCGATGTACTGGTCCATTGGCATCCAGTAGTCGTTGCGCGCGTCGACCATCGCGCTTGCGCTGTCCGGCGAGCAGTAGCGCATGTAGTACCAGGACGAGTCGACGAAGGTATCCATTGTGTCGGTCTCGCGCCGCGCGGGTTTGCCGCAGGCGGGGCACACACACTTCAGGAACGGTTCGTACCTGGCCAGCGGACTGCCGCTGCCGTCCGGGATCAGGCCTTCGGGCAGCACGACAGGGAGGTCCTGCTCCGGCACCGGTACCGCGCCGCAGGACTCGCAGTGGATGATCGGGATCGGCGTCCCCCAGTAGCGCTGGCGCGAGATGCCCCAGTCGCGTAGCCGGTACTGCACCTGCTTTTCGCCAAGGCACTTGGCCATCAGGTCGGCGGCGATCGCGTCAGTGGCTGCGCTGTAGTCGAGACCGTCGTACTTGCCTGAGTTCACGCAGGTGCCGCGCTGCTTGTCGGCGTACCACTCCTGCCAGCCCTCAAGCAGGAACACCTCGCCTGCCACGCCGATGACCTGCTTGATGGGAAGTCCGTACTTCTTGGCGAACGCGAAGTCGCGCTCGTCGTGCGCCGGCACACCCATCACCGCGCCTTCGCCGTAGCCCATCAGCACGTAGTTGCCGATCCACACCGGCACGGCGACGCCGGTCAGCGGGTGCGTCACCGAAAAGCCGGTCGCCACACCCTTCTTCTCCATCGTCGCGAGTTCGGCCTCGGCGAAACTGCCCTTCTTGCATTCCTCGATGAAGGCTGTGATGTTCGGCCGGCCCTGAGCCAGTCGCGTCGCCAGCGGATGCTCGGCCGCGATGGCCATGAAGGTCACGCCCATGATCGTGTCGGCGCGCGTCGTGAACACGCGCAGCAGCTTCTTCGCGCCGTCCAGTTCGTACGGGAAACCGAAGTTGACGCCGATGCTCTTGCCGATCCAGTTCTCCTGCATCGCCTTGACCTGCGGCGGCCACTCGAGCTGCTCGAGATCGGTGAGCAGTTCCTCGGCGTACTGAGTGATGCCGAGGTAGTAGCCGGGAATCTCGCGCTTCTCAATGATCGCGTTGGAGCGCCAGCCACGGCCGTCGACCACCTGCTCATTGGCGAGCACGGTCTGGTCCACCGGGTCCCAGTTGACGACCTGCGTCTTGCGGTAGGCGATGCCCTTTTCGAGCATCCTGAGGAACATCCACTGGTTCCACTTGTAGTAGTCGGGCGTGCAGGTGGCGAGCTCGCGCGACCAGTCGAAGGCCAGCCCCAGCGGCTGCATCTGTGCCTTCATCTCGGCGATGTTGCCGTAGGTCCACTCGGCCGGTGCCACCTTCTTGTCGATCGCCGCGTTCTCCGCCGGCAGGCCAAAGGCATCCCAGCCCATCGGCGTCATCACGTTGTACCCGCGCATCCGCAGGATGCGGTACATCACGTCGTTCAGCGTGTAGTTGCGCACGTGGCCCATGTGCAGCTTGCCGCTTGGGTAGGGCAGCATCGAACACACGTAAAACTTGGGCTTGGGTTGCCCCTGCGCATCGTTGACGTGCTCTACCGCGCGATATGCCTGGCTGCCCTCCCAGTGGGCTTGTGCTGCCGCCTCCACCGCCTGCGGGTCGTACTTTGGTTCCATCGCACGTCTAAGTGTTTGATTCGAGGGATCGATTATAGGGGCCGCTACACTCCCGACCGCTCATGAATCTGCTGCAGAACCTCAACGAGCAGCAACTCGCTGCCGTCACGCTTCCCAACCAGTCCGCCCTGATCCTCGCCGGTGCCGGCAGTGGCAAGACGCGCGTGTTGACGACACGGATCGCCTGGCTGATCCAGACCGGACAACTGTCGCCGCAGGGCGTGCTGGCGGTCACCTTCACCAACAAGGCGGCGAAGGAAATGCTGACGCGTCTGTCGGCGATGCTGCCGATCAACACGCGCGGCATGTGGATCGGCACGTTTCACGGCCTGTGCAACCGGATGCTGCGCGCGCATCACCGCGACGCAGGCCTGCCCTCGACGTTCCAGATCCTCGATTCGGCCGACCAGCTCGGCGCGATCAAGCGGCTGTTGAAGGGCAACAACATTGACGACGAGCGCTATCCGCCGCGCAACCTGCAGCTCTTCATCAACAGCTCCAAGGAAGCCGGACTGCGCGCGAAGGACGTCGAGGTCAACGACGACTACAACCGCAAGTTCGTCGAGCTCTATTCGATGTACGACGCGCAGTGCAATCGCGAGGGTGTGTGCGACTTCTCGGAACTGCTGCTGCGCTGCTACGAACTGCTCGACCGCAACGAGATCCTGCGGCGGCACTACCAGGACCGCTTCCGCCACATCCTGGTCGACGAGTTCCAGGACACGAACAAGCTGCAGTACGCGTGGCTGAAGCTGCTGGCGGGAGGGAAGAACACCATCTTCGCGGTCGGCGATGACGACCAGTCGATCTATGCGTTCCGCGGCGCGAACGTCGGCAACATGGCGGACTTCGAGCGCGAGTTCCGGGTGCAGAATCTGATCAAGCTCGAGCAGAACTACCGCTCGGTCGGGCACATCCTGAACGCCGCCAACGCGCTGATCGCGAACAACGCGCGCCGCCTCGGCAAGGAGCTGTGGACCGACGCCGGTGAAGGCGAGCCGGTGCGCATCTACGAGGCGCAGACCGACGGGTATGAAGCGGCGTGGCTGGTCGACGAGGTCAAGGGTCTGATCGCCGAAGGCCACGCACGCGGCGAGATCGCGGTGCTGTACCGATCCAATGCGCAGTCCCGTGTGATCGAGCACGCGCTGTTCAACGGCGGCATTCCTTACCGCGTCTATGGCGGACTGCGCTTCTTCGAGCGTGCCGAGATCAAGCACGCGCTCGCCTACCTGCGGCTGATCGAAAATCCGGCGGATGACACCGCGTTCCTGCGCGTCGTCAACTTTCCGCCGCGTGGCATCGGTGCGCGGACGCTGGAGCAGCTTGCCGATGCGGCACGTGCAGGGGCGAGCAGCCTCTATACCGCGGTGGGCAGCATGACCGGCAAGGCTGGCACCAATCTTGGCGGATTCGTCAAGCTGATCGACAGCCTGCGCTTTGAAACCGCGAGCCTGACGCTGTCGGAAATCGTCGATGTCGTCGTACAGCGCAGCGGTCTGATTCCGCACTACCAGACGGAAAGGGAAGGCCAGGAGCGCATCGAGAACCTCAACGAGCTGGTGAACGCGGCCGCTGCCTTCGTACAGGAGGAAGGCTACGTCACCGACGCACCGGGGACGCAGGCCGAGACCGAGACCGCGATTCCATCGCCGCTCGCGGGTTTCCTGTCACACGCGTCCCTTGAAGCGGGCGACAACCAGGCCGAAGCGGGTCAGGACGCGCTGCAGCTGATGACGGTGCATGCCGCCAAGGGGCTGGAATTCTTCGCGGTGTTCATCACCGGGCTGGAGGAGGGTCTGTTCCCGCACGAGAACAGCCTGACCGAGCTGGACGGGCTAGAAGAGGAGCGTCGTCTGATGTACGTCGCGATCACGCGCGCGCGGCGCCGGCTCTACGTCAGCTTCGCGCAGAGCCGACTGTTGCACGGCCAGACGCGCTACGGCATCAAGTCACGTTTCCTCGAGGAGCTGCCAGAAAATGCGGTGAAGTGGCTGACGCCGCGGGTCGCGGCCGGCACCGGTGGTGGACGCTTCGGGCAGTGGCACGATACCGGCGTCCGGCCCTCGGCGGCCAGCGCGCCGCCGGTACGCTCGGCTCCCTCGCACGGCGTGCGCGTCGGCCAGGCGGTGCGCCACGCGCGTTTCGGCGAGGGCGTGGTCATCAACCTCGAAGGCAGCGGCGACGATGCCCGTGCGCAGGTGAACTTCGGGCCGCTCGGTGTGAAGTGGCTGGCGTTGGCGGTGGCCAAGCTGACACCGGCCTAATCGGCCTCGGGCGCCGGCGGCGAGATCGCAGTGCGCGGTTCAAGTATCGCGCGGTAGATCGGATACTGGGTTGAATACGCGACGCTGGTCAGTACCAGCGCGATCGGCGCCAGCAGCATCGAGCCGAGCGCCGGCGATGCCCCGAGCAGGTTCATCAGCATCGACGCGACCCACGACACGGCAAGGATCAAGGCGCCGAGCGCGAGGCTGAGCACGAGAAAGGGCCAGCGGTTGTGCCAGCAGGCAAACAACGAGAAGAACATCGCCTTGCTCACCGGCTGGCGATGCCATGCCACGAGCTGCGGTGAGAACCAGGTCAGCATCAGGATCGGCGTGTAGAGCAGGGCAGCGACGCCGATCGCATCCCACGGCACATTGGAGGCCACCGAGGCCGCGTCAACCTGACCTTCGATGATCTTCCAGTTGGCGAGTTCGTCACGCGCGAAGAGCGTCGTCGCCATCACCATCAGCAGGATCAGGCCGGCATGGACCAGGCCGAGCCTGAGCAGCGCGTTGCGCTGCGGGCCTTTGAAACCATCGATCAGCAGCGACGGCAGCGGCATCACATTGCGCTCGGCGTCCCGGCCGGCGGCGGTGACACCGAGCGTACCGAACGGCACCAACAGCGCCGCCAGCGGCAATCCGACCAACGGCACGCTCGCGACGATCATCAACGCCATCGAGTACAGGATGACGAGTGCGGTGAACGCGAATGCCTGACGCTTGTAAAGGGCGAGTCCTTCGCGTAACCAGGCCCATCCGGCCGACGCCGGCAGCGTTCTGACTTGCATGGTCGGATTTTATCGGCGCCAGGTCAGGTGGCCGCCATGACCCACGGCAGGGTCGCATCGGCGATGCGGTGCTCGAGTATGCGTTCGAAATGCGTCGGGTCGTGCGGGGTGAGCACTTGAGCCGGACGCGGCAGGTAGTAGTCATACAGGCGCGAGATCCAGAAGCGCAGCGCAGCGGCGCGAAGCACGGTGCGCCAGCATTCATGCTCCTCTTCGGATAGAGGACGCACGGCGTGATAGGCGTCGATCAATGCCTGCGCGCGCGCCATGTCGAACGCGCCGGTCGCGAGATTTATGCACCAGTCGTTCATCGTAACGGCGAGGTCGAACAGCCAGATCGAACAGCCGGCAAAGTAGAAGTCGATCAGGCCGCCGATCGATTCCCCCGCGCCGTCCTTGATGATCAGCACGTTGTCGCGGAACAGGTCGGCGTGAATCGGGCCGGCCGGCAGTCGTTCGAAGCGCGCGCTGCGGAAGAACGAATCCTGGTAGATGAGCTCGTCGGCCAGTCGGTGAAACAGATCGTCCGGAATGTGCGGTTCGAGCTTGGGCACTGACTCCTTCCACCAGCCGATGCCGCGCAGATGCGGCTGGAACTGCGGGAAGTCAGCGCCGGCAAGGTGCATCTTCGCCAGCACGGTTCCCACCATCGCGCAGTGCCCCGCGGTCGGATCCACCACCGCTTTGCCCTCGAGACGGGTGACGATGGCGGCGGGCTTGCCCTTGATCTCGGAAAGCAGCGCGCCACTGCGGTTCTCCTGGGGCGCCGGGACCGGCAGGCCGCGGCGCGCGAGATGCCGCATCAGTTCGAGATAAAAGGGCAACTGCTTGAAGGTCAGGCGCTCGAAGATCGTCAGGACATAGCGCCCGTGGGTTGTCGTGAGGAAGAAGTTCGTGTTCTCGATGCCAGAGGCGATGCCCTGCAACTCGACCAGTTCGCCGATGCTGAATTGCGTCAGGAAACTCGCGGCTTCGGCGCGATTGAGCGCGGTGAAAACGGCCATTGAAGAAGGGGCCGACGATCTAGCGGGGAGTGGACGAAGTGGGCGGTGGTGGCAATGCGGGAGCCGGCCGTTCTTCCGGGCGGCCCCATTCAAACGTGAAGAATTTCGGCACTGACAGGCCTGGTGAAGTCTCCGTTGCGGACGTGGGTTGCCGACCTTCGCGGTTGGTGATCGTATAGGTGCGGCCGGTGAGCGCGGGCGTCACGCGGATCTCGCTGATCCGGTTGGACGTGCGTATCTGTTCGATGCGGGTCCGCGGCTCTTCCGCCGGCGGCGGCGCCTTGGCGTCGGCCGCGGAAGGCACGAGATCGGCCCGCGTGGGGGCACTGGCCGGGCGCGGTGCCTCGCCGGCTTCGAGCGCCTGCCGCTCAGCCGTGGGCAGCTCGATCCGCTGGCGCGGTGCATTCGCCGCGGCGGCAGGCTTGTTCGGCGCCGCGTTCGGCTGTGCGGCGGGCGCCGGGACGGTGCCTTGCGCCCATACCGCCATTGCCACGCAAGCCGCGAGCGCGAGCGCTGCGGGTTTCAGGAGGCTGCGCCAGTCATGACGGGAGGATGTCGACCGCATGGAAAGCATTCTAACCGTGCCCCTGGAGGCGCAGCCTCTGCGCCATCCCTGATCGCGCTAATTCCTAGAGATAGAGCAACTGTTCGCGCTCGGTCGCGCTCTGCTCGAAACCGCGCGCGTCGTAGAACTCGAACAGCGCGTTGACGACCGAATCACTGTCATCGACGACGCGCATCATCGCGAGATCAGCCTCGCTGATCATGCCTTCGACGGCGACGGTATCCCGCAGCCATTGCAGCAGTCCGTTCCAGAAAGCGGAGCCCACCAGCACGACCGGCATCTTCCGTCCCTTGCCGGTCTGCATCAGCGTCAACGCTTCGGAAAGTTCGTCGATCGTGCCAAAGCCGCCGGGCATCACCACATAGGCGGCGGCGTACTTCACGAACGCCACCTTGCGCGCAAAGAAGTGGCGGAACCGCAGCGAGATGTCCTGGTACGGATTGCCGTGCTGCTCGAATGGCAGCTCGATATTCAGGCCTACCGAGGGCGAGGCGCCCTCGAAGGCGCCGCGGTTGG
>Ga0316600_10001299_pt1 | contig 11459 bp, 9 predicted proteins | sample OWC_soil_day5_CT_FD_207652 | JGI IMG/M metagenome (GOLD analysis project Ga0316600, IMG submission 207652) | Wetland soil microbial communities from Old Woman Creek delta, Ohio, United States - OWC_soil_day5_CT | ecosystem: Environmental > Terrestrial > Soil > Wetlands | place: USA: Ohio...
GAGGCCCTTCATCAGCCCACGGGATCGCTGCGCCATCAACACCAGCTGCTGGCGGTACTCGAACCAGATCTCGATCAGCAGGATGCCCAGCAGGTACCACAGGTAGACGAACCCGAACATGGCCATGGCCGACGTCGGCTGCGGCGTGAAGAAGATCTCGTAGGCGCGCTCGGGATGCCCCAGGTGCAGCTGCAGTGGCATGCCGGCCACCAGCATGAAGGACAGGGCGGTCAGCAGGGCGAGCCGGTAGATCGGCTGCACCTCGACGACATTGAAGACCTTGACCAGCGAGGCGAGGATGAAGGCACCGGCGACGATTCCCGTCAGGTACGGGTACACGACGATCAGGATCGCCCACTGGGTCTCGACCTCGTTCGGATAGATGAAGCCGACCACCTGGCTCAGCTGGTGGCTCAGTTGCTCATAGAGGCTCTCGGGGATGGTGCCGCTCATCGTACTTCTCCGTCGAGCCTGGCGTAGAGCACCTTGGGCTCCGTGTTGAGGTCAGGCTTCAGCACGCTGATCTCGTTGACCCGGTGGAAGCGCACCAGCCGGTCGGCGTGCGCCTTCAGGTCGCCGAAGATCCGCGCCTCGGTCGGGCACACCTCCACGCAGGCCGGCAGCAGGCCTTCCGTGATGCGGTGATAACAGAACGTGCACTTGTCGGCCGTGCGCGTGGTCGGGTTCAGGTAGCGCGCGCCGTACGGACAGGCCTGGATGCAGTAGCGACACCCGATGCAGCGCTGGGCATCGACCAGGACGACGCCATCCTGGGTCTGGAAGGTCGCGCCTACCGGGCAGACCTGGACACAAGGCGGGTTCGCGCACTGGTTGCAGAGCTTCGGGACGAAGAAAGTGCGCACGACCGTTGGATCCTCGGGTTCGACCTGCTCCGGCGGCCCCGCCCGCGTGCTGATGCACTCGACCGTGGTCTCGCCGTCGCTGTGGATCCGGTAGCGCTCGATCCAGGTACGGAAGTAGAACGGCTCGTCAGGCACGTTGTTCTCGGCCTTGCAGGCCTCGACGCAGCGGTTGCAGCCGATGCACTTGCCGACGTCGATGCCCATGCCGTACCAGTGGCGGGTCGCGTCGTAGCCGTCCGGGGCCGCCGGCCCCACCGCGTTTGCCGCGGCCTCCGCCACCAGCGCCTGCAGGACGCCGGCAGCGGGAATGAAGAGGATCGCGTCGGTCAGGAATTCGCGCTTGTTCATTTCCGTCCCTCGGGCAGGTGGGCGTAATGGCACTCCCAGCACACATAGGTGCCGCCGTGCGACTCGAGATCCACCACGGCTTTCGACGCGTCGGGGTCAGTCGAACCTGCTGCGTGGCAGCGCCCGCAGACTTCCCGGCTGTCGGGCTTGCTCGGCAGGGCCAGCCTGGGCTCGGTCAGGTGCCGCTCGTCGACGGCGTGGCAGCTGGCGCAGGGCAACAAGGCGTGCGTCGACAGCGCCTTGGTCTGCTCTATGCGGCCGTGGCAGGCGGCACAGTCCTCGGGCGCCTCGTCCGGCACCGGATCGTGCGGATCGTGGCAGGAGACGCATTTCTTGCGTGGCCGGTGTTCCTGCGGGTCGACCTGCGGAAAGCCGTTGGGACGTGACGAGTCGTAGGCATGGCAGGCGAGGCACTTTTCCCGCTCGCGCGGCAGCGGCGGCATGCTGGCCTCGGACTTCGGTTCGGCGGCGTGAGCCGCTGCCGGTCCGTGGCAGTTCTCGCAGCCGATGTTCCGGTGCTTGCCCCCGTACTTGAGGTCGAACTGCTCCGCGTGGCACTCACGGCATGCCGCAACCCCGGCGTGGTGCAGGGGCTTCTCCATCTCCCGCACGACCGTGGCGGCCTGGTGCGGCTTGGCGGAAAACAACGTGTCGGGCAGCAACACGAAGCGCAACAGGAGGACGATCGCCGCAATACCACCGACGACGATTCCGAGTCGCATGACCTGCTCAGGTAACCTCACTGCGCTGTCCTCCTGCCGGCTGGCCTGACGCCCGGCTCGCGTCGTCGATCAACATCACCGATGCGGTCCCCGGGGACGTCACGGCGGGGACGCACGCGCCAGGCGCAGCGCCCCCATTTCGCTCACCGGCGCGCGCGGCTTGCGTAACCGCGGCGCAAGGATCAGTGCCGCGCCGTACAACGCCAGCGCGATGAAGAGTGTCGCGGGCCGGGACTGACCGAAGTCCTGGGCAACCATCTTGAGTCCGGTGACCACCAGCAGTGGATAGACCAGCCACGCCCACTCGCGGAACCTCGCGTGGCGGCCGATCCACGCAACCAGCAGCGTGCCCAGCGCCAGTACGGTCGTGCGCAACGTGGCCAGCGCGCCGGCATCGACGGTCCCGTCCGCCAGCCCGGCGATGAAGGGAGCGACCCAGCCGGTGATGCAGCCTGCGACAACCCAGGCACAGGCCAGGTTGAGGACGAGGCGCAGCCCGGCCGCGACCGCGCCGCCCTCCGGGGCCGGTCGCGCCGCGGCGAGCCCTGCGCAGGCCAGGCCGGCCCCCAGCACGGCGACCAGGACCCCGCCCGGCTGCGTCCACGGACCAGACGGGGCCGTCGCCAGCGCCCTGGCGCCATAGGCCAGCGCGCCCGAGGCCGCGACCGCCGCGACCAGGTACACGGCGCTGTGCAGCAGCATGTACAGCCGGCCTCCGCGGGCCCACAGACCAGCCGCGAGCATGGCCAGCAAGGCGAACAGCAGGCCGGCCGTGGGTGCGCGCAGCAGGAAGCCGGCCCCGGCAAGGACCAGCACCAGCGCCAGGGTCGAGTAGAAGTCGACGTTGTGCCCCGGGTCCTCGTGCCGGTTGAAGAAGACGAGGGCCAGCGCGTAGCAGACACTTCCCAGGACGAGGCTGACGGCACCGATGGCTGCTGCCCGGGCTCCCGAAATCCCCGCCAGCAGCATCGCGCCGCCGAAGATCACGACCAGGACCGCGATCGTCTGCGCCACCTCGAACCACCCCACCGCACGGCGTCGGACCACCGTGCGGATTGCGAATCCGGCGGCGTAGGCCGCCAGCAGCGACCACTGCAGGACGAGGGCGACGAGGAACACGCCCGGGGCCTGCGGGCCCAGCGCGCGCAGCGTCACGCCAACGATGACCAGGTTGGCGACCAGCGCCGCCAGCCAGCGCATGCCGTTCCAGCCCAGTTCGTAGCCGAGCCACAGCGTCGCCACGCCGAGTGCAACGGGCTGCAGCGCGAACGGCAGGACCTCGCCCGTCTTGAGCAGCAGGACGACGCTCGTCGGCAGTGCGGCGACAACGGCGATCCACGCCGCCGCCGCGAGCCGGCGTCTCCAGGCGACCCACAGCAGCGCGGCGGTCAGCAGCGCGAGGCCCATCGCCGCGCCGCCCGGCGGCAGCACCTGGAACCGTGTCGTCGCCTCGACCAGCAGGGGGAAGACGACCATGGCGAAGGCCGCGGCGTGAAAGCCGGCGCTCGTCGCCTGCTGACGCTGGCTGGCCCGGTTGGCGAGATAGAGCCAGGCGAAACCGTAGGCGAATGCCAGGGCAATGCCGGCCTGGGATATCAGTAGCCCCGCCTCGGTCATCGCGCGCAGGAAAAAGCCGCCGGCGAGGACCAGGAACAGGCGGCCGATGAGGGACAGGATGACGATCGGGTCATCCGGGTTCCGGGCGGGCCGGGCGGCCCGCGAGGAGCCGGGAGCCTTGGGGTCGCCGGCGGCCGGAGCCGCGGCTGCGGCCGGCTGATGCCCCTCCAGCGTGGCGACGCGCTCCTCGAGTGCCTTCACCGTCGAGCATAGTTGCCCGACCGTGGCCTCGAGACGAGCGAGCCGATCGTCCACGACACCCCCCTCGCCGCTCCGGTGTCCGTGGGTGGTCCGGATGCGGCATGGGTTCGTCCCCTGTCCCGGGACTTACCTCATGCGATGACAACAGGCTGCGGCCGACGAAAACCATCCGGTTTTCCCGCAACAATCCGCGGCAAAGCGCTATAAAGGGCGCCGGCTGAGCGCCGACGCCGGGTCGCTGGCGGAGCTATGGGCCAGTGCCATAATCAGCCGGTCCACTGCCACGCCAAACGGGGAAGGCTGCCATGAACGAACCGATCGCCGCGCTCGCAGACTCCTCGATCCGCAGCGGGAGGTCCGCATCCCAGGCCGCGAGGCCGGCTGATCCGCCCGCCCGATAATCACCCTCCACCATCGAAAGGTTTCGCCCATGGCCATCAAGCGCCCCGTCAAGTCCACCGGCACCGTCGTCGTGCTCGAGCACGTCTCGAAGGTCCTCGAAGGCAACCCGCTCGGCGACCCGCACGTCCGCAAGGTCGCGGTCTGGTTGCCGCCGCAGTACGACGGCGGCCCGCGCGCGAAGAACCGGCGCTATCCGGTGTTCTACGACCTGGTGGGCTTCACGGGTTCCGGCATTGCGCACCTCAACTGGAAGCCATTCAGCGAGAACGTCGCCGAGCGCGCGGCCCGGCTGGTGCACGAAGGCCGCATGGGGCCGGCGATCCTGGTGTTCCCGGACTGCTTCACCCGGCTCGGCGGCAACCAGTACATCAACTCGTCTGCGCTCGGGCGCTACGCCGACTACCTGACGCGCGAGATCATCCCCTTCGTGGACCGGGAGTTCCGCACGCTGGCCTCGCGCGAGCACCGCGGCTGCTTCGGCAAGTCCTCGGGCGGCTACGGCTCGATCATCCACGGCATGAAGTACCCGCAGCACTGGGGGGCGATCGCCGACCACTCGGGCGACGCCTGCTTCGATCTCGTCTACCGCTGCGACTGGCCGAACACGCTCAACGAGCTGGCCAGGTACCGGCGGCCCGCGCGGCGCGAGGGCGCCTGGGACGTGCTGCGCGCTGCGCAGGACCTCGACGACGGGCTCGACGACGGCAGGGTGCGCCGTTTCCTCGAGGCGGTCTGGAAGAAGCCGAAGCTCTCCACGGCCGAGAGCCACGCCATCATGAACGTCTGCATGGCCGCGACCTACGATCCCGACCCGAAGGCGCCGCTCGGGTTCCGCATCCCGTTCAACCTCGAGACCGGGGAGCTCATCGGGTCCCGCTGGAAGCGCTGGCTCCGGCACGACCCGGTGCTGCTGGTCGGCCGCCACAAGGCCGCGCTGAAGACCCTCAAGGGCATCTATGTCGACTGCGGCTGGACCGACCAGTACCACATCCACTACGGCAGCCGGATGCTTTCGCGGCGCCTCGCGGAGGCCGGCATCCGCCACCGGTACGAAGAGTTCGACGACAACCACTCGGACGTGGACTACCGGATGGACGTCAGCCTGCCGTTCCTGTACCGCGCCCTCAGGCCCTGATGCGCCGCGGCCGGACTGTAGGAGACCCGACGATGCGTCATACTTCAACCCTCGCAGTGCTGGCGAGCGCGGTTGCGCTGACAGCCTGCAGCACCCCGACGAAGACGGAACCCAGCATGCAGCAGACCGCTGAGAAGCCCGTTGCCCTGCTCGCGCCCTGGACCGGGCCCTATGGCGGCGTGCCGCCGTTCGACCAGGCCCGCGTGGACCTGCTCGCCCCGGCGCTCGAGGCCGCCATGGCCGCGGAGCTCGCCGAGATCGACGCCATCGCCGCCAATCCGGAGCCGCCGACCTTCGAGAACACGATCGTCGCGCTCGAGCGCGCCGGCCGCAGCCTGGACCGCGCCCGGACGATCTACGGCGTCTACAGCTCGAGCCTGAGCACCCCCGAGTTCCAGGCCGTGGAGCGCGAGATGGCGCCGCGCCTCGCCGCCCACGCCGACCGGATCGCCCAGAACGAGGCGCTCTTCCGGCGCATCGAGGCGGTCTATGAATCGCCGGAGAAGGCCCGGCTGACCCCGGAGCAGCAGCGCCTCGTCTGGCTGCGCCACACCAACCTCGTGCTCGCCGGCGCGCGGCTCGGCCCGGCGGAGAAGCAGCGCGTCGCCGCGATCAACCAGCGGCTGGCCACCCTGTTCACGTCCTTCGGCCAGAACGTGCTGGCCGATGAGGAGCACAACTACGTGGTGCTCGAGAAGGAGGCGGACCTCGCCGGCCTCCCGCCCGGATTCGTTGCCAGCGCGGCATCGGCCGCCGCCGAGCGCGGCCTGTCCGGCAAGTGGGTCGTCCTCAACACGCGCTCGAGCGTCGAGCCGTTCCTGACCTACTCCGACCGCCGCGACCTCCGCAGGCAGGTCTTCGACAACTTCGTCAACCGCGGCGACGAGGGCGACGCCCACGACAACAACGCGATCATCGCCGAGATCCTCGCGCTGCGCGCCGAGCGCGCGCAGCTGCTCGGCTTCGAGACGCACGCCCATTGGCGGCTGCAGAACACCATGGCGAAGACTCCCGAGCGGACGCTCGAGCTGATGGAAGCGGTGTGGTCGCCGGCGGTGGCGCGGGTGCGCGAGGAAGTGGCGGACATGCAGGCCATCGCCGACGCCGAGGGCGCCGGCCTCATCATCGAGCCCTGGGACTACCGCTACTACGCGGAGAAGGTCCGCAAGGCGAAGTACGACCTCGACGAGAACGAGATCAAGCCCTACCTGAAGCTGGACTCGCTGCGCGAGGCCATGTTCTGGTCGGCCGGCCAGCTCTACGGCCTCCGGTTCGAGCCGCTTACCCCGGGCGCGGTGCCCGTCTATCACCCCGACGTCACCATCTGGGAGGTCAAGGACCGGGAGGGCCGGCACCAGGGCCTCTTCTACTTCGATCCCTATGCCAGGAACGGCAAGCGCTCGGGGGCGTGGATGAATGCCTACCGGCCGCAGGAGCGCTTCGACGGCAAGGTCGCGACGATCGTGTCCAACAACCTCAACTTCATCGAGCCGCCCGCCGGGGCGGCCACGCTGATCGGCTGGGACGACGCGCGGACCCTGTTCCACGAGTTCGGGCACGCCGTGCACGGCCTGCTGTCGAACGTGAGCTACCCTTCGGTGGCCGGCACGCGCGTCGTCCGCGACTACGTGGAGCTGCCGTCGCAGATCATGGAGCACTGGCTGTCCACGCGTGAGGTCCTCGACCGCTACGCGCGGCACTCCGTCACCGGCGAGCCGATGCCGGACGGGCTGGTCGAGAAGATCCGGCGTGCGGAGAACTTCAACCAGGGCTTCGCCACGGTCGAGTTCCTGTCGGCCGCCCTGGTCGACATGAAGCTCCACCTGGCCGGCAGCCGGCGGATCGACCCGGATGCCTTCGAGCGCGACACGATGAAGGCCATCGGCATGCCGCGCGAGATCGTGATGCGCCACCGCACGCCGCAGTTCATGCACATCTTCTCGAGCGACAGCTACTCGGCCGGGTACTACAGCTACCTGTGGGCGGACAAGCTCGTGGCCGACAGCTGGGAGGCGTTCAAAGAGGCCGGCGGGCCGTGGGATGCCGCGGTCGCCGCGCGCTTCGCGGAGCACGTGCTGTCCGCGGGCAACTCGGTCGATCCGGACCTGGGCTATCGCGCCTTCCGCGGCCGCGACGCGACGGTCGAGCCGCTGCTGCGCAAGCGCGGTTTCCCGGTCCCGGCGGGTGGGGCGAGCGACAAGCCGGACTGACCCGGCCGGCTGGGCGGCCGTCCCCCGCGGGGGGCGGCCCGAAATCAAAGGCCGCCCGCACCTGCCGGTACGGGCGGCCTCGTTCCCCGAGCAGCGTTTCCCGTCAGTTGTTCTTGGCGCCCTGTGCCACCCAGTCGTGCAGGATCTTCTGTTCCGCGGCCGCGAGCGGCTGGTCCCCGTGCGGCATGCGGATCGAGGGGTCGGCCCTGCCCTCGACGAGCATGGTGAGCGTGCTCGACAGGGCGTCGCCAGGGATGACGACCGCGCCGAACTTCGTCCCCTCCATCAAGGCATCGTAGCTGGCGGTGCTCAGGCCGCTCGCCTCGTAGCCGGGCTGGCCGGGAACGTGGCAGGCGCCACAGCGTGCGTTCAGCACGGGCTGTACGTCCTTCGAGAAACTCACCGACGGCTCCTCCCTGGAACACGCACCCAGCGACAGCGCTCCCAGGGCCGCCGTCGCCGCCAGCAGAATCGGCAGCCGGTTCATGACCTGCCCTCCCGTAAGAACCCGGGCCCACTCTCTCGCGACCCCGGCGCGTACGAAATGGGGGCAATTACGTAGAAATCGGCCCACGGCGGCGCACGCCACGGTAAAGTCACGACGCGGCGCCCACCCGCCGGCGGCGCGCCACGCGCGCCGCGAAAAGAGCGCCCCGGGGAGACGACTTCCATGCCGATCAAGGTCCTCGACCTGCACCACCACGCCATTCGCGTGTCGCCGGTCCCGGCGGAAGCCGACGCCACGCGCGACTTCTACGGGCGCGTGCTGGGGCTGCAGCCGGATCCGGGCCGGCCCGCGATCCCCGGCGTGCCCGGATACTGGCTCAACTCCGGCGCGCACGCGCAGGTCCACCTGATCGGCGCGCAAGGCACGCTGATCGACCTCGGCGGCGGCATCGACCCGTCCTTGCCGCACGTGGCCTTCGCCGTCGAGGACATCGCCGCGGCCCTTGGGGAACTCGGGCGGCTCGGGATCGAGCATCGGGTGCTGTCCGGCGCCGTCGGCGCCGGGTCCGAGCAGGTCTTCCTGCGCGATCCGGCGGGCAACCTCATCGAGCTGCACCAGGCGGGGTCGTGCCGCTGCACCGCGGCGTCGCGCGCCGGGGAGCAGCCCGGCTACACGCGCGTGTGGAGCGCGGTCATGTTCGCGGACATGCGCGGCTTCACCGGCCTCTCCGAGCGACTGAGCCCCACCGACGTCGTGCCGCTGCTCAACGAGTACTTCTCGCTGCTGACGGACATCGCCGTCGGGCACGGCGGAACCGTGCTCAACCTGGCGGGTGACGGGCTCATGGCAGGCTTCGGCGTCCCGAAGGAGCGACGCGACGCCCCGGAGTGCGCGGTGGATTCCGCGCGCGAGATGCTGGATCGCTTCGGCGGCCTGGCCGCCGAGTGGAAGCAGCGGCATGGCTTCGACACCGGCATCGGCATCGGCATCAACGCCGGCGAGGTGATCGCCGGCAACGTCGGCTCGCCGGCCTACACCAGCTACACGATCATCGGCGACACCGTCAACGTGGCTGCACGCCTGAGCCAGCGCGCGCGCGCCGGCGAGGCGCTGTTCTCCAGCGCCGTCAAGCGTTCCCTGGACGAGCACGGCCACTCGGTCCCGGTGATCGAGCTGCCCGCGCTGCAGCTGCGCGGCCGCGCGGAACCCGTCGAGATCTACTGCATCCCCGCTGCGCGGCGGGTGGACTTCCGCCCGCTGGCCTGACCCCGCCGCGCGATCCTCACCAGTCCTTCCGCCCCGGAAGCAGGCCCTCGAGTTCCAGGCGGGTCAGGTTCCGCCACTGACCCGGGGCGAGGCCGTCCAGCGTGACGTTGATGATGCGCACGCGGCGCAGCCGGCGCACCGTGTAGCCGAAGTGCTCGCACATCCGGCGGATCTGCCGGTTCAGGCCCTGGGTCAGCACGATGCGGAAGCGGTTGCGCCCGAGCCGCTCCGTGGCGCAGGGCTTGGTCACCGTGCCGAGGATCGGCACCCCGGCTTCCATGGCGCGAAGAAACTCGCCGGTCACCGGCCGGTCCACCTCGACCAGGTACTCCTTCTCGTGCTCGTTCTCGGAGCGCAGGATCTCGTTGACGATGTCGCCGTTGTTGGTCAGCAGGATCAGGCCTTCCGAGTCCTTGTCGAGCCGCCCGATCGGGAAGATCCGCTCGCGGTGGCCGACGAAGTCCACGATGTTTCCCCGCACCTGGCGCTCGGTGGTGCAGGTGATGCCCGCAGGCTTGTTGAGCGCCAGGTACACGTGACGGCTCGGTCGCCCGACCGGCCGGCCATCGACCGAGACCGCGTCGTCCGGCGTGACGCGGGTGCCGAGTTCCGCCACGCGGCCGTTGACCGAGACCCGGCCCGCGGCGATCCAGGCATCGGCCTCGCGACGCGAGCAGACGCCCGTCTCGCTGATGAACTTGTTGAGGCGCATCCCCTCGGCCATGCCCGCGCAGCATAAGTGCGCGGCTTTGCGTGCCGCAACACGCGCCGGCCCCGGCAAGCTGCCGCAACTGCGTACGACCGGCGCGCTGCCCGGAGCGTACCCTCGAGCCAGGGCTCGGGAGGACGCGGCATGGGCAGCCTGTCCCGGGCGTGGTCGACCGCCAGGCTTGGCGTCGACTTCGCGTTGTTGCGGAAGGACCGCCCGTTCATCCTCGGGCTGGCGGTCACGGATCGCTGCAACCTGCGCTGTCGCCACTGCCGCGTGTGGCGCGACCACGGCCCGCACATGCCGTTCGCCGACGTCGAGTCCACGCTCCGCCGGTTCCATGCGCGCGGGTCCCGACTGCTGTACCTCGAGGGCGGCGAGCCGTACCTGTGGCGCGAGGGGCGGCTGCGACTCGCGGACGTCGTCTGGCTCGCCCGGGACATCGGCTACCTGCGCGTGCACGTCTGCACCAACGGCACGCTGCCGATCACCGCGCCCGCGGACTTCACATGGGTCAGCGCCGACGGGCTGCACGACACCCACTACGCGCTGCGCGGGTCCGGCCTCGACGAGGTTCTTGACAACGCGCGCCGCTGCCCGACCCGCAAGGCCGTGGTCTTCACGGTCAATGCGATCAACCGCGAGGAGATCCGGCCGTTCCTCGAGCTCGTGCGCGACGCGGTGCCCGGCGTGCCGGTGCTGTTCCAGTTCCACACGCCGTACTACGGCGTGGACGAGCTGCTGCTCGACGCCGGTTCGCGCAACGCCGCCGTGGACAGTTTGCAGGAGTGCCGCCGGGCCGGCCTGCCGGTGATGAACTCGACGCCCGGACTCGAGCGGCTCCGTCCGGGGCACGGTTCCGGGCCCTGCGGGCTTTGGTACGTCGCCGACAGCGACGGCGAGTACCGCTGCTGTCGCGCGCTCGGCGATCCGGCCGTCTGCGACCACTGCGGCTACTCGGCCTGCGAGGAGCTCCGCCTGGTGCGCGACTTCAATCCCCGCGCCCTGGCCAGCATGGCGCGCTGCCTGTGAACGCCGGCAGCAGGCGCTCCCCACCGAGCCTGCCTGGCCTGGTGTCGGGGCGGCTGACGGGGCTGCGCACCGGGCCCGGGCGCCCTCAGCCCTGCGTGGAAGAGCTCGGGAACGCGAACTGGGCGCGCTCCGCGGCGTCTCCCGGCCAGCGCTGCGTGACCGTCTTGCGCTGGGTGTAGAAGCGCACCGCGTCCGGGCCGTAGGCGGCCAGCGGCCCGAACAGCGAGCGCTTCCAACCGCCGAAGCTGTGGAAGGCGACGGGCACCGGCAGCGCGACGTTGACGCCCACCATGCCCACCCGGATGTTGTCGGTGAACCAGCGCGCCGTGCCGCCGTCGCGCGTGAACAGGCAGGTGCCGTTGCCGAACTCGTGGCCGTCCACCAGCGCCATCGCCTCGACGAGCGACCCGACGCGCACGACGCAGAGCACCGGCCCGAAGATCTCCTCGCGGTAGATCCGCATCGCGGGCTGCACGCGATCGAACAGGCATCCGCCGAGGAAATAG
>Ga0316600_10001302_pt1 | contig 11426 bp, 12 predicted proteins | sample OWC_soil_day5_CT_FD_207652 | JGI IMG/M metagenome (GOLD analysis project Ga0316600, IMG submission 207652) | Wetland soil microbial communities from Old Woman Creek delta, Ohio, United States - OWC_soil_day5_CT | ecosystem: Environmental > Terrestrial > Soil > Wetlands | place: USA: Ohio...
GCATGATGAACTCACAAAGAATGTACCGACCAGAACCATTGACCTGGAACTGGAAGGTGATGCGCGTAACTGCCCTTATTGTAATACTCCAATGGAAGATATCGGCTCCAAGATTGTTCGTGAAGAGATTCATATCACCCCAGCGAAAGTCGAGCGTGTCCAATACGTACAGCATAGCTATGCATGTCCACAGTGCCGTGAAGATGGTGAGTCAACCATTGAGAAAGCACCTGCGCCAAAACCACTAATCAATCACAGTATGGCTTCTGCTTCTGTCGTCTCTCACATCCTGTATCAGAAGTGCAAGAACTATCTCCCTTTCTATCGCCAGGAACAAGATTGGGCACAACTTGGAGTCAAACTGAATCGTGGAACAATTGCCAGCTGGTTCAATACATGCGCGGAAGAATATCTGAAACCTGTTTATGACAGATTTCATAAAGATCCACTCTAGCTCTAACAGCGGATTAACCAGCTCTGAAACAACGTTTATTCTTTATTATAAAAAATTTATTTGAATTGTATGGGCTTATAGTGTTTGGGCTATTAATATGGTACTCCTGTGTAGGATTACTTTTTAAAATCTTTGATACCAGATGGAACTTTCGGCTGATAAGACCAGTATAAACAATATTTATTATTCGCTTTTTTTATAGCGTGTTCTGCCAGACAGGAAACTAATCTAAGTATCGGTTTCTTTTTCATTTTTTTTTCGCCTCGTTTCTAATAAATTTAAAAATAATGTAAGCAACATCAATGAATTCACTATAAATATAGCCCACGCAATTGCAAATGAAACTTCTGTCAGATGTAATATATTAGCCCATATATATATAGCCAGAGAGATAGCAATTAATATAATACTTTTTATACGATACGTCTTCCTGTCATCATCCGAGATTGAGCCATTTCCATAATCAACAGGAGCGAATATATATATTATAGGAATTGCGATAGCAATTAAAATGTAAGAGAAAATCAATCTGTTATTTGATAAATAATAATTAAGAAAAAGCATTAAAAGGTATAAAGATAAAGTGGTGAAATAGCACTTCATATGTGTCTTACAATGATATCCCCCCACATAATTTCGTATTGAGCAATAGGTTACAACATATATTAAACTTATAAAAATCATTTTTGTTAAAATTCCTATTAAAGCAATAGATAGAAAAATAATGAAATTATTTAACACTAACTCAATTCCGTATGTATAGTAAATTCTGTTGTCAATTGAAATAATTTTATTGGAAACTAATCTAAGACTGATTTCCTCCGCTATATTCTGTATCATTTTAGGGACACTCCTTATAAGTATTTAGAAAGTATAATCTTATTTATATAATAAAACAATAGCGTTTTACCGAATGGTAGTTATATGCTACTGAGTGGTTCCATTCACTGCTATTAAGAATTTATTTTTATTGGAAGCATGACAACCACTTTAAAAATCTTATTTTCTGTATAAACTTTAAACAATCCATTATATTTTTCAACAGATAATTTAATTGAAGTCAAACCATACCCATGATACATGGTATTAATTTTGCGGGTTTTTATTTTATTGTTTTCTAAGATTAGTTTATTTGAATAAGGGTTTTTAACAACAATTGATAGGTAATTTTTATAACAAAATATTTTTCCTGATATGCATCGCTTTTCCTTAGTCATCATATCAACAGCTTCAATTGCATTGTCTAATATATTGGCCAGGATTGCCGTTAAATCAATGGGGGTGATTGATAAATGAGGTACATGATCAATATCTAATTGAATATCTATATTGTGCTGTCTGCAAACAGCAATTTTATAATTCAAAATTGCATCAATAATTTCATTTCCACAATTTACAATGGTTTTAGTTCTTTCTAAAACATTTGTTATTTCCTCAATATATGCAACTGATCCATCGATATTATTTTGTTTTAATAAAAAAGAAATATTAATAAGATTCTTATTGATGTCGTGTCTTATTTTCTTTAAATCTGTAGTGGCAGATTCTTGATAAGCTATTTGTTGAATTAAAGAAAGATTTCGTATATTTAAAATATAATTTTCTTTTTCTTTTTCGTGATATAAGAAAATTTTACCGAAAAAAAATATAATCAAACCACTTATTATCAAGAAGCCAATTGAGATGATAGATATATAAATCGAATATTTATTGGATTTTTTTTGAAGGACAGGGCTTACTATCATAATAAATTGTAAAATAATTGAGAAGAGCAAAACTATAACATCCATTGTAATCCAATATTTGGGTGGTATGCCAAACTTATTTTTTCCAAAATAATTAATAAACATTGAAATGAGAATTATATTTAGTAATTTAGCCAAAATTGAAAAACTAAATGACGTATTCGTAATATAAAGCATCTCTGGAATGTCTATATTAATTATGTACGAGGAAAAATTACCAACTAAAATATCACTTATTAGAAATACATAATTTGCGACTAAAATAAAAAATATCAGAATATATATTTTTTCCATATAAATAATGTGAGTCAAAATCAAACTAATTAAAAAAAACAAGAAAAATCTGATTGTATCATTAAAATTAGGTAGATAAAAAACAAATAAAGTATTAATTATTGTAGCTAATAATATAGAATATAATTTCTTTCTTCCATAAAATCTGCAGGGTATACTGCAACTGATCAACCAATAAAGTAAAATAGACTCAGTTAATGAAAATATTAAACTTATAATAGTATTATTCATATTATGTTATCTCCAGATATTGTTTCTGAAAATTTATCAAAAATATTTTGCCTTTTTCTTCTGCTTAAAGGTAAACGGATCCCGTTGTCTAAACGGATTTCTGTTTCATCGATAGAAAAAATATATTTTATATTTACAATACAACTTCTATGTATATCCACAAATTCTAAATGTATATATTTTTGAACAATATCGGAAAACTGACAATTATAAAGAATAAATGTTTCCCGCTTTGTGTACAAAAACACTTTTCGATTGATACATTCAAAATATATAATATCATCCAATGGTACTTTAATATCCATGCTGCCGCTTGGACTTTTAGCAACTTTGAATAGCTGTGTTTTTGGGTTGTCTTCATTTATTCTGTCGATAACTTGTATAATCACATCAGATAATCGCTCATGGATTAACGATTTGGGAAGAAATCCAATAACATCATATTGAAATGTGTTCAAAGCCTCTTGAGGATACGCTGTGATAAAGATTAGTTTAAATTTCTTATCGAGTATCCGTAATTCTTTAGCCACTTCTTTTCCGTCTTTTTCGGGCATATCTATATCCAAAAAGATAACATCATAATAATGCTGATATTTTGAAAAGGCGGCAATTAATTCATCTCCCCTTTTAAATGAAAAACTGCGGGTCTCGACCTTTAGATGTCTAAATATTGTTTCAACTTCAGGTGCAATCTGTGCCAGAAAATCTTTATCATCGTCACAAAAAGCCAGATTAAGCATCGAGAGCTACCTCCTTATACTATTCCGTTTTTTCCTTATTCTTGTGTAAATTTGCCGCATACTTGATGAGTTGTTCAAAATTATAACGTTTTCAAAAGACGGTCGATGATTTCTCACGTTCTATCTGAGCGTAAAAACTAAGCGATAATTCTAATAATTAAGCGGTTTTTGCTTGAGTCATGTAATAATATTCTTTAATTATAAGGTATGAGACAAAATATTTCAATCAAAAATAACCATTCGGTAGAGTACAAATACCATTCAGTTTGAATCCGTTTACTTTAATTTAATATGTGTTAATCTATCAATAAATAGTGTTGCAAATTTGAAATAAAGGAAATCAAAGGCTTTAATCTAAACCAAATAGTTGGGGGTGAAAGGATTAATGAGTCAGAATTTATTCATTAAATGCAAAGCGTGTGGTGGGATAATTGAAAGAAAAAAATTTATTGAAAATTATTATGTTTGTAAATTATGTGGCAATTATGAAGCATTGGATTATAAGAAAAGACTTGCTATGATAATTGATCCAAATACGTTTGGAGAAACTAATGTTTATACTGAATTCTGTGATCCTATAAAATTTCCTGGATATCGGGAAAAGCATGAGAGCATTGTAAGCAAAATTGACCTAAATGAAGCCATTGTAACAGGAAGTGGCTGTATCAGTGGGCAGAAGGTCATGGTCGGAGTAATGGATATCAGATATATGATGGGAAGTATGGGAGTAATTGTTGGTGAAAAGGTAACCAGAATGTTTGAAGATGCAGAGAAAGAAAAATTGTCTGTTGTAATGTTTGTTGCTTCTGGTGGTGCCAGAATGCAGGAGGGAATCTTTTCATTAATGCAGATGGCTAAAACGGCTGCGGCTGTCTCAAACTTCAGTGAGGCCGGAGGTTTGTTTATTAGTGTGCTGACAAATCCTACAACAGGAGGTGTGAGTGCAAGCTTTGCCTTTCTGGGAGATATTATAATAGCAGAGCCTCGTGCTTTAATTGGATTTGCAGGAAAACGGGTAATTGAACAGACAATTAATGAAAAACTTCCGGATTATTTTCAAACATCTGAGTTCCTGTTTAAGCATGGATATATTGATTTGATTGTAGAAAGAAAAAGATTAAAAGAGGTAATTGGCAATATACTTAAAATTCATAGTAAGGAAAATAACAAAAAATTCAGGCAGAAGTCTGCAGCCGAACATGTTTCTATGCGGTCCGATGAATAAGATGTAAGGGCAGGTGTTATAGTGAAAAACAGTAATGCATGGAATAAAGTACTATTAGCAAGGAAAATTTCCAGATTTCGGTCTTTGGATATCATCAATTACATATTCGACTCTTTTATTGAATTACATGGAGATCGTGGAATCGGAGATGATAAGTCTATTGTTGGAGGAATAGGATTATTAAATCATCAGGCGGTTACCATAATTGGACAGCAGAAGGGGAATACACTAAGTGAGATGGAATATCGCCGATATGGAATGACCAAACCAGAGGGTTATAGAAAGTCCCTGCGTTTAATGAGACAGGCTGACAAATTCAGACGGCCCATCATTTGTTTTATCGAAACACCGGGAGCATTTCCGGGTGTTTCTGCAGAAGAAAACGGACAGGCGGAGGCAATAGCAAGAAATTTATATGAAATGGCAAATTATAAAGTACCGGTCATTTCTGTTATTGTTGGAGAAGGAGGTAGTGGAGGCGCGCTGGCATTAGGTGTTGCTAACAGAGTTATAATGCTGGAAAATGCCATTTATTCTGTTGTTTCACCAGAAGGCTGTGCAAGTATTCTATTAAAGGATTCAAAAAAAGCCCCAGAAGTTGCAGTTAATTTAAAACTCACTGCAGGGGATATGAAAAACTATGGAATCATAGAAGAAATTATAAGCGAAGAAGGGGAAGAGAAGGAGCTGTTTTGCAGGATTAAGCAGAGTATTGAACGTGAACTGCTTCGCTGCAGTCAATTGGATGGTAATGAGCTTAAGAAGGAGAGAGTGAAAAAGTATAGAGACATAGGAAGCGATATTATTTTTTCAAAAATATGAGAAGGAAAGATGATAAATGGAAGAACTAAATTGTAAATTAGATGTTATTGATAAATTAATGAAACAGTGTGAAGAGTCAAAATTGATTTCGTTTGCCTATCAGGACGCAATATTTTCAATTAGTTTTAGTAAGGCAGAAGCGGAGGCAGGTCATAGTAATAATATAATTCGAAAGTTCATTGTGGAAAATGCTCCTGAATTAAAGAAATGCAATCTGGAAAAAGGTTTGGATGAGATATCAATTTCAGATATTTCACTAGCTGATCAGGTGGAAGCTGGGGATATTGTTACAATGAAATCTCCTTTTGTAGGGACGATTGAGTTCATTGATCAGCTAAAGCTGAAAGACAGTGAAATTCACGTAAATAAGGGGGATGTGATTTGCTCTGTGGAGGCAATGAAAATATATAATGATATTAAGGCACCATGTTCCGGAACTATTGCTGAATTGCTTGTGAAGGATTGCAGTTTGGTTGAATATGACCAGCCCCTGCTAACGATAAGAGTGGATAAAAATGAGTAAAAAATATAAGAGGATATTGATCGCAAATCGTGGTGATAGTGCAGTCCGTGTTATTCGTGCCTGCAAGGAAATGGGAATAGAGACAGTAAGTGTTTTTTCAAAAGGTGACGAAGGCAGCTTACACACAAGGCTGGCCGATTATTCTGTGTGCATTGGAGACGCTCCGTGTAAGGACTCTTATTTAAACGCTTACAATATATTAGCTGCAGCCACAAATTATAAAGTGGATGCAATTCATCCGGGTATCGGATATTTTGCCGAAAATGCAGATTTCAGTGAATTATGTGAACAATGCGATATTGATTATATTGGTCCAGGCAGTGCCAATATATCACTGATGGGTAATAAGGCTAAGGCTAAAAAAGTGGCTAAAGAATCGGATATTCCTGTCATTGGAGATGATAGTGTTGAAATTAATAACTATGAGGAGTGTCTTCAGTATGCATTAAAAATTGGCTATCCTATTATACTGAAAGCCGTAAATGGCGGGGGCGGCAAGGGAATTCGTCTGGTTCACAGGGAAGAGGAATTATTTCAGGCAGTTGAGCAGTGTCTGAAAGAAGCAGAGAAGGTATTTGGCTCCAGCAGTATCTTAATGGAAAGTTATATAAATCATGCCAAGCATATAGAAGTTCAGGTATTGGCAGATCAATATGGAAATGTATTACATTTGGGTGATAGAGAGTGTACTGTTCAGAGAAAAAATCAAAAACTCATAGAAGAATCCCGATGTACTACGCTTAGTGAAGTGACAAGAAACAGAATGTATCAAGGGGCAATTGATCTTTGCAGGCATATTGGATATGTTGGTGTAGGCACAATAGAATATTTATTAAAGGATGATAAAACGTTCTACTTTATGGAGATGAATACCAGGCTGCAGGTTGAGCATACAATCACTGAAATGATAACAGGCATTGATTTAGTGAAAGAACAGATTCAGATTGCCCAGGGAGAACCACTTAAATTAAAGCAGGAAGAGATAATGTTTCAGGGTTATGCAATTCAATGCAGAATATTGGCAGAATATTTTAATGGTGCATTTATACCTGATTATGGAAAAATAACCAGATATGATATGCCGGGTGGGTTTGGTGTAAGGGTAGATTCTTCCTATGAAGTAAATAATATAATAACAACTTATTATGATTCACTTCTTTGTAAGATATGCTGTCATGACAAAGATAAGGTGCAGGCGGTCAATAAAATGCTAAGATGTTTAGAGGAAATGCAGCTGGAGGGTGTTTTAACCAATAAAGAGATTTTGATAAGTATTCTGAAGAATCCCAGGTTCCTGACAGGTGATTATACAACCACTTTTTTAGACACTTTAAAGAATTATAAGAAGGACTAATTTACATATGATGAATCAGGAGGTTGGTATGTTAGTTGTAAATTGTATGGATATAACCGAATTCGGGGATGAACTTTACGAAGAGGTTAGACATATAGTTTCAGAAGAAAGAAGGATAAAGGCAGAACGTTATCATAATCTTGATGATTCAAAAAGGTGCATTTGTGCAGATTTATTACTTCGATATGGACTTTATCAGAAAACTGGAAAGGTCGGAGATATTAATATTACATTCAATGAATTTGGAAAGCCATTCATTAAGAATATGATAGATTTTAAATATAATATAACCCACTCCGGAAAGTGGGTTGCAATCGTATATGGAAATACGGATGCTGGAATAGATGTTGAGAGAATACAGAAAGGGAGAGAAGAGATCGCTGATTTTTGCTTTTCAGAAGAGGAAAAGCTATTTATTTATAATAAAGCTGATAAGTATGAACAGGTAAAACAATTTACAAAATTATGGACAATGAAAGAGAGTTATATAAAATTTCTTGGGACAGGATTTTCGACTAATCTGGATTCATTTTCTATAAATGCTTTGGAAGGAGTGATAACCAATCGTGATGGTGAGGTAAAAAAGGATATTAAAGTAAGAAGCTTTCAATTTGATACAGATTATTATCTGTCTATATGCAGTATGGAGGCTGAGTTCTGTCTCCAGAGTATTAAGCTGGAGGAAATTACAAAGTTACTGAATATGCAATAGTGTAAGCGGATAAGACTTATTAAAAACTATGTCCTTGGGGGGCGGAGATTTATGAGTTGGTATGCGATTTTTGTCAAAACAGGAAAAGAAGATGAGTTGTGTTTGTATATCAAACATATTTTTGAAAAAAGTAAAGTACAATTTCAATTACTGGTACCTAAAAGAGAACTGGTGGAATATTATGAAGGGGTAAAACGGCTTGTTAAAAGAACCATGTTTCCAGGATATATATTGCTCAATACAGATAGTATTGAGCAGATATACGCTTTTTTATCCAGCAGATGGCATTCTAATATTTATGCTATGTTAAAATCAGGTGGTTTTTTTCAGGAAATTCCAGCAGCTGAAATTGTACCAATTATAAATTTAATAAATAAAGACGGTACTATTACTTCATCTTCTTTATTTTTGGAAAATGATAAAGTAATCGTAAAAGAAGGGCCATTATTAAATTATACTGGTCTTATCAGAAAGATTAATGCAAGAAAAGGAAGAGCGAAGATAATTTTAAACTTTTTAGGACGAGAATGTAAAATTGACATTCCCATTAAGTGCTTAAGGCTGATAAAGGAGTAGCCTGGCACAGGCTGCGTTCAGTAATTATTTTTTTTTAATTACAATGAATTAAGAATGATTAATCTATGTTTCGGCTAGTTAATCATTTTAATTCAATCATAATGATTTTCCAGAGCCTGAAATGGCTTTATGGCGAAGCTCGCCCTAATTTACGAATGAAAGGATATAAATGGAGAGACCGGTTATTTTTTTGTTCCCTGGACAGGGATCGCAATATTTACAAATGGGAAAAGAGATTTTTTCGCAATCAAAGGTGTTTAGAACTGAAATGGAGAAGTTGGATCAGATTGCTCAAAATGAAGAAGGGTATTCCGTATTAAACTATCTTTACGATCCTGGGAAAAAGAGAAATATTCCTTTCGATGAGACAAGTTATTCTCATCCGGCAATTTTTATGACAGGATATGCTCTTGCAAAAACTCTTATGGCACAAGGGATAAAACCAGACCTGCTATATGGTGTCAGTTTAGGAGAATATACTGCAATGGCACTATCCGGACAGGTAGACACCGGTGAAATTTTTCGATTTATTTTGAAACAGCCTTCAATTTTTAAAAGCAGCAGACTTAATGGAGGAATGCTTTCTGTTTTTGGAAATCTGCCGGTGTTTGAAAATGAAAATCACATAGAAGTTGCGGTGATAAATGGTGCCAATCATATCGTGCTGTCAGGAAATTCCGCTCAGATCAGCAACACGGAGAAATATTTAAAAAATTATAATAAAACATATTATCGGTTGCCGGTAGAATATGGATTCCACTCTTCTGCAATAGAGGATGCAAAAGAACCTTTTCAGGAACAGGCAAGATTCCTGAAAAGGACTGATCCGGAGATCCCTGTTTTATCATCCGTTAATTATCCGGATGATTCCTTCTGTATGCCGGAGCATTGTTGGAATATCATACGAAACAGGATGGATTTCAGACAGGCAGTGAGGCAGCTGGAGAATAAGATGCCAAATGCAATTTATGTTGATCTTGGGTTTTCCGGCACTATGGTAAATATGGCAAAAACTAATTTCAGAAAGGATAGTAACTCTATTGTGCTGGCACCAATAACTATGTTTCGGACAGATCTTTCAAAGATGAATGTGAGTAGCCTGGGTAATTACTAAGCTTCTGGATTCTGATATGCGTTGAGATGTCTGTAAAAAATTATAAAATAAATTAGTCAGGAGATGAGAAAGGATGAATGAGAAAGTAGTGAATGCAGTTAAAACCAGTATCGCGGAGATTTTACCCGATATTCAGGTGAATGATTTAGATTATAATTTAAGTTTAAAAGATTATGGCGCAAATTCCATTGACCGGACTGATATAGTTGTCCGTTCAATGGAATTATTAAGTTGTAAAGCTGGCATGATGAATTTTGCCGGTGTTAAAAATATCAATGGAATAATAGCCGTACTCGAAAAAATACTAAATGATCAATTATAGGATCAAAACAAATAATGAAAGGAGTAAAGTATGATCTCATATTTGTTTCCTGGTCAGGGGGCACAAAAGGTGGGAATGGGTGGGGATTTATTTTATGAGTTTGAGGATATAACCAGACAGGCGGACGAAGTACTGGGATATTCAATCAGTGATCTTTGTCTGTTTGATACATATGGAATGCTGAATCAAACGTTATACACCCAGCCGGCACTTTTTACTGTCAATGCCCTGATGTATTTAAAAAAAATAAAAGAAACCCGAATTTATCCTGATTATCTGGCGGGACATAGTCTGGGGGAATACAATGCATTGCTTGCAGCAGGAGTTTTTGATTTTAGACAGGGGCTCGAGATGGTTAAAAAACGGGCGGAACTTATGTCAAAAGTCTCAGGCGGCGCAATGGCAGCTGTCATTGGACTGGGGCAGGAAGGTTTAAAAGAAGCACTGGCAAAGTCCGGATATTCGGGAATCAATATTGCCAACTATAATTCTACAAATCAAATTGTTATTTCGGGTAAAGCGGAAGAGATACAATCAGCCAGAGAATCAATCCTGGCTGCCGGAGCGCTTGATTATAAGGTCTTAAATGTCAGCGGGGCATTCCATTCCAGATATATGGAGGGTGTTCGAAGAGAGTTTGAGGGATTTTTAGATACATTAGAATTTCAGAATCCCAAAATTCCGGTTATCTCCAACGTGGATTTAACAAGATATAGCCAATCCAATGTGAAAGGGCTTCTGGGAAGGCATCTGATTTCTCCAGTCAGATGGTGTGACACAGTCCGTTGTCTGATGGGAAAAGGGGAAATGGAGCAGATCGGACCAGGAAATGTAATCACCGGCTTAGTGAAATCAATCATAAGAAATTCATCACCTCTTGAATTACCTGATTCCCAGCCGCTTCAGCAGCAGGCTGATAAACGCAGCCTGCCTGAAAGAAAGGATTTCTCCGGACAATCACTGGGCAGCAGTGAATTAAAATCCGAATACAACTTAAAATATGCCTACTTTGCTGGCGGTATGTATCGGGAGATTGCATCCAGAGAGCTGGTAGTGAAGATGGGACAGGCCGGCATGATGGGCTTTCTCGGCAGCGGCGGCCTTTCGCTGGCAGAGATTGATCAGGCATTGGGCGAAATTCAGCAACAGTTAAAGGGAGACCAGCCATATGGTGTAAATATTGTCTTTAATCCATTTAATCCGGATAAGGAACGTTCCTTGATACATCTGTTGTTGGAGAGAAATGTACATATACTTGAAGCTGCAGCTTATACTCAGGTTACCCCCGCTCTGGCTCTGTTCCGATTAAAGGGT
>Ga0316600_10001309_pt1 | contig 11397 bp, 10 predicted proteins | sample OWC_soil_day5_CT_FD_207652 | JGI IMG/M metagenome (GOLD analysis project Ga0316600, IMG submission 207652) | Wetland soil microbial communities from Old Woman Creek delta, Ohio, United States - OWC_soil_day5_CT | ecosystem: Environmental > Terrestrial > Soil > Wetlands | place: USA: Ohio...
CAAGTGTTCAGCGCGTGATCGCGCCAAGCTCGGAACGCGGCAAGTTGAAAAGAACCAAAAGGGCGTGCGTCGCTGCAACGCCCTTTTTCCGTTTGCGGGCCGAAGGTGCGTTGCGGGCATGGAGCCGTCGGGCAGGCCTTAACATTGCCCGCGTCATCCTCGAGCCGAGCGCCAATCATGCCCGTCGACCCCGAACTGCGCACGCTGCAAATCGACATCCCGGCACGGCCCGAGTCGCTGGTGCAACTGTCGCTGCTGATGGCCGACGAGGACATGAACCTGCAGGCCGCCTCGCGCCTGATCGAAGGCGACATGGCGCTGGCCGCCGCCGTGATGAAGGCGGTGAACTCCTCGCTCTACGGTCTCAAGGGGCGCGTGCAGAGCGTGCAGCAGGCCATCACCTACCTGGGCATGCGCGAGGTGGCCGCCATCACCTTCGAGATGGGGCTGCGCGCGGCCTTTCCGCCTTCGGCCGACCTGGAGCCGATCTGGAAGCGCGCCGCGCAGCGCGGCGTGATCATGGGCCGGCTGGCGTCGGCGATGGGCCAGGACGCGTGGGCGGCGCATTCGGCCGGGCTGTTCGAGGAATGTGGCAAGGCGGTGCTGTTCCGGCATGCGCCGGACCACTACCCGTCGATGCTGCGCGCCGCGCGCGGCGACATCGAACTGGTTTCGCTGGAGGTGGCCGGTTTCGGCGTCAGCCACGATGCGCTGGGCGCCGCGCTGTGCGAAAGCTGGGGTCTGGGCGCCGCCGCGGTGGCCAGCGTGCGCCACCATGTGCAGGCCCAGGCCGGTGGCGATCTGCCCGAGCCGCAGGCGCGCCGCGCCATCACGGCGCTGTCGGTGATCGCCCGCGCCATGATGGCCGAGCCGGACACGCTGGACGAAGTCGTGACACGCATTGCTCCGCAGGCCGATATCGACGTGACGCTGGCGTTGCGCTCGGCGCGCCGCGTGCTCGAGCAACTGCAGGACGCCGCAGCGCGCGCGCGCTGAACCCGGCGCGCGGCGTGGCCGCGCCGCCTTACGGGTAGTCCTGCTGTACGCCGGCCAGGAGTTTGGCTAGGCTCGCCGTTCCCCATTTGACCCCCGCCAAGAATCGATAGGAAATGCCCATGGCCTCGTCCGCTTTGCCAGAAACCCTCGCCCTGCAACGCCTCTACCACTGGGAGATGACCAGCCCTGACAAGCTGGTCTTCACGCAGCCGATGGGTGGCGGCGTGGTCAAGGAATACACCTGGAAGCAGGCGTTGGAGGAAGTGCGGCGCATGGCCGCCTACCTGAAGAGCCAGAACTACGAACCGGGCACGCGCATCGCGCTGCTGGCCAAGAACACGGCGCACTGGATGATGGCCGACTGGGCCATCTGGATGGCCGGCCACGTGTCGGTGCCGCTGTACCCGACGCTGGCCGCGAACACCGTGCGCCAGATCCTCGAGCACAGCGAATCGAAACTGCTGTTCGTCGGCAAGCTCGACGTCTGGGAGGAGATGAAGCCCGGCGTGCCCGCCGGCCTGCCGATGATCACGCTTCCACTGGCTCCCAAGGTCGACGGCGCGCCCACCTGGGACGAAATCATTGGACGCACCCAGCCGATGACCGAAAGCCCGGTGCGCCCGGCCGACGAGCTGTGCACGCTGATCTACACCTCCGGCACCACCGGCCAGCCCAAAGGCGTGATGCACAGCTTCGGCACCTTCGCCTGGTCGATCACCTCCGGCCTGAAGCGCGTCAAGCTCGATTCCACCGGCCGCATGCTCAGCTACCTGCCGCTGGCCCACGTGGCCGAGCGCATGCTGGTCGAGCACGGCCTGTTGGCCACTGGCATGCACGTGTTCTTTGCCGACAGCCTGGAGACCTTCGTCTCCGACATCCAGCGCGCGCGGCCGACGGTGTTCTTCTCGGTGCCGCGGCTGTGGGTCAAGTTCCAGCAGGGCGTGCAGGCCAAGATGCCGGCCGAGAAGATGGAAAAGCTGCTGAAGATCCCGATCCTGCGCGGCATCGTCAAGAAGAAGATCCTCACCGGCCTGGGCCTGGACCAGGTGTACTGGGCCGCCGGCGGTGCCGCACCGATGCCCACTTCGCTGCTCAACTGGTACCGCAGCCTCGGGCTGGACATCGTCGAGGTCTACGGCATGACCGAAAACTGCGGCCTGTCGCATTCCACGGTGCTCGGCAAGCCGCGGCCCGGCACGGTGGGCACCACCTACGACGGCGTGCAGTGCCGCACCGACAAGGACACGGGCGAGATCCAGGTCAAGGGCGAATGCCTGATGCTCGGCTACTACAAGCAGCCCGATGTCACCAAGGCGGCCTTCACTGACGACGGCTGGCTGAAGACCGGCGACAAGGGCACGATCGACGCCGAGGGCAACCTGAAGATCACCGGCCGCGTCAAGGACCTGTTCAAGACCGGCAAGGGCAAGTATGTCGCGCCGGCGCCGATCGAGGACAAGCTTTCGACCCACCCGGCCATCGAGGCGTGCTGCGTCACTGGCGCCAACCTGGGCCAGCCCCTCGGCCTGCTGATGCTCAATCCGGAGGCGGCCGCCAAGGCCAGGGACAGCGCTGGCCGCTCGGCACTGGAAACCTCGCTGGCCGAGCACCTGAAGCGTGTCAACGCGTTGCTCGACCCGCACGAGCAGATGGATTGCGTGGTCATCACTGCCGAGGCCTGGACGGTGGAAAACGACATCCTGACGCCGACCATGAAGGTCAAGCGCAACAAGATCGAGGACGTGTTCGCCGTCAACTATGAGCGCTGGGTCGGCCAGCGCAAGAAGGTGCTCTGGTCCAACGGTTGAGCCGCCTGTCTCGTCAGGGCCGGCCCTGACTTCAGCGACTGGGGCTCAGCGCAGGCGCGGCTGCAGGTCCAGGCAGAGTTGCTGCGGCACGCGTGGCGGCGTCTGTAACACCGGCCGGGCGGGCATGACGGCCCGCGCCTGAGCCAGCACGCCGCTGCGCAGCAGCGGCCGAACCACGGTGCCAGCGAGCGCCGGGCGTTGCAGCGGGGTGGGCGTGAGGATCATGCCTGCACCCCGCGATCCGGGGCTGACCGCCGCAGCTCGGGCGACGGCGATGCTGCCCGCACGGGCTGCGACAGTGGGCCGACCATCATCGGCGTCAGGTCCAGCATGCCCGCGGCGCGCTCGGCCCAGCCGGACAGCGCCGCGCCTGACGGCAGCCGCACCTCGCTGCCGCGGGCCAGGCGAAGCAACGACGATGCGCCCCCGTGCATTCCTGGCGAGGCGGCGCGCAGCCGGCGCGAGGCAGAAGCTGATACCAACGACGAAACTGTCATGTCCGGAACCTCGCAGCGTGTTGTCTGGCTTATCGGCAGGAATGCCGCCTGCTGCACAGGGCAGGTTCCATGCCACGTGGCCGCAAGGGCGGAGGCGGCCTCGGCCCGTGCGCTTGTTCACGCCGCGCGGCCGCCTGGCCTGGCAAAAAACGTCCCTCGCGTGTCCATCCCGTTACAACCCTGACGCAACCGGTCGGGAAGTGCCCATCCCTGGCTGCGCCAGACGTATCAGGGCGTGACCGGCGCCCGCCAGCCGCGCGGCACGGCAGCCAGCAGCTTGCGCGTGTAGTCCTGCTTCGGCGCGGCCAGGATCTGCTCGGCGCTGGCCTGCTCGACGACCAGGCCGTCCTTCATCACCAGCACCTCGTCGCTGATGAAGCGCACCACGCCCAGGTCGTGGCTGATGAACACATAGGCCAGGCCGAGTTCGTCCTGCAGGTCGCGCAGCAGGTTCAGCACCTGCGCCTGCACGCTCACGTCCAGCGCCGACACCGCCTCGTCCAGCACCAGCACCTCGGGCTGCAGCGTCAGGCAACGGGCGATGGCCACGCGCTGGCGCTGGCCGCCGGAAAACTCGTGCGGATAGCGGGCGAAGGCGCTGGCCTGCAGCCCCACCTTGCGCAGCAGTTCGCGGGCACGCTGCTCGCGCTCGGCCAGGCTGGCGCCGATGCCATGGATGGCCATCGGCTCGACCAGCGTCTGCCCAATGGTGAAGCGCGGGTTCAGCGACGCATAGGGGTTCTGGAAGACGATCTGGATGCGCCGACGCATGGCATGGCGCTCGCCCGCGTCCAGACTGTTCAGGTTACGGCCGTCGAGCAATACCTCGCCGTGCGTGGGCTCGTGCAGGCGCAGCAGCGTCAGGCCCATCGTCGTCTTGCCCGAGCCTGATTCCCCGACCACGCCCAGCGTGTGACCGCGCCGCAGCTGGAAGCTTACGCCCTGCACCGCCTTGAACTCGCGCTTGCCGAACACGCCCTGGCGCAGCCAGAAGGACTTGGCCAGCGAACGCACCTCCAGGATCACCGGCGCGTTTGAGTCCTTGGCCGGCCGGGCCGCCACGGCCGGGCTGCCCGGGGCGGCCATGTGCTCGTCGATGACCCGCAGCCGCGCCGGCGGCGGGCCCGACAGGGCCGGCCGGCAGGCCAGCAGCGCGCGCGTGTAGGCATCGCGCGGCGCGGCGAAGATCTGCGCCACCGGCCCGCGCTCGCGCACGAGCCCGTGGCGCATCACCACCACCTGGTCGGCAATCTCGCCAACCACGCCCAGGTCGTGGCTGATGAACAGCAGGCTCATGCGGTGCCTGGCCTTCAGCGACGCCAGCAGCTCCAGGATCTGGCGCTGGATGGTCACGTCCAGTGCAGTGGTGGGCTCGTCAGCGATCAGCAGCTTCGGCTCGCAGGCCAGTGCCATCGCGATCATCACCCGCTGCTGCTGGCCGCCCGACAGCTCGTGCGGGTAGGCGGCCAGCCGGCGCTTCGGCTCGGGCATGCCCACCTCGGCCAGCAGCGCCTCAGCGCGCTCAAGCGCCTGGCGCGTGGACATCCGCAGGTGCGTCTGCAGCGGCTCGCACAGCTGGCGGCCCACCGGCAGCACCGGGTTGAGCGAGCTCATCGGGTCCTGGAACACACAGGCGATCTCGCGGCCGCGCAGCGCGCGCATGTGTGCCGCATCGACCCGCAGCAGATCCTGGCCGCGGTAAAGGATGCGGCCGGCACGCTCGGCGTTGTCGGGCAGCAGGTTGACGATGGACATCGCCGTCAGGCTCTTGCCCGAACCCGATTCGCCGACCAGTGCCAGCGTGCAGTTCTCGGAAATGTCGAAGCCGATGCCCTCGGCGCCGCGGCCCACCGCTTCGGCCCGCTGTGCGACGCCGTTCTGCGTGCCCATGCGGAAGGCCACGCGCAGGTCCTGGATCGACAGCAGCAGCTCGCTCATTCCAAGCCCCGCAGCTTCGGGTCCAGCGCATCGCGCAACGCGTCGGTCAGCAGCGAGAACGCGGTCACGAAGCTGGCCATGAACAGCGTCGCCGCGGCCAGCTGCCACCAGTGGCCCAGCAGCAGCTCGCTCTGTGCCTCGGCCAGCATCGTGCCCCAGCTCACCTGGTCCACCGGCACGCCCAGGCCCAGGTAGGACAGGATCACCTCGGCCTTGATGAAGCCCACCGTCAGGATCGACAGCTGCACCAGGATCACATGGCTGACGTTGGGCAGGATGTGGCGGAACATGCGGCTGGCCGCGCTGGCGCCGATGGCTTGCGCTGCGCGCACGTAGTCGCGCACGGCATGCTTCATGAACTCGGCGCGCACCAGGCGGTAGACGCCGGTCCAGCCGGTCAGCCCCAGGATCAGCACCACCGTGCCGATGCCGCGGCCGAACACCGCCGCGAAGGCAAAGATCAGCAGGATGCCGGGGATCGAAGTGAAGACGTTGTACAGCCACTCCAGCAGGTCGCCGACACGCCCGCCGAGGAAGCCGGCGAAGGCGCCCAGCAGGGTGCCGATGAGCGTGGCCACCAGCGCCGCCATCACGCCGACGAAGACCGAGATCTCGGTGCCCTTGATGGCCTTGGACAGCACATCGCGGCCCAACCGGTCGGCACCCAGCGGCAGGGTTTCCAGCTTGGCCAATTCGACGGTGCGGAACCTGGCGGCACGCGCGTCCCATTCCTTGTAGCGCGGCGCCAGCGGGTCTACCTCGGACAGGTCGGCATTGGGACCCTTGGGCACATCGATCGCGCCGGTGGCCTCGGCCGCCCGCGGCCCGACGAAGCTGGGCGGGGCGTTCGGCACGCCCACCTCGCGCTGCCAGCCGCCGGCCAGCAGTCCCAGCGCCGACAGCACGATCATCGCGGCGAAGGCCGCCACCACCGCCAGGCAGAACATGCCGACGCGGTCGCTGCGCAGCCGCCGCCAGGCCGCGCGCCACACGCCTTCGGAGGCCGGCGCCCAGGCGGCACCGTCAGCCAACACGGCACTCACTTCAACACTACCCTGGGATCGACCCACTTGTAGAGCAGGTCGGTGAGCAGGTTGATGGCCATCGTCAGCACGGCGACGTAGATCGTCACCGCCTGGATCACCGGGTAGTCGCTGCGGTTCACCGCCAGCAGCGCCTCGCGGCCCAGGCCCGGGATCGAGAAGAACACCTCGATCAGGAAGGAGCCGACGAAGATGCCGGGCAGCGACAAGCCGATGTGGGTCAGGATCGGGATCATCGCGTTGCGCAGCACATGGCGCAGCAGCACCACCGGCTCGCTCAGGCCCTTCGCGCGCGCGGTGCGCACGTAGTCCTGGCCGATCTCGTCGAGGAAGAAGCTGCGGTACAGCCGCGTCTGCGGCGCCAGGCTGACGAGCAGCGCCAGCAGCACCGGCAGCGGCGCGTACACCGTCAGGTTGGTCCACAGGCTGTCGCTCCAGCCCTGCACCGGGAACCAGCCGAGCTGGAAGCCGAAGACATACTGCCCGACGATGATGTAGACCAGAAAACTGATCGATAGCGCCACCGTGGTGACGACCATGATCACCCGGTCGGTGAGCGAGCCGCGCCGGTGCGCGACGAACAGCGCAAAGGGAATGGCCAGCAGCGTCTCCAGCACCAGGATCGGCAGCATCACCGTCAGCGTGGCCGGCAGCCTTGTCGCGAAGAGCTGCGACACCGCCTCGTTGGTGGCCCAGCTCTTGCCCCAATCGAAGCTGACGATCTGCTGGATGAAGATGCCCAGCTGTACCCACCATGGCTCGTTCAGGCCGAGCTGCCGGCGGATGGCGTCGATCTGCTCCGGCGTGGCATTCAGCCCGCCCAGGATCTCGGCCGGGTCGCCGCCGAAGAAGCGGAACAGCACGAACACCAGCAGCACCACGCCGAGCAGCGTCGGGACCATCTGCCACAGCCTTCGGATCAGGTAGGCCGCCATGCGCGCTGCGTCGGGTGTGCGTTGAAGGGTGGCGCGAGTGTACGGGTGCGCCGCGCCGTAGACTGCCACGACGCTGCTCGACCCGAGGTTCCTTGATGATCCGACCCCTGCTGCTCGCACTGGCCACGTGCCTGGCGCTGCTGGCCGGCCCCGGGCAGGCCCAGAACGCCGCACCGAAGACGCTGCGCTATGCCTTCCCGATCGCCGAGACCGGCTTCGACCCGGCGCAGATCAGCGACCTGTATTCACGCACCGTGGCCGCGGGGATCTTCGACGCGCCGCTGGAGTTCGCCTTCATGGCGCGGCCCTTCAAGCTGCGGCCCAACACCGCCGCGGCCCTGCCCGAGGTGTCGGCCGACTTCCGCAGCTTCACCCTGCGCCTCAAGCCGGGCATCCATTTCGACGACGACCCGGCCTTCGGCGGCAAGAAGCGCGAGCTCACCGCCGCCGACTACGTGTATTCGATCAAGCGCCACTACGACCCGCGCTGGAAAAGCGGCAACCTCTACATCCTGGAGAACGCCAAGATCTTGGGCCTGAGCGAGCTGCGCAAGCGCGCGCTCGACGAGAAAAAGCCCTTCGATTACGACACCGAGGTCGAGGGCCTGCGCGCGCTGGACCGCTACACCTTGCAGATCCGCCTGGCCGAGCCCAGCCCGCGCTTCCTCTACAACCTGGCCGACGGCTCCTTCACCGGCGCGCTGGCACGCGAGGTGGTCGAAGCCTATGGCGACAAGGTCGGCGAGCACCCGGTCGGCACGGGCCCCTACCGGCTGGCGCAGTGGAAGCGCAGCTCGCGCATGCTGCTGGCGAAGAACCCGAACTACCGCGAGGTGCTGTACGACGAGCAGCCGCCGGCCGACGATGCGCGGCTGCAGGCCATCGCGCAGATGTTCAAGGGCCGGCGCCTGCCGATGATCGACCAGGTGCAGATCTCGGTGATCGAGGAAGCGCAGCCGCGCTGGTTGTCCTTCCTGAACGGCGAGCAGGACCTGCTGGAGGGCCTGCCGGCCGAGTTCGCCCACCTCGCCATCCCCAACAACCAGCTGGCGCCCAACCTGGCCAAGCGTGGCATCGGCATGCTGCGCGTGCCGCGCGCCGACGTGGCCGTCACCTACTTCGGCATGGAGCATCCGGTGGTCGGCGGCACCTCGCCCGACAAGGTGGCGCTGCGTCGGGCCATCGCGCTGGCGGTGGACCTGCCGCGCGAGATTGCGCTGGTGCGGCGCGGCCAGGCAGTGCCGGCGCAGTCGCCGATCGCACCGGGCACCTGGGGCTACGACCCGGCCTTCAAGAGCGAGATGAGCGAGCACAACCTGGCGCGCGCCAAGGCGCTGCTCGACCTGTACGGCTATGTCGACAAGGACGGCGACAGCTGGCGCGAGGCGCCCGAAGGCAAGCCGCTGCTGCTGGAGTACGCCACCTCGCCGGACCAGACCTCGCGCCAGCTCAGCGAGCTGTGGAAGAAGAACATGGACGCGCTGGGCTTGCGCATCGAATTCAAGGTGGCCAAGTGGCCTGAGCAACTGAAGGCCAGCCGCGCCGGCAAGCTGATGATGTGGGGCGTAGGCTGGAGCGCGGGCCAGCCCGATGCCGACACCTTCCTGGCGCTGGGCTACGGCCCCAACAAGGGTCAGGCCAACCACGCGCGCTTCGACTTGGCTGCGTTCAACGAACTCTACGAGCGCCAGCGCAGGCTGCCCGACGGGCCGGAACGCCAGGCGCTGCTGGACCAGGCGAAAAAAATCATGATCGCCTACATGCCCTACAAGGTGCACGTGCACCGCATCACCACCGACCTGTGGCACCCGTGGGTGCTGGGCTTCGACCGCAACATCTTCGTGCGCGATTTCTGGAAGTACCTGGACATCGATGCGGCGCTGCATGCGCGGGGCGATCGCTGACGCGCGACGATGAAGAGTCCAGGTCGACTCGCTGCTTCCATGCAGGGCGTCGGCGCGGGTGGCTGCTTCAGACTGGGTCCGGTCGCTCAACGGTTCGAATTGCCTGCTCCAGAGCCGTCTCTCAGGGGGTAGGACGACGGTCAGCAAAGTGGCGATGAAATCGATGGACGAGGCACCCCCACGCGGCCATCAGCGAGTACTCGTGACCGGCAGCTCTAGCGACCTCTGAAACAGGCGCTCACCAACGCAGGAGCGTAGGCGGTTCAAACGCCGTTTCTTGCCTGCCTCATCCTCCGATCGATGCCTTGTCAGCGGCAAGGCCCGCGCATAGAGTCAAGTCGGCCACCGGCTGGGCAGCCGTGTTCAACTCAACAGAAAGAGAGCCAGTTCATGAGCAAGTCCGCAATCCTGGGAGGCATGCTGCTCGCAGCGGCCGCTGCACTGTCAACGCCCGCATCAGCCATCACCGGCAACAGCTGGGTCGACGACAACGAGCATCCGTTCGTCGGTTTGGTCGTGTTCTACGACGCCGGCGGCGCATTCCTGCAACGCTGCAGTGGCTCGCTGATCAGCCCGACCAAGGTCCTCACAGCGGGGCATTGCATTCAGGGTGCGGTGACAGCGCGCATCTATTTGCAGCAGAACGCCGGCGGCAACTACGACCCGGTGACCCAGCTAGATCCGGTTTCCGGCTACCCCGAGACCTGCGCCGGGAACACGTTGGGCAGCTTGTGTGCGACATCGAGCAGGCTCTTCAACTACGGCTTCGACAACTTCGCCGGCTTCCCGAACACGCGCGACGTCGCCCTGGTGATCCTCGACCAAGCCATCTCGCTGCCCGAGTACGGCCAGCTTCCGTCGGCCGGTACGTTGGACAGCCTCAGCACGGCGCGCGGCAAGAAAAACACGGTGTTCACAGTCAGCGGCTACGGCCTGACGCTGAGCACGCAGGAGCACTCGGCGGTGCCGAACGTCTCGTACCGCATACGACTGATGGCGCAGTCGACACTGGTCAACCTGAACAGCGCCCAAACCGATGGCTTCAACCTGCAGACCCAGGGCAACGGCAACGGCCGCGGCGGCACCTGTTCCGGCGACTCCGGTGGGCCGGTGTTCCTCGGCGGCAGCAAATCGAACCTGGTCGTCGCCGTCACCTCCTTCGGCTTGAACAGCCTGTGCCGTGGCACTGACTTTGGCTATCGCGTCGATCGGCAAGAGGTGCTGGACTGGATCTATCAGACGAACTGAAAGAGATGGAGATGCCAGGAAGCTCCCCGCGGCCAGCAGACCGGGAATTCGGGACCAGCCAGTCAAAAGCCGCCGCTGCGAGCCGCTCGCCAGTTCGCTGGCTCGAATGACATGACTGCAAGGCGCCGGAATCCGTCTGTGCGTTCTTGAGCGCTGAAGGCATCCTTGCATCAGTACGCATCGAGCCGTATCAGCGCACCGCGCGCCGCCGCGGCATCGGCCTCGTCGTGCGTCACCAGCACGGTGGGTAGGGCACTGTCGCGCGCGTGCTCGAAGACGAAGCGGTGCACCTCGTCGCGCAACTGCGCATCGAGCTTGGAGAAGGGCTCGTCGAGCAGCAGCGCGCGTGGCTCCGCCAGCAGCGTGCGCAGCAGCGCCACGCGCGCGCGCTACCCGCCCGACAGCGTGGCCGGATCGCGGTCGCCGAAGCCGGCCAGTCCGGCATCGGCCAGCGCCTGATCGTCGCGCCGGCCGAGTCGGCTGCACTGGCAGCAAAGAATACGACAAACAGCATTCCCATCGTCATGATCTTCGCAGTCGATCCTGTCGGTTTGGGCCTCGTCGCCAGCCTGAGTCGGCCACTCGCAAACGTCACGGGTACAACCTTCGCCGCCGGCCCGGAGATCGTCGGCAAGCAACTCCAACTCCTGAAGGAGGCCGTCCCTCATGCCTCCCGAGTCGCCTTCCTCACGAATCCGGCGGATCCCAGCTCGGCAATTCCGGTCAGAGAGGTGGAGGCTGCGGCCCGATCTCTGCGCGTTCGCCTTCAACGTCTGGGCAGCGCAAGCGCCTGCACCTGCGCTGTAGCGGCAGTCAGTGCAACGGCACGACCACAGGAAACGCATACTCTCGACCAACCAGCGCGCGCGCGCCGAGATAGGCCATCTTCAGGCGCTCGGAAAGTTCATTCATGTTCACCTCTCCTTGAGCGTCGCATGCCACTGCCACACCGCGGCCGGGATGGAAGAGAGAGGCAAATCGCAACTGATGAGCCAGTTCTCCCGGCTGCGTCAACTTGGAGAAGGTTT
>Ga0316600_10001315_pt1 | contig 11380 bp, 7 predicted proteins | sample OWC_soil_day5_CT_FD_207652 | JGI IMG/M metagenome (GOLD analysis project Ga0316600, IMG submission 207652) | Wetland soil microbial communities from Old Woman Creek delta, Ohio, United States - OWC_soil_day5_CT | ecosystem: Environmental > Terrestrial > Soil > Wetlands | place: USA: Ohio...
TGGACCAGCTGGCGCTCGTCGCGAGGGAGGTTGCGCCACTTGAGGCCGCCCTCGCTCCAGCCGGCGCTGACCACCTTCGAGACGCCGGCCAGGCTGACCACGTCGCGCACGCCCTCGACGTTGGCCATGTGCCAGGCAAACCGGTCGATCGCGTCGATGATCCGGTGGTTGATGCAGCCGTTCTCCTCCGTCTCGACGATGACGTTGAGGATGTCGGTGCCGACGAAGAACTTGGAGGTGATCAGCTCCGTGTCGCGGTTGTAGCGCGAGTCGGGGCGCAGCTCCGGCACGCCCGCCTGCGTGTCGCCGATCGGCGTCTCGGAACCCTTGATGACGCCGAACACGCCGAGCGCGATGGAAATCACGATGATCACCGCCGCCGGGCCGCGCTCGGCGATGGCCGACAGCTTCTCCCAGACCCGCTTCAGACGGTCGGCGCGGCGCCTGACGCGCTCCCGGTACCCCTCGGTGATCGGCACGAACGACACCAGCACCGGCAGCAGCACCAGGTCGGTCAGCATGATGACGCCGATGCCAAGGCTCGCGGTCACGGCCATCTCCTGGATCACCTGTACCGGGATCAGCAGGATCGTGATGAAACCGACGAGGTTGGCCAGCAGCGCGATGATCGCCGGCAGGAACAGCAGCCGGAAGGTCCGCCGCGCGGCGTCGTTGCTGTCCGCGCCGTCCCAGGCGGCATCCTTGACCGCGCTGATCTTCTGCACTCCGTGGCTGGTGCCGATGGCGAAGATGATGAATGGCACCAGGATGCCGAGCGGATCCACGCCGTAGCCGAGCAGCACCAGCAGCCCCAGCATCCAGACCATCGCCACCAGCGACGACACCACCGGGACGAGCGCGATGCGGAACGACTGGATGTACACCCAGACGAACAGCAGCGTCAGCGCCACGGTGGCGATCGCGAAGATGACCACCGCCATGGCGCCGTCGGCGACGTCGCCGATCACCTTGGCGAAGCCGATCATGTGCACCGAGACCGGCATGTCCACGGTGACCTCCAGGTTCGCCCCCTGGATCCGTTCACGGACCTTCTGCTCGAGCGCCGTGGAGATCGCGATGTAGTCGACCGGCTGGCCCGTCTCCGGGTCCGCGTCCAGCAGCTGCGCGTTGACCAGGGCGCCGGAGAAGTCGTTGGCGACGAGGCGGCCGACGATGCCGGCCTTGAGGATGTTCTCCTTGACCCTCGCGAGGCCCTCAGCGTCCGGCTGGAAGTCGGGCGGGATGACGTCACCGGCCTCGATGCCGCCCTCGACCACCTCGGTGTAGCGCACGTTGGGGGTCCACAGCGACTGCACCCGCGCGCGGTCCACGCCGGGGATGAAGAACACCTCGTCGGTGGCGAGCTTCAGCGCCGCGAAGAACTCGGGCGTGAACATGTTGCCGTCGCGGGCGACGATGGCGATCAGCAGGCGGTTCGCGCCGCCGAATTCCGCCTTGTGGTCGAGGTAGGTCTGGATGTACTCGTGGCCGAGCGGCAGCTGCTTGTTGAAGTTCGTGTCGAGGCGCAGGCCCTTCGCGGCAATGACGCCGAAGACCACGGTCAGCACGGCGAACAACGCGATGATCAGGGTGCGATGGCCAAATACGTGCGGCTCGAGCCGCTCCGCGACCGTCGGCTTGCCGTCCTCGCGCTTCGTTTCGACATGCATGGCGTCTCTACCTCAGGCCCGGTACCGCGAGGCGGCGCACACCGCTTTCGCCGGCGGCAATCACCTCTCCATTCCCCAGCCACAGCAGCGCTGCGAGACCCTTGCGATCGTCCTGCTGCGAAAACGTGAAGCTGTGGCCGCCGTCCTGGCTCACCAGCATGACGCCCGTCAGCCCGGCGATCAGGACCAGGTCGGGCGTGGGCCGGATCGCGGAGTTCAGCAGCGCGGTGGTTCCGGTCCCGACCTGCGACCAGCTCTGGCCGCCGTCCTCGGAGCGGAACACGTGGCCGCGCAGTCCGAAGGCAAGCAGCGCCTCGCCGTCGAGCGGCAGGAGCCCGTAGAAGGAACCGTCATAGGGCGACGGCAGTTCGCGCCAGGTCGCGCCGCCGTCGTCGGAGCGGAACAGCCGGCCGGCCTCGGCGCCGAGGTAGACCGTCGTCCCCTGGCCGGGCACGATCGCGTTGAGGTGGAAGTCGAAGCCCAGGCCAGCGTCGTCCTCTTCCAGTTCGTCGCCGGCCCCGCCAAGCGGCGCCGGCTCGAAGGTCGCGGCCGTCCAGCTGCGGCCGCCGTCGGTGCTCGCGTACATCGCGCCGTAGGCGCCGACGGCGAGGCCACGCTCGGCATCGGCGAACCACACGTCGAGCAGCGGCTGGCCCACGTCGGGACTGAAGTGCGTGCGTTCCCAGGTCAGGCCGCCGTCCTCGGTGCGCAGGACCAGCTCGTCGTGGCCGACCGCCCAGCCGTGTTGCGGATCGGCGAAATAGACGGCCGTCAGGCCGGCGCTCGCCGGCACCGGCACCTGCTTCCAGCTGGCGCCGCGGTCGTCGGACACCAGGATGTGACCGCGCTCACCCACCGCCACCGCGCGCTCGCCGGCCCAGGCGAGGTCGATGAGCAGCGATCGCTCGGCCAGGCGCGCCATCACCGCCGGCGTCGCCGCCGCGTCCTCCTGCGCCTCCACCGCGACTGCCGCCAGCACGGACAGCGCGACAGTCAGGGCCGCGCCGCGAAAGTAGTTCATCGTCCCGCTCCGTCCGCAACGGCGGGCGGGCGTGCTGGCGGCACGCCGGCCCGCATCAGGGCAAGGCCGCCGCGATCAACGCGTGCCGCGGCGCGCGATCGCCGCGGGCGTGAAGTCCGCCGTGGTCCGCTTGAGGTTGAAGTCGACCGTGCCGGGTTCCTCGTTGTCGAAGCCCAGCGCCAGGTACCGGCCGGCCTGCAGGTCGTATGAAGTCTCGAGCGTCGACCAGAACGTCGGCACGTCGTAGTAGTTGACCGAGTGGCCTTCCTGCACGCGCCACAGCTGGTCGCGGCCGTCGTAGCAATCCACCGCGAGGATCTGCCACGAGTCCTCGTCCACGTAGAACGTGCGGCGCTTGTACAGATGGCGCTGCCCGGCCTTCAGGGTCGAGTCCACGATCCACACCCGGTGCAGCTCGTACCGGGCGTGGTCCTGGTTGATGTGCAGCGGCCGGATGATGTCGTCGTTCTTCAGCTTGTTGGAGTGCAGCTTGTAGGAATTGTAGGGTACGATCATTTCCTTCTTGCCGACGAGTTTCCAGTCGTAGCGTTCCGGGCTGCCGTTCATGATGTCGAGCTGGTCGGAGGTGCGCAGGCCGTCCGAGGCGGTGCCCGGGTTGTCGAAGGCGACGTTCGGCGCGCGGCGGACGCGGCGCTGGCCCGGGTTGTAGAGCCACGCGCGGCGGTTCTCCTTGGCCTGGTCGAGCGTCTCGTGGACCAGCAGGATCTCGCCGGCAAGCCGCGCCGGTGCCGTCGTCTCCTGCAGGAAGTAGACGATCACGTTGTCGAGTTCGGCCTCCTTGGCGCCCGGCAGGTGGTAGGCGAAGTAGGCCTCGTCGTGGAACTTCACCATGGTGTAGTCGCCACTGCGCGTCACTGCGGCCTGGCCGATGTTCCGCGCCGCGACGTCGGCGCGGTAGCGCAGGATGTGGTTCCAGAACACCTCGACGCCTTCCTTCGGGATCGGGAAGGGCACGCCGCCGATCGCCCCGGTCACGCCATTGCCGCCCTCCGCGAGCTTGGCGCTGGTGGCGTTGGCGATGGTCGCGTCATAGATTCGCTGCGGGAAGGCCGTGCTGCGCCGCGTCGGGTACACGTTCATGAAGTACGTGCCCTTGTAGGCGTTGAGCATCGCCTTGTGCCCCTCGGTCAGCAGCGCGGCGTACTTGCCCATGTTCGACGCGTCGATCTTGTAGAGCGGCTTGTCCGCGGCGTACGGGTCGGGGTGGTGCCCGCCGGTCTTGAAGTCCGGGAAGCCGGCCTTCGCCGGCGAGGTGAGGCCGCCGTCCCAGGCCGGGATCGTGCCGGCGGCGTTGCCGGCCTTCTCCGCGCCCATCGGCGTGAGGTCTTTCCCGAGCCGCGCCGCTTCCTGGGCGCTGACGGCCGCGAGGGCGCTGCCGGCTGCACAGCACAGCGCCAGGGTCGCGACGCTCGAAAGGAACTTGCGATTCATGTGCTCTCTCCCGGATGTCAGAACGAGTACTTCAGCGTCGCTGCGATGAAGTCGCGGTCGTTGATGTCGTTCCAGCGGCTGGCGCCGCCGAACTGCGTGTAGTTGAAGTCGATCTCCCAGGTGGCCTGGAGATTCAAGTTGACGCCCAGCGTCATGCCGTAGCGGCCGTCCACGAAATTGCCGCCCGGCCCGGGCGTGGTGCCGCTCACGTCATGCGCGAAGACGAAGCGCGGGCTGACGTTCCACGCTCCGAGCGCGTTCAGGTAATCGGCGCGCAGCGCGAGCCGGTAACCCCAGGAGTTCGCGTCCGCGAAACGGTTCTGCGGCTCGACCTCGGTGAACGGCTGGTCATAGGCGTCGTCATGCCGGCCGGCCAGTTCCTCGTTGCCCGACAGCGAGGTGCCGGGGCCGTTGAAGCGCAGGCCGCGGCCGTTCGGGCCGCCGCTCAGCTTGTCCGGGAAGTCCTGGACGTGGGTGATGCCGGCCTCGAGGACCGCGACGACCTGCGAGGCGCCGATCATCGGCGGGAACGCCTTGGTCGCCGTCACCTGCGCCTGGATCACGTCGTACTCGCCCCAGCCCTGGATGACCTCGTCGAGGCCGTAGCTGTCGCCGAGCTGGTTGCAGCGCGTCACGGTCGGCAGCGAGGCCGTGCACTCGGTCGGGAACGGCACGCCCGGCGCGGTCGCCGGGAACAGCGCCTGCTCGAGCGGGCTCAGCGCCGCGAACAGCAGTTCCACGTCGTCGTACTGCAGCGGCGCGTCCATCTTGTAGGACAGTTCGCCCTGCAGCGCGATGCCCGTCGTCCCGATCTGGGTGTTGAAACTCAGGCCGATGAGCTGCAGGTCCTCCGGATACTCGGTGAAGTAGCCGGCGGTCTGGCCGAACTCGTGGGTCGCGATGCGGTTGACTTCGGCCAGTGCATTGCCACCACTCAGGATCAGGTTGGCGAACACGGTCGCGTAATCCTGCGCCGTGGCCGCGGTCATGTTGCCGCCCAAACCCGCCGCCGTGGACACCGCGGCGCCGGTGCCGATCGCGATCGCCGTGGCGGCCGGCAGGCCCGAGGCCAGCGCCAGCGCGGTGCCCTGGTAGGCGCCGAGGGCGCCGTAGGCGTTGCCGACGCCGACCTGCGTACCGGTCTTGCCGCTGATCAGCGGCACCTTGCTGTGGTAGTTCAGGAAGTAGAAGCCGAGCTCGGTGCCCTGGCTGAAGTCCGGCAGGAACCACTTGAGCGCCACGCCGTACTGGCCCGAGTCGCTGGCCTCGATGGTGTCGAGCCGCGGGATGCCCTGGAAGTTCTCGATGTAGGAGCCGCCCAGCGGGCGGAAGTCCACGCCCTGGTCGGAGTAGCCGCCGAACCCCAGGAAGACCGTCTCGCCGCCTTCCACCGCGAAGTCGTTGGCCGAGAAGTACGTGCCCACCGGCTCGGGCAGGGTCTCGTCCCAGCTCCACAGGTAGAGCGCCTCGGCGGTGACGTTCTCCGAGAACGCGAAGGACGCCTTGGCCATCTCCTGCGGCAGGTAGGCCTCGCGCAGCTCGGAGCCCGGCACGCGCAGCGCCGAGACATCGAAATGGTTGATGGCGCTGTTGATGCCGCCCTGGATGAAGGTGCTCTCGCCCCAGTTCACCACCATGTTGCCGGCGCGCAGGTCGAGTTCGTGGCCGCTCAGGTCGAAGCGCGCATAGACGAACGCGTCCAGCAGGCGCAGGTACGAGCCCGCCAGGTCCTTGGCATCCTCCGACAGGGGCGTGCGCTCCGTGTCGCGGTTCTCGACCTCGTAGTCGTACAGGCCGGAGGCGCGGACGAACAGGCCGTAGTTGTCGCGGCTGAGCGACAGCTCGGTGACGAACTTGGCGGCGTTCGAGACGATGCCGGTGTCGTAGTTGAGGTTGCCGTCGTCGATGTTCGGGGAACGCCCCGTGCCGCCGTTCGCGACGCCGATGAGCCGCAGGTCGCGGTCCTCGACGCGCCACAACTGGCCGTAGGACAGCGTCGTGTCCCAGCTGCCGTCCCAGCCGCCCATGTCGAAGTCGAAGGCGCTGGCCGATCCGGCTCCCAGCACGCCGGCCGTCAGCAGTACCGTAGTCACGGCGCTGCGCACCGGACGAGTCGGGAGCTTGGCGGATTTGGTGATCATTGGTTTCCCCATTGTCAGACGACCGAGTTTGCCCGGCAGACCCGGGTCCGGCGCACGTCTTCGCCGCGCACCAGCCTTGTTGTGGCGTTCATGCAGAACCGGCGTGGCCCGCACGACAGCGGCCGCAGTATATCAGTGGCCAAACCGCAACCCAGCCTAGGGCACTACGTATCCACGCTCTTTGCAATGCAAAAAAAGTGCCCGCTCAACCGTGGGTCACCTGCAGGATGCTGTTGCGGATCTGCTCGGACAGGACCACTCGCGCGTCGTTGGCAACCGCCAGCAGCGGTTCGCCAAAGGTGAGGCGCCCTTCGGGTCCGGCCTGGATCACGCCGCGCTCCAGCAACAGGCCGATGAAGCCGCGGAACATGGCGCGGTCGAAGAACTCGGGGGCGTTGAGCCCGTAGAGCATGGACATCCGGCGCGCCATCTCCACGCAGCGGCGCTCCAGGCCGTCCTGTGTCAGCTCGCCACTGCCGGCACGCAGCAGCAGGGCGATCGCCAGGTAGTAGCGCTCGATGGTCTGGATCATGGCCTGCGCCAGGACCGAGAGCTGGACCGCCTCCGCGGTGCCGGTCGGCGGGCGGCGCCACCAGGTGCCGTCCTCGCTGCGTTCCAGCAACCCGTTGCGCGCCAGCGTGTCGAGCACCGAGTCCACGACGCCCGCGACCTCGTCCTCGGCCCAGCGCAGCGACAGCTCGTGGCGCACGTAGGGGTAGACACGCCACGCCAGGCGCTGGACATCCTGGCCGCGCATCTTCGGGTTGTTGAGGAACGCGCAGGCCACCAGCGAGGGCATGGCGAACAGGTGCAGGACGTTGTTCCGGTAGTACGTGGACAGGATGGCGGCCTGCTCCGGCATCCGGATCACGTCGCCGAGCGCGTGGGCCTGGCGCTCGAGCAGACCCATCGCCTCGCCATGCCGGACCATCGTCGAGCCATCCCCGGACGGCAGCGACACGTCCGGCGAGTACGGCGACTGCCGCAGCAGTTCGACGCTGAGCTCGAGCTGGCGCACGAGGTCGCTCTCGACCATCGCCTGGCGCGGGGTGGCGAGCAGCGTCAGGCCCAGCAGGTTGACGGGCGTGACTGACGCGGTCGCGTTGATCCGGCTCATGATGGCCGCGGCGACCGAGTCCACCACGTTGCTGAACCAGGGTGGCTTCGCGTCGTCCAGGCCGATTGCGCCACGCCAGTCGGGCGCGACCCGCGCCACCGCCTCCTCGAGCAGCACCGGCTCGCCGAAGCTGACCTGCACGCGGCCGAAGCGCTGCCGCAGCGCGGGCAGCGACCGCAGCAGGCCGAACACCGACTCCTTCTGCTTCTGCTGGCCCGACAGCTCGCCGATGTAGGTCCGGCCCTCGAACAGGCGCTCGTAGCCGAAATAGACGGGCACGTAGGCCACCGCGCGCCGCGGATGCCTAAGGAAGCTGCGCACCGTCATTGCCAGCATCCCGGTTTTCGGCTGCAGCAGCCGGCCCGTGCGGCTGCGCCCGCCTTCGATGAAGAACTCGACCGGGTGCCCGCGGCTCATCAGCACGTCCACGTACTTGGTGAACACCACCGGGTACAGGCTGCCGCCCTTGAACGAGCGGCGGATGAAGAAGGCGCCGCCCATGCGCAGGAAGCGCCCGATCACCGGGAGGTTGAGGTTGACGCCGGCCGCGACATGGGGCACCGCGTAGCCGCGGTAGTAGATCACGTAGGACAGCAGCAGGTAGTCCATGTGGCTGCGGTGGCAGGGCACGTAGACGATCTCGCATTCCGCCGGCAGCCGGTCGAGGTGTTCCGCGTTGCGCACGTCCACGCCGTCATAGAGGCGCGTCCACAGCCAGGTCAGCAGCCGGTCCATGACCCGGACGAAGGCATGCGAGTAGTTGGCGGCGATCTCCAGGGCGAACCGGCGCGCCTGCCTCAGCCCTTCCCGCCGCGAGATCTTGCGCTCGCGCATCTCCTGGCGGACCGCCTGGCGGACCGCGCGGGTGCGCAGCACCTGGGAGACGATCACGCGTCGTGTCGCGAGCTCCGGGCCGAGCGTGTCCGTCCGCATGTGGCGGAACTCGCCGCGCAGGTCCTTCAGCAGCCGGCGCGCCGAGCGCGCCGGCTCCTGGCCTTCCACCAGCCAGGAGCGCACCGGGCGCGCCTCGCCGAACCGGATCAGCGTCGAGCGCCCGTTGAACAGGATCGACAGCAGGCGCCGGAACGGCCCGACGAGCGCCCAGCTCTCCGAAAGGAACAGGTCGAGCCAGGACCGCTCGCGCTCCGGCGCGCGGCCCCAGAAGACGCCGACCGCGACGATGTCCAGCTCCAGTTCCGGGTCGCGGTCGGCAGCCTCGAGCGCCAGCTGCAACTCGCGCGGCATGCGCCGGTCGGGCCGCCTGCGCAGCACGCCCGCGCGCCGCTCCAGCGCCACGAAGGAACGCGGCAGGCTGAGGGACCCGGTCGTCAGCCGCTTGTTCGGCCGGCGCAGCCCGGCGTCCATGCACACCTGTTCGACCGCGACGAAATCCGACAGGCTGCGCTCGCCGACCACGTAGAGCACGGGCCGGGTCCGGCCCTTGAGCCGGGCCACGGCGTCCTCCGGCAGGACCGTGGGACGCACGAACAACCGCGAGATGCCGCGCAGCGCCCACAGGAAGGTCCGGTCGAGTCCCAGGAAGCGCATCATCGTCGGACAGGCAGCCGGCGCCGCAGGGGCCCGCGGCTACTCTTCTTCATCCGGCGAGCCGCCCTCGCTTTCGCTGATCTGCTCCTGCAACGCGTCGCGATGGGCCTCCATGGCCGCATTGGTGCGGTCCTCGACCCTCTCCGGCGCCGTGACGAGATCGCCCACGACCGTCTCCTCGGGCTTCATCACTTCCCGCTCCGCGGGCTTATCGCCCCCGCCGCAGGCGGCAAGCGTGGCGAGCGTGACGAGCAGGATGGCCGCGTGCGCCCTGCTGGCTGGGTTGGACATGGATGTCCTCCGGCTGTGGAAGCGGCAGTTTACCGCGAACTGCGCCGCGGGGCCCCGGCTCACTTCCGCTGCAGGTGAGGCAGGTCGAGCGCCACCAGGAAGTACTCGAACAGGTAGTTGATCAGCGAGATCTGGTCCTGCATGCGGTGGTCGGCGTCGATGATGTGCAGCGTCGCACCGTATTCACGCGCATAGCGGATGCTGTTCTCGACCGGCACGACCTCGTCCTTCCAGCCGTGCACGATGGTCAGCGGGCAGTCGGCGGGCTTCGGGGTCCCGGATTCGTGGCCGGGCATGTAGAACGCCGGCGCCAGCAGGAACAGGCCGCGCGCGCGCAGCAGGGACGAGGCCGACGTCGCGACGTGGCCGCCGAGGCTCGAGCCCACGAGCACGAGGTCGCCGCGCAGGTCGCGGCAGAAGCTGAGCAGCCGCGTCACGCGGTCCTTCGGGTCGTCGATGCCGCGATAGTCGACGGAGTCGGCCTCGAACCCTTCGCTGCGCGCGACCTCGGCCATGGCCGCGATCTTCGACCCCCATGGGCCGCTTTCCTTGCCGTGCGAGAAGACGACGTGGCGCCTTGGCATGCCTCACTCCGTTGGCGACGCGCCGGATCTTATCACCGGGGCCGGCGCACAGGCCGCGCGCCCGGCGGTGCCCACAGCAACTCATCGAGGTCGCCCGGCCCGCGGCGCGTCTCGCGGATGATCCTGTCGCCCCGGAAGCGCACGCCCTCGGCCTCGAGCCGGCGGCGCTGCAGCGCGTGCGCGGGCGAGCCGGCGGGGAAACTGATCCTTCCGGCGGCGTTCACCACGCGGTGCCAGGGCAGGTGCATGTCCGCCGGCGCCGCCTTGAGCGCGTGACCGACGAGTCGCGCGCGCCGGGGCAGTCCGGCCCGGCGCGCCACGCCGCCATAGGACTCGACCTGGCCCGCGGGAATGGAGGCCACGACGCGCCAGATGCGCTCGAGGGACTCCTGGGTCACCCTGGCCACCGCCGGCTCGCCGACGGTCAGCCGGCCCGCGCGAGCGGTTCCTGCCCAAGCTCCGCCAGCAGGTCCTCCGGTCGCGCCGTCTCCGCCTGCTGGCGGGTCAGCCCGACCGGCCGGACGCGACTGCCGCCGGCGCGGTGGCTCACCAGGAACGAGTGGAACTGGCCGTGCCGGCTCGACGCAAAGCCGAACAGAAGGTTCACGACGCCCCGTGCGCGTTCGCCGTCACGGTTGATCCGCTCGTCGCAGACCACGTACCAGCGCTCGCCCGGGGGCCGGTCGGCAAAGGCCCCCTCCTGTTCCAGCGACCCGAAGAAGCCGCGCAACTGGCTCGCCGCGCGCGCCCACAGCACCGGCCCATTCGTCTCGAACAACATCCAGCGCGTCCCGCGCTCGATGCTGTTGAGGATGAAGAGGGCCAGCCGGCGCCGGGCGAGGGAGCGCCACTCCGGCGTCGCCGCGCCCGGACCCGCCAGCGTGCAGGCGGTCGCGAGGAGACCCTCCGCCGAGCGCAGGGAGGTCAACGTGTTGATCCCCCGGTGCGCGAGCCGCACCCGATCCGTCTCCCCCACCGCGCACAGCGGACGCATGCCCGGCCGCAGCGCCGCCACGTCCGCGGGCGAGCCGGCCCAGACGGGGCGCTGCTCGTCGGCGCGCGCCAGCATGCCCGCCACGGCGCCACTGGAACCAAAGCACTCGAACCGGCCGCGCAGCTTGTCGAGCGCGAGCAGTCGCGGGAAGAACATCACCGCGTTCTCGCTGCTGAACGGCCAGTCCCGGGCGCCGGCGAGGGCGGCCTCCGGGGTGTCCCAGGCCAGGGGCGGGTCCACGACCAGCAACGCGCGCCGGTCACGGCAATAGCGGTTCGCGACCAGCAGCGCGCTCGGGCCGACATCCACCTCGCGCGCCAGCGGCGGGATGCACAGCAGGTTGACGGTGTCCGCGGAGCCGAGCGCAAACAGGCCGGTCCCCTCGGCGGCCGAACCGATCACGTCGTAGTCGGTCAGCGGCGCGCCGTCGTCCCCGTCGGGGTTGGCCGTGACGTAGGCGGCGAGGCTGCGGCCGCCTGGCGACAGGGTCGGGTCGGGAGGCATGGCCGGAACGTCGCCCGCGACGCGCACCAGCTGCGACTCGAGCAGCGCCGCGGCCACG
>Ga0316600_10001317_pt1 | contig 11371 bp, 14 predicted proteins | sample OWC_soil_day5_CT_FD_207652 | JGI IMG/M metagenome (GOLD analysis project Ga0316600, IMG submission 207652) | Wetland soil microbial communities from Old Woman Creek delta, Ohio, United States - OWC_soil_day5_CT | ecosystem: Environmental > Terrestrial > Soil > Wetlands | place: USA: Ohio...
CACTTTCTCCATGGGCGTCGCGACGAGGTTCTCGACCTGCTGCGCGCTCGCTCCGGGGAACGGCACGATGACGTTGGCCATCGTGACGTTGATCTGCGGCTCTTCCTCGCGAGGCGTGACGAACACCGCGAAGAGCCCGAGCAGCAGCGCGGTCAGCCCGAGCAGCGGCGTGAGCTCGCTGTCGAGGAACAGCCCGGCGATCCGCCCGCTGAAGCCGAGCTTCTCAGTCACGCTTCACGCCCTGCCGGTAGGCCCGGGCCGCAGCGGCCGCCGGATCCCGCGCGATGGTGTCGCCGGCGACGAGGCCTGCGAGAATCTCGATCTGGTCGCCGCGCACGTGGCCGAGCCGCACCTGGCGCAGGCTCACGCGGCCGTCGGGCGCGACAACGTAGACGGCCCGCATCTCGCTGCGCTCGACAACCGCGGCACGTGGCACGAGCAGCAGGTCCGCGGCCCCTGTGACGAGCCCCACCTTGACGAACATGCCGGGTGCAAGGCCCTGCACACTCTTCGGCAGCTCGATGCGCACGCGGAACGTGCTGGTCTGCGGCTGGGCGGAAGGAAAGAGAGTGAGCCCGGTCGCTTCGACTCGCTGGCCGTCGCCGTACACGACGGCTTTTTGAACCTTACGGACCTGCTCGACGACGCTCTGCGGAACCTCCACGACGACCCGCAGCGCGTCGAGCGACGCGACCGCCAGGAGCGGGGTGCCGGGCGCGACCAGCTCCCCGAGCTGGACGAATTTCTGCGTCACGACGCCGGAGTACGGTACGCGGACTTCCGTATACGCGACTCCCTCGCGGGCCGCATCGAGCCCGGCACGCGCGGCGATCAGCCGGGCGACCGCCGAGTCGCGCGCCGCGCTCGCCTCGTCGAATGTCGCCCTGGCGACGACGCGCCGCTGGTACATGTCGTCGATGCGCTGGTAGCGCTGCTGTGCCTCGGCCTCGCGCGCGGTCGCTTCCTTCAGGGCTGCCTGCGCCTGCGTCAGGCCCGCAACCTGCTCGGCGCTGCGGATGCGCAGCATCACCGTTCCCGCGGCAACCCGGTCGTTCACGTCGACGTTGACGGCGTCGATGCGACCCGCTGTCTGGGCGGACACGGTCGACTGGTTCACCGCCTCGACGGTACCGTCGAGCAGCCGTTCCTCGGGCACCGCGGCCGGCTCCACCCTGAACGTCGCGAGTCCCGCGGCAGGGGCGTCCTCGGCAGGAGCTGCAGGCCACGGCCCCAGCCCGGCCAGCGCCAACAGGAAAATTGGCCACTGCGAAGCTATGGCGGCTCGCCTCATTTCGATCACTCCGCGATCAGAACGCAGCGCCCGGACGCACGCCCACCTTCTTCAGGATCAACGCGAGCGGACAGAACCCGGTAAACGCCGACTGGAAAAGGTTGGCGCCGACGAACGCGGTGAACCAGAGCCAGTACGGGCTCACGAAGACGCCGAGCAGCAGGCTCAGCAGGATCATCAGTCCTGCGAACGCCAGCACGAATCGATCAATGCTCATGTCCGGTCTCCTTGGGTTCAGAGGGGGCGGCCTAGTACGTTCAGCGGCACCTTGAAGTAGCTGACGCCGTCGGCCTCCGCCGGCGGCAATCGGCCGGCGCGAATGTTGGCCTGCACGGACGGAATGATCAGGTTCGGCACATCGAGCGTGGCGTCGCGCGCGCGCCGCATCTCGACGAAGGACGCCTCGCTCACTCCGTCGCGCACGTGGATGTTGCCCTCGCGCTGGGCGCCGACGGTGGTCTCGCAGCGGGGTTCGCGTCCACCCGGCGAGTAGTCGTGGCAGACGAACATGCGTGTTGCGGCCGGTAGCGCATAGAGCCGCTGCACCGTGCGATAAAGCTCGGCCGCGTCGCCGCCCGGGAAGTCGCAGCGCGCCGAGCCGCCGTCCGGCATGAAGACCGTGTCGCCGACGAACAGCGCATCGCCGATCAGATATGCCACGCTGTCGCTCGTGTGGCCGGGCGCCGCGATCACGCGGCCCGGAACGGCGCCGAGGTCGATGCGTTCGCCGTGGGCCAGCAGCGCGTCGAACTGGCTGCCGTCCGCCGTAAAGTCCGCGCCGAGCCCGAAGATCCGCTTGAAGGTCGCCTGCACCTGCAGGATGCCCCGTCCGATCGCGATGCGCCCGCCGAGGCGGGACTGGAGATACGGCGCCGCCGACACGTGATCGGCGTGCGCGTGCGTCTCGAGGATCCAGGCGACTTCGAGGCGTTCGTTCGCGCAGTGCGCGACCAGCGCATCCGCGGACTTCGTCCCGGTCCGGCCGGAGCGCCAGTCGTAGTCGAGCACGGGATCGATCACGGCGGCCGCGCGCGACGCGGGATCTGCTGCCACGTAGGTCCAGGTGCCCGTGGGCGCGTGGAAGAACGGGGTGACCGACGGCTGCACTGGAATATCGGTGTTCATGGCAGGATGGGCACCATATTAGTAATTGCTAATTTAGTCAATAGTGACATATAATGACGGCAGACCGGGACCAGGAGCCACGCATGTCGTCCGCCGCACGCCGCCGCGCCGGGCCCGCCGCAGGTGGGCCGGCCGCGCTCGACCAGATGAAGGTGCACGCGTCCGAAGCCGCGGCGCTGATGAAGACGCTCGGCAACGAGCAGCGCCTGCTGGTGCTGTGCAACCTTCTCGAGCAGCCGATGACCGTGAGCGAGCTGAACCAGCGCATGTCGCTCAGCCAGTCCGCTCTGTCGCAGCACCTCGCGCTGCTTCGCGAGGCCGGTCTCGTCGAGACACGCAGGGAAGCCCAGTCGATTCACTACTCGCTGCCCCCCGGGCCGGTGACGCGGGTGATGGCCCTGCTGCAGGACATCTATTGTGCGCCCGGCTCGCCGGCCGTTCGCGCCGGTGCTGGCCGCAGCCGGCCGTCCTGCACCGGATAGCGCGTCGGCGGTCGCCAACCTTGCTGCTCGCCCTGCTCGGCGCGCTCGCGATCGGCCTCAGCCTCGGGCTGCTGGGCTCGGGCGGCTCGATCCTCACCGTCCCGGTGCTGCACTACCTGGTGGGCCAGCCGGACAAGCTCGCGATCGGCGGCTCGCTGCTGGTCGTCGGCCTGATAGCCGCCGCGGGCTGCGTGCCTTACGCGCTGCGCCGGCAGGTGGATTGGCGCAACGTCGCGTGGTTCGGGCTCCCGGGCATGGGCGGCGCGTGGGTGGGCGCGACGCTCGCGCACTGGGTGCCAGGCGCGGTCCAGCTCGGGCTGTTTTCGGGTGTGATGCTGCTGGCCGCGTGGCGGATGCTGCGCGGCGGTAGCGTGACGCAACCGGGTCACAAGGCCACGCGTCTCGCGGTCGTCGGGGGCGGAGTGAGCGTCGGCCTGCTGAGCGGACTCGTCGGCGTCGGTGGCGGGTTCCTGATCGTGCCTGCGCTGGTGCTGCTCGCGGGCGTCACGATGACGAGAGCCGTCGGCACGAGCCTCGCGGTGATCACGCTCAATTCTTTCAGTGGCTTCGGCAAGTACCTCGGCGTCCTGGAGCGCCAGGGCCTCACGCTCGACTGGCGAATCCTGCTCACGGTTGCCGCGGTGGGCGTCCTGGGCAGCTTCGCGGGACAGAAGCTCGGCCAGAGCCTGCCCCAGGCCACGTTGCGCCGGCTGTTCGGCGCCATGCTCGTGTTGATGGGGATATTCATGGCTGCGGACGTGGCGCCGCAGCTGCTGCACTGAGTCAGGAAATCCGCATGGCTCCCCTGCGCGGAACGAGACCCCCGACAGTCTCCTCCGTCACCGGCGCCCCAGCGGCGAGCAACGCGGCCCGCTGCTCAGGGATCGGCGTCCGCAGCATCAGCATTTCAAACGGCTGCAGTCGCGTCAGGCAAGGCTGGGCAAGCACGCGATCGACAAACGCCGAGGTCAACGGCCAGCGAGCGACGTCGACCCTGTAGCGGGCGAACGCGGCGTTGCGCAGGAACACGGCGATCGAGATGTCGGCGATGCCAGGCGCGCCGAACAGGAAGCCCGTCGCCGGCAACTGCGCCTCCAGGTAATCGAACACTGGCGGGATCTCGCTGCTCGTGATCCGCTCGATCGCGGCCAGATCGCGCGGAGTGCCCCAGACGGCCGGGGCGATCACGGCATGGTCGAACAGCCCCCAGATGAACACGTCGCCCATGCGCGAGTCCGCATATTCCTCGAGCCAGCGGGCCTGTGCGCGTTCCGCAACATCGGCCGGGTAGATCGCGGGCACGGGGTACCGATCATCGAGGTACTGGCAGATCACCGAGGAGTCCGCGAGCGTCACGCGATCGTCCAGCAGAACGGGCACGCGACGCAGCGGACTCAGCGCAGTGAAGCGGTCGTCACCCATGAAGGGCACGATCGGGTCGATTTCGTAGCGCAGACCCTTGAGCTCCAGGACCGCGAGGACCTTGCGGACGTAAGGCGAGAGGTAGCTGCCGATGACCCGCACCGGCGGCCTGTCGCTCACCCCTTTCCCTCGAGTTCGGCCAGCCGCCTCTCGAGCGCGGCGAGCTTCGCGCGCGTCCGTTTCAGCACCGCGGCCTGCACGTCGAACTCCTCGCGCGTGACGAGCTCGAGCCTGGCCAGCTGGCCCTGCAATACGCCCTTGAAGTTCTGCTCGAGGTCGCGCCGCAGCGCGACCACGCTTTCCGGAACGGAGCCGGCGAGCCGGCGGGCGAGGTCGTCGATCAGGCGTGGGTCGAAGGCCATGGGGAAGCGGGTAGTGATCAGCGGGTGGCGGATAGTGTAAGAGATTGCGCCCCGGCGTGAAGCGAACGGGGCGATTCGCGCTCCAAGTTGGTGCGCCATGTCTTCGGCCCCGGCGAAAAAGCCCTGCCCTGCTGGTCTTCGAACCGGTGGCACGCTTCCTGCATCGAGGTCCCCGGAACCCATTGCCCGTCTCCGGAGGACTGCCGCCGATGAAGCTCATCACCGCGATCATCAAGCCGTTCAAGCTCGATGAAGTGCGGCAGGCCATCGCCGACATCGGGGTGCAGGGCGTGACCGTGACCGAGGTGCAGGGCTTCGGCCGCCAGCGCGGCCACACCGAGCTCTATCGCGGCGCCGAGTATCGCATCGACTTCCTGCCGAAGACGAAGGTCGAGATTGCGGTTGACGACACGGTGGTCGAGCAGGTGATCGAAGCCATCACCAACGTGGCCCGCACCGGGAAGATCGGCGATGGGAAGATTTTCGTCATGCAACTCGACCAGGCCGTGCGGATTCGCACCGGAGAGAGCGGTGCCGAGGCCGTCTGAGCCGGCGCAGCGCACAGTCATTCATCCAGACAGACCGACAGGAGAAAGCCAGTGAACACGCCGACCGCCGCCCGACGCCGCCCCTGGGCCGTCGCGCTCGCCCTGGGCGCCATGCTCGCGCCCGCACTCGGATTCGCCGGGGACGCCCCGGTCCCTGACAAGGGCGACACCGCCTGGATGATGACCTCCACGGTGCTCGTCATCCTGATGACCATCCCTGGCCTCGCGCTGTTCTACGGCGGCATGGCCCGCTCGAAAAACGTGCTGTCGGTGCTGATGCAGGTCTTCATGATCTTCTGCATGGTGGCGCTGCTCTGGGCAATCTACGGCTACAGCCTTGCATTCACCACGGGCGGCGCCTTCATCGGCGGGTTTGACCGGCTCTTCATGCAGGGGCTCGCAACCGACTCGCTGGCGGCGACCTTCAGCAAGGGCGTGTACATCCCCGAATACGTGTTCTTCATCTTCCAGCTCACGTTCGCGTGCATCACGCCCGCGCTGATCGTCGGCGCGTTCGCCGAGCGCATCAAGTTCAGCGCCGTGCTGCTGTTCACGGTGCTGTGGTTCACGTTCGCCTACCTGCCGATCGCGCACATGGTGTGGTTCTGGGCCGGGCCTGACGCGTACACGGATGCCGACGCCGCTGCGGCCGCCACGGCCGGGGCAGGATTCCTGTTCCAGAAGGGCGCACTCGACTTCGCGGGCGGCACCGTGGTGCACATCAACGCAGGCATCGCGGGTCTCGTGGGCGCGCTGATGCTCGGCAAGCGCATCGGCTACCGAACGACGGCGATGCCGCCGCACAACGTCGCGATGGTGATGATGGGCGCCTCGCTGCTGTGGGTCGGCTGGTTCGGCTTCAACGTCGGCTCCGGCCTCGAGGCGAACGGCTTCACGGGCATGGTGTTCGCCAATACGATCCTCGCCACCGCCGCCGCGGCGCTCGCCTGGTCGTTCGCGGAGTGGATCCATCGCGGCACGCCGACGATGCTCGGTGGCGCATCGGGAGCCGTCGCGGGCCTCGTCGCCATCACGCCGGCCTGCGGCTGGGTGGGCCCGATGGGCGCGATCGCGATCGGCCTGATCGCCGGTCTCGTCTGCCTCTGGGCGGTGTCGAGCCTGAAGAACAAGCTCGGCTACGACGATTCGCTCGACGTGTTCGGCGTCCACTGCGTGGGCGGAATCATCGGCGCGCTGCTGACGGCCGTGTTCTGCAATCCGTCGCTCGGCGGCACCGGCGTGTACGACTACGTGGCGAACGCCGTGGCCGAGTACTCGACGATCGCGCAGTTGAAGGCGCAGCTCTGGGCCGTGCTGCTGAGCCTCGTCTGGTCGGGCGTCGTCGCCGCGGTCTCGTTCAAGCTCGTGGACATCGTGATCGGCCTTCGGGTCACCGAGGAGCAGGAGCGCGAGGGCCTCGACACGGCTTCTCACGGCGAGCGCGCGTACAACTGACCGGGTCTGTGGAAGGCGGTCGTTCCTGGTTCGGCCGTCTTCACCCCCCCTCGCGGGCGCTTCGGCGCCCGCTTTTTTTTCCCGATGCGCGCTCCGTCGCACTTCCGCGGAGACCAGCAGTACGGCCGTGGGGACAACGGCGCCGGCCCTGCTAGACTCGGGCCACCGAAATGGAGGCAGCCCGAATGAAACCGACAGTGACGCTCGTGGCAGCGCTGGTAATCGCAGCCGGCGCCCAGGCGGGCGACGTCTACGTGACGAGGGACGCGAAAGGCAACCCGGTCTACACGGACACGCCGCAGACACTGCCCGCCGAGAAGGTCGGCATCGCGAGTTCGAGCACCGACCCGGCCGTGGTCCAGAAGCGCTATGCGGACACGATGAGCCAGTACGCCAAGGACGATGCGCAGGAGACCAGTTCCGCCACCCAGGCCGCGGACTCGAAGAAGGCGAAGGAGATGACGGCCGGGGACAAGGCCAAGCGCTGCACCGACGCCCGCCAGCGCTACCAGGCCCTGATGGACGCGCAGCGGCTGTTCGAGCAGGACCCGAACGGCGAGCGTCGCTACCTCGACAGCCCGGAGATCGACGCTGCTCGCGCGAACGCCAAGCAGGTCATGGACGAGTTCTGCAGCGGCCAGTGACGTGAGCCTCGCCACCGGTTTCATCGGCCTCGGTGCCATGGGCCGCGGCATGGCTCGCAACCTGCACAAGGCGGGACTGCTGCAGGGAGTCTGGAACCGGACGAAGGCACGCTCGAGCGAACTTGCCGCGGAACTGCGCGTTGCGACGGCGGCAGATCCGGCCGCGCTGGCAGCCATGTGCGACGTGGTCGTGCTGTGCGTTGCGGCGGACGCCGACGTGCTCGAGGTCCTGGATTCGATGCTGCCGGGACTCCGGCCCGGCTCCGTCGTGATCGACTGCTCCACCGTGAGTGCCGACACGGCCCGAGAGGCTGCGACACGCCTGGTCGGGCGAGGCGTCGAGTTCCTGGACGCGCCGGTGAGCGGCGGCGTCGAAGGCGCGCGCGAAGGCACGCTTGCGATCATGGTGGGTGGCCCACCCGCCGCATTCGAGCGAGCAGGCGCGGTGCTGTCGGCGATGGGTCGCACGATTACGCACTTCGGCCCCACCGGCTCCGGCCAGGCGGCCAAGGCCACCAACCAGATCATGTGCGCGGGCATCATCCAGGCCGTCGCGGAAGCCATGGCATTCGCGAAGGCCGAAGGACTGCCGCTGGACAAGCTCGTCGAGACGCTCGGCAAGGGTGCCGGCTCGAGCTGGTACTTCGTGAACCGCGCGCCGAACATCGTGCGCAACGACTACCCGGCCGGCTTCCGCGTCCGGCTGCACGAGAAGGACCTGCGCATCTGCCAGGACATGTCGGCGCGGCACGGCGTGCGGTTGCCCGTCGTCGAGACGACCCTGGAGCTCTACCGCAGGCTGATCGAGCAAGGGCACGGCGACGAGGATATCTCCACGATCTTCCGCCTGAAGGACGCATTGTTCGCGCGGCCCGGATGAGCGCGCAGACACCGGCTGAAGCCGGAGACGGGCACAGCGCCTACCTGCCGGATTTCTGCGAAGCGCGCACGGTGCTGGCGATCGTGCTGGTCGCGGCCCTCGTGGCGGTGGTCCTCGCGCTCGCGCGGCAGAGCGTCGGGGCCGAGTTCCTGACCGAGCTGGCGCGGGTGTCCGTCTACCTGCTCTGGACCAGCCTGCTCTGCGCCGCGCTGCTGTGCAGGGCACGCGCGACGCTCGCCGGCCTGTCGCTGCCGGCATCCTCGCTCTGGGCGCTCGCCATCATCGTCGGCACAGTGGCGGTCGTTTCGGAATGTGTCTACTGGTTCGGTCGACTGTGGGCCGCCAGGCTCGGCGTCGCATCCAGCTTCTTTCCCGAACGACACTGGTCGTTCCTGCTGCCGAACCTTGCCATCGCCGCCATCGTCGGCGCGGTCGCGCTACGCTACTTCTACGTCGCATTCGAGTGGCGCCGCAGCGTCGAGCTGGAGGCGCGGGCGAGGGTTCGGGCGCTGCAGGCACGCATCCGCCCGCACTTCCTGTTCAACAGCCTGAACACCGTCGCGGCACTCACGCGCTCGGACCCCTCGCGCGCGGAGGAGGCGATCGAGGACCTCGCCGACCTCTTCCGCGTCAGCCTGAACGACTCTCGCGCCCAGATCTCGCTGCGTGAAGAACTGGAAGTTGCGCGAATCTACCAGCGCATCGAGCAATTGCGGCTCGGCGACCGTCTTCGCGTGCGCTGGCGGGTCGGCGAACTCCCGCCGCGTGCAATCGTGCCGAGCCTGCTGCTGCAGCCGCTGCTCGAGAACGCGATCGGCCACGGCATCGAGCCGCTGCCCGAGGGAGGTGTCGTGACGGTCGACGGTAGCGTGGACGGCAGCGAGATCACCATCGAGGTCCGTAACCCGGTTTCGCAGGTGGCCCGCGCGGTGCGATCCGGCAACCGAATGGCGCTCGACAACATCCGCCAGCGGCTGGAGCTCGTATTTCCGGGCCGGTCCGCCGTCGAGGTGGTCGATTCAGGCGACGACTACCGGGTCAGGCTGAGCTTTCCGCTGGTGCTCGGAACCGCGGAGTCAGCCGACTGGAAGTGACAGGGCGGGGCGGGGCAGCGGAAAATGCCGCCCAGCCCATGCCAGCAGATCCACTCCCTCCTGAACCGATGCGCGCGCTGATCGTCGACGACGAACCGCCGGCGCGCGATCGCCTGCGCAGCCTGCTCAGCGAACTCGACGACGTGGTGGTGGCCGGCGAGGCTGCCAACGGGCGCGAGGCGCTCGAGATGTGCGCCGATCTCGAGCCGGACGTGGTCCTGCTCGACATCCGCATGCCGGGCATGGACGGGATCGAGGCGGCGCGACACATGAGTGCGCTCGACACCCCCCCCGCGGTGATCTTCACGACTGCACACGACGAGCACGCGCTCGAGGCCTTTGAGGCCCAGGCGATCGGCTACCTGCTGAAGCCCGTCCGGCTGGAGAAGCTGGCCCGCGCGATACGGCGTGCGGCCAGGGTCGCGGGCCCGCAGCTGATGCGGATCGCGGATCTGTCGCAACTCGGGCATCGCAGGTCGCAGATCTGCGCGCGGCTCGGTTCGGAGTTGCGGCTCATCCCCGTCGAGGATGTGTTCTACTTCTCTGCAGGCCAGAAATACGTCACCGTCCGGCATCGCGGCGGCAGCGATCTCATCGACGAGCCGCTCAGGGCGCTCGCGGCGGAGTTCGCGCCGGAGTTCGTCCGCATCCACCGTAACTCGCTGGTGGCCGTGCGCCAGGTGAGCGCGGTGGAACGCAGTGCCGACGGGCATTACCTCGTGCGGTTCACGGACTGCGCCGAGACTCTGCCGGTCAGCCGGCGTCACGCCGCGCAGACGCTGCGGCAGTTGAGAGGCGAACACTGAGTGGGCGACAGGCAAGACGACATCGGCGAATCGACGGTTACGCTCAGGGAAGACTCCGGCGCGGCCGAGCGCCGCTTCTACGTCAGGCTGGGCGGCGTGCTGCTGCTGGCAGCGCTCGTATACCTGGTCTGGCGCGTCGTGACACCGCTGTGGCAGCCGCTGCTCTGGGCAACGCTGCTCGGCTCGCTGCTGGCGCCGGCGAACAGCCGGCTCGCCAACCGACTGGGCGGCCGCGCGCGGCTTGCCAGCGCGATCACGACGTTTCTGACAGTCGTGCTGTTGCTGCTGCCCGTGGCCATGATCGCCGGCGCAGTCGCTGGCCAGGCGGCGCAACTGCTGCACAAGCTCAATAGTCGGACGGTGCAGTCGACCAACGCCACGTCGCTGGACCTTTCGCAAGTGCACTGGCTGGACCAGCCGCTCGAGTGGCTCGGAAAACACGCTGGCATCTCGATCATCCAGGTCCAAGACTGGCTCGTCAGCGCTGGCAAGTACGCACTGCAATTACTGGCCTCCTCCGGCGGCACGTTCGTGCTCGGCGCGCTCGGTACGCTGTTCAGCTTCCTGCTGATGCTGTTCGTGCTGTTCTTCGTGCTGCGCGACGGGCCGACGCTCGCGCAGAGAGTCGTGCGCATGCTGCCGATCGAGCAGCGCATGCGCGGCAAGCTGTGGCAGCACCTCAGGGAGGTCACCCGCGCCGTGTTCCTGGGCATCGGTGTCACGGCGCTGGTGCAGGGCACGCTCGTCGGCATCGGCTTCTGGATCGCGGGTCTTCCCTCCGCGCTCGTGTTCGGCGTGCTGGGAGCTCTTTTCGCGCTGGTGCCGCTCGTGGGCACCGTGATCGTCTGGGGGCCAGGCGTCCTGTACCTGGCGAGCCAGGGCGACTACGGGCACGCGATCTTCCTGACCTTATGGGGTACGATCGCCGTGGGCATGGTGGATAATTTCCTGCGCCCGCTGCTGATCTCGGGCCGCGCCGAGGTTCCGACACTGGCGGTTTTCGTCGGCGTCATGGGCGGCCTGCAGGCGTTCGGCTTCATCGGGCTGTTCGTGGGACCAATCGTGCTCGGCCTGCTCGTCGCACTCTTCCGCTTCCGGATCGACGCGGCCGACGGCACGCGCGAGTCCACCTGAACAACGCAATCCGGGAGTCCGTCGTGTCGCCACCGCTACGCATCGCCACTCGACGCAGCAAGCTCGCCCTCTGGCAGGCCGAGCACGTCGCCGCCCTGCTCCGCGCCGCCCATCCCGGCACACCGGTC
>Ga0316600_10001318_pt1 | contig 11366 bp, 3 predicted proteins | sample OWC_soil_day5_CT_FD_207652 | JGI IMG/M metagenome (GOLD analysis project Ga0316600, IMG submission 207652) | Wetland soil microbial communities from Old Woman Creek delta, Ohio, United States - OWC_soil_day5_CT | ecosystem: Environmental > Terrestrial > Soil > Wetlands | place: USA: Ohio...
CATCGTTAAATTTCCTTTTGGTTTCCCAGTCGAGCCTGATGTATAAATTACATAAGATAAATCTTGTGGGGTATTTTCTTTTGCTAGGTTTGTTGCATCCCCCTGGTATAATGCTGGATCATCCACATTCATGATGTCCCCGTTAAAGGCGATTGTTCCTACCAAATGTTGATTGGTTAATAAAATTTCTGCCTGGCTGTCTTCCAGTATATAATTGACTCTTTCCTCTGGATACTCAGGATCAATTGGCAGGTATGCCCCTCCAGCTTTCAAGATTCCCATGATCCCAATGATTATTTTAGGTGAACGTTCCACCATCATGCCGACAATACTGTTCTTTTTCACGCCCTTATTTTTTAGTACCCTCGCCAGTTGATTGGCTTTATCATTCAGTTCTTGATAGGTGAGTTGCTGCCCTTCAAAGGTTACGGCAATATGCTGTGGATTCTTTCCCACCTGCTCTTCAAAGAGTTCTTGTATCGTCTTGTCTTTTGGATAAGGTGTTTTCGTATCGTTAAAATCAACGATGATTTGGCGTTTTTCTTCTGCCGAAACAAGTTCCATGTCCGCCAACTTAATTTGTGGCTGCTCTACGATGCTGTTTAATACGTTTTCAACGTGTCTTCTGAGTCTTTCAACTGTTTCTTTCTTAAATAGTTTTGTATCATACTCTAATGTAAAATCTAATTGATTATTTCTTTCGATTGCCTCTAAGGTTAAATCAAATTTGGCAATCTTATTATAGAACTCATACCGAGAAAATCTCAAATTTCCAATTGCCACTTCTGTTATATCCAAATTTTGCAGAGCAAACATAGTGTCAAACAGCGGATTTCTGCTTAAATTTCTTGGTATATCCAGTTTATCCACCAGTTCTTCAAATTGATAATCTTGATTTTCATAAGCCTTGAGTGCATTTTCTTTAACCTCTTGTAAAAATTCTAAAAAGCTTTTATTTTTTTCTGGGTAATTGCGCATCGACAACGTATTAACAAATACACCGATAATATGATGCAAATCCGCATACTGTCTTCCTGCAATTGGTGATCCTACGATAATATCTTCCTGCCCGGTATATTTAGAAAGTACAACATTATATGCCGCTAGCAGTACCATATATAAAGTCGTACCCGTTTCCATGGCGAGTTTATTCAATTGTCCCGTCACTTCTTCGCCTAGGGCAAATCTCAATACCTCTCCTTGAAAGCTTCTAACGAGTGGTCTTGGATAATCGCTTAGCATATTCATTACCGGAAGTTCTCCGGCAAAAGCCTTTAACCAATATACCTCCTGCTGCTTTAGGGCTTCCCTTTGGAAGTCACTGTTTTGCCAAACTGCAAAATCTTTATATTGGATTCTTAGTTCCGGTAATTCCTGACCTTCATATAGACTAGCCAACTCTTTTATAAAAATCTCTGCGGTCACACCATCAGATATAATATGATGCATATCGAACAATACAACATGTTCTTTTTCAGACAATTCGACCAAGCCAACCCTAAAAAGTGGTGTTTTACTCAAATCAAAAGGTCGCACAAAGTTTTGAATAATATCTGATATATCTTCTTTTTCCCCTTGCATAAAATCGATTGCAAACTCAATCTCTTGATGAATCCTTTGAACAGGCTCGCCGTCAATGATCTCAAAAGAAGTTCTCAATGTCTCATGTCTCCGAATAAGTTTGTTGAGTGCATTCTCAAATTGCTGCTTATTCAGAGAACCTTCAACCTTAAAGGCTACAAAATTGTTATAGACAACGTCATTCGATTCGAACTGATTCAAGATAAACATTCGCTTCTGTGCCGACGATACTGGGTAGTATTCTTGTTTAAGTGCGATAGGAATCACTGAAATCTCAGAATCTACTGTCAATAGTTCCTGAATTTTTGCAGTCATTTCTGCAATACTTGATCCCTGTAAGAAATACACCATTGGAACCATTACGCCTAACGTTTTTTCAATTTTGTTCTTTAACTCGACGGCCATAATAGAGTCAAGCCCTAAGCTGTTTAAAGAGATATGAATATCCAACTTTGCTTTCGACATTCCCAATACCAGGCTTGCCTGCTCACAAAGATAACTCTCTAAAAGGTTATAACGATCCTTGCCATTTGCCGTCATAAGTTCCTTACGAATACTGCTTTCCTGTTTAATTATATCGACCGTTCCCGCTGTTTCGTTTTCCGCCAACAGCAAATCAGCAACCAACGCAGTTTCCCCAAGTTGCTGGTATACCATACGCCAGCGTTCCCAGTCCACATCCATGACCACCATCTGCGTCATATCTCTATTCATTAGACTCTCTAACACTTGTAAACCACGCGTAGGTGACAATGGATTTATTCCCATACTGGTCGTAGCAGACAGAATATTAAAACGCGCCGCCATACCGATTTGAGCCCATGGACCCCAGTTAATGCTCAGTGCCGGTAATTTAAGATTACGCCGATAGTGTACCAAAGCATCCAAGAAAGAATTTGCCGCTGCATAGCTCCCCAGACGAGGGGAACCGACTACCGTTGAGATTGATGAAAATACAATAAAAAAGTCCAATGGCACATCTTTTAGTAAATGGTGAAGTTGCCAAGCCCCCTGCACTTTTGGTCGTAAAACCTTGTTAAAAGACTCCGCATCACACTCTGTCAATAATTGATCTGCCACTGTTCCTGCCGCATGAACGACACCTCTTATCGGTGGCCAACCTTCTTTACGAAAACTTGTAAGAAAGTTCTTAAGCTGCTGCTCATTCGTCACATCGACCGCCGCCAGATGAACACTAGCTCCCATAGCTTCAAGTTCTTTAATATTCTTGATCTGATTGGTCAAACGATCTTCATTTTCAAGAATATTATCCCATGCTGTGCGAGGCGGCAACTCCGTTCTGCCCATTAGAATCAGTCTTCTAGCGCCTTGTTCCACCATCCAGTGTGCAACTTGCATTCCTAGATCGCCAAGTCCACCAGTTATCAAATATGTACCGTTTGCCTGCCAATAGAACGGGATATTTCGCTCGCAAGACAAACTGTGACGTTTCAACCGAGCTACATAACGTGTTCCTTGGCGATAAGCAATCTGATCTTCGCCTTTCCGTGCAGAAATAGCTTCCAATATTATGTCTGCAGCCTGTTTTTCTGGAATCTCAGGATCCAAATCTACCAAGCCACCCCACAATTCCTTTTGTTCGATAGCAATCGTTCTTCCCAATCCCCATAAAGGTGCTTGCGTAAAATCTACAGACTCTCCCTCTTCCAGAACTGCTTGGCTACCTCTTGTAATAAGCCATAATCGAGGACATCTGCTGCTAACATTTATTTTTAACTCATGAATCGCTTGAATTAACTGAAGAATATGCAAACACCCCAGAGTTTGTGTCCTTTCCAGATCAGTTGTCGTTATATTATCTTTATCAACTGAACCAATGCTCCAAGCGTGGATAATCCCTCGACAAAAATCTCGTTCAGAATGTAATACCGAATGTAAAAGTTTATCCAGGTCCTTTCGTGAAGGGCTTATACTAAACACATCTTCTGCTAAACATTCGAAAAATTCCCCCGGATAAATTAGTACCGTTCTTTCTCCCTGTTCATTCAAACGATCAGCTACCAGTTCAACGATACCATCCCGCTGAGCAAAAATCAGCCAAGTTCCTTGTCCATTACCATCAGAAACTAGTAAATTTTCTTTATTTGACTCCTTAGCCTGCCACTCTAGCTTATACAACCAACGATCCACGTCATCAGAAATAATTTGCGGAAGAGTTGTATTCATTGGAGCCTGTTTTTTAATTTCAAACCAGTATTGTTCCCGTTGCCAAGGATAAGTTGGCAGAGAAACACACCGTGCACCTTCTGGATAAAGCTCATCCCAGTTCACTGCATAACCTAGGGTATAAAGACTCCCTAGAGAATTGAGCATTGTAACTCGCTCTGGTTTATGTTTGCACAAAGTAGGTAATACAATTTTCTCTTTATCCTGCTTACTTACACTTTTTCGAATAGCACCTGAAAGAACTGGATGAGGACTTATTTCTAAAAACACATTATATTTATCTTCTACTAGACGCTCTACAGCAGTAGAAAACAGTACTGATTCTCTGAGATTTTTCACCCAATAATCGGCATTAAGTTCTTGTCCATCAATTAATGCCCCTGTAACTGTTGAATAAATAGGAATCGTTGCAGATTCTGCCTGCATACCTCGCAGAGATTCCGCCAATTCGCTCATCAACGGTTCCATCTGATAACTGTGAAAGGCATAACTTACAGGTAACGCCTTACAAAATACGTTCTTTTGTTCTAAGGTCGTTATGATTTCTTCAACACTGGCAGGTTCCCCGGATAAAACCAATGATGTTGGACCGTTATAACAGGCAATAGAAACTTTATTTTCATATCTAGAAAGTAACGATTTTACTTCTTCCCCGTCAAGTTCGACTGCCACGGTTTTCCCCTGACCTGTCGTTCTCTGCATAAGTCTGCTGCGATGAAAAATAACCCGTACCGCGTCAGAAAGACTTATAGCACCTGCAATATATGCTGCCGCAACCTCACCCATACTATGACCGACAACAGCTTCTGGCTGAATGCCCCATAACATCCACAACCTAGCTAAAGCGACCTGTACAGCAAAGAGAGCCGGTTGGACAAATTGCGTTTGATCCAAGCGACTCTTTGATTCTATTGCTGTTAACTCAGTAACCAATGACCACTCCGCATGCTGACTGAATAATACATCACATTCTTCTATTGTCTCCCGAAACACTGGTTCCTTTTGAAAGAGTTCCCGTCCCATTGCCCACCATTGAGGTCCCTGTCCAGAAAAAACAAAAACAAGCTTAGATGAAGCTCCAGATGATCTTTGCCCAGATTGAAGATTCGGTGGAAGTTCTCCTTTAAGATACTTATCAAGATTATCTACCGCTTCTTCCCTTGATCTGGCAACCAAAGCTAGGCGATGATCATGATGTCCACGGCGTGCTCCGGTTGTATAACATATATCGGTCCAAGAAAATCTCTTGCCTTCTCCACCCATATAATCCCGATAAGTCCTTGCCAAATCACACAAAGCTTCCTGACTAGACGCTGAAATAGCAAGCAGCTGCTCCAATTTTGGTAAATAATCCGTCATACTATGTTTCTTTAAAGAGGTAGCTTGAAAACTTTCCAGAACCACATGGGCATTCGTTCCTCCAAAACCAAAGGAACTCACTCCAGCGTGGAGGGAAGAAGACATATCCGGCCATGGACCCAGTTCTGTTTGTACACGTAAAGGTAATTTTTCAAAGGGAATATAAGGATTTGGTTTATCAAAATGGAGACTTGCTGGAATTTGCCGATGCTTCATTGCCAAGGCAACTTTAATTATCCCTGCGATCCCCGCCGCTGCTTCCAAATGTCCAATATTCGTCTTAGCTGAACCAATCAAGCAAGGATTTTTTGGCGACCGTTCTGTGGCAAGCACTTTTCCTAATGCTTTAGCCTCAATAGGATCTCCCAAAGAAGTTCCTGTTCCATGGGCTTCAACATATTGAATTTTCCTAGGCGAAACGCCGGCTCGTCTATATGCTTCCGACAATACCGCTTCTTGTGCTGGACCATTAGGCGCTGTCAGACCATTACTGCGTCCATCCTGATTGACCGCACTACCTGGAATTAACGCATAAATTGGATCTCCGTCCTGAAGAGCCTTGGATAATGATTTTAGTACCACGATTCCCGCACCTTCACCACGAACATAACCATTCGCCTCTGCAGAAAAGGTCTTGCAGTGACCATCAGGTGCTAACATCCCTGCTTTGGTAAAAGCATCTGTCACTTCTGGTGATAGCAAAAGATTAACACCGCCTGCCAAAGCAAGTGTTGATTCACCATTTTGTATACTCTCACAAGCCAAATGTACCGATACCAACGAAGATGAACAGGCCGTATCAACCGACAAGCTTGGTCCCTGAAGATTTAGCAAATAGGAAATACGATTCGCAGCAACACTCCAAGCATTACCAGTTGCAGCATAAATATCCATTTCAGAGAAATTTCTTAACATTGTGCCATAATCGCAACTGGAGATACCAACAAATACTCCCACAGATTGCCCGCTTAAACGCTCAGGTACCTGTCCAGCATCTTCTAATGCCTCCCAAGCTACTTCTAGTAATAACCGTTGCTGTGGATCCATACTGGCAGCTTCCCGCGGTGAAATACCGAAAAAATCTGCATCAAATTCATCAACATGATCAAGATAGCCACCCCAACCCATTTTCTCGCCTATGCCACAAGACTGCTCCGAATATCCTTGATTTCTCCTATCATCTGCTGGTCCATCAGTTATTGCGTCTACGCCATTTTTGAGCAAATTCCAGAATGCTTTCGGTCCATTAGCACTAGGAAAACGACAACCAATTCCGATGATTGCAATTGGTTCTGCTATAGTATCTTGCTTCTCTGTATCCTTGGCAGCAGAATCATTAGGAACACTAGTCAGAAATCGTGTAATACTATCAATGGTAGGGTAATCCCATACTAAGGTTGGCGATACATCTTTACCTAACCATTCGCCCATTTCTCCTGTAATCATTACTGCTTCAGCTGAATCTAGCCCATAAATAGATAAAGGTTCACGAACATCTATTTTATCCTCTGCAATTTTTAATCGCTTTGCCATTTGAGAAATCAACCAATTTTGAATTTCTTGGCTTGTTTTTGTAAGTCCAGTACTTGCCATTTCCATATTGGTTTTGCCTGTTACCCAACGGTCTTCCCTATCCATTAATAATTCCCCTTTCAGCACCCAGCGATCCGTCCAATAACCCTTTCCGGCAGGCATACCGTTGAATTTTTCCGCTTGAAGTTTTCGGAATACTGCCTGGTTTGAGTAGCAATATTTCATGAATCTGAAGCTCGTGACTATTAAATATGCTCTTCTTAATCGCCATATAAATTTCTTCTATGATTTTATTTTGATCGTTTTCCTGACTATAAGTATCAGTCTGATTCTTATACACGCGAGGTCGATACCGCCGTTCAATCTCAGCAACGATACCCAAACATTCCTCACCGTCAATGTCTATAGAAAAAGCTGCACAACATCCAGGGCGAATTGCTTCATGACATTGTTCAACTGTTACTTCTATATCTTGTGGGTAATGATTCGTGCCTCGTATGATAATGAGATCTTTAAGACGACCTGTAACAAAGAGTTCACCATCATGAATAAAGCCAAGATCCCCAGTTCTTAAGAACGGGCCTTCAAGAGTGTCAGCTAAATAAGCTCGAAAAATATTTGTAGTAATTTGAGGTTTGTTCCAGTACCCCTGAGCAACACTGGAACCAGATATCCATATTTCCCCTACTTTATCAGGCGAGCACCTTACTAATGTCTCAGGGTCAACGATAACAAACTTATGATCCAGCCAAGTATGTCCGCAGCCAACTAAAACATGATCCTTTTCATGGTCATCACCAATAGAAATACTATTCTTTTCCAAATCTTGTGCACTAAACCTTTTATATACGAAAGGCTCACTTACGGCTCCCCCAGAAATCATTAATGTAGTTTCGGCCATACCGTAACATGGATAAACAGCTTCCCGCCTAAATCCAACTGGTTCAAAAGCTGCCACAAATTGTTCAAGCGTCTCATAACGGACAGGTTCAGCTCCATTGAAAGCCACTTTCCAAGAACTTAAATCCAATGTTTTCTTTTGCTCCTCAGTAATTTTATGAATGCATAAATCGTAAGCAAAGTTTGGACCTCCACAGAATGTACCCTTATAGTCAGAAATTGCCTTCAGCCAACGATATGGTTTTTGCAAAAAATCAACAGGCGCCATGAAAACATAAGAACTACCAGAATAAAGCGGTTGAAGTACGTTAGCCATTAGCCCCATATCATGATAAATAGGCAGCCATCCTACAATAACACTATCCTCATGAAGCTCAAAAGCTGTTTTAATCATCTTTTCATTATTAAGAACATTCCCATGGCTTACCATGACGCCCTTCGGTGCTCCTACTGAACCAGAAGTATACTGGAGAAAAGCCAACGTATTTTCCGTTATTGGCAGTTCTTCCCATATACTAGCAATTGCAGTATTGAGCTTATCTGTTGTTAACCAATGCACTTCGGATAACCCTTGTGTCTGTGCAATTACAGGTTCAAACTTTGAGATAATAACTGAAGTAGTCAGTACTGCCTGCGCTTTTGAATCCTGTACAATATTTTCGAGTCTCAATAAATTTCGGTTAAGTCTTGGTGGATAAGCAGGTACTGCGATAACTCCAGCATATAAACATCCCATAAAAGCAACGATATAATCTAATCCGGCAGGATAAAGGAGCAGAGCACGTTCTCCCTGCAAATTAAGACTTTGTAAATAAGCGCCAACTGCTCTAGCCCTCAAGTCTAATTCTTTATAAGTTAAATAACTAGCTTCTGTTTCTCCGTTTGCTAAAAAAGTATATATTCTTTTTTCAGGATTTTGAAGAGTCCTATATTGAAGAAGTTCCACCAAAGTAGAAATTTTTTCTAGCGAATTTACAACTGCCTTTTCCATAAATTAACCTCCAACTTTTATATTTTTCAAAAAAGAAAACGCCCTACGGCGTTTACTCTAATTCTATCTGTAATCATTTTCTTTTTTACTAACTACCCAAACTTACTCTTTTCACTATTGGCATTTTAAATTTTAAATTTACCTATCTCTTCATTCATTTTCATTGCCAATTTAGCTAGTTGATCAATACTCCTAGCTACTTCCGTCATACTAGCTGTCTGCTCCTCTGAAGCAGCTGCCACCGTTTGCGTTTTACTAGAAGTAGAGGAAGCTGTTTCGCTAATCGCTTGTATACTTCCAGCAGCCTCTTGTGTGCCTTGCGCAATTCCTTCCGATGCATGAGACATATCTTTGATGCTATCACTGATTTTTTCTAGTTGTCCAATAATCTTTTCAAAACCTTCTTTGGTATTTAAAGCGAATTCTTTACCTTTTTCTGTTTCAATTGACGCTATGCTTGAAATCTCTGACATATTGTTTATTTCATCACTAATCTCTTGAATAATACTAGCAATCTCTTTCGTTGATTCCTCCGATTGCTCAGCAAGTTTTCTAACCTCTTCAGCGACCACGGCAAAACCTCTTCCTGCCTCACCAGCACGTGCCGCTTCAATAGCAGCATTTAATGCAAGTAGATTGGTCTGCCCTGCAATATTGGAAATAACATCAATAATCATTTTGATTTTTTTCGATGATTTATTTAAAGTATTTGTAGCTTTGCCCATTGTCCCCATAGAATCGGAAATCGTCCCATTTTGATTTACTACCTCTTCTAGTAAATTCATACCTTTTTGCGATTCAGTTACTGCGCCTTGCGCATTTTTCTCTATTCGCATTGTTCCTGCACTCATTTCTTCTGCACTCGCTGAAACTTCTTCTATCGTTGCTGAAATATCAGTAATACTAGTTGCTGATTCAGAAGCGCTAGAGGCAATGTCATTTACATTCGTCGTAACCGATTCAATTGACCGTAAAAACTCTTCTGTTGTAGCCGTCAATTCTTCACAAGAAGCAGCTAACGTAGAAGATGATTCTTGAACATGAAGAATAGTTTGACAAACACCTCTCTTTGCTTCTTCAAGATGTAATAACATATCACCAATTTCATCGTTATTTGACACTTTATATAAGCTAGGTGTCAAATCTAATCTTCCGATCTGAACTATAACTTCATTTAATATTGAAATACGTTTTAATAATCTTTTCGTGTAAAAAAATGCTACTAGTATGCTCAAAATTGAAATAACTAAAGAAGCTGTTTGCATTCTTAAAATTGTTTTATCCATATCATTATTCATATCAGCTGTTTGATCCTCAAAGTATTGCGTTTGTATGTCAGCCAGCTTTATAAAATCATCATTAATTCTATCTACTAAAATTCTTCCTTGCGACGTTATCTCACCAAGATTTGGAGCATTCATTCTTTTAGCATTTATTATTTTGTCACCAAACACTTGATACGCTTGTAATTCTTGCAGTATTTTTTCACTTTGTTCTTGAGTCTCTTTTTCATTCGAAGTTTCTCTATACCCTTGCACTTCTTTTATCGCCTTGCTGATATCATTTTGGTAATTAGTTTCGTAAACAGAGCCATCAGCATACAATATAAAACCTCTCATATTTAATAATGCACGCGTAAATAAATTCTGAGCTTCTTTCATCTGTATCATACGCGGCACCGTACGATCCGAAACTGCATCTATCTCATTGTCTATGGCTTCTATACTATAAACAGAAAAAATAGCCGTTGAGATAAACAAAACAATAATTAAGACATACATACCTAAAATTTGCACTAATAATGAAATTCTTTTTTCTTTGAGCATATTGAATTCTCCTTGTATAGCCATTTAATTTATTACACAACTACTTATTTCACGCTTTATTACTTTGCGATATTATCTATATTAGTAGCAACTATACTCCAAACTATTTAGTTGCCTTCAATACTTCTATATCCCTGGTTCATCAGCGCTCTTCGATAACCGATAGTTGTATCTTTAATGATCGTATTAATTAAGCTTTTATCATTATTATGAATATAAAAATGATCTCCTTGGAACATCTGCAATCTAAAACTATCTATGGTTTGATCCCTCCATAATTCCAAATCATTAATTTTTACCTCCAGATCTTCCAGTCCTCCAAAGGCAGAAATAGGACAGGTCAACGGAACACCAGCTGAGTATACATATGTTTCATGAAGTGCAAAATCTGCTCTGAGCGTAGGTAATAACAGCTTCATCAATTCATTGTTTTGCAGTACGGCATCTGGAGTACCATTATATTCACGCAATCTCTCTACGAACTCAGCATCTGGCAATAAATGCATGGGAGCCTTTCTTTTTGCTATTATAGGAGCACGGTAACTAGATACAAATAGATGAACTGGACTAATACCATTTCGTTGAAGTCGACGAGCTAATTCAAAACTAATTAAAGCACCTAGACTATGTCCAAAAAAAGCAAATGGAATATCTAATTCTGGTAGCAGTACGTTGGCTAACTCCTCCGTTAAACATTCCATTGATGTAAATGAAGCTTCAAATATTCTTTTTTCCCTTCCAGGGTATTGTATAGGGCAAACATCTATTCCCTGTGGGAAAGAATTAATCCAATCGCGAAAAACGGAAGCACTACCTCCTGCATAAGGAAAACAAAAAAGACGTAACCCCGGATACTTATTGGGTCTTCTATATGGAATCCATTTGTTTACTATACCTATTTTTGTCATAACACCCTTCCTCTCAACTCTTCATTGCAAAAAAAGAAACGCCCACAGGCGTCCCATCAATTTATATTAAATTTCCTTCTA
>Ga0316600_10001325_pt1 | contig 11345 bp, 9 predicted proteins | sample OWC_soil_day5_CT_FD_207652 | JGI IMG/M metagenome (GOLD analysis project Ga0316600, IMG submission 207652) | Wetland soil microbial communities from Old Woman Creek delta, Ohio, United States - OWC_soil_day5_CT | ecosystem: Environmental > Terrestrial > Soil > Wetlands | place: USA: Ohio...
ACACAAAGAAGAAGGACGAGCCCGTCAGCCGCAGGGAAAGCAGAGCACAGGCTGCTCCGCCAGCAAACGTAAAGCGTTACAGCCGGGAGGAATTCGACGAAAAAGAACGGACAGGAAGTCTTTACTCCGATTTTGAAGAAGACAGTATGGACAGGCCAGATACATTCATTCCCAAGACCCCTGCTTATGAGGAAGAGGATGACTTTATGGAAGAGTCCAGCCTGGAAGAGATGGAGCAGAACTTAATGCCGAGAAAAAGGGTTCATCAGACCCAGCCAAAGGAACGGACAGGCGATACCAAAAGAAGCAGAGAAGTGAATGAAAATGACGATGATGACTTTGAGTTCATGGATCTTAACGACTAAATAATAAAATATGTGAAAATACCAACGAGAGCGCCATGTTTTACAGGTGCTTTCGTTTTATTTGTCATAAAAATTCAGATATATTTTTCTAGAAAAGGGAAAAAGCTCGGTTCCTGTAAAGTCTCTTCTATTGAAAAGCCTAAACTGGTTTGTTATAATTATTTTCTGAGAGTAAAAGAAAATTTGCCATTTGAATACAGAGTTTTATATAATGGAACATATTATATATTGAAAAATGCATTATCGTGTGCTATTATGTGTATAACAGATATAACGAAAGATGGTGAAAAGATGATATTGCAAATTGATTTTAACAGTGAGGAAGCCATTTACATTCAGCTTCGGAACCAGATAATCATAGGAATCGCCACGGAAAGTATAAGAGAAGGAGACCCCTTGCCTTCCGTTCGCCAGATGGCCGATAATATAGGCATTAATATGCATACGGTAAATAAGGCGTACTCTGTTTTAAAGCAGGAGGGATTTGTGAAACTGGACCGCCGGAAAGGAGCGGTTGTTTCCCTTGATGTAGATAAAATACAGGTTCTTGATGAGATGCGCAGGGATTTAAGCGTTGTTTTAGCAAGAGGCATCTGCAAAAATATTTCGTGTGATGAGGTTCACCAGCTGGTTGATGAGATTTTTCAATCATTTATGAAGAGCCAGAGATAACAGTGATTCCCTGGATTGGAGGTTCTATATGTTATGCGAGAAGTGTAAGATTCGCGAAGCAAATATTCAATATACGGAAGTAGTCAATGGTGTGAAAAAAGAACACCATTTTTGTGCCCAATGTGCAAAAGAGATGGATTTTGGTGTGTATGCAGCTATTTTTGACGGGGAATTTCCTCTTGGCAAGCTGTTATCTGGTCTTCTTGGAATTGAAGATACCGAAAAAGGACCGGATAAACTACAGCAGATTGCCTGCCCCACCTGCGGAACAAGCTACAGTGAGTTTGTAAAAGACAGCCGATTTGGCTGTGCAGATTGTTACAGCGTCTTTGGTCCGCTTATGGAGGACAGCATCAAACAGCTGCAGGGCAGTCTGATGCATACAGGTAAAACACCGGCTTATCAAAGAATGGATCACATAAGCCGGGATGAAGATTCAGAGGAAGAAGGATCTGACAGCAGCAGAAACGAACTCTACGAACTTGATGCCAGGTTAAAAGAAGCGCTCCGGTTTGAGGATTACGAGACTGCAGCAGTTTGCAGAGACCGGATAAAAGAACTGAGGAAAGGGAATGAGGGCGATGCTTAAATGGTATGAGCAGACTGACAATGGCAGATCTGGCGTAATAAGCAGCCGGATCCGCCTGGTCAGAAACTGGAAGGAATATAAATTCCCTTCCAAACTGGATGAAAAGGAAAGCAGCGAGATGATTCACCGCCTGGAATTCGGTTTAAAGGATTTGGGAGAGGAACTTTCAAGCCCCTTTACTTTTTCCATGCTGGGTGATTTAAACGAACTGGATCGGGTGGCATTGAAAGAAAGAAGGGCAATTAATTCTTCCATAGCTGACAAAAAGACCCCGGTAGGTATTCTGCTTTCAGAAAATGAAGCTACAGGGATTATCTTTAACGGAGATGATCATATCCGGATTCAGGCTTTAAAGACAGGTCTCCATCTGGAAGGGCTGTGGGAACAGGCCAGCAGTATTGATGATTACCTGAATGAACGTTTTCCATATGCATTTGATGACCGGTACGGTTATCTGACAGCGTTTCCAACCAATGTGGGAACCGGGATGAGGGCATCGGTTGTGGTACATCTTCCCATGTTGTCCCAGGGCCGCAAATTTTCCAGCCTCATTGGAGAGATGGGCCGTTTTGGAGCGGCCATCCGAGGTGTTTACGGCGAAGGAGAAGATAATTTCGGAGCTCTTTATGAAGTATCCAACCAGAAAACACTGGGACAGACAGAACGGGAAATTATAGATACTGTTACAAAGGCCGCCATTCAGCTGACCAATCAGGAGATGCAGATTAGAAAGTTATCTCTGCAGCGGCGAAAAGTGGAACGGGAAGATGAGATCTATAAGTCCTATGGCGTGTTAAAATATGCAAGAAGGCTTACTTCCAGAGATGCCATGATATTTTTGTCACAGATGATGGCAGGACTGGAGGATGGTTTGATAGATACAAAGGAAGAGTTTAACGTTTATCGACTGATGCTTGGCATCTGGCCGGCAGGTTTACAAAAGATCTCTGACCGTCCTCTGAATAAGGAGGAGCTTGATATGGCAAGGGCGGAATTCATCCGGGAGGAACTGCCGGAATTAAATTGACAGGAGGATTGCATTTATGATAGACAGATTTACGACAAAGGCCAGAACGGCCATTAATCTGGCAGAGCAGGCAGCAGGGCGGCTGGGTCACAGCTATGTGGGAACGGAGCATCTGCTTCTTGGACTGTTAGAAGAAGGCAGTGGTGTTGCAGCCAGAGTACTCATTGAAAACGGCGTCAGAGAAGATAAGGTTCTAGGTCTGATCAGCCAGCTGATTGCACCGGACCAGGCAGTGAGAGTGAGAGAAGACGGAGGCTATACGCCAGGGGCCAGAAGAGTTTTGGAAAACAGCTACCGGGAAGCAGTCCGTTTTAAAGCCAATTTAATTGGAACGGAGCATCTTCTTATTTCAATTATACGGGACAATGACTGCGTTGCATCCAGACTGCTTAATACCATCGGTGTCAGCGTTCAGAAGCTGTACATTGACGTATTAGCTGCCATGGGAGAGGATGCACCTGCCAATAAAGAAGAGCTTATGAAGTCTCCCAAAGGAAAGGGAAGTACTCCGACTCTGGACAGCTATAGCCGTGACTTAACAGAGCTTGCAGTAAAAGGAAAGTTAGATCCCGTAATCGGAAGAGAATCCGAGATTACACGTCTCATTCAGATATTAAGCCGCAGAACCAAGAATAATCCATGTCTGATCGGAGAACCAGGAGTTGGAAAGACTGCAGTCGTGGAAGGACTTGCCCAGATGATCTCATCGGGAGAGGTGCCGGAGACAATTGCAGGTAAAAGGCTTCTCACTCTGGATTTATCCGGTATGGTGGCTGGTTCTAAATACCGCGGGGAATTTGAAGAAAGAATTAAAAAAGTAATTGCAGAAGTAATTGAAGACGGCGAAGTGCTTCTGTTTATCGACGAGATTCATACCATCATCGGAGCCGGAGGGGCGGAGGGAGCCATTGATGCCTCCAATATATTAAAGCCGTCTCTGGCAAGAGGAGAATTACAGTTAATCGGTGCGACTACCATTGAAGAATACCGCAAATATATTGAAAAGGATTCCGCCCTGGAACGGCGTTTTCAGCCGGTTAAGGTGGAAGAACCTTCCGAAGAAGCGGCAGTGGGTATTTTAAGAGGCTTAAAAGGCAGATATGAGGATCATCATAAGGTTATGATTACAGATGACGCCATAAAGGCAGCCGTAAAATTGTCTTCCCGCTATATCAATGACCGTTTTCTTCCGGATAAAGCCATTGATGTAATTGATGAGGCCTCTTCTAAAGTCCGCCTTGCTACCTTTACAGAACCCTCTGAGATCAAGGAACTGGAGGCAGAGATTGAACTGTTAGAAGATCAGAAGGAAACTGCTATTAAGTCAGAGGCCTATGAAAAGGCTGGCGTAATCAAGAAAAAGCAGGAGAAAAAACGGGAAAAGATTGATAAAATCCGTGATAAATGGCAGAAGGAAAAAATCTCTAATACTCCCACCGTTGATGAAGGGGAGATTGCAGATGTTGTATCAACCTGGACAAAGATTCCGGTAAAGAAACTGGAAGAGGGAGAAAGTGAGCGTCTGAGAAATTTAGAGTCCATTCTTCATGAACGGGTAATCGGTCAGGAAGAGGCTGTTACTGCAGTGGCAAAAGCCATTAGAAGAGGCAGAGTAGGACTAAAAGATCCCAAACGCCCCATTGGATCTTTCTTGTTCCTGGGACCAACCGGAGTGGGAAAAACAGAGCTTTCCAAAGCTCTTGCAGAAGCCATGTTTGGAATGGACAGTGCTTTGATTCGTGTTGATATGTCTGAATATATGGAGAAGCACAGCGTTTCCAAGATTATCGGTTCCCCGCCAGGATATGTAGGATATGATGAAGGCGGCCAGCTAAGTGAAAAGGTCAGAAGAAATCCCTACTCCGTTATTCTCTTTGACGAGATCGAAAAGGCTCACCCCGATGTATTCAATATTCTTCTTCAGGTCCTTGATGACGGTCATATTACCGATGCGCAGGGAAGAAAGATTGACTTTAAAAATACAGTAATTATTATGACTTCCAATGCAGGAGCAGAAAATATCATATCCCCGAAACGTCTGGGCTTTGGTGCTGCAGCCGATGAAAAGGCGGATTACAAGCTTATGAAGGACCGGGTTATGGAGGAAGTCAAGAAGCTGTTTAAACCGGAGTTTATTAATCGAATCGATGAAATTATAGTGTTCCATCCATTAAACAAGACTCATATGAAAGATATAGTGACGATTATGATGAAGGATATTATGAAACGTACGTCCGAACAGATGAGCATTACAATTGAAATTGATGAGACCGCCAAAGACTATCTGATTCAGAAAGGCTACGATGAAAAATACGGCGCGAGACCCTTACGGCGAACCATTCAAAGCAGCTTAGAGGATAAGCTTGCGGAAGAAATCCTTTCCGGAACCGTAAAAACAGGTGATACGGTTATGATCACGGCTGGTGAGGATGGACTTAAATTTTCTGTGAGAGAGCTGATAAACAGCTAGCCATTTCTCAGCAATTCGTGTATAATAGCTACAAGCGAAAGGATCTTTTTCTTCGCCAACAGGGATAAGTAAAGAAAATACTAGGAGGGCAAACCAATGCCGGTAATTGAAGAATTAATCCGCACAGAACAGGACGGTACAATTAGCTTTGGTAATTACAAATTAGAAACAAAGTCAAAATTACAGGATTTTGAGCACGATGGTGATTTATATAAAGTAAAGACATTTTATGAGATAACCAAGCTTGAACGTAACGGCATGTTTGTATACGAATCTGTACCAGGAACTGCAGTGGAGATGTTTGCAGTATCTGATGACGGCGTGGAATTTGAAGTAGAAGGCGATAAGGATGCCCAGCTGACTGTTCAGCTTGCAGAAGATACAGAATATGAAGTGTTTGTCAATGGTGCAGCAGCAGGCGGCATGAGAACCAACATGAGCGGGAAGCTGTCAGCCAGTGTGGAACTGAATGAAGGAACACCAGTGAAGGTAAAGATCATCAGAAAGTAATGTAACTGAAATCCGGGTCCGGCTCTTTTTCAAAAGAGATTCGGATCCGGATTTTCTGTCTGACCAGGAGGAACCTATGGCAAAAGGGAAAACAACAGCATTTTTTTGCAAGGAATGTGGTTTTGAATCGGCAAAATGGCTTGGCCAGTGTCCGGGCTGCCGGGAATGGAATTCGTTTGTGGAGGAACCGGTGGCGAAAACGGAGGCTTCCGGAAAACGGGGGATTTCAAGTACTGGGTCTGGCGGTGTGACAGGCGTAAAAATAAAACCTGCCAGACTGTCTGAAATCCAGCTTGATGAACAGGATCGTATGAAAACCGGATACGAGGAGCTGGACCGGGTATTGGGCGGCGGTGTGGTAAGAGGGTCCCTGGTTTTAGTTGGAGGAGACCCGGGAATCGGAAAATCCACTCTTCTATTGCAGGTATGCAGGAATCTGGCATTTGCAGAGAAGAAGGTACTATACATATCAGGGGAAGAATCCTTAAAGCAGATTAAACTGCGGGCAAACCGCATCGGAGAAGTGAAGGGGGATCTGCTGTTTTTATGTGAGACGAATTTAGACCTTATAGAAGCTGCCATACAGGAGGAACAACCGGATGTAGTGATTATTGACTCCATTCAGACCATGTTCCGGGAAGAAATATCATCTGCTCCAGGCAGTGTAAGCCAGGTAAGGGAATCCACCAATCTGTTGATGCAGATCGCCAAGGGAAAAGGAATTGCCATATTTATCGTGGGACATGTAACAAAAGAAGGGGTTGTTGCAGGTCCAAGAGTGCTGGAACACATGGTGGATACCGTTCTTTATTTTGAAGGAGAGAGAAGTGCATCCTACCGCATCATCCGGGGAGTAAAAAACCGGTTCGGCTCTACCAATGAAATCGGTGTGTTTGAAATGATAGAAAGCGGACTGGCGGAGGTAAAAAATCCCTCTGAATTCATGTTAAGCGGAAGACCGGAGGATGCTTCGGGAGCAGTGGTGGCCTGTTCCATGGAGGGAACCAGGCCAATTATGATTGAGGTACAGGCACTGATTACTCCAACAGCCTTCGGTATGCCAAGACGAACGGCTGCCGGCACAGATTATAACCGGGTGAATCTTCTGATGGCAGTTCTGGAAAAAAGAGGACACTATGATCTGTCTCATTTTGATGCTTATGTCAATATCACCGGCGGACTTCGCATGAATGAACCTGCACTGGATCTGGCAATTCTTATGGCCATTGTCTCCAGTATGAAGGACAGGGCCATTGATTCTAAAACCATCATATTTGGTGAGGTGGGATTATCCGGAGAAGTAAGAGCCGTTTCCATGGCACAGCAGAGGGTAAATGAAGCAAAGAAACTGGGATTTCATACCTGTATCCTGCCAAGGATTTCCCTGGATAAGATGGGGGCTGTTGATGGGATTAAGCTGATTGGTGTGGAAAATGTAAGAGAAGCAATTGCCGGAATATCGAATTAAAGAGAAAAAGGCATTAAGGGCAGCGGTTTGTATCTGCATTGCAGTTACTAAAATCTGCCCTTTTTTGTCACATAATTACAGAAAATGACAAAAAATATAATAATACAGCCAAATATTCATATATAACCAGACGCTTTGGTCTGCTAAAATAGAACTATCATGCAACATCAAAAATGATAGTCTACAAGGAGGATGTATTATGAGAAAAATGTATTTAAAGCGGTTTTCTGCTCTTTTGCTCGCTGGTATGATGGCTGTAACAGCCACCGGATGTTCAACGGGCAGCAAGGAAGAAACCACCGTGGCTGCAACCGAACAGACCACAAAAGCGGAGGAAAAGGAAACAGAAAGCCAGAGCAAGCAGGCTGCGGGAGGGGATGCCGTAACACTGCGACTGGTACATTATATGGGAGAGCAGTCCAAACGAGATGCACTGGATGCCATGCTGGAAGCATTTAAAGCAGAATACCCCAGCATCAATGTTGAAGTAGAGGTAGTGGCCTCCTCTTCCTATATTGCAACTTATAAAAACTACATAGCAGCAGGAGAAGCTCCTGACATCATGTTTGGAAAACCACAAACCATGAAAGAATTCGTAGATGGCGGATATTTTATGGATCTCTCCAATGAAGAGTGTATGAAGAATGTACTGCCTATGTTAAAAGATGAATGTACCGTTGACGGAGGCGTTTATGGATTCCCTCTGGATGCACAGGTAAAGGCATGCTTCTATAATAAAAAGATGTTTAAAGAAGCAGGAGTTGAAGTGCCAAAGACAAGAGAAGAATTCTTTCAGGTTGCTGATACCTTTAAAGAAAAAGGAATTAATCCCTTTATTCACCCTTACAATTTCATTCATGGAGTATTCCATGAGTTAGATTCCTTCTTCACCTCTATGGCTGCCGGTACCGATAATAAGACAGTCTGGATAGATTCCCAGGAGGGAACGAAAGAATTATCTGACAATGCAGTGGTTAAGGACGCAATGGAGATGTTCTCCAAGTTTGCATCCTATAAAGATGCAGGAGATACCGCTGTCGACCAGACACAGGGAATTCAGAACTTCGCAGCAGGTCAGAGACCCATGTACATGAACGGCGGATGGCTCATGGGCGATGTAATAGCTGCAAATCCTGACGGAGAATTTGGTATGTTCCCGACTCCATGGTCCGATAAACCTGAGGATAATAAACTCTGGGTTGGTATTGACGATGTATTTGTTGTATCTTCCCAGACAGAGCATAAGGAAGAGGTTATGGCGTTGCTGAGCTTCTTTGCCAATGAGCAGTCTTCCAAGATCTGGATGGAAACAGCAAAGCTTATGACAAGCAATGTAAATGTGTCAACGGATGATTCCGATGAATTCATTAAGGAAATCAAATCTTATATCGATAACGATATGATAGTATCTAAGAGTCAGGTTCCGGATTATACATCTGAGTACAGCACCGCGTTCCGCACCAAACTTCAGGAATTTGTCACATTAGATGACAGCAAGCGTGATGTTGCCAAGTTACTCCAGGACATTGATTATGAGATCGCATCCATTCGACAATAGTTTTTTGAAGTGATGACGTAAAATCAGAAAGTCAGGGTGGCAGTGTAGCGGGAGCTATATGACTCCCTGACTTTTCTATATCCAAGTTGGAGGCAGTATGAACCGAAAAATGAAAAAACAGCTTCAGGAGTTTACTTTTATTATGCCGGCCCTGGTTATGTTTGCAATCTTTGTAGCATATCCGTTCCTGCAGGGTTTTCCCATCTCTTTTACCAAATGGGATGGAATGAGTCCAAACAAGGCATATGTGGGACTTAAAAATTACATCAGAATTTTTAAGGATGCAAATGTAATGAATGCCGTTAAAAATACATTGCTGTTTACGGCCGTTACCATGGTTTTTTCCAATCTGCTCGGTCTGCTGTTTGCCCTGATGATATCAAAGAAATCAAAACTGAATCATGTTTTGAGAACCTGTATCTTTATGCCTTACTGCCTCAGTCTTGTGCTTTCCTCTTATATCTGGCGGTATGTGTACAGCGATGTGTTTTATGACAAATTTGGAATTGCCAGCCCCCTTGGTAGCACAACGTGGGTTATGATCGGTCTTGCAGTAATATCTGTATGGCGGGATGCAGGATACTGCATGGTAGTTTACATTGCGGCAATTCAGGGAGTATCAAAAGATTATTATGAGGCGGCAGAGTTAGAGGGAGCAACATCCTGGCAGAAATTCAAGGCAATCACATTTCCCATGATTGCCCCGGCAGTCACCGCTAATTTTACCCTTTTACTTGCATGGGGAATGAAGGTATTTGATTATCCCATGGCAGCCACGGCAGGCGGTCCCGGGAGAGCGTCGGAAACGGTGGCAATGTTAATTTACAACAACTTGTTTACATACTTTAAAGCAGGCTACGGACAGGCGATTGCGGTGGTATTTACCATATCCATTTTTGCAGTCAGCACGCTGGTTTCAAAAACCTTAAGAGCCAGGGAGGTGGAGATCTGATGAATAAAAAACAATGGAACTATTTGTCTGTGATTGTGAAACTGGCAATAACACTGCTAGTGATCAGCCCATTTTATATTGCTATGATTTATTCTGTAAAATCCAAGCAGGAAATGGTGACAGACCGCCTGGCATTTCCGAAAACCATCCACTGGGACAATTTTACCAGAGCCATTGAAACATCTAATTTTGGCCTGGCACTGAAAAACAGTTTGGTTACAACTGTACTGGCGGTTATATTTATAACACTGATCTGTACCATGGCTTCTTATATCATTGCCAGAAAAAACAACCGGTTTTATAACCTGATCTATTATCTTTTTGTAGGCGCCATGATTATTCCGTTTCAGTCTATTATGACTCCGCTTTACATTGATATGACCAGATGGAAGCTGTTAAATACGCTTCACGGGTTTATTTTTGCAAAGATCGGTTTTCAGATTGCATTTACGGTGCTGCTGGTATCAGGTTTTGTTAAAAGTATTCCAAAGGAATTAGAGGAAGCTGCTTCCATTGACGGTGCAGGCATGTATGCAGTCTTCTTTCAGATTGTATTTCCTCTGATGAAGCCTATTGTTTTAACTTCCATTGTATTAAACGCGCTGAATGTATGGAATGATTTTCAGATGTCTTTGACGTTGCTTCAGCAGAAACAGGTACGCAACATCCCCCTGACCCAGTATTTCTTCTTTGGTGAGAACAGCATTGAACTGGGGCTGGCTTTTGCCCTCTTTATTCTTTCCATCATCCCTATTTTAGCGTTATATTTGACACTGCAAAAATATATTATCGGGGGAATTACCCAGGGTGCGGTGAAAGGTTAGTCCTGGAAAATCTGCCCATGATCCGGCGTTGACATTCTTTTGCCAAGTTGCTATAGTTGGAAAAGACGAGGGGGGTATATTATGGAATCTGCCAATGAACGCATCCGGTTTAAGAAGACGCTTTATTTTAAAATGATTGCAGTGACGGCGCTGCTGGGACTTACATTTCTGGCGGCTCTCATCTGTATTTACCACGTGACATGCAAATGGTTTAATACAGAATTAACCTATCAGTCCGACACATTAACGGAACAAATTTGCAGGAATGTTGACATCTCTTTGACGGAACTGATGGAAGGCACCATTCCTTTAACGGCAACCAATCAGCGTCTGGCTCCCATGCTTCGGATAGTTACCGGACCGGAAAAGGCAGATGACCCGTTTTTAAAACCCAGATTGCGAAAACAGCTGGAAGAAATGCTTAGTACCAATTATGACATCAACTGGGTGTCTGTAATTGATCGTTCCGATACCGTTTATCTGGCATGCCGGGATGGGAGACCCAGGGAGGGAAGACCCAGCGAAGAATCTGTACTGAAGCTGTATTATGATAACAAAGAGGATGTGTCTCATCGCCCGGGCAATACCATATGGACCAGGAGTGCCAGTGATGATGGAATTGTCCTGATGCGTTATTTATTCGATGAGACCACCATGAGATTCAGCGGCTGTGTGATTGCAGAGCTTAAAAACACTGTTTTAAAAGAGATTTTTCAGGATATAGACTGCAGTAAAGTGGGAAATTTTACACTTTACGATTTAAACGGAAATCTTTTATTTACAACCAGTGAAAGAGATTATTTAAAAGCAGGAGCAGACCACAGAGAAAAAAAGGACAATTATTTATATGCCGAATATCAGGTCAGCCGGGGAAGAATTAAGATTGCTCACGAGGTAGATCTAAAGGCAA
>Ga0316600_10001326_pt1 | contig 11345 bp, 11 predicted proteins | sample OWC_soil_day5_CT_FD_207652 | JGI IMG/M metagenome (GOLD analysis project Ga0316600, IMG submission 207652) | Wetland soil microbial communities from Old Woman Creek delta, Ohio, United States - OWC_soil_day5_CT | ecosystem: Environmental > Terrestrial > Soil > Wetlands | place: USA: Ohio...
TTGCCCATACCCGTTATTGCGGCAGTTAACGGGTATGCGTTTGGGGGCGGCTGTGAGCTTGCACTCGCTTGTGATATTCGTATTGCGGCAGACCATGCAGTATTATCCCTTCCGGAAGTGACACTTGGCATATTGCCGGGATATGGAGGGGTGCAGCGGCTGGTTCGTACCGTAGGACTTGCTAAGGCAAAAGAGCTTGCTTTTACAGCTAATCGCATTAAAGCAAAAGAAGCGTATGAGCTGGGGCTGGTAAATCAGGTAGTCTCTCAGAAAGACCTGATTGAAACGTGTAAGGTGACAGCAGCGAAAATAGCAGCCAATGCGCCGGCTGGTATAAAGGCGGTAAAGCAAATTGCCAATATAAGTGCCGGAGTAGAGCAGACTTATAATTTAGAAGTGCAGGCATTTGCCGACTGCTTTAAAACAGAAGACCAATATCAGGCCATGACTGCATTTCTGGAAAAGAGAACACCGGAACCTTTTACGGGGATAGAAAAAAACTGGGAAAGCAGAGGAAGGGAATAGACATGAAAGTAGGAGTGATAGGTGCCGGAACAATGGGAGTTGGAATTGCACAGGCATTTGCCATGTATGATGGCTACGAAGTAGTGCTGTGTGATATTAACGAAATCTTTGCAGAAAATGGAAAAAAGAAAATTGCAGCATCTCTTGATAAACTGGTTGCAAAAGGAAAAATGACGCGAGAAGAAGCGGATCAGGTCATTTCATCGATCTCAACGGGAATAAGTGATGCAGTGGCAGATTGTGATATCATTATTGAAGCTGCCATGGAAAGAATGGACTTAAAAAAACAGGTTTTTGAAAAGTTGCAAAATATATGTAAGAAAGAGGCAATTTTTGCAACAAACACTTCCTCTTTATCTGTCACAGAATTATCTGCCGGTCTTGATCGTGAAGTGATAGGAATGCATTTTTTTAATCCGGCCTCAGTTATGAAGCTGGTTGAAGTAGTAATTGGGATCCATACCCCGGAGGTTTTGGTGGAAAGGATTAAACAAATATCTCAGGATATTGGAAAAGTGCCGGTAGTGGTACAGGACAGCGCCGGATTTGTCGTAAACCGTATTCTGATACCCATGATAAATGAGGCTGTGGGAATCTATGCAGAAGGAGTGGCATCAGCAGAAGATATTGATATTGCGATGAAACTCGGAGCAAATCATCCAATCGGCCCCCTTGCGCTTGGAGACTTAATTGGCCTTGATGTTTGCCTTGCTATTATGGAAGTATTGGAGTCTGAAACAGGAGATCCCAAATACCGTCCCAATCCATTGATGAAAAAAATGGTGCGCGGCGGACAATTAGGACGTAAAACGGGACTGGGATTTTTTACTTATTAATGACAAGAGGAGGGATCATTGTGAATTTTGAATTAGATAAGCAGCACTTGTTAATGAAAGAACTGTTTCGTAAGTTCTCGGAGAATGAAGTAAAGCCTCTGGCACAGGAAGTGGATGAAAAAGAGAGCTTTCCATATGAAACTGTAAAAAAAATGGCTCTCTTCGGATTTATGGGAATTCCCGTAGGGAAGGAGTTGGGCGGCCAGGGGTGTGATACCCTGGCATATGCGATGTGCGTGGAGGAATTAAGCCGTGTTTGTGCTACGACAGGTGTTATAGTATCTGCTCATACTTCACTTTGTGCAGCACCAATTGATAAATACGGTACACCGGCTCAGAAAGAAAAATATTTAATTCCTCTTGCCAAAGGTGAGAAAATGGGAGCATTTGGTCTGACAGAGCCGGGAGCTGGTACTGATGCAGCAGGCCAGCAGACAAAGGCTGTGCTGGATGGGGATAATTATATCTTAAACGGAAGTAAGATATTTATCACCAATGGAGGAGTGGCAGATATTTTCATTATTATGGCAATGACAGATAAGAGTAAGGGGACGAAAGGTATTTCTGCATTTATCGTTGAAAAAGAGTTTCCGGGATTTTCTGTTGGAAAAAAAGAGCTTAAGATGGGGATCAGAGGATCGTCTACTACGGAACTTGTATTTGAAAATTGTATTGTGCCAAAAGAAAATTTGCTAGGGGCAGTAGGAAAAGGTTTTGGAATTGCAATGGAAACTCTGGATGGAGGACGGATCGGCATTGCAGCTCAGGCTCTTGGAATTGCGCAGGGCGCATTAGACGAAACCGTTGCTTATGTAAAAGAACGAAAACAGTTCGGAAAAAGTATTTCTGCATTCCAGAATACGCAGTTTGAGCTGGCCGATATGAAAACCCAGATTGAGGCTGCCCGATTATTGGTTTATAAAGCTGCAAGGGCCAAAGATACGCAGAAGCGTTACTCAGAAGAAGCTGCGATGGCAAAATTATTTGCCTCCAACACTGCAATGTCAGTTACGACTAAATGCGTACAGCTTTATGGAGGGTATGGATATACCAGGGATTATCCAATTGAGCGTATGATGCGTGATGCAAAAATAACCGAGATTTATGAAGGCACCAGTGAAGTGCAGAAAATGGTAATTGCGGGAGCATTGTTGAAATAGAGGTATTAATGAATGACCGGAGGAAAGATATGAACATTATTGTATGTATAAAGCAGGTACCCAATACAACAGAAGTAAGATTAGATCCCAATACAGGTACCTTGATCCGAGACGGTGTGCCAAGTATCATTAATCCGGATGATAAGGCTGGATTGGAAGCAGCTCTCAGGCTGAAGGATGAGCATGGGGGGAAGGTAATACTGGTCAGTATGGGACCTTTGCAGGCAGATGTGGCATTGAGAGAAGGGCTTGCAATGGGAGCAGATGAAGCTTATCTGATTTCAGACCGATTGTTTGGAGGGGCTGACACATGGGCAACCAGTTCGACGATTGCATCTGCAATCCGAAAGATTGGCAATTTTGATCTGATCATTACAGGACGGCAGGCCATTGATGGAGATACGGCCCAGGTTGGTCCCCAGATTGCAGAACATTTGGGGATTGCCAATATCAGTTATGCAGAAGATATTAAAATAGAAGGTAATTCCGTGATTGTGAAACGCCAATATGAGGATCGCTATCACATCTTAAAGTCAAAGCTGCCATGTCTGATTACTGCTCTGGCAGAGATGAATGTGCCAAGATATATGAAGCCGGGCGGTATTATGGACGCTTATGAAAATAAAGAAATAAAAATATTCACAAGACAGAATTTGGATATAGAGGATGAAAATATTGGTTTAAAAGGATCACCTACACGTGTATTAAAATCTTTTACGAAACAAGTTAAGGGAAAAGGTATTGTTGTAAGCTTGAATGCTGCAGAATCTGCTGATTGGATTGTAGAAATACTGAAAGAAAAATTTATTTTATAATAAGAACGGTGGTGAAAAGATGAATAAACAGGAGTGTAGTGGAGTTTTTGTTTTTATTGAGCAGGTAGAACAAAAGGTGGCGGGCGTCAGTTTTGAATTAATTGGAAAAGGAAAAGAACTGGCTGTTGAACTGAATACAGACCTGATAGCCGTACTTATGGGATATAATGTAGAAGGGATTGCAGATGATCTGGCATACCATGGTGCGGAACAAGTGATCATGATCAATGATCCTGCTTTGGAAACATACATGACAGAGCCATATGTGAAAGCCATGACTGCAGTGGTAAATAAATATAAACCTGAGATTGTTCTTTTTGGTGCAACGGCCATAGGCCGGGATATGGCACCAAGAGTCTCTGCCCGTGTGCACACAGGATTAACGGCAGATTGTACAAAACTTGAAGTGCAGGAAGACACCAAAGATCTGTTAATGACGCGTCCTGCATTTGGTGGAAATATTATGGCTACCATTCGCTGCCCTGAGCATCGTCCCCAAATGGCAACTGTACGTCCGGGTGTTATGCAAAAATATACGGCTGCAGAAAAGATTCCATGTAAGGTAGACAGATTGGAAGTACCAGATCTGGCTGACAGTAAGAATGTTGAGATCTTAGAAATATTAAAAAAGGTCAGTGAAAAGATGGACATCAAGGATGCAAGGATTCTGATTTCCGGAGGCCGTGGGATGGGAAGTGCGGAGAATTTTGCATTACTGGAGGATCTTGCTGAGGTCCTTGGAGGAACGGTTGCAGCATCCCGTGCGGCTGTTGATGCCGGCTGGCAGGAAAAAGACAGCCAGGTGGGTCAGACCGGTAATACGGTTCGTCCCAACTTATACATTGCATGCGGGATTTCGGGAGCGATTCAACATCTTGCAGGCATGGAAGAAAGTGATATTATAATTGCAATCAATAAAGATGAGACGGCACCAATTTTTGAAATAGCGGATTTTGGAGTCATTGGCGATGCAAGCAAGATTGTACCTATGCTTACACAGGCCATTAAGGCTCAGCGAAAGTAACAGCTAAAAGCATATCAATTAGTAAATGAAGAGTAGCAAAGCGAAAAGTCATATGATAATATGCAGTTGAATCTGTTGCAATATTAGTATTCTCATAGCTTCAGGAGGCAGGTAATGATCATAGGAATAAAGTACTGCAAAGGATGTAAACCTGCTTATGACAGAGTCAAAAGAGTCAAAAAATTAAAAACTCTTAATTCTGAACATGAATATATCCTGGCATGCGATGATATGGTCTGTGATATTTGGATCGTAGTGTGCGGCTGTATGGAAAAATGTGAAGGGTCAGAACGGTTAAGAGCACGGCAGCGGGTGGCTGTTTTATGGGATGAGGAAAGTTTTCGTCTTTTGGAGCAGGAACTTGCTCTGTCAGATCAGGCTGGGATGTCCCGTGTTAATGAAAAGCGAATTCTCCATCTTCATGACAAAGCAGTTATGACTAAAACCATGACAAAAAAAGATACGGTGCGCTTTGCCAGGCTGACAGGAGACGAAAGCAGGCTTCATCTGGATCAGGATACTGCATGGAAAGCGGGATATCATAGTCCTCTGGTACATGGCATGTACATAGATTCGTTGGTTTCTGCCGTAATGGGGACGATGCTTCCTGGAAACGGTACCATATATATGGAGCATGATGTCAGATTCATACGGCCCGCCTATCATGGAGACGTTCTGGAGATTACTGTAGAATTCACCTCATATGTAGAGCAGGAAGATTGTTATATAGGAATGTTTCGGGCAACATGCAAAAACCAGAAGAGAGAAAGAGTTCTTATGGCCCGATGCAGTCAGAAATTACTGAAAAACTTATTTGGTGTGGTAAAGGAAGGGGCAATAGACAATGACCAATCTGGAAAAGTATAACAATTTATTTATTAAAAATCTAAAAGTCAAAGAAGAAGATCTGGGCGGACTTAAATACAGAGGAACCAATTTGTGGGACTCTCTGGGACATACAGAACTGATTTCAGATCTGGAAGAACTATTTGATATCCATATTAATACTGAGGATGTCATGGATATTTACTCTTATGAAAGAGGAAAAGAAGTTCTGAAAAAATATGGTGTAATTATTTAGACATTCTAATTGCACATGAAAAAATGGATCGGATTGTAATTGCAATGCAAGAAAAGGAGACGGGTTTGCATTAGAACAGTGAAAGCTATGATCTGACCACGGAGGTAAAATAACGGTATGGATTGTAAATGTATTCTGACCGGAAAACCATATGCACTGAAAAAAGATGAGAAAAGACAGTTATATGGAACCTGGCTGACAAAGCTGACGAACTACCACAGAAATCATTGTGGCCCATATGCCAGGTTCCTTGATCAAATGCCTTCTTCTGCAAATGCGGTCATGGAGGAGGAAGAGATTCCGATGCTTCCGGTAGGGGTTTTTAAAGATATGGAATTATTAAGTATATCACCTCAGGAGGTGTTTAAGATTATGACATCTTCAGGAACAAAAGGGCAGAAAGTCTCAAAGATTTTTCTTGATGCAGATACGGCAAAAGGTCAGCAGATGGCACTGATGAGTATAGGAGAAGATTTTTTTGGGGACTCAAGACTGCCGCTTCTGGTCATAGACAGTTCGGAGGTGTTAAAAAACAGAGCCACTTTTTCTGCCAGAGGGGCAGGGATTTTGGGATTTTCCATATTTTCTTTAAGAATCTGCTATGCTCTTGATCAGAATATGAAATTGGATATGGAAGGCATTGAAAAATTTCTTGATAAATATAAAGGGCAAAGAATACTGGTATTCGGATTTACTTATATTGTGTGGAAATACTTCTATGAAGCTCTTGTAAAGTCAGGAAAGACTCTTCCCCTGGAGGAGGCAATCCTTGTTCATGGAGGAGGCTGGAAAAAGCTTGAGGACCAATCTGTTTCGCCTGTTGAGTTTAAGGAGAAGATCAGGAAGGTTTCAGGTATAAAAAAAATTCATAATTACTATGGAATGGCTGAGCAGACAGGCAGCATCTATATGGAATGTGCCTGTGGAAATCTTCATGCAAGCATTTACTCAGATATTATAATGCGAAGACCGAAGGATTTTTCTACCTGTTCTTTTGGAGAAAAGGGGATTATACAGGTATTGTCTCCCCTTCCTCATTCTTATCCGGGACATTCCATACTAACAGAGGATGAAGGAGTGTTATTGGGAGAGGATGATTGTCCCTGTGGAAGAATGGGAAAGTACTTTCAGGTCACAGGAAGGATCAGGCAGGCTCAGATCAGGGGGTGCAGTGACACTTATGAGGGATGAAATAAAATGTCTGGCTGGTGTAGAAATACCAGCCGCCATACCGTGGGAACCATTTGCCGCTCCAGTTCTCGAATTTCTGGATCAGCTGTCTGCTGCTATACGAAAAGAGTCAAAGGAGAATCGGTTATATGAAGAGATCGCGGCCTTTGGTTTTTGGTGCAGAAGGTCCAATCTCAATGCGTTTAGAAACAGGTATGAGGATGGACGGATACGCCTTGGCAGGGGATTGATTTTTCATATTCCGGCGACGAATGTGCCTGTCTTATTTGCATACAGTCTTGTTATAGGACTGCTGGCTGGGAACGGGTGTGTGGTTCGGATTTCAGGCAGAAGCCAAACGCAGGATCTGAAATTATGTGATATAATGGGTGCTCTCTTAAACAGGAATGAGCATCGTACCATAAAGGAGCGAATATCTGTTTTTACCTGCAGCAGAGATGATGACAGAGTCAGGATGTGGCTGGAGCAGTGTGACGGAACTGTAATATGGGGCGGTGATGAGACAATAACTTCGATCAGGTGCATGCCAATGAAGCCGGATGCAGTGCAGGTAATGTTTCCAGACCGATATTCCATCTGCATTTTAGATGTGGAACATATGAAGAAAATCCAGGAAGAAACCTTTAAAGAACTTGCCCATCGTTTTTACCGCGATACTTATGCCATGGATCAGAATGCCTGTTCCTGCCCCCGGTTTGTTTTATGGAACCCTGGGAAAAACGCATTACAGACTTCATTAATACAAAAAAAATGGTGGAAAGCAGTTGCAGAAGCTGCTTCTGATTATGAAATAACCGCTTATAAGGCAACTTCAAAATATGAATTCCTGTGCAGTATAGCCATGCTTCTTGATGAAGCTGTGGGGATCGAATGTTATGAGAATCTGCTTTATACAATAATGCTTTCAAAGATTCCCGGTAATGTGGAACAATTAAGAGGAAATTGCGGAATCTTTTTTGAATATGCGGGGAACTGGAGAAGCATTCTTTCGCAGTTGGCAGTCAGGCAGCTTCAGACAGTAACTTACTATGGACTTGAAAAGCAGGATTTAACAGATTATGTGGTACAACATCATCTATACGGAATCCATCGGGTGGTACCGGTAGGAAGAGCCATGGATATGGATCTAATATGGGATGGACAGGATTTAATCACCATGCTGTCCAGGCAAATCAGCCAGGAGGGTTAGGGTGCAGCTATTTGCAAAAGAAACGTTGTATAAAGACCGTATACTTGCAGCCGATGATCATGGCATGGCGGTGACATATCAGGAATTGGATTATTTTTCTGATAATATGTACCATTATATAAAAAGAAAGAGTTTGATTTTTCTTCTGTGTGAAAACACCATAGGTTGTCTTCTGGGATATTTAAGCTGCCTGAAAACAGGGGGGGTTCCGCTGATGCTGAATGCCCATATTAATCAGATGTTGTTAAATACCTTGATAAAGGAGTATCATCCGGAATTTTTATATCTGCCAGAATCGTGCCTGAATTTAGCAGAAGAGAGCGAAATTGTATGGAGAACCCATGGATATTGTCTGTGTCGAAGAAAGGAATTGCTGCCCACTTCTCTATATGAAGAACTAGCACTTCTTATGACTACGTCGGGAAGTACTGGAAGTCCCAAACTGGTTAGGCAAAGTGGAAGGAATATTCTCGCCAATGCAGAAGCCATTTGCAAATACCTGGAGATTAATGGGGACGAAAGACCTGTTACAACTCTGCCTATGAATTATACATATGGTTTATCCATAATCAATACTCATGTTTTAAAAGGAGCTACACTTTTGCTTACCACAAGGGGGATTGTAGAACGACCATTTTGGGATTTTGCAGTCGAGATGAAAGCAACTTCCTTTGGAGGCGTTCCTAATACTTACCAGATATTGAAACGTATTGGATTTATGAATATGAATTTACCAGATTTGAAAACCATGACTCAGGCAGGAGGAAAACTTCCCTTAAATCTTCATGAAGAATTTGCTTTCTATGCCCAAAAGACTGAAAAGAGGTTTGTAGTTATGTACGGGCAGACGGAAGCCACGGCACGGATGGGATATCTTCCTCCTCCTGACTCCCTGAAAAAATGTGGCAGCATGGGAATTGCGATACCGGGGGGACGATTCTGGCTGGAAGGGGATACGGGAAAGAAAATAACAGAACCGGAAATCCAGGGAGAACTGGTATATGAAGGGAAAAATGTAGCATTGGGATATGCCTGTTATGGCGGAGATCTTGAAAAGCAGGATGAATGGCATGGAGTTCTTCATACTGGAGATATAGCAAAACAAGACCGGGAAGGATATTTTTATATAACTGGAAGAAAGAAGAGATTTATTAAACTATCTGGAAATAGAGTAAGCCTTGATGAGGTTGAACATCTATTTAAGGCGCATTTTGAAAATATGGATTTTGCGTGCATAGGGATTGATGATCAATTGAAAATTTTTACAGACTGTAAAGATCCGGATGCCAAGGAGTTTATTCTGGAATATTTCTATCAAATGACAGGATTAAACACAAGAAGTATTGAGGTAATAAGCCTGGATATAATTCCCCAAAATGAATCTGGAAAGATTCTCTATGAACAATTAGAATCCGTATGTCATTAGAAATGAAAGCTTCATCTCTTTTTTGATCAATAAAAGAAAGAACGATGAGGGGCTTCCTTTACAAAAAAAGGCGGCCCCTTTTCTGTTTTTCCGAGAAAATCCTCATTTCGTTAAACGATAGATTTCCCAAGTTCAAATGCATCAATAAGTATTTGGGTACTTTCAATCTCATTAGGGTTTTCGAAACCTTCAGCAGATATAATTCCAAGATTTTGAAAACCAAGATAATCACTTAACTGTTGATAAGCATTAATCATACAGTCTGAAACAAATGCGTCTTTTTTTCCGGCAACAAATAAGAGAATTGAGCTTTGAATCTTTCTTCCGATTGCACTTTCGGCATAAGTCCGGTCAATGACAGTCTTGAGCTGGGCACTGAAGCCTAAGTAATAGACTGGCGAACAAAACACAAGGATTTCATTATTTTGTAATGCAGTAATAATTTCCTGCATGTCATCATGGATAGCGCATTCACCATTATGATTTTGACAGTAGTTGCAGTTGCAGCATGGTGCTATCTTTTTATTAGCTAATGTAATTTTGGTAATTTCGTTATGTAGTGCTGCCCCTTTGATAAAAGCATCAGCAAGCTTTTCGGAATTTCCATGTCTGCGTCCGCTCCCGCTGAGAATTAAAATCTTTTTCATAATAATTTTCCTTTCGTATTGTTGTTGTATGAATTACATGTTATCATCTTTATATATATTTGTAAAATTGATATATTTGAGATATGACATTAAAAATATTGATGAGGTATACATGGAAAATAGAAATCTATATACATTTAAAAGAGTATGTGAATTTAATAGTATTACAAAAGCTGCGGGACAGCTTGGATATGCGCAGTCAACAGTTACTACACAGATTAAACTATTGGAAAATGAACTTGGAGTAAAATTATTTGAGCGGTATGGAAATACGATTCGAATTACAGATGCAGGAAAAAAATTATTAGAGTATAGCAATGAAATTTTTAGAATTACAGACAGATTTTTTGATGCTATGCATGAAGAAAAGGAAACATCAGGTTCACTAAGAATTGCGGCAGTAGATTCTATCTGTATGACAGTTCTGCCGAAAATTTTAAATCAGTATATTCAAGAGTATCCTAAAGTGAATATTAAAATAATATCAGGTGTTGCTGATGAATTGAAGCATTATCTCGCAAGTGGACAGGCTGACATTGCATTTGTATTGGATTTTAATAAACCATCGGATGAATTGTTTTTGTTACTAGAAAAGACAGTTGAACTTGGTTTTTACATAACAGCAGATGCGCCATTGGATTCAGCAAATGTGAGCATGGAGGAGTTAAAGAAACAGAAATTCGTTTTGACAGAACCAAATTGTCAATATCGGAAAAAAATAGAAGCATTTTTTGAAAGAAATGGAATTGAACCAGACATTTTAATGGAGAGCTCCTCAACAGAGGCAATTATTAAAATCGTGGCTAATGGGCTTGGAATAACATATCTGCCTGGACTGGTAGCAGATGATAATCAAAGAATAAGGCGGCTGCATTTGAGGGATAAAGAAAATGAAGAAAAGTTGTTTTTACAGTTGCTTATGCATAAAAATAAATGGAAAAGTACAATGATTAATGAATTTATCAGGATTTGTAATGGAAATATACAAACCGAATTATAAAATATGATAGAGAGCCATGAATTATTAACAAAATAATCTTGATTGAATAAAGAACTTTAAAAAAAGCTCACTGTCAAGTTTAACAAGTACTATAACAAGGACATTAAAATTGGATATTTCACCGTAATTATTGATTGCCAAAACGAAGATACGAGTAAGAGTACTAAAAAGCCGGCAGTAAAATAAATTTAAATAAGAGAGTCACGAAACTATGGTTCTGAGAATGGATTTTCTGAATCCGAACTGCAAGAAATTCAGAAATTTGAGGCAAAAGTATCCGTGACGCAACCGATAGAAATACTACTATTACTGAAAGGCGGGGTTAAAATGAGTGAAATAGCGAAAAGGCTAATTCTTATTCAAGAATATGTTCCGATCAACGGAATAAATCAGTTTCTGTATCATCTGGGAACAAGCTATGACAATCCGGTGCTCCTGTATCTGCACGGAG
>Ga0316600_10001327_pt1 | contig 11342 bp, 9 predicted proteins | sample OWC_soil_day5_CT_FD_207652 | JGI IMG/M metagenome (GOLD analysis project Ga0316600, IMG submission 207652) | Wetland soil microbial communities from Old Woman Creek delta, Ohio, United States - OWC_soil_day5_CT | ecosystem: Environmental > Terrestrial > Soil > Wetlands | place: USA: Ohio...
GAAGTCCTTACCTGGATTTACGGAGATTATAAGAAACTTCCTCCAAAGGAGAAGCAGGTACCCTCTCACTCCAGTACGGAAATACAGATTTATGAATAAAAAAAGGCTGCTGCAGATTTTGCAGCAGTCTTTTTTCAGGAATGTTCTAAATATTCCTTTGCATCCCGAAAGAAGCTGAAGATAATGAGAAGAATGATAATGCCGATGGGGAAAGCGGCAATAATGGATACAGTCTGTAAATTTGCCATTGAATTTTCTGAGAAAATAAGGGCGATGGGGAATAGCATCAGAAGAATAGCCCAAAACAGCTTTACATGTTTGTGAGGCTCTTCATCTTCCGGCAGCTCCTTATAGGAATAGGAAGCGGCAACCAGTGTCAGTGCATCGAAGGAGGTGGCATAAAAAGCAATCATGGTAAGAGCTAAAAGTACCAGACCCATCTTAAAAAATGGGAGTGTTTCTAAAATAGCCATAATAGTCTGATAAAGGTTTTGTGTTGCATGATAGATACCCATAACATCAAGAATTCCTTTTGTCTGAAGAGCAAGGCTGTAATTCCCTAATATAATGAAGGAAGTAAATGTACCTGATAAACCAAAGAAGTATCCCCCCAGAACAGTCTGTCTGATTGTCCGTCCTTTGCTGATGGCGCCGATAAAAAACGGGGTGGCCACACACCATACCATCCAGTATGCCCAGTAAAAGATAGTCCAGTTCTGAGGAAAGGAAGAGGTGCGAAGTGCGTCAGTCCAGGTGGACAGGCCGATAAAGTTTTGTGTCAGGTTACCGATTGCTGTTATTCCTGTTTCGATGGTATACCTCGCCTGACCTCCGCCAATGAGAACATATAGGAGAAGTCCGAAGAATAAGTAGGTACAGGAATCAGCAAGCTTTGAAATTCCCTTCATGCCGAAATACACTGTAAACGTATATACTGCGCAGATAATGATCAGGATTGCTATGGTTAAAAATCTGGATTCAGGCAGTCCGGTCACCCGGCTGACTGCCATAGAAAGAAGGGGTGTTGCAAGAGAAAATGTGGTAGCAGTTCCTGCCAGTAAAGCGAAAACAGCAATTAAATCAATCATCTTACCCGCTGGCCCGTCTACCAGTTTACCTAGGATTGGACGGCAGGCCTCTGAATACTTTTGCTTTGTCCGTTTCTTTACATGAAGCATAAAACCAAATGCAACGGCTAGAACCAGATAGAAGCTCCACGGAATCGGACCCCAGTGAAACAGAGGATAGGTGGAAGCCCAGTCCTGTACAGAACCCATATCTTTTATGTGTGGCTCCCCTGCGTAAAGCAGCCATTCACAAAGGGAGTAAAATAAAATGTCAGCTGCCAGACCTGCAGTAAACATCATGGCTCCCCATTTAAAATTTGAATATTGGGGTTTCTCACAGTCTCCCAGTCTGATGGCTCCATATCTGGAAAAGGCCATGTAAAGGGAGCAGATAAATGTGAATAGCCCTATGATCAGGTAGTAGCTGCCAAGCTCATTTCCAATAAAGGACCGTATAGAGGCCAGTACAGCACCTGACGCCTCCGGATATGTAAGAAACAGGATACATAATAAAACGATTGCTGTAAATGGTACCAGGGTGGTCATAATATCCAGCTTTTTTATCAATGATATTTTCTCTTTGTTGTTCATGACATGGCTCCTTTATAGTTCAAAAATAATATTTATATCTTAATATTGAACATGATACCACGGTCTATAAAAAAATGCAAGGCTGATTCATATAAATTTTTTTTTAAGTCAACCATTAATATAGAGGAAAAACAAGCCATTAATACCAGCAAAAAGTCTAACGCAATTGTGAAGTTTTTCTGACTTTTTGCTGAAAGCACTACAAAAAAAGGACAGGATCGGATATAATGGTGATGTTCATTAAGGAGGATATTATGATGAGGAACAAAGTGCTAATGATATGTGCCGTATCAGCGATGCTGTTAACGGGCTGTACCCAGAGCCATATTCTTACAGGCAGCGGCCCTGCAGAACCTGTCTTTGAAACGCAGCAGGGAATTGTACTGGACTGGACTCAGATTGGAAATGATATGGATGATGAGTTTGTGGATAATGATGAATATCCTATGGCTCTCAGCGTAAACTACAGCATGGATCCGAAGGAGAAAAAACTTGAATTAAATTTGGTTGTTAAAGAGGGTACAACTCCGGAAGAAGCAGTTACATTTGCAAATGCGGCAGTTCGCTATTTAAACGATGTGGCAGCAGATCAGGATTTCAGCATTGAGAAATCAAGTGAGACTTCTTACGGCGGCTTTTTTAAGGACTATGATCTGCACTTAATTGTTATGCCGGATTATACAATGAAGGAGCAGCAGTACTGGCTGGTGGATATGGATATACCGAAAGGCTCTGACGAGAAGATTGTATCAAAGGAAGGTGCAGTTGTGATGGAAACAACCGCAGCTGATGATACGGAAGATGCAGATGAAGCGGAAGCAGCAGATGAAACAGAAGCAGAGCAGACACAGGCTTCCAAGTAAAGAATGTATGAAAAGCATGGATAAACGCGAGGCGTTTTAAGATCCATGCTTTTTTTAAATAAGATCAGTTGGAATCAACAGTCAGTCCGCTGTGGTATGAATAATTTCCCAGTTCCCGCAGCAGTTTGTTATGATCCAGGCTGTTTAACGGAACAGGAGATGTGAGCTCTTCATTTAACCGGAAAAATACATTCCCGCATTTGGACATGGACTGATGAAAAAGCTCAGGAAAGGAAGCTTTAGAAGCAAGCCTGCGGTCCCAGGGATTGCACCACGTATCATGGTTTAGATTAAATGTTACCACAGGGTCAGAGGTTATATCAGTGACCAGTTTACGGGAAGCAACAGGGTTTTTAAGGAATAGGGATTCCACAAATTCAATGCTGTTTTTCTTTCGGCTGTTTGGGTCTGCAAGTGTCCGGCAGCCCAGGCGCATCGCCAGGATGGATCTGGAAACCATACGGGGGGTAACCTGATAATTATTCCGATAATTTAAGGGATAATATGTTTCGTTGATGCAGGATGATAAATAACCGGAAATAAACTGCATTTCCTGACCGTTTAAGCAAATGGTAGCAGCCTGGTTAAACTGGGAAGGCTTTTTCTGCTTATAAATCATGAGTAACAGAGCATCTATATCATTCTCAAGCATGGCATGTAGTCCATGGTGATAGTTACCGGAGTTTTTGATATCATATTCGATCCGGCCATATACATAAGGATGGCAGATGGAGTCACCAACATAGTGACAGAAGTAACCGCTCATGTATGCGATGGCCTGCTCACGCTGCTGCCTTGATTCAATGGCTCCAATATGGTTTAAACAGGTAACGAAAAAACTGTTTACATGATTTTCATGCATATAGGAACCTACATTGCGGTAATCTCTGTGACGAAGAATGGGGATATTATAAAAAAATATATCCGGACCCTGAAGTCCCAGCTGATAGAGCCAGCGATATTTGGATATAATTCGTTTTAAAGGAGTGTTTGGCATATTGTTATATGCTTTAACTCCTAATAAGTAGTGGGTGGTAAAACCGGGCATATTGTTCACCTCGCGTTAGTTGTTTAAATTCAGCACATAATAAGATTATATCATAGTAAAGTTAAATTTGTATAAAAATGAATGGAAATTTTCATACAATCATTCCGGCACGAATATGTGATAAAGAGGACATAAGGGAGCACAAAGAATGATTCATTACATACATGAAATGGTATGGGGACCCTGGCTGTTAATCCTGTTTCTGGGAATTGGGATCATCTATTCGGTTAAAACCGGATTCTTTCAAATCAGAAAGCTTGCTTATTGGTGGAAACATACCATTGGGAGCATACAGGAGGAAGACAAAGACGGAGACAAAGGAGATGTGACCAGATTTCAGACCGCCTGTACGGCTTTAGCAGCAACCATAGGGACTGGAAATATTGTAGGTGTGGCGACTGCTTTGACAGCCGGAGGACCTGGAGCCATCTTCTGGATGTGGGTATCTGCTGTAATCGGTATGATGACAGGATATGCAGAAACCATGTTAGGAATCCGGTACCGCTACAAAGACCAGAGCGGAGCGTGGATCTGCGGGCCAATGGTATATCTGGAAAGAGGATTGAAACTGCCGGTCCTTGGTATGATTTACAGCTTTCTCTGCATCATGGTATCCCTTGGAATGGGAAGTATGGTTCAGTCTAACTCGATTGCGGAAACGCTTAAATATTCCTTTCAGGTTCCAACTGCGCTGGTGGGGATTTTTCTGACCGGACTGGTGTGCCTGGTTGTTCTTGGCGGAATCAGCCGGATTGCTTTTGTTTCGGAACGTATGATTCCCATTGCTTCCGGAATTTATATGCTGTTCTCCATGGTTGTTATTATGTCCTGTTATGATAAAATTCCATATATTTTTCATGTTATTTTTCAGGATGCTTTCCAGCCGGTATCTGTTTTTTCAGGAGCAGCCGGTTTTGGGATCAGTAAAAGCCTTCAATATGGCATTTCAAGAGGGGTTTTTTCCAATGAAGCCGGGCTTGGCAGTATGGCTGTTTTACATGGAGCCGCCGAAAACACTACGCCTGAAAAACAGGGAATGTGGGCAATGTTTGAAGTTTTCTTTGATACTATTATTATTTGCACCATGACCGCGTTCGTAATTTTGTGTATGACAGAAGGAGACGCGGCTGGCTCCGGTTATGACGGTGCAGCCCTTACTGCATTCAGTTTTTCTAAACGACTTGGGGGACTGGGGGAATATGTAGTATCCGGTTCCATGCTGGTATTTGCATTTGCAACCATAATTGCCTGGTATTATCTCGGAAAGCAGGCTGCGGGATATCTGGCGGAAAGCCTGAAAAAGCGAAACATTCTTTATCTGCTGCAGCGTATTTTAAGAGGTAAGATCTATACACTTTTCTATCTGTGTGCAGTATTTGTGGGGTGCCTGGCAAAACTGGAAACGGTTTGGGAATTCTCCGACATCTGGAATGGGCTGATGGCAGTCCCCAATATTATTGCACTCATTTTTTTAATGAGAGAAGTGAGAGTACCGGAATAGGAAATAGAAGTATATAAGAAAATTGCATAATACTGTCATATGGGAGCAGGCAAAATGCCTGCCCCTTACTTCATCTATGAGGGTAGGGTTTTGATATATAAGCTTAAGCGGCACATTTTTGATTCTGAGTCATTTTGTAGGTTGAACCATCGAGAAGTCTGGTGATATCATATGGATGGAGTTTAAGAAACTGGTGAACAAATTATATATTTAAAGGAGGATTCCAAAATGTGTACAAGTTTTGCGGTATACGGTCAAAAAAAAGCTATTTATGGTATGAATTTCGATACTGATGATATTGATTTAAAACTAAAGATCAGTAGTTATAATGATATAAACTCATTTTACTTTTCAGGCTTAGTAGAAAACCAATACAGGAATATCGCTGGATTTAATAGTGAGGGCTTTTTTATATGTACTCAGGCAGTACAATATAATCCGGGTTTTAAATCAAGCTGTGACGAAAATGATTGGTTTGCTTTTAATACTTTTGATGAGGCACTAAAGAAAACAAGAAAAACATCTGAATTTTACGACATTCTTAGTAAAAGAGTAATCTCATATCCTAGAAATCCGTTGTTTCCAGATTTAGGGCTACATACTATGATTGCTGATAAAACGGGTGATGCGTTTATTCTGGAAGAAGGAAATGAAACAAATATAATAAGTCCTATTCACAATGATTTTATTATTATGACTAATTTTCCAAATGGGGATTTTAAGGAAGCAGAATATAATAAAGTATATGGAATCGGTGCTGATAGATATATTTGTGCTCATGAATATATTCATAATAATATTCACAGCTTTGGAATTAATGAAGCCTTTGAAGTTTTAAGTAAAACCAGTCAGAAGAATACACTGTGTTCAATCGTATATGAAGCAGCAAAAAATGAAATTTATATCTGCTTTAAAAAAGATTTGAGCAAAAAATGGAAAATTTCTATGATCGAAAAAACAATCCAGTCATTAGATGGATTTTTAAACAATAATAAAATTCAATTTACAAACGAAGAAATATTTGTGAAGGATCTTATTTGTTTATATAGTTGGTTATAATAAGGCTGTATCTTTATTTAAGGAGGTAATGCCCTATGACAACCAGCAAAATATCCAATCGATTAATACATGAAAAAAGTCCTTATCTACTTCAACATGCTTATAATCCAGTCGACTGGTGGCCCTGGTGCGAACAAGCATTTACGAAAGCAAAAGCAGAAGACAAACCAATTTTTTTATCCATCGGCTATTCTACCTGTCACTGGTGTCATGTCATGGCTCATGAGTCCTTTGAAGATCAGGAGGCGGCAGGCCTGTTAAACGAAAAGTATATTTCAATTAAAGTAGACCGTGAGGAACGGCCTGATATTGACTCGGTTTACATGGCGGTTTGCCAGTCACTTACAGGCTCAGGCGGCTGGCCTCTGACAATTATTATGACTCCGAATCAGAAACCTTTTTATGCGGCCACCTATTTACCAAAGCACAGCAGATGGGGGAATACCGGACTGATTGAGGTTTTGAATTCCATAGACGGACTTTGGAAAAACGACAGGAAAAAGGTGCTACAGGCCGGAGAAGAGATCACCCGGTATCTAAATGGAGAGGAAAAAAGCAGTGGGGATAGTAAAGATGATCCCGGTAAGGAATTATTCTTAAATGCTGCCACGCAGTTAATGCGCTCCTATGATAAAACATGGGGTGGTTTTGGAAGAGCACCAAAGTTCCCCATGCCCCATAATCTGATTTTTCTCCTTCGCCATTCCGTCTATGAAAAGGACGAGTCTACCAGAGATATATGTGAATCAACCTTAAGGCATATGTACCGGGGTGGAATTTACGATCATATTGGGGGAGGGTTTTCCCGTTACTCTACCGATGAAAAATGGCTGGTTCCACATTTTGAAAAAATGCTCTACGATAATGCCCTGCTTTCCTATGCCTATCTGGAAGCTTATAAAATAACCAGAGAACCATTTTACCAATCCGCAGCCACAGGAATACTGAGTTACATTATGGAAACCCTTACGGATAAAGACGGTGGATTTTATTGTGGAGAGGATGCAGACAGTGAAGGGGTAGAAGGGAAGTTCTATGTTTTTGACCGGGATGAAATCTCACAGATTCTAAAAGAAGATGCCCCATTCTACTGTCAGTGGTTTGGAATTACAAAAGAAGGAAATTTTGAAGGAAAAAATATTTTAAATCTCATCAATAATCATGAATATGAAAAAAAAGATGAGAAAATCATTGCGCTTAGCAGGAAACTTTATGATTATCGTCTTAAGCGGACGGAACTTCATAAAGATGACAAAATTCTGACCTCCTGGAATGGTCTGATGATTGCAGGGATGGCAAAGGGGTATCAGATTCTTTTGGAGGAGGTATATTTACAGACAGCCAGAAATGCACAGGCTTTTATTGAAGAAACGCTGACGAACAAGGATGGCAGACTATATATCCGCTACCGGGATGGGGAGACCGGACATGATGGACAACTGGATGATTATGCTTTTTACGCGTTCGGGCTGTTAGAACTATATCAGGCATGCTTTGAGGTATCATACCTTCAGAAAGCAGTCAGTATTTGTGAAAAAATGATCAGCTTATTTTTTGATGAGGAAAATGGCGGATTTTATATGTACGCACATGACAGGGAAAAACTGATCAGCCGACCCAAGGAACTATATGACGGTGCTTTGCCTTCAGGCAATTCTGCAGCTACCTACGTGATAGGGAAACTTTATCATTTAACCGGTGAAATTGCATGGCAGGAAATATTAAAAAAGCAGTTAAAATGGCTGGGTAGAGAAGCCCGGACCAGTCCGGCAAATTATAGTTTTGCACTCCTGGCGCTTCAGACGGTTCTCTATTCTCATACACAGCTGGTCGCAGTATCGTCTCAGCCGGGAATCGAGAAGGAACTTGCCGGTTTAAAACGGGAAGTTCTCACGGATATTGATATTATATTTAAAAATCCGGAAAATGAAGTACTTCTTTCAAAAATTGCTCCGTTTACAAAGGATTATCCCGTAGATTCTGTAAAAAGCCAGTTTTATCTCTGCAAAAATGGAACGTGTCTGAAACCAGTTGATTGTATTTCCAAGATAAAAGAAGCAATTGAATCCATATCATCATAAATCGGACAGTTAGCCATATATATATTTAAAAAATAAAACCAGAGGAATGACAATGTGTACGGCTATGACATTGCAGACGAAAGAAGGGGAAGTTTTTTTCGGCAGAAATATGGATTTTTCCTATGAAATAGATCCTCACTTTTTTAAAGTTCCTAAAAGCTATCAATGGATCAATGCTCTCACCAGTGACCGGATGCAGGATGATTATAGCTTTATTGGAATAGGACAGGAGACAGATGGACTTTTGGGATTCTTTGATGGTGTAAATGAAAGAGGGTTTGCAGCGGCAGCTCTTTACTTTGCAGGATATGCCAGATATGAAGAAAAGGGAAAGGAAGAAAATCGGTTTCCCATTGCTTCTTTTGAATTTCTTCATTATATATTGGGAAAATGTGGGTCAGTAAAGGAACTAAAAACACTGGCAATGCAGGTTTCCATTATCGGTATGGAAGACCCGATTACAGGATCAGCGGCACCTCTTCACTGGATTGCAGCAGACCGGACTGGTGCCTGTGTGGTAATTGAATTAACCAATAAAGGTCTGGTTATTTTTGATAATTCCATTGGAGTTCTGGCAAATAGTCCTGATCTTCCCTGGCATATGACCAATTTAAGAAATTATTTGGAGGCAAGGCCTGACCAAATGGAAGAAGCCAGCTGGAGTGGCATAAAGCTTACTCCATTTGGTCAGGCAGGAGGAACAAGAGCGCTTCCCGGGGGATTCACCTCTCCCGACCGTTTTGTACGGACAGCATATTTAAAATCATTTCTTCCAGTTCCCCAAGATCGGAAAGAAGCGGTGGTATCCTGTTTTCACATCATGGAAGGCGTGACTATACCAAAAGGAGCAGTCATGACAAGCCGCGGCTCTTATGATTACACAAAATATACCGCATTTTTAAATACTGCCACATGTGAGTATTATTTTAAAACCTATGATTGTCTGCAGGTTTGTGTGGCCGGATTATTTGAAAATAATATGGATATCATGAAATCGGTTAATCTGGTTTGAATACGGCATTAAAAAAGGGAATAATAAAAAAGGAACTGCCAGACCAGCAGTTCCTTAAAATTATTTCTAAAAGGGAGGAGAGCTGATAACAGAATTATCAGCTCAAGTATTATGAAAAAAATCTTATAAACATATTTATTTTACATTTTTAGTATAACCATGAAACATGAAGAAATCATGATGTTTGTGTAAAAGATTTTTGAATGAAATTGAAACAAAGTATGAACAGCTGGACAAAAACTTAAGGATTTGATAAAATACACACATATGTTAAACTTTATACAAGAAAGGGAAAAAACATGAACAATCCTGTTATTACAATTACAATGGAGAACGGTGATGTGATAAAAGCAGAGCTTTACCCTGAAATTGCACCGAATACAGTGAATAATTTTATCAGTCTTGTTAAAAAAGGCTATTATGATGGACTGATTTTCCACAGAGTCATCAACGGATTTATGATTCAGGGCGGATGCCCACAGGGAACCGGAACGGGTGGTCCTGGATATTCCATTAAAGGTGAATTCAGCCAGAATGGAGTTACCAACACCTTAATGCATTCTGAGGGAGTCCTTTCCATGGCAAGGGCGATGCATCCAGATTCAGCAGGCTCACAGTTCTTTATCATGCATAAGGCAGCTCCTCATTTAGATGGTGCTTATGCTGCATTTGGAAAAGTAATCGAAGGCATGGATATTGTCAATAAGATTGCAGACGTGAAAACCGATTACAATGACCGTCCCATGGCTGAGCAGAAGATACAGTCTATGTCAGTAGATACCTTCGGAGAAGAGTATCAGGAACCGGAGACTTTATAAATTATGGTGTGGGAACGGGAGATTACCATTGAAGGAAAGAATTTCCAGGTTACCATATCAGACGAATATGAAGCCCTGCATTCTGCTTTTGCAGAAGGCAGGGCTGTTATTGGTTTATGGGACCGAAAGCGGACGGATCAGTGCCTCTCACCAGCTTCCTATCTGGTGGAATCTTATGAGGATATAACATCTGAACTTTTGGAACGCGTAGTCAGGAGAAAAGAGGGGATGCCCTGGATAATTACAGACACCAGACGTCTTTTAATCCGGGAGTTTGTCACGGCTGATGCAGATGAAATTCCAAAAGAGCCGGACGGAGGAGAGAATGGAGCCCTTTTTTTTAGCAGAAACACATTAAAAAGCTATATCAGGCAGCAGTATGGTTTTTATGAATATGGGATATGGGCTCTTTATGACAGAGAAAAAAAGACCATTGTGGGAAAAGCAGGGCTATTTAATTTTGATCCTGGGGAGAATAAGGAATTGTTTTCCTTCATGAAAAAAAATGATACCCCGCTGGAACTGGGATATCATATTTTTACACCCTACAGGGGCCAGGGATATGCAAAAGAAGCATGCCAGGCAATTTTAACATATGCCGCATCTTCTCTGACAGACAGAATCTACGCCAGAGTTCTGGACGAAAACCAAGCCTCTGTCAGTCTTTTAAAAAGTCTGGGTTTTCACCTTACAGGCCGTACAAATAGCGGATCAGCTTCACCGCAGTGTCTGTACGAGTGGAATTGCTTATAATGCCTAAAATCGGATCATTCATGGTTAATCCTGTCTTCTTCAGGAAATCCGTATTACCGATTTTAATACCACAGGCAATTGTCTCACCAGTCTCTGAATTGGTGACCTCATAAAGCTGGTCCTTTACCTGATCATAGACATCTGGGGGCAGAACTCCCTTTAAGTCTAAAAAGCCGCCCATTTCACCAAAGTGGTCGATGCTGTCCTTTCTTGCGATCATTACGTCCAGCTCTTTGCTGGTGATCAGGGCAGACAGCTTAGCCAGCTCCGCATAGGTAAATTCAGTCATATTGGAATTGTCAAAACTGATGGACATGGAATGGTCCACATCAATCTTCGTCTCATCGGTCAGACCCAGGTACTCACGAAAGCCCTGATCGAAGTATTCGCTTACCAGGTCCTTTTCACTGTCAGGCTGACTATTTAAAATGACGCAGGAAAGTGCAGTTTCAAACCGGTTATTGTGTACGGCAGAGAAAATAGAGAAAACAAGGAAAACAGCTACTACAGTTCCGATTATGGGTATCTTATAGTATTCCCAGATGTACC
>Ga0316600_10001329_pt1 | contig 11319 bp, 11 predicted proteins | sample OWC_soil_day5_CT_FD_207652 | JGI IMG/M metagenome (GOLD analysis project Ga0316600, IMG submission 207652) | Wetland soil microbial communities from Old Woman Creek delta, Ohio, United States - OWC_soil_day5_CT | ecosystem: Environmental > Terrestrial > Soil > Wetlands | place: USA: Ohio...
GATTCCTCGACTCTCTTTTTGGGTTAAAGCCTCCCGCCACCTTTTCAAGATAAAAATCCTCTCAATGAAATTCTCCCGGAGCTCTGGATCATGGAGACGTCCCTCATCCTCAACAGGAAGAAGAGGAAAATGTTCCATGAATATCTTGGCAAACATGCCAATCCCTTTTTTGACCGGCATCCCTTTTTCATTATAGACCCTGACCCGCTCCATGCCGCTGCTTGGAGAATCACTTTTAAAAATAAATCCACAAAGATCCTCCTCCTCAATTTCAACCACACGTTTCTCGGCCCAGCGAACCATGCGATCCGTCACATCCTGTTTTGTCCTTGACGTGACTAAACTGGGAGACTCCGGATCTCCCTCCAAATGCATGGATTCTCTTGGGATGGGAAGGCCACATTCCACTTCAGGACACACGGGGACATATTCCACATATTGCCCTAACGTGTCGGTGAGAAAACGATCCAACTTATGACCCCCATCATAGCGGACATTCTCACCCAACAAGCAGGCGCTAATGCCCAATCTAATCTTTTCCATTGTTGTCTCCCTGTTGTTGTTTTACTATAACTAATCTAAGCCCGCTAAACAAAATTATGTGACTCTCGTCCTCCCCCTTGAGAAAGAGGGGTGGGTGGGGGTATGGAGGTGAGGGAGATACCATGCTTGAAAAGATGAAGGAACTCGTTAAGGCAAATGATCTCTGCGTTTTAGCTACTGTTTCTGAGGGGAGACCCCATTGTTCTCTCATGTCCTATATTTCAGATGAGGACGGTCATGAGATTTTTTTGATTTCTCACAAAACGACGAAGAAGTATGCCAATTTAATGGAAAACCCAATGGTCAGCCTCCTCATTGATACTCGGGAAGAAGAGAAGGGTCAAAGACGGATTTACATAAAAGCCCTGACTGTCAGCGGAGAATTCCAAACGATAGATGACTCTGTGAAAAAAGGTCTCATCCGGGAAAAGTTCTTAAAGAGGCACCCCCACCTAATAGACTTCTTGAATGATCCGGGCGCCGAAATTTTTTCTATCAAGACAAAATCATTCCAGTTATTGGATGGGGTGAAAGACGCCTTTTTCGAGACAATAGAATAAGTTACAGAGTTTTCACCGTTGAAAGATAGAGTTCTCCTCTGGCTTGCTGATGGTTATTTACAGAATCGCGAAAAGTTTCCAGTCACAGGAAAGGGGGAATCATCCTCCTTCCTCAAGTATATCCGAAGAGCCCCTTCTCGTGCACCGGAATGTGCCTCGGCCCGCCGAAGAGGGATAATCGCGGGAAGGGGGACAATATGATTGATCATACCTTGCCGGGAGGCCCCACCCTGTGGGCAAGAAGCTTCAATCGTTCACGCCCGAAAGTATTAAGGAATTTGTATCCAGACTCAATGAGTCGTTCCACTTGAGTTTTAGAGTTTGGGAAACAAGATTGAGAAAGTCTCTCCGGTTTTCTTCCGGTCGAAATCAAAAGTAAGGTCAATCCGATCGTTTCTCATGCCGAAGGATACGGGTTCTTTTCCCTTTGCTTCGTCAATATGGGTGATGGATCGAGCAATGGAGATGATTCGATCGGCTACCTGGACACTGGGCGGAGGAAGCTGATAGTTTCCTCTGGATTCCACTGAGAATAAGACCTTTCCCTCCTTTGACCGCTCAAAGGAAATCTTATTGGCTTTCTCAGTAGCCCCGTAAAAGATTCCAAGTCCAAGAAATTTAAGGGCTAATTCGTCCAGATCTCCGCTCGGATCACCTGAAATCCCGTGGGCAGCCTTCTCCAGCTCCTTTTTGGGGTCGGTCTCCAAATAACAGTCACAAAATTCCTGCAGTCTCTGGTGATAGTTTCTGTCGTCTTTGATCATATTTTTGCCCTCCTCCTGGTATTTGACTTAAAAATAATTATCCAGATTATGAAATTCAAGAGGGAAAGATTGTCATTCCGGACTTGACCCAGCCTGCCCCGTACTTGATATGGGGCGGGAATGATGGCTCCAGAACTAATGCAAAGAAATGTTGAACGCACTACACTAGCGCTGTTCTATTTTCTGGGCCACTTGGAGAATCGTTTCCCCGTAGGGTTTGCTGCGGTTGTAATACCAGAGAATCTTTTTCTTCTTTTCAATCGGCGAACCCTTTCTCCAGCCATGGGATTTTAAGTAATTCCCGATACTGAAGATGGCAGCCTCTTCACTCAGAAGCCACTTCTCAAAACTTTCTTGGTTGAGGGCGTAGGAGAGATAGCTCGAAGGTATGAATTGGGCCATACCCAAGGCGCCAGCATAAGAACCATAGATTTCTAAAGGATCGATCTTCTCATACCGAATGATGTGTAAGAAGCATTTCAGCTCATGATAGGCCCGATTCGCTCTTCTCTTCGCTAAGCCTTCTAGCCATTCATAAGAGAGGTCCGGGTCCTTATCCTGAAGGATCTCATAATTCTTCTGGAGATGGTCTGGCGAATCCACCAGGGCGATGCTTGCCAGGGTAGGGATGAGCCGGTATTTACCGATATTCTGACCAAATCTCGACTCCACCAGGAGAATGGCAACCATCACCTCTTTCTCCACATAAAACCTATTTTCCGCCTTCCTAAGTATCTTTAGGTTCTGACGAAGAAATTGTTTCGAAAGGAGGATCGCTTCTGGGCTCAGAAATTGAGCATAAAAATCCGCCCTTTCTCGTGACTCCAAAGAGAGGATCATTAAGGAAAGGTTTAACTCCATCCGAGGATCCATGAGTAAATTCGATAAGAATTCAGAATCGAATCCGTCTTGTGCGAGCCGTTGCATCAGGGCCTGAAAGGGGAAGGACGTTTCATCAGATGCACCGGTAGAGATCACGGAGAAGAAGAAGATGAGGAGGGTAAGGATTAAGAACCGGATCTGGCGATTTCGAATCTGTTTCTTCATGGGGTTTAGTTTAGCAGCATCTCCCTAATTTTTCAACGTATCCGTCAAAATGTGATATATAATAACCTGAAGAGGGAGATTTTTTTAGAAAATGAAAGATCTATGGATTCTTCTCAGTTTGATTCTTATTCTTGTCCAACTTCCCTTTGGAGAGTTCAAACAGAAGGCACCCGAGGAAAAGAAAACACCGGTCAAGGGTTGGTGGAGGATTTCCTACTTTGGTGTTCCTCCGACTCGATATTCCAGGGCCGGGAAAGGGATGATCAAAGCCGAGAGCGTGGGCAGCCGAGCTTCGCTTTATAAGGAGGTGCGAGAAAAAGAGAAAGATCTTCCTGTCCTCTCCTGGAGATGGAAGATCTCGAATGTAGTCCGCTCTGCCGTTGAAACAAAAAAGGATAGATTTGATGCAGCCGCTCGGGTCATGGTGGTCTTTGGGAGTGACAGGGGTTCTAAGGTGCTGGCAGGAACAGAGCCTTCAGGGTTTAGAATCGAATATATCTGGGCGAGCCATCTACCCAGAGGCCACGTCTTTGATCATCCGGGAGAGAAGTACTGCAAAGTTTTTGTCCTGGAGTCCGGCGAAAGGAAATCAGGAGAGTGGGTCTTTGAGAAAAGGAATCTCCTTACGGACTATAAGAAAGCGTTTGGGACAGAACCCCGTGGCGTGCTCGCCATCGGAATTCAAACGGATACGGATCATAGCAATGAGATGGTGACTACCTATTATTCGGTTCCGGTCCTAAGGAAAAAATAAGGGCGAGTTGTTCACACCTTCCCTCCACTTCTCTTATCCTCTCGATCCGGCCCCTTCCCCCGGCTTTATGAATAGACCGTTACGGACTGACCGGATTTTCTTCTCCCTTCTGCAAGTCCATAAATCCTTCTGGCGACATGTTCTGGAGCCAATAATTCCGAGGGAGCCATGCCGAGATGAAGATCCCAATTCAATTTTGTGTTCACCGCTCCGGGCAGAACCGCATAAATACGAAGGCCTGTGTTGACCGTCTCATCGGCGACCGATTGGGTCAAGCCCACGACGCCAAACTTCGAAGCGCAGTAGGCTGAAAAGTTAGCTTCTCCTGAAACACCCAGACCCGAAGAGATGTTGATGATGACTCCCTTTCCCTGCTTTCTCATCAGGGGGATGACGTGTCGCAAAAAAAGAAAGCACCCCTTCAGATTCGTATCCAGAATATCATCCCATTCTTTTTGGGTGATTTCCTCAATTCCTTTATAAGCTGCGATGCCGGCATTGTTGATCAGGATATCGATTCTGCCAAAATGTTTCAGACATCGGGAGACGATCTTTCTCACATCCCGCTCACGTCGAACATCTCCAACGAGGCCCAGAATATTCTCCCGCTCCCCATGCCCTGCTAATTGGCCCGTGGCCTTCATCACATGTTCCTTATGGCGGCAGAAGATCACTACCTGGTCCCCGCCTTCCAAAAATTCTGCGGCTGTCGAGAAACCGATCCCACGAGTCGACCCCGTAATCACAACGATACGATTCATCTGCTCTCACCTCCAATAGCATTCTATCATAAATCCCCCAAGGTCGGACATTCATTCTAAGACGACAATTGCCGTCCGGGTGACAATTGAAGGCATCTCAATTGAGACGAACTCTGATCGAAAGCCTTATTCTCGAAGATAATTTACTATTTATTTTAACAAGTTATTTTGATCTCCTCAAAATTACCTGAATTGGCAAGGGAATTGCTTCAAAGATTTTTTCAGGAATCAATACGGTTGGGGGCAGAAATAGTTTGAACAATTTTGATCAGTGGACGAAAGAGTTATCCAAACAGATCGTTATTCAAAGCGATGAAGAGGATATGAAGGCTATTGGGAAAGCCAATGAGTTTGTCAATGACGATGATTTTGAGGAAGAAGAATAATCATAAGAAAATGATATCCTAAATTAAATAGGGGAAGAGGATAGGGAGGGTCCAGAGAAAAAATATGGCAAAAACAAAAGTTCTCGTTGTCGATGATGAGGAAGATTTTGCCAAGGCGTTGAGAGTTCGACTGAAAGCCAACGGATACGATGTTGTCTTGGCCCATGACAGTATCCAGGCCATTATGACGGCCAACCTAGAAAAACCGGACCTGATCCTTTTGGATATTATGATACCGGGAGAAGATGGGTTCTTTGTTACGGAGCAATTGAAACAGTCTCAGGCGACGCGACATATTCCGATCCTCTTCCTCACCGGGGTCCCCGGGGGTGAGAGAAGGGCTCATAAATTAGGAGCTTCCGGTTACATCATGAAACCTTATCACCCGGAAATGCTGTTGGAGACCATTCATAAGGCATTGGAAATAAAGGGAACCCAAGCCTAACAAAAAGTCGATCAGACAATTGTCATCGGTTGCTCAAAGGCCCGCTCTCCGCCGTTTAAGTTCCATTTCATCCACACAGCCATCGTCCACCCTTTCTTACCCGCCGTTGATTTTTGCAGAGAATTAGACTTTGCGCTATACTAAAACAGACGCATTAAATTTCTTTAGATTTGTGGACCTCACTCTTTCCCTCTCCATTGGGGAGAGGGAAAGGGTGAGGTGAAGCGCTTATCGCATGGAACACAAGATGGCCATCCACCGTAGAATTCGACAATTCTTTTTCCCCTCTTTGACGCCCATGTTCTTGATCAGGGTCTTTTTGGTCTCGCTCTTCGCCTATCTTTTTTTCGGTTTTCTCTGCATTCCTTTCACGACTCAGGGGATCAGTATGGAGCCAACCTATCCCGACGGAGGAGTCAACTTTTGTTGGAGACTGCGATATCTTTTTTCGGAACCCAAAAGGCATGATGTGGTGACAGTGCGATTTGCCGGGAGCCGGGTCATGCTTCTGAAACGTGTGGTCGCTCGAGAGGGCGAACAAGTTGAATTTCGTGCCGGGAGGCTTTATGTTAACGGCAAGGAGATTGAGGAACCTTATGTCCGCTTCCCATGCAACTGGAGTCTTCCCACTCGAGGGGTTGAAAAGGATTGCGTTTATGTGGTAGGAGATAATCGGAGTATGCCAATCGAAGGTCATCATTTTGGACAGACGTCAAAGAGTCGGATCATCGGGGCACCCCTGTGGTGAAAATAAAATATCTCCTCGTGGGTGTCGTGATGGTGATCATCGGGATCGTTCTTGCCGCCACTGTTTTTCCGAGTGAGGAGAAGAGGGTTAAGAAACGGTTTTATCTCCTCTCGGAGTGGGTTTCAAAGTCTCCGGAAGAAAGTGCGTTGATCATGCTGCAGAAAATGAAAGATATCGGCACATTGTTTCTTGAACCCTGTGAGCTGAGATCTCCTAACGAATTCCTTTCGGGGAGTTATACCCGGCAAGAGATATCCGCTTATGCCGGTACCGCCCGTTCGCATTTTTCCCAACTCAATCTCAAGCTCTACGACCTCCATGTCGACTTCCCCGAAAAGGAGGTGGCTAAGGTGAATTTAACCGCCAGGCTGATCGGAAGATCCAAGACGGGGGAGCGGGTGGATGAAATACGTGAGCTCGATTGTCTCCTGAAGAAAATGGATAGGAAATGGTTTTTCAGCCAGATCGAAGTGATCGAAGTGCTGAAAAAGTAACGGACTCGTGGCCATGGTCTACGGAGAACGGCCCCGACTCTGGTGATCAGGGTAAGATGAAAGACCGAAGAAAAGAAAGCTTAACCATGAGAGCGGTATCTTCATTTCTTTCAATCTCCAGTATCCTGATCTGTCTGGCAGCCGCTTCCTCCGATGCGATGTCCGAGAATGCTCCCTGGAGAAAGGTGGACGATGGGCTCTTTCTTGGACAGTTTGATCCCCCTTATGAAACTCCCGTCAAGGATTCAAAGATCCTTATCTTAAAGATCAAACCAAGGTATTACTCGTTTAAGCTGCTTTGCGCTTCAGAACTTGGAAAGATCAGGTTAACACCCAGGGAATGGTGTAAAAAATACAATCTCATTGCTGCCATTAATGCCGGGATGTACCAGAAGGACGGGCTAACGAACGTTGGCTACATGAAGAATTATTCCCATCTCAATAATCCCAGGCTGAATTCTGTTTATAAAGCTGTTCTCGCCTTGAACCGGCTGGAGGTCAGTGTTCCGGAGATTCAGATCATTGACTTGAAGTGTCAAGACTTTGAGACGTTGAGGACCAAATACCAGACGTTCGTACAGGGTATTCGGATGATCAGTTGTAATCAGGAGAATGTTTGGTCCAAACAAGACAGGAGATGGAGCCTGGCCGTTCTGGGTGTGGATAAGGAGGGAAGTGTCCTATTTATTCTTTCAGAGACCCCCTATTCTGGATATGATTTCAATAATGTGTTGTTATCTCTGCCCCTCTCCATTTTCAATGCCACCTATCTGGAGGGAGGACCTGAGGCCAGCCTTTATTTTTCCGCAGCGGGGATGGAACTGGAAAAAGCTGGAATTTATGGAACGGGTCTGAATGGAAGTGTCGTTCGATCCGGTGCCTACCCGATTCCAAATGTCATTGGGATAACAAAGAAGCCACATTGAGGTCGGGAAATTCGCACCCGACTTGGCCGGAACGTGCCCCGTCCGCCACGAGATGGGCGGGGAGCTTCACAGTATGATCCAATTCAGCGGCAAGGTCTTCCTATCATTTTGATTCTAAGGTATCCTACCTCGATACAACCCACGCTCTTCTTACACAAAAGACTTTACAGGATATGTTTCTTTATATATTAATATGTGAATGCAAGGAGGGCACTTGGAGCAAGATACAGGAAAGGGTGAGTCTCACCCGGATCAAAAGGTAGCCATAGGCCACCACGCAGCGGTGGTGGCAGCGGGTATTTTCCTCAGCCGGATTGCGGGCTTGGTGAGGGATCGTGTTTTTGCCTACTACTTTGGAAGTTCCGATGCGGCGGACGCCTTCCGAGCCGCTTTCCGGATTCCAAATTTTCTGCAGAACCTTTTTGGTGAGGGGGTCCTATCAGCCTCGTTCATTCCTGTATACGCGAATCTCCTTGCCCGTGGGAAAGAGGATGAAGCCGATCGGGTTGCCTCTGCCGTATTCTGTCTATTGTCGCTGGTGCTTTCGTGTTTGGTGATTGCCGGCGTCTTTGCGACCCCCCTCTTGATTGATGCGATTGCGCCGGGATTCGAGGGAGCCAAGCGGGAATTGACGATTTCTCTCGTCCGAATCCTATTCCCCGGGGCGGCGCTCCTTGCCCTGTCGGCATGGTGCCTGGGCATTCTAAACAGCCACCGTCGATTTTTCATCTCATACACGGCCCCGGTGGCCTGGAATCTCGTAATGATTGCCTCCCTGATCGGATTTGGCGGTCGCATGGAGCAATTTCCACTCGCCAAAGCACTCGCGTGGGGATCCGTGGTCGGCAGTGCTGTGCAGTTTGGAGTTCAATTACCTCAGGTGGCTCGCCTGATGCATCAGTTCCGGGTTTCGATGGGACTGAGGATGGAAAGTGTTCAAACCGTGATCCGTAATTTTGTGCCGGTCTTTATCGGCCGGGGTGTCATACAGATCAGTGCTTACATCGACTCTTTGTTGGCAAGCTTTCTTCCTACGGGCGCCCTTGCATCCCTTGTCTATGCCCAGACTTTATATACGTTGCCGGTCAGCCTTTTTGGCATGTCGGTATCTGCTGCCGAACTGCCTGCTCTCTCCAGTGCTACCGGTGAAAGCAAGGAAGTGAATGTCTATCTGCGAAACCGGCTGAATACCGGTCTTCGTCAGATTGCCTTTTTTGTCATTCCCTCTGCCGTAGCCTTTCTCGCTCTGGGGGATGTGATCGCCGGGGCCATCTACCAGACGGGTCAGTTTACCCGGCGCGATTCGGTATACGTGTGGGCCATCCTGGCAGGCTATGCCATCGGCTTGCTGGCCACCACACTGGGAAGGCTGTATGCATCCATGTATTACTCGTTGAAGGATACACGCACGCCCTTGCGATATGCAGTCCTTCGCATCTTTCTATCGGCTGTTCTTGGATATCTATGTGCGCTGCCTTTGCCGCCTCTGCTGGGACTTAACCCACGTTGGGGAGTGGTAGGGCTTACGGCTTCGGCTGGGTTCTGTGGATGGCTGGAGCTTGCCCTGCTGCGGAATTCACTGAAAGAAAGGATCGGAAAGACTGGTCTCCCATCTTCATTTATCTTTAAATTGTGCCTTGCTGCTGGAGCCGGTGCAGCCGCTGGCTGGGCGGGCAAATGGGTGATGGATCTGAGCCATCCGATTCCACTGGCAATCGTATCCTTAGGATTGTATGGTGCTGTTTATCTGGGAATAGCAGTAACGTTTCGTGTGCCGGAGGCGAGAGGATTAATGAACAAGGTCGGTGGATTTATACGCTCTCATTAATCCTCGGGCCGAAGCCAAATCTTGATTTCGGGCAGGGAATCGTAGCGTTGGCTCATGTGTTTTAAGAACCATTGAGGAAGAGTTTTCTCTGAAGTCTTTACAAGGCAGACCGGGCGAGATGAGATTTTCTGGCCGTCGGGTAACCGAAGAGGGAAAGATTCCCTTGGGTCAGGCCATTTCCAGAGAAGCCCTTGATGACGGCTGAAGATTAGAAAACTTCGATAGGGTGTATGGGGAACCGTATAATCCCGATCCAGGGGGTGTTGCGGTTGTTCCCGGGCGAATTGCCAGCAGGGGGTTAGTTCTTCAGGAAAAACATCGTACGGCGCTTCAATGGAGAGGAGGGTAAAGGGGTTCTGTTTCAAGTATTCACGTAAAGATGGAAACCATCTTGTTGGTTCTCTCAGCACCTCTCGAGACAGGCTTAGGGTGAACGCGTAGGCCAAAGAATCGTTGAGCCGCGAGGGATGATGCACTTGGTCAGGTGTGTGCCAGTTGATCACATTGCATAAATCCCCGGGCAAGGTATTCGTTCTTGAGGGAAAGTCTAAGGCAGGCGGAACCTCGAGAGGAGAGATGTCTTCCCCAATCCGGTTTTCATAATGAAGAAAGGCCTGACAAATCTCCGGAGCGCCTATATCGCGATTTCGTGTCACAAAATAGGGAGGGTAGGGCATGGCCTTGATTTCAAACTCATTAGAACGCTGGTGAAGCTCTGTCCCTGAAATCAGGCTTAGAGGATAAAGCATCAAGAGATCGGAGACCTCATGCTCGAGCACCCAGTCGAGGCTTCTGCAGATATCAAAGAGATGGTCCCCGGGGAGTCCGGCGATGAGATCGACCATCACTTCGATGCCGTTGTCCCGCAGGAGACGAACTCCCCTCCGAAAGCCTTCCGCCTCGAAATCTCGGCGAATGCGTCTCAGCGTACTGCTTTTCGTACTTTGGAGGCCGACTTCCATTCGAGTGAACCCAACCCGTCCCATCTTCTCAGCCATCCATGGATCAATCGCTTCGGCATTGCCTTCAGCATGAATTTTTAAGAAGCGGTCATGATTGATATTTTCCATTTCCTTCAGGAGCACATCCAGCTGGGGATGTCTGGTAAAACAGGGATCGAGAAAGACGATCTCCTCAAAGCCTTTCTCCCGTGCTCGACGCACTTCCATCAAAATGCGTTCATCGGAAAAGGCCCTGAGCCCGACCGATTGCTTGTGATAATAGCAGTAGGCACACCGGTGAACACAGCCCCGTAAGGCTTCCAGCCGCAACACGCGTTGAAGATGACCATCCAGCTTCCCCGAGAGAAAAGGAGACGTCCATCGATCAAGGGTCGAATGGAAAAGCCTCTTTCCACTGAAATGCCATTCCCCATCCTCTTCCTGCTGGAGGACCCCCGGGATCCGCGGAATCTCGGGATGAGATTGAAGTAAGACGTTCCATGTTTCCTCTCCTTCGCCAACGACGCCGACATCGAAATCCTTGTGCCCCAGGAGGAATTCGTTATCAGGGTTGATCTCCGGTCCCCCCATCACGATCTTACAAGTGGGTAAGTGGCGCTTGAGTTGCCGGGCGAGAAATAGGCTTCGTTCCACATTCCACAGATAACAACTCATCGCAACCATGTCCGGTTGGGAATCTACCAAAAACCGGAGAATGGCCTGATCGCTCCCGAAAGACATCAAGGGATTTGGCAACAGTTCTGCATCGATTCCTTGGGCTTCCGCAATCCATTGGAGATAGGAAGCGGCGAGAGGAATATTCTCGTTGCTGTAAAAAAAATCGTGCCCCTGAATAGGAAGTTGCAATAAAAACAACTTCATAAGACCTTCCTTTACTTATAATACTCTCATCCGTCCGTCAATCGGTGGATCTTTTTTCTGTCCGCCGACCTTGAAATTCAGAGAACGAATGCATAGATTATTATAACTTAAAGGGAGGTGACGCCAATGAAATGTGACCGTTGTGGAGGTTCGATGGCTTACGAAAAATTCTATGGTCAGGCCGAGGACTATTTCGGATGGAGATGCATCCTTTGCGGGGAGATCATTGACCGTATCATC
>Ga0316600_10001331_pt1 | contig 11314 bp, 12 predicted proteins | sample OWC_soil_day5_CT_FD_207652 | JGI IMG/M metagenome (GOLD analysis project Ga0316600, IMG submission 207652) | Wetland soil microbial communities from Old Woman Creek delta, Ohio, United States - OWC_soil_day5_CT | ecosystem: Environmental > Terrestrial > Soil > Wetlands | place: USA: Ohio...
CCCTCCCACGACCGCGCCACGCGCTGCCGGCCTTGACGCCCGCACGCCCGGACGTCGGCAATTGACCTCGGGCACGGGCGCGCAGGGCGGGGTGCCCCGCAGCGAGCGCGTTTGGCTTGCGGAGCGCAGCGGAGCCGCGCGAGCGCAGTGGGCACCCGCCCGACGGGCACCCGTGCCAGGCATCACCCCACGACAAACCGGCGATCCGCGGAGGCTCGGACGCCCCGGCCGGCGATGAGCCGGTTTCCCCCCATCCTGCGCATGGACAGGACGAGTGGTTTTTTGTCCCGAGGAGGGGTGTCATGCAGACCGCAGAGAAGATCGTCGATTTCGCGCCGGAGATGGACTCTGGCGACCATGCCCGGTATGCGCGGGCCATCCAGGCCTCGAAGAAGGCGCGCTGGGACATCGACGCGGACGTGATCCGCGGCCGTGAGTTCGATTTCAGCCAGAAGTTCCTGCCGGACGGCCTGTCGCTCGCCGGCGAGCTCGAGTTCCTGACGGAAGCCGAGGCGCGCCTGCTGAGCCAGGTGCAGGGCCGCAGCTATGCCTACATCTTCGGCCTGGTCGAGCGCTACATCGGCGCCAAGGTGCTGGAGCTGTCGGGTCAGCACTGGCTGGGTGACCAGGTGGCGCTCGAGGCGCTGGTGCGCTTCAGCGACGAGGAGCTGAAGCACCAGGAGCTGTTCCGCCGGCTGGAGGGGATGATGGCGGCCGGCATGCCGGATGGCTACCGGAGGGTGGCGGATCCCAACGACGTCGCCCGCGCGGTGCTCAGCAAGGGCACCTGGGCGGTGCTGGGGCTGACCTGCCACATCGAGCTGTTCACGCAGAGCCACTACCAGCAGAGCATCGAGCCGGAGGAGAACCTCTCGCCGCTGTTCAAGGACGTGTTCAGGTACCACTGGCGCGAGGAGTGCCAGCACGCGATCCTCGACGAGATCGAGTGGAAGCGCGAGGACGCGAAGCTGACGCCCGAGCAGCGTGACCGCGCGGTGGACGAGCTGATCGAGCTGGTCGGCGCGGTGGACGGGATCCTGCAGGCGCAGGCGGCGGCCGACGCCGATTACTTCATGGGCCAGTGCAGGAAGCCGTTCTCGCCGAAGCAGCAGGAGCGCGTGCGCGCGCTGATGCTGAAGGCCTATCGCTGGCAGTACATCGTGACCGGCGTGCAGCACCCGCACTTCCAGCGCGTGCTGACCGGGCTGACCACGCCCGCGCAGATGGGGCGCATCGGCCAGGCCCTCGGGCCGATCATGACGGCCTTTGCCTGAGCGTGGCGGGGCCGGATCCCACGGGATCCGGCCCCCGCGGGCGGCCGGGATTGACGCCGCGGCCCGACGGTGCACGATGGCAGCCTTGAAGGGAGGCTGCCCATGACCGCCGTTGATGTCCGGCAAGCGATCCTGGATCGCGTCGAGCGATACTTCGATACCTGGCGCACGGGCGACATCGCCGCCCGCCGCCGTCTCTTCTCGCCCCACGGCGTCCTGGAGGACCCGGTCGGCAGTCCGCCCATCGAGGGCTCGGCCGCCCTCGAGGCGCACTGGATGCGCATTGCCTCGGACGGCGCGAGCTTCGAGCCGCAGTTGCGGCGCGTGATCGTCGCCGGCCACGAGGCCCTCGTCCTCGGGCTGGTCAAGGTACTGCCGACGCACGGACCGGTCGAGATCATGGAGATCCACGCGACCGCGGAGTTCGACCGGGCGCTCGAGATCCGCAGGCTGCGGTTCTTCCACGACGACACCTGCACGCATGTCGCTTCCTGAGTCGGCGCCGACGGCCCCCCCGGCGCTGGCCGCAGCGCTCGAGGCAGGGGCCGCCGGGCTCGGCATCCCGCTCTCTGCCGCGCAGCGTGACGCGCTGCTCGTGCTCCTGGCCGAGCTCGTCGAGTGGAACGGGCGCTTCAACCTGACCGCGATCCGCGACCCCCGCGAGATGGTGCCGAGGCACCTGCTCGACTCGCTGTCCATCCAGCCCTGGCTGCAGGGCACCCGGGTCGCCGACGTGGGCACCGGCGCCGGCTTTCCCGGCCTGCCGCTCGCGGTCGCGAACCCCGGGATGCAATTCACGCTGATCGAGTCGGTGGGCAAGAAGGCGCGCTTCGTCGAGCACGCCGCGCGCACGCTCGGGCTCGCCAACGTCGAGGTCCTGAATGCCCGCGCCGAAGCGGTGAAGCCGGGCCGGCCGTTCGACACGGTGCTGTGCCGCGCCGTCGGCAAGGTCGACGAGTTCCTGCGGGTCGCGGGGCACCTGTGTGCCCGTGGCGGCCGGATGCTGGCGATGAAGGGGCGGCATCCGGAGGCGGAACTCGGCCGCCTGCCGCGGGGCTGGCGGCTGGCCGGGGTGCACCCGTTGAAAGTGCCGGGGCTCGACGCCGAGCGGCACGTGGTGGTGCTGGAGAAGGACTGAAGAGGGGTCTGACCCCTCCTGCTTTGCCTTCCGCCGTCGTTTCCTGCAATCTCCGCCTCCCCATGAAGCGCATCATCGCGGTCGCGAACCAGAAAGGTGGCGTCGGCAAGACGACCACCGCCGTCAACCTGGCCGCTTCCCTGGCGGCCACCCGCCGGCGCGTGCTGCTGGTGGACCTCGACCCGCAGGGCAACGCCACCATGGGCTGCGGCGTGGACAAGCGGCTGCTGGAACGGTCGATCTGCGACGTCATGCTCGGCGACTGCGCCGCCGCTGACGCGATCGTGGTCGTGGATCCGGGCGGCTTCGACCTGCTGCCGGGCAACCAGGACCTGACCGCCGCGGAGGTCCAGCTGCTGAACGCGCCCGCGGGCCGCGAGCACCGCCTGGAGCAGGCGCTGGCCCCGCTGCGCGAGCGCTACGACGTGATCGTCATCGACTGCCCGCCGGCGCTCAACATCCTGACCCTGAACGCCCTGGCCGCGGCGGACTCGGTGCTGATCCCCATGCAGTGCGAGTACTACGCGCTGGAAGGACTCTCGGGCCTGGTGTCCACGATCGAGCAGGTGCGCGACAGCGTGAACCCGAGGCTCACCATCGAGGGCATCCTGCGCACCATGTTCGACCCCCGCAACAACCTGTCGAATGACGTCTCCGCGCAACTGATCCAGCACTTCGGCGACAAGGTCTTCCGCACCATCATCCCGCGCAACGTGCGCCTGGCGGAGGCGCCGAGCTTCGGTGTCCCGGCCATGTTCCACGACAAGGAATCCCGTGGCGCGCTGGCCTACCTGGCGCTGGCGGGCGAGATGATCCGGCGCGAGGACGAGCCGTCCGCGCACGCCAGCGCCTAGCGCCGACGGCCCAGCCAGCGCTGGGCCCGCTCCAGCTCGAACAGGTCGCGGGTCCTGTCCATGCCCAGCCGCTGTGCCTTCTCGAGCGCGAGCATCAGCAGCTGTGCGTTGGCGTAGGCGTCGGCGACGGCATGGTGCCTGCCGATCGGCGGCAGCCCGAAGTGTCCGGCCCAGTCGTCGAGGGAGTCGTGCGGCGTCCCGGGGAACAGCGCCGGCAGGATGCACGCAAGATCGATGAAGCGCGTGGTCGATCGCAGCCCGAGCCAGCCGCGCAGTTCGCGATGCAGGACGGCTGCATCGAATTCGGCGCGGAAGGCCACCGCCGGCGAGGCGCCCAGGAACTCGAGGCACGCGGCCAGCGATTCGACCGGATCCGATCCCGAGAGCTGCTCCTGGCCGCCAATGCGGTGGATCAGGATGTTGTCGACGCGGCTCGATTCCCGCTGGCGCACCAGCGCCTCGAAGGCATCCCCGTGCTGGACCGCCCGGTCGGTGACCGCGACGGCGCCGATCGCGATGATGCGATCACGGTGCATGTCCGGGCCGGTGGTCTCCAGGTCGATGGCTACGAAGCGCGCAAGTGCCAGCGGCTGGTCCATGACATGCGTGGCGCGGATCCGGCGGCGCAGCCGCCGTAGCTGCTCGCGCAGCGCGGGCGGCAGCGCCCGCCGGGTGCGACGCGCCTCGAGGGTCTCCTGAAAGGGCAGCTTCATCCGGGCGGCACGGGCTGCGGCTCACCGTCCGAAGGTGTGCTGCAGCTGCTCCTGCAGCACGCGGGCCCGTCGAAAGGCCTCCTTCAGCATGCGCCGGTCGAGCGCATTGAGGGCGTCGGGATCGATGCGGTTATGGGTGGGCGCCTTGCCCTGCGCGGCCGTGCCGGTGCCGCCGTGCGTTTCCTCGGCAAACTCGCCGCGCTCCGCGCGCAGTCGCAGCATCTGCAGGAAGTGGTAGGCGTCCAGGGTGGCGGTAATCTCGCGTTCCTCGAGATTCAGCCGGCGCCCCGAGAGGCGCAGTCGTTGCGAGGTGTTGGTCTCGCTGACGCCGAACGCCAGGGCGAAGGCCCGGCCCGCATCGACAAAGAGCCGCGTGCCGTGGCTCTTGAGGTCGATGGTGCCGCGGTGCTCGCCCTCGTCCGTGCGGAAACTGCGTATCCAGCCCAGGGGCGGCACGGCCTGCAACGCGTTGGTGACCAGCATGCGCAGGAACAGGTGGTTCTCCGGCGTCACGTCGTTGAGCCAGTTGCGGAGGCCCTCGGCCAGGGACACGTTCCCCCACAGCGGGCGGAAATCGAAGTAGATGTTGGCCGCGAGCAGGGCTTCCGGCGTCGGCTCGCGGATCCAGCTGCCGAAGCGCGAGCGCCACTCGTCCACGCTGAGACAGCACGCGGGGTTGCTGGCCATGATGTTGCCCTGGCACAGCGGGAAGCCGAGCGAGGCGAGCGCCTCGTTGACGCCGCGTGCGAAGGCGAGCAGCCGCCGCCGCGCCGCGTCCGCCTCCGAGGCCGGACTCACGTATGCGATCGCATTGTCCTGGTCGGTGGCGACCGTCTGCTCGCGTCGTCCCTCGCTGCCGAGGGAGAGCCAGCACCAGTCGAGACCTTCGAGCCCGAAGCGCGGCTGCAGCAACGCGAAGAGCCTGTGAGTCAGTGCGTCGTTCAGGGCGGTGATGGTGTGCGTGAGAGGCTCCGCCGCCGCACCCTGCGCCACCAGGTTGTCGGCGAGCGCGTCGATGTCGCGATTTACCCGCTGCAGGGACTCGACATCCCGCGCGAGCCGGATCGACTGCAGGACATTGCGCATCGTCACGCGTTGCAGCGCGAACAGGTCCCGCTCGGAAACGACGCCGACGAGCTGGCCCTCGCGCGTCACCATCAGCTGGTGGTATCCCTGCTGCGCCATGAGTGCGAGTGCTTCCTGGGCCGTGGACAGCTCGTCGAGTGAGCCTGGCCGGGGCGTCAGGACCTCCGCGACCGGGACCGACAGGTCGCGGTCCGGCAGCACCACGCGGTCCATCAGGTCGGTGAGTGTGAAGATGCCGACCGGCCGCCGCGCCGCGTCGACCACGGCAATGGTCCCGACCCGCTGTTCGCTCATGGCCCTGAGGGCGTCGCGCACGCTGGTCTGCGTCTCGCAGTAGACCGGCGGGCGCCGCACCAGCGTGCGCAGCGGCTCCAGCAGGGTCTGCTGTTCCACGGCGCGCTGGCTGAACTGCTGGCGCAGCTGCCCCAGCGAGCGTTGCACGAGCGTCTCCAGGGCCTGCGTGCAGAAGTCGGCGAACGGCTCGGAGCGGAGGCGAAGCTCATCGAAGTGCCCGGCAGCCAGCTGGAAGCAGAAGACGTCCTCCGTGGCCTGGAAGCTGCGCGTCCCGACGGAGCCCGCGGACAGCGCCGCCACCGGGAAGCACTCCCCGACCCCACGGACCTCGTCGTCCGCGGTGGCTGCCGCATTGCGGACGCGGACGTGGCCGCGCTGGATGATGTGCAGGAAGCGGGCCATGCCGTCGGCCGGGTCGATGATGACGGTCCCGACGGGGAAGTACGCGAGCTGCACGCGTTCTGCGATGAACTCGAGGTCCTTGCGCGCCATCTGCGAGAACGGAACGTGGGCCTGCAGGAACCGGACGGTGGTCTCGACGATGAGGGGAGGTGATGACATGCCCGTTTGCCCGCGCGCCAGCCCGCATCAAGCCTAGCGCATGCAAGAGAGCCCCGCCTCGCGGCGGGGCTCAGGCCTGTTGCGGCCCGGCCAGACCACCGACCCCTTCAGTGGGAGGTGGCCTTCGATGCCAGGATGCCCGTGTTCTGCCGCGCGTAGAGCTCGTTCCACATGTCGTCTGCGCGCTTGTCGCGGAACAGCAGGGAACCGAGCAGCACGGCCAGGAACCCGAGCGGGATGGAGATGATGCCGGGGTTCTTGAGTCCGAACAGCGGCTTCTCGAGGCCCAGCAGGGACGTTTCCTTGCCCTCGAACTTGGTCAGGTCGTCCTGGGCCTTCTTCACCGCCTTCTCGAGCGAGGCGAGGTCGAGCTTCGCCTGCCCGGCGATGTGCACGTCCCCGGCGGCCAGCGCCGCCTCGAGGGCGGTCCGCTTCGCCTCCTGGCCGTCAAGCACCTTCTGGGCTGCCGCCTTGACGGCCTTCGGGTAGGTGACGTTCGGGGACACGAGCGTGAGGCCCACCGCGACCACCGTGCCGACGATCATGCCGGCGACGATTCCGCCCGTGTTGCAGCGCCTCCAGTACAGCGTCAGCAGCACGCACGGGAAGTTGGCCGAGGCGGCCACGGCGAAGGCCAGCGCGACCAGGTGCGCGACATTCTGCCCCTTCGCGGCGATGCCGATCATGATGGCGGTGGCGCCGACGATGACGGTCGCGACGCGTGCGGCGCGAACCTGCTGCTGCGGCGGAACCACGTCGCCGCCGTGGTACACGCCGACGTACAGGTCATGCGCGATCGCCGAGGCCGCGGCAAGCACCAGGCCCGCGACCACCGCGACGATGGTGGCGAACGCCACCGCCGACACGAATGCGAGCATGAAGTTGCCGAGGAATGAATTGGCGCCGCCGCCCAGGTACTGGGCCAGCAGCGGGCCCGCCATGTTGCCGCCGGCGTCGACCGCAGCGATGGCGGCCGGGCCGACGTGCTTCGCCGCGCCGAAGCCGAGGAACAGCGTCAGCACGTAGAAGCCGCCGATGATGGCCATGGCCCACACCACCGACTTGCGCGCCTGCTGGGCGGTGGGGACAGTGAAGAACCGCATCAGGATGTGCGGCAGGCCGGCGGTGCCGAAGACCAGCGCCATGCCGAGCGAGATCTGGTCGATGGGGTTCTTGAAGTACAGCCCCGGCTCCAGGAACCGCTGGCCGAGCTCGGCGGCCGACATGCCGGCGGACTGGTCACCCAGCAGTGAAGCGACCTTTGCCTGCACCTTCGGGTCGCCGACCACGTCCGCCAGGAAGGCCGGCAGCGAGAAGCCGTAGGGCAACCAGACCAGCATCACGAGCACCAGCGAGGCGATCACCAGCAGGATCGCCTTGATGATCTGCACCCAGGTCGTGGCGACCATGCCACCGAAGAGCACATAGGCCAGCATCAGCACGCCCACCGCGATCACCGAGATCTCGTAGTCGATGCCGATGAGCGTCTTGACCAGCACGCCGCCGCCGACCATCTGCGCCGTCAGGTAGAACGTCGAGACGGTGATGACCGAGATTGCACCGACGATGCGCATCTTCCTCGGGTCATTGCGGTAGGCGAGGATGTCGGGCAGCGTGTAGCGCCCGATGTTGCGGCATGGCTCGGCAATGACCAGCAGCACCGTGATGTAGGCGACGAGCCAGCCGACGGAGTACATGAAGCCGTCGTAGCCGTACTGCGAGATCAGGCCCGCGATGCCGAGGAACGATGCGGCCGACAGGTAGTCGCCCGCGATCGCCCAGCCGTTCTGCAGGCCCGTCACGCCGCCGCCCGCGGTGTAGAAGTCGGAGGCCGACTTCACGCGCTTGGCGGCGAGGTAGGTGACGTACATGGTCACCCCGATGATGGCCGCGAACACGGTGAAGGTCAGCCAGCGGTACTCGTCCGTCACCGCGCCCTGCGCGAGCGCGGTCATGCAGAAGGTCGGCACCAGGCCTATGAGCCCCCAGGCCATCCACTTGCGGTGATTCGTGTTCATGGCTCAGGTCTTCCCCTTATTCTCGTGGTCGGCCGCGATCTCGCGCGCCATGCGGTCGAATTCGGCGCCGGCGCGTCGCGAGTAGTAGTACGCGATCAGCCAGGCGACGATGAATTCGCTCAGTGCGAACAACAGGCCGACGTTGACCGGCCCCCAGACCCGGATCTTGTACAGGTCCTGGAAATAGGCGGCGCCGATCGGCAGCAGGAAGTAATAGGCGACCGAAAGGACCATCAAGCCCGTCAGGAAACGCTGCTTGCGTCGGTGCAGGGACTGGAACCGCGGGTCGGCGATGACGGCGTTCCAGTCGACCGCAGATTCTATGGCCATGAAATGCTCCCGATTTCACCAGAGGCTGGACCAAACTAGCAGGTGACGACGGGCGACGGCCCGAGACGTTGGTAGGTCGTGGTAAACCGAAGCAGGGCCGGCGGCGGCGGGGACTGCTGTGCCGAGTCGGCGCATCCGGCATGATTATTCGCTGCCCGGGCGGCTAAACTCAGGACCCCTCTGCCGAGGATTCGCATGACTGAGAAGAAACGGGGACTCGGACGCGGCCTGGAGGCCCTGCTCGGGCAGGCGCCGCAGCGCCCGGCGGCGCCCGCCGCCGTGAGGCCACCCGGCGTCGACGAGCTCGCCCACCTGCCCGTGGACCTGCTCGAGCGGGGCAAGTACCAGCCGCGCCTCGACATGCGCGAGGAGTCGCTGGCGGAACTGGCGGACTCGATCCGCGCCCAGGGCGTCGTCCAGCCGATCGTCGTCCGACCGGTCGGGACGCCGGCGCCGGGCGCCTCGCAGCGTTACGAGATCATCGCGGGCGAGCGCCGCTGGCGCGCCGCCCAGATGGCCGGCCTGGCCGCGGTCCCGGCCGTCATCCGCCACGTGCCCGACGAGGCGGCCGTGGCGATGTCGCTCATCGAGAACATCCAGCGCGAGAACCTCAACCCGCTGGAAGAGGCCCGGGCGCTGGACCGCCTGATCACGGAGTTCGCCCTGACCCACCAGGAAGCGGCCGACGCCGTCGGCCGGTCGCGCGCCGCCGTCAGCAACCTGCTGCGGCTGCTCGAGCTGCCGGACGAGATCAAGTCCCTGGTCGAGCAGCGCTCGCTGGAGATGGGCCACGCCCGCGCCCTGCTCGGACTGCAGGCCCGCCGGCAGCAGGTCGAGGTCGGCGGGCTGATCGCCAGGAAGGGCCTGTCCGTCCGCGAGGCCGAGGCGCTGGTCCGCCGCCTGCTGGCCAAGGCGGCCGGGGGCGGCGAGGACCGGGAGCCCGAGCGCAAGGACCCCGACATCGCCCGCCTGGAGACCGACCTGGCCGAGAAGCTGGGGGCGAAGGTCGAGGTCCGTCATACGGCCTCGGGCAAGGGCCGCCTCGTGATCAGCTACCACAGCCTCGACGAGCTCGACGGCATCCTCGGGCACATCAACTGAGTGGTATTTGGTACCGACGTGTCCCCCGAGGAGACAGGTCTGTACCAGGCACCTCCGCCCCCTCCTGGAGTGCGGTCTGACCACCCCCTGCTGTGGAAAACACGGGTTCCCTAACCCGTTGAAGCAGTGCAAAAAGGCCGCTAACATACGACGGCTTTGCAGGCCCCGGAGCGTTCCGGGACATACAAAGAGAGATGTCGCCACTTCGGGCGCCTGTACGTCGCGGGAGTGGCTTTTTTGTTGCCCGGGAGCTGAGACCTTGCGCCTGACGCGCGTCCAGGCCGAGCGCAGGGGGGCCTTCCGGGTGGTGATCGCCCAGGCGGCCCTCACGCTCGGCGTGGCGGCCGTCGCGGCAGCCGGCTGGGGCGCTGATGCCGCAAGGTCGGCGCTCTGGGGAGGCGGCATCGGCATTGCCGCCTCGGCGTTCATGGTGCTGGCGGTCTTCCGCTACCCGGAGGGCGCGAGCGCGGCACGGATTGCCTGGGGTTTCTACCTCGGGCAGTTCCTGAAGGTGGCGCTGTCGATCGCGCTGCTGGTGGTCGCGTTCGGCACCGAGGGCGTGGTGCCGCTGGCGTTGCTGGTCGCCTACGTGGCGACGTTTGCCGGGTACTGGGCGGCGCCGCGGCTGCCGCTGCCGCGGCGCTGAAGGGACACTGGGAACAGGGACCCCGCGAGGGGCTCGGGAAGAAGATGGCCGGATCCAGCACCGAATACATTCCCCATCACCTGACTCACCTCAAGGTCGGCGAGGGCTTCTGGTCCTTCCATGCCGACACGATGATCATGACGGCGATCCTCGGCATCGCCTTCCTGTGGATCTTCGGCAGCGCGGCCCGCAAGGCGACCCCCGGCGTGCCCGGCAGGTTCCAGGCGTTCATCGAGCTCGTCGTCGAGTTCGTGGACGGCCAGATCAAGGAAGTCTTCCACGGCGACCGCAGCTTCCTCGCGCCACTGGCGCTCACCATCTTCGTCCTCGTGATCTTCATGAACACGATGGACCTGATCCCGATCGACATCCCCGGCATGATCGCCGGCACCGCCGGCGCGCACTACTGGCGCGTGCTGCCGACCGCGGACGCCAACACGACGTTCGCGATGTCACTGACGGTGCTGGTGCTGGTCGTCGCCTACAGCTTCAAGGCCAAGGGCGTCGGCGGTTACCTGCACGAGCTGTTCGCCGCTCCCTTCGGCAATCACCCGCTGCTGTGGCTGCCGAACTTCGCGCTCAACCTCGTCGAGCTGCTGGCCAAGCCGGTCTCGCTGGCGATGCGACTGTTCGGCAACATGTACGCCGGCGAGCTCGTGTTCATGCTGATCGCGCTGCTCGGCTTCGCCTGGGCGGGCGCGCTGCACGACGGCAACATCCTCGGCTTTGCGCTCGGCTTCCTCGGCCAGGTCGTCATGACCACGGCCTGGGGGATCTTCCACATCCTGATCATCCTGCTGCAAGCCTTCATCTTCATGGTGCTGACCATCGTGTACATCTCGATGGCGCACGAACATCACTGACGACCTTCAACCTCGACGCTGACCTGGGAGACTCTCGATGGAACAGTACATCGCGCTGATTCAGGCCTACACCGCGCTGGGCCTCGGCATCATCATCGGCCTCGGCGCCATCGGCGCCTGCATCGGCATCGGCATCATGGGCTCGAAGTTCCTCGAGTCGGCCGCGCGCCAGCCGGAGCTCATCCCGACGCTGCAGGGCCGCATGTTCCTGCTCGCAGGCCTGATCGACGCGGCGTTCCTGATCGGCGTGGCGCTCGCGATGTTCTTCGCCTTCGCCAACCCGCTGCTGGCGGCCCTCGGCTGAGCCGTTAACGAACCGAAGTACGTCCGGGGGACGTCGCCATGGATATCAACGCGACCCTCATCGGTCAGGCGCTGGGCTTCCTGATCCTCGTCTGGTTCACCTGGAAGTTCATCTGGCCGCCGCTGCTCGGTG
>Ga0316600_10001332_pt1 | contig 11304 bp, 10 predicted proteins | sample OWC_soil_day5_CT_FD_207652 | JGI IMG/M metagenome (GOLD analysis project Ga0316600, IMG submission 207652) | Wetland soil microbial communities from Old Woman Creek delta, Ohio, United States - OWC_soil_day5_CT | ecosystem: Environmental > Terrestrial > Soil > Wetlands | place: USA: Ohio...
GTTGCCGAAGACCTTCTCCTGGATCGGGTCCATCTTGTCCTGCAGGCCGTCGAGTGCCGCCATGTTCTTGTAGACCGTGATCAGGTACAGGTCCGGGTCGTCCGGCCCACGCGGCGTGACGCTGTGCACCGAATAGTCGACGATCAAGCCGGCCGCCTTCTGCGCGTCCATCGCCTGTTTGTAGGGTCCGGCGAGGTATGCCATGTATGCGTCGAACATGCCTGGTTCGGTGCGGATGGCGGAGACATTGACCACCGGTCCCTCGGTGTACGGCCGGTCGGCCGCGGCAGCAAGGCCGGTCAGGGTGAAAAAGGACAACAGTGCAGCGAGTGCGCCGAGCGCACGTATCTTCAGGTTCATTTCCATTACCCCTATGCGTGAATCGCGCGTGAGAGTCCGCGCCTTTTGTTGCGGGGGGTCATGCCCCCGTGCCGCGCAATGTACGCTGCACCCCCCGCCCGGGTCATGCCGCAGTGCAATGCACGCGGCCCGCGGGAGGGCTTCGGTACAATGCACCGCACACCCCTGACGCGGATGCAGACATGCCCCTTTCCGTCGTGATCCTGGCGGCCGGCCAGGGCAAGCGCATGAAGTCGGACCTGCCGAAGGTCCTGCAGCCCCTCGCAGGGAAGCCGCTGCTCGGCCACGTGCTCGATGCCGCCCGCGGCCTGCAGGCCGCCGCCACCTATGTGGTGTACGGCCACGGTGGCGAGCAGGTGCCCGCGGCCTTCCCCGTCAGCGACGTCCGATGGGTGCTGCAGGCTGAGCAGCATGGCACCGGCCACGCCGTCGCCCAGGCCATGCCGCAGATCCCGGACGACCACCTGGTGCTGGTGCTCTACGGCGACGTCCCGCTCGTGCAGCTCGAGACGCTCGCCCGCCTCGTCGCCGAGGCGGGGGACAACGCGCTCGGCCTCCTGAGCGTCATGCTGCCCGATCCGACCGGCTACGGCCGCATCGTGCGCGACGGGGCCGGGAACGTGGTGCGCATCGTCGAGCACAAGGACGCGAACGCGAAGGAGCGCGCAATCCACGAGTCGAACACGGGACTCATGTGCATCCCGGCGGGTCGGCTCAGGGGCTGGCTCGCAGCGCTCCGTAACGACAACGCGCAGGGCGAGTACTACCTCACTGACGTCATCGTCGCCGCGGTACGGGCGGGCCTCAAGGTGCATGCGGTCGTGGCGCCGACGGCGACCGAGGTCATGGGTGTCAACGACAAGCTGCAGCTGGCCGAACTCGAGACCGCGTATCGCCGCCAGCGCGCGACGGAACTGATGCTCGCGGGTGCCACGATCGTCGACCCGGCACGGTTCGACGCGCGTGGTCCCGTAACCATCGGCCGTGACGTGTACATCGACGTGAACGTAGTGCTCGAGGGCAACGTCAGGCTCGGCGATCGGGTGCACCTCGGGCCGAACGTGGTGATCCGCGACAGTGAGATCGGTGACGACACGGTCGTGTTCCCCAATTGCGTCATCGACCGGGCCAGCATCGGAGCGAGCTGCAACATCGGGCCTTTCGCACGGTTCCGACCGTCGTCGCAACTGGCGACCGGCGTCCACATCGGCAATTTCGTCGAGGTGAAGAACAGCGTGATCGGCGCGGGCAGCAAGGCGAACCACCTGACCTATCTCGGCGACACGACGGTGGGAGAGAAAGTGAACGTCGGGGCCGGCACCGTCACCTGCAACTACGACGGCGCCAACAAGTGGCGCACCGAGATCGGCGACCGGGCGTTCATCGGCTCCGGCGCGATGCTCGTGGCGCCGGTCAGGATCGGCGCCGGCTCGACGATCGGCGCCGGCTCGACGATCACCCGGGACACTCCGGACGACAAGCTGACGCTCGAGCGGAGCAGGCAGGTCACGATCGAGACCTGGCAGCGGCCGGAGAAGAAGCGCTGAGGGGCGTAGACTCGTGGCCCGTATGAACGCTACAGCGACTTCGACGTGCTGAACATACGGCGTGCTGCGGCCACGGGCATGGAGCGGCTCGACGCACCGGCGCCCGGCAGCTGGCTGCACGTCGTGGACCCGTCGGACGAGGATCTGGTGGCGCTGCGGAAATTCGGGATCCCGGCCGCGCTGCTTACCCACGTCAGCGATCCTGACGAGCGTCCGCGCGTCGAGTACCTCGGCGAGGTGGTGCTGGTGGTCCTGCACCATCCATCCCGCCCCCGCGCGCAGGCGGGCGCGCCGTTTGTCACCGCGCCGCTCAGCGTCTTTCTCACGCCAGCCGGCACGGTGACCGTCGCGCCGCGGCCGGTCGAGTTCCTGGAACCGCTGCTCGACGGGCAGGTCACGGACCTTTCCACCACGCTGGCGACGGACTTCGTGCTGAGAGTCTTCTGGCAGCTCGCCGACGCGTACCTCGGCGCAATGCGCGAGATCAATGCCTCCGTCGAGCGTCTGGAGGACTCACTCAAACGCTCCTTGCGCAACGAGGAGGTGCTCGGCCTGCTCGAATACCAGAAAAGCCTGACCTATTTCGCCACCGGCATGCGCGCCAACGAGCGGGCGCTGGAGCGGCTGCAGCGGCTCCCGGTGCTGCGCTGGGGCGAGCAGGACCAGGAACTGCTCGAGGACGTGCGGATCGAGGTGCGCCAGGCGATTGAAATGGCGGAAATCTCGGACAACATCCTGAGCCAGATGATGGATGCCTTCGCTTCGATCGTCTCGAATAACCTGAATTCGGTGATGAAGGTCCTCACCTCCGTCACGATCCTGCTGGCCGTCCCGTCGCTGATCGTGAACATCTACGGCATGAACATCGGCCTGCCCGGCGCGCGTAGCGCGCTGGCCTTCGCCGGGATCGTGCTCCTTTGCGTCCTGCTCTGCGGGGCACTGTTCGTCGTCTTCCGGCGGCGCAACTGGTTGTGAAGCGTCGCCGGCATTTGCGCACAGGTCTTTGATCCAGAAGCATTTTCTGTTAGCCTCGCCGACCCCACAACAAGGAACACCGCATGTGCGGAATCGTTGGAGCCGTCGCCGACCGTGACATCGTCCCGGTCCTGATCGAAGGCCTGCGCCGGCTCGAGTACCGAGGCTACGACTCGGCGGGCGTCGCGGTGCTGAACGGCACGGGCGCGATCAAGCGACTGCGCACGGTTGGCAAGGTCCGCAAGCTGCAGGACGCGCTCGACGCGGATCCGACCCACGGCTGCCTCGGCATTGCACACACCCGCTGGGCGACCCACGGGGTCCCGAGTGAGCGCAACGCCCACCCGCACATCTCGAAGGACGGCATCGCGATCGTCCACAACGGCATCATCGAGAACCACGAGGAGCTGCGCGAGGAATCGAAGCGGCTCGGTTATGAGTTCACGTCGGAGACGGACACCGAGGTCATCGCGCACCGTATCCACTACCACATGAAGGCCACGGGTGACCTGTTCAAGGCCGTGCGCGCGACGGTGGCGGAACTCGAGGGCGCCTTCGCCCTCGCCGTGATCTCGAAGAACGACCCGGACAGGATCGTGCTTGCGCGCCAGGGCTGCCCGGTGATCGTGGGCCTGGGCGACCAGGAGAACTTCGTCGCCTCCGACGTCGCGGCGCTGCTGCCGGTGACGCGGCGATTCGTGATTCTGGAGGAAGGCGACGTGGGCGAGGTACGCCGCACGAGCTTCCGCATCATCGACTGCGAAGGCAACACGGTGCACCGCCCCGAGTGGGTGAGCGAGCAGTCGGCCGATGCGGCCGAGAAGGGCGACTTCGCGCACTACATGCTGAAGGAGATCCACGAGCAGCCGCGGGCGGTCGCCCAGACGCTCGAGGAACGTGTCGCGGGCGGCAAGCTGCTGGAAGCGGCGTTCGGGCCTGCCGCGCAGGCCGTGTTCGCGAGGACCGAGGCCGTGCGAATCGTGGCCTGCGGCACCAGCTTCCACGCCGCCTTGGTCGCCAAGTACTTCATCGAGCAGATCTGCCGGCTGCCCTGCTGGGTCGAGATCGCCAGCGAGTACCGGTATCGCAACCCCGTCGTGCCGAAGAACACGCTGTTCGTCAGCGTCTCTCAATCCGGCGAGACGGCGGACACGCTTGCGGCGCTGCGCCTCGCAAAGCAGGCCGGTTACGTCTCGCAGCTCGCCATCTGCAACGCGCCGGAGAGCTCGCTGGTGCGCGAGTCGGAACTCGTGATGCTGACCCGCGCGGGCCCCGAGATCGGCGTGGCGTCCACCAAGGCGTTCACGACGCAACTCGCGGCGCTCGGCATGCTGGTCGTCGCGCTCGCGAAGTTCCACAGCGCGGATGCGGAGCGCGAGCGCGGGCTCGTGCAGAGGCTGCTCGGCATACCGTCATTAATCGAGAGCACCCTCGCCCTCGACGGCACGATCCGCGAGCTGGCGAAGCGCTTCGCCGAAAAGCAGCACGCGCTTTTCCTCGGCCGCGGCGCCATGTACCCGATCGCGATGGAAGGGGCGCTCAAGCTCAAGGAAATCTCCTACATCCACGCGGAAGCCTACCCGGCCGGCGAGCTGAAACACGGCCCGCTCGCGCTCGTGGACGAGGACATGCCGGTCATCGCCATCGCCCCGAACAACGACCTGCTGGAGAAGCTGAAATCGAACCTGCAGGAAGTCCGGGCGCGCGGCGGCGAGTTGTACGTCTTCGCCGACCCCGAGTCCGGCTTCGAGCCCTCGGACGGGGTGCACGTGATCCAGATGCCGCGTCACGTCAGCTATTTCCAGGCTCCTGCCGTGTATACCGTCCCGCTGCAATTGCTCGCCTACCACTGCGCCATTCTCAAGGGCACCGACGTGGACCAGCCCCGGAATCTCGCCAAGAGCGTGACGGTGGAGTAGGTTTGGAACCCGCTTGTTTACAACCACGACCCTGGGGAGACTCGACATGAAGTTCCTGGTCAAGAGCACGATCCTGGCGCTGACCGCCTGCAGCCTGTTCACGAGTGCCGCATTTGCGGCGGACGACAAGGACGACGCCAATGCGAAGGTCAAGACCGTGTGGGTGGACGGAAAGGGTCAGACCGGCTTCGCGGACAAGGTCAACAAGACGCACGCGGAAATGGTCGCGAACGGTTGGAAGTTCGCCAACCTCGAGATCTACACCGAGGACGGCGACATGAAGGGCGCCTTCATCACTTACGAGCGCGACTGACGCGCTCGGACACGAGCTGCAGCATGACCGATGCCAATAGCCCAGGCGCGGCGATCGCACCGCCGCCGTCCCTCGTCACCTACACACACTGGATGTACGCGCTGCATGCAGCCAGCGCGCTGATGGGCGTCTTCTCGGCGGCCACCATCGTCGGCCAGTTCGTGTTCGGCGTCCCGTCGATCATCGCCGTGGTCATGAACTACGTGAAGCGCAGCGAGGTGCAGGGTACGTGGCTCGACTCGCACTTCGGCTGGCAGCTGCGCACCTTCTGGTACGCGCTGCTCTGGTTCGTTCTGATCGGGGTCTTCTCGGCGCCGCTCGTGCTGCTCCTCGGCTTCGGCATCGTCACGTGGATCGTCGGCGCCTTCGTGGTCGGCGTCTGGATCATCTACCGTGTCGCTCGCGGCTGGCTGCGCCTCAACGACGGCAAGCCGGTCTGACCCCCCCACCCGCTACGGAGTCCCGTCATGTTGATTGTCCAGGACAAAGTCGTCCTCATCCACTACACGCTCAAGAACGACGCGGGCGAAACGCTCGACAGCTCGTCGGGCGGCGACCCGCTGGCTTACATCCATGGGCAGGGCAACATCATCCCGGGCCTCGAGAAGGCGCTCGAAGGCAAGCAGTCCGGTGACAAGCTGAACGTCAAGGTGGGGCCGTCGGAAGGCTACGGCGAGCGCGACGACAACCTGGTGCAGCAGGTGCCACGCCGCGCATTCGGCGGTGCCCCGAACGTAAAGCCGGGCATGCAGTTCCACGCCCAGACGTCGCAGGGCCAGACACGCGTGGTCACCGTGACGCGCATCCAGGGCGACATGGTGACGGTCGACGGCAATCACCCGCTCGCCGGCGAGAACCTGCACTTCGACGTCGAGGTCACCGACGTGCGCGATGCCAGCGAGGAGGAACTCGAGCACGGTCACGTGCACGGACCGGGTGGACACCACCACCACGGGTGATCGAGGCGGCCGTCCCGCAGGGCGGCTACTCCGCAAACCTACGTAGCGGGATCGTTGAGATCCACGGAGATATTTTTCTCCGTACGGGGGATCCTGTTGCCCAGCGGTTTTCCTCCTGCGTGAAATTGGCCGGCGACGTGCTCCCCCTGCAGTCGCTGGCCTCTTTTTTCATGGCAGCCGGAAACCGCTGTTCAATGCGGCGAGGGTCGCCGGGTCCCGGCCATAGATGTCGTTGCGGAAGATCACCTGGCCGTCCGGGCGAGGCTGGGCCGTCCAGTAGAGCAGCAGCACCGGCACCGGCCTCGGCAGGTTCACGGTCTGCATCTTCTTCGACGCGACCATCTCGGCCATGGTCGTCGGGTTCCATTTCACCGGGTCGTTCAGCACCAGCTCCGCGAGCTCGAAGGCCTTTTCCACGCGGATGCAACCCGAGCTGAACGTGCGCTGGTCCTGGTCGAACAGCGACTTCGTCGGCGTGTCGTGCAGGTAGACCATGTACGGGTTCGGGAACATGATCTTCACGAGCCCGAGTGCGTTGTCCTCGCCCGGATCCTGCCGCAGCTGGTAGGGGGGCAAGCGTGACGCGCTGTACCGGCTCCAGTTCACGGAGTACGGGTCTACCTCGCGGCCATTCGGGTCGATCACGCGGATGTTGTTGCGTGCGAGGTATCCTGGGTCGCGCTTCAGGATCGGCAGCTTGTCCTTGACGAGGATGCCTGGGGGAATCGTCCAGGTCGGGTTGAACACCACGTAGGTAATCAGCGACTTGAAGATCGGCGTCTCGCGGTACGGGCGTCCAACGATGACCTTCGAGGTCCAGATCGGCTCATTGTGCCGGAAGTAGGAGACGTCGAAACCCGCGACGTTCACCAGCACGAAGTCCCCCTGTAACTCGTGCATTACCCAGCGCGCCCGCTCGAGGTTGACGCGGATCTGGTCGATGCGGGCCGCGACCGGTACGCTCAGCGCCGCGCGTGTCGCGGGGCCGATCGATCCGTCCGCGGTGAGGCTGTGGCGCTCCTGGAAGCGTTTGACTGCAGCCTCGAGTTCCGCGTCGTAGACCGTGCTGGGCGGGTACGGCTCCGGCGTGTCGGTGACCAGGTCGCCCGTGACCTGCAGGCGTAGACGCAGCGTCGGGACGCGCGGATCGCTCATGTCGAGCTTGAGCGTCGGCCCGTCGCTGATCGGCGACCAGCCGCCCGCCGCCGCGATCGCGCGATATTCCTTGAGTCGCTCGCGACCGCGCTGGTACCAGACGTGCTGGGGACGCGCGCGGTCGAAGGTCTCGCGGATTTGCCCGGAGTCGAGTGCCTGCGTCAGCCGTTCGAAACCACGCTCGACCGAGACCGGCTTCGTGGAGAAGTTCCACTGCGAGCTCAGCTGCACGGGGTCCACCTTGCCGAGGTAGAGGTGATAGAGCGCCAGCATCATCGCGTCGGTGGCCACGAATTCGAGGTCCGCCTGCTCCGCGGGCGCCAGGGTCTTCGCCGCTCGCAGGTCGGCGCGGAATGATTGCAGCGCATCGATGTGGTAGTCCGCCGGCTCGAGCCCGTCGTCCGGGACGTCGGCCAGCGCGGCAATCAGGAGATCGAGCCGGGCCGCGTCGCGCCATTTCGGCTGAAAGGCCTGCGACTCGTAGTAACGCGCGACGATGTCCGCGAGGATGATTCGCTCGCCGCGCACCTCGTGGTCCTGCGAGCCATCGTCTGCCTGGTAACGCAGGTGATCGACGCGCTCGCGAATCGCCTCGGTCACAGGGTCGCCCACCGGGCCCGATGGCGGAACCAGTGGCGAGGGTGTCGTCTGTGGCAGGACCGTAAAGGACAGCAGCAGCCAGGCGCCGGCGAGCGCGAGGCGCAGGGGAAAGCGGGTCATGGGGATACTCGTCTTGCGGCGGCGTATTGTACAACCGATGCCCACGCCGCATTCGAGACGCCCACTGCGTCGGTGCCAGTCGCTGCTGCTCGCGCTGGCGGTTGTCGTGCTCACGGGCTGCGTGAACGTCGAATATGCACGCCAGGCCCAGCGCATCGAGCCACGGGACGGCCAGGCGCTGGTGTTTGGCCGGATCCGCTTCTTCCACGACGGGCACGAGTATTACCCGTGGCGTCCGACGATCGTGCAGGGTTATGAACGCCACCTCTGGCTGCTGCGACTCGACAGACGGTCCGTCTCCGCAGAAATGCATCCGGACGCGGACGGCACGCTGGCGATCTGGATCACCCCCGGCGACTATGCGTTGGTGGGCAGCACCGAAAAGCTGCGCTCGATGAGCAACTTCCGCGAGACCGTGGCGCTCCTGCGCGTGCCCGCCGGCCAGGTGGCGGTGTACGCAGGCGACCTGATCTTCACGACCACCACGAGTCGGGAGGGCGGGCAGTTTCACGTGTCGGCGTTCGGCTCCGTCACCGTCGCCGTTCAGCCTCCGGAGGCGGCGCAGGAGGCCATGGAACGCAGGCTTGCAGCGTTGCCGGCACCGACGGTCTCATCGCCCTGGTGCGCGGGGGACGACGTGCCGGCGTTCGAGAACTCCGATCTCGTCAACCGCGCGCGGCGGTTGCTCGATCAAGGCTGCCCCTCTTCGCGGTGAGATCGTAATCGTCGGCGCCGGTGATCTCGACGTCCGCCCAGTCTCCGGCCTTGATCTTTCCGGGCCTGGGGATACGAACCACGCCGTCAATCTCCGGCGCGTCAGCGCTCGAGCGTGCAATGGCGCCCTCGTTGCCGACAGTGTCGACCAGCACGCGCATCCTGCGCCCAACCTTGGCCGCCAGCTTCTCGGCGCTGAGCGCAGAGGCCAGTTCCATGAAGCGCTCGTAGCGCTCCTGCTTCACGTCGTCCGGCACCGGGTCCGGCAACTCGTTCGCAGCCGCGCCCTCGACGGGCGAGTACTTGAAGCAGCCGACGCGGTCGAGGCGCGCCTCCTGCAGCCAGTCGAGCAGCACCTGGAAGTCCGCCTCCGTCTCTCCGGGGAAGCCGACGATGAACGTGCTGCGCAGCGTGATGTCGGGGCAAATCTCGCGCCAGCGGTGGATGCGCTCGAGCGTGTTTTCGGCGTGGGCAGGCCGCTTCATGAGCTTGAGGATCCGCGGGCTGCCATGCTGGAACGGCACGTCGAGGTAGGGCAGTACCTTGCCCTCGGCCATGAGCGGGATCACGTCGTCGACGTGGGGGTAGGGGTAGACGTAGTGCAGCCGCACCCACGAGCCGAGTGACCCGAGCGAGCGGGCGAGATCCTCGAAACGCGCCTTCACGGGTTTGCCGCCCCAGAATCCCGTGGCGTACCTGAGATCGACGCCGTACGCGCTCGTGTCCTGCGAGATGACGAGCAGTTCCTTCACGCCTGCCTTCACGAGGCGCTCGGCCTCCAGCATCACCTCGCCGATCGGGCGGCTTGCGAGGTCGCCGCGCATCGAGGGGATGATGCAGAAGCTGCAGCGGTGGTTGCAGCCCTCGGAGATCTTGAGATATGCGTAGTGGCGCGGCGTCAGGCGGATACCCTGGGGCGGCACGAGGTCCACGAATGGATCGTGCAGCGGCGGCAACTGCTCGTGCACGGCCGTGACCACATCCTCGTACGCGTGCGGGCCGGTGACCTTCAGTACGCTCGGGTGACGGTCAGTAATCGTTTCCGGCTTCGCGCCGAGGCAGCCCGTGACGATCACCTTGCCGTTGCGTGCGAGCGCCTCGCCGATTGCTTCGAGGGATTCGTGGACGGCGTCGTCGATGAAGCCGCAGGTGTTCACAACCACGAGGTTCGCGTCCTCGTAGGTGCCCACGACGTCGTAACCCTCAGCGCGCAGACGCGTGAGGATGCGTTCAGAGTCCACCAGCGCCTTGGGGCAGCCGAGGGAGACGAAGCCGATCTTCGGAGGGGACGAAGGCAAGGGGGTACCGGCTATTCGAAACCGCACATCCCGCCGCCGCAGGGGCCGGTGCTGCAAGGGCCGGTGTCGCAGGGCCGCTCCTGCTTGCTGCCGAGCGAGCCCGAATGGATCACGTTGCCGCCGGTGATGAGTCGCTGGACCTTGGCATTGCCAGGGGTGCCTTCGAGGGGGATGCCGGCCTTGCGGCAGAGGTCGCCCCAGGTGGCGACCTGCTCGGCCATCTTGTGGCTGACTTCGATGACGCGGCCATTGGAGGGGCAGAGGTAGTCGTAGGTGGGCATGGGAAGGGGGCGTTGCAGGTGAAACCAGGGTGCATTTTAACGGAAAGGCGCCCTCGCAGCCCGTAACGTGTCCGGTGACCGTTCAGCGCAGCGCGTACAAATTCCCGTCCAGGCTCCCGACGTACACCACCCCGTCCTCGACCGCTGGCGATGACATGATCGCCCCGACGGATACGAACCGATAGAAGTCGATATACATGTCCTGGAAATCGCCGAACACCGGCGTGAAGGACGCACGGTTGAGGCTGCCGTCCGGATTCAGGACCTTCATCGGGTCACGCTTCGAGCCTTCGGACTGAAACTCCCATGCCAGCGTGCCCGTCTTCGCATCCACCGCATACAGCTTGCCGTTGTGGCTGCCGAAGTAGGCGAGCGGGCCGGCGAGCGCCGCGGACGAGAACACGTACGCCTTGGCATCGAAGTTGAACCGGAGGCGCCCGGTGCGCGCATCCAGCGCCATGAATCGCGAGCTGTCGGACGTGCCGACGTACACCGTGCCGTCGCGCACCGCAGGCGTGCCATTCACCCACGACTTGCTGGTCGGATAGTCCCATTTCTTGCGACCGGTCGCGGCGTCGAGCGCGTACACGTGCGCGTCGCGGCTGCCGACGTATACCGTGCCGCCGACGACCGCGGGCGACGACTGGAAGCCGACCTGGTTGTGAAGGGCCGGATCGTCGCCGCCCTTGAAGGTCCACTTCTGCTGGCCGGTCTCGGTGTCGATTGCATAGACATGTCCGTCCCAGCTGCCGATGTAGACGACTCCGTCGGCCACGGCCGGTGAGGCATGCACCACGTCCTGGGTCGCGAACTTCCACTGCAGGACGCCGCTCTTCGCATCCACCGCGTAGACATTGCCGTCGCCGCTGCCGAAGTACACCTTGCCGTTCACGACGGCGGGCGACGAGGTGAAGACGTCCCAGGCGTCGGGGATCGTCTGCCTCGGCGGCGGGTAGCCATGCAGTCCCTGCGCCTCGAACTTGCGCTCGTAGTCGATCGCGTACACCCATTTCGGCTGGCCCGTCGCCACGTCGAGCGCAGCCAGCGAGCCCGCGGAAGACAC
>Ga0316600_10001333_pt1 | contig 11303 bp, 8 predicted proteins | sample OWC_soil_day5_CT_FD_207652 | JGI IMG/M metagenome (GOLD analysis project Ga0316600, IMG submission 207652) | Wetland soil microbial communities from Old Woman Creek delta, Ohio, United States - OWC_soil_day5_CT | ecosystem: Environmental > Terrestrial > Soil > Wetlands | place: USA: Ohio...
GCACGCTGGCCCTGGCCGGCTGCCAGCATGCACCCGCGCCGACCTCGACCTCGGCTTCATCGTACCGATGGACTGAAGGCTGGGCGCCTTTTATGCTGCCCGGCAAGACCGCAACCGCCTATTCGCCTGGCTATGTCGACGGCCGCTGGGCCGTCCACGCGAAATCCGAGCGTTCGGCCAGCATGTACCGGCGTTCCCTGCGCATCGAACCGGGGCAACTGGGCAACGTCACCTTCTCATGGAAGGCAGCTTCGCTGCTGCCGGATGCCGACGTGCGCGAGAGCGAAACCGGTGACGCTGTCGTGCGTGTGATGCTGGCCTTCGATGGGAACCCTAGCCGCCTGAGCGCGCGCACCCGCATGATGTTCGACCTGATGCAGAGCCTGAGCGGCGAGCCTCCGCCTTTCGCCACCTTGATGTATGTCTGGGACAGCCAGGCCGAGGTCGGATCCGTGGTGCTGAACAAGCGCAGCGACCGAATCCGCAAGATCGTGCTCGAGTCGGGGCCGACGCATCTGGGGCAGTGGCGCCGCTACGAGCGTGACGTGCGCGCCGACTATCGCCGTGCCTTCGGCGAGGATCCTGGCGCGCTCATCGGCTTGGCGGTCATGACCGACAGCGACAATACCCAATCCCGCGCCGAAGCCTGGTATGGGGAGATCCGGCTGCATTGAGCGGTGGACAATAGTGAGATGACAGCAGAAATCGACGCGCTGAAGCGCAAGTTCAGGGAAGGCCGGCAAGCCGAGGCCATCGAGGAATGCGAAGCGCTGCGCGCTCGCGAGCCTGCGAACCCAGAGTTCGTGCGCCTGTGCGCGTCGATGCATGTGATGACCGGCGCCTATGGCCGCGCGCTGGAGCTGTTCAGCGAGTTGCAGCGCTCCGAGCCGGGCAACGCCGACGTTCTCTTCAATATCGGCCTGTGCGAGCGCGAACTCAAGGATTTCGCAGCCGCGGCGCGAACCTTCGCAGCCTACACGCAGAAGTTCCCTAAGCACCCCGACGGCTGGGCCTGCTTGGGTGAATGCAAGTACCGTCTGAACGACTTCAAGGCGGGAATCGAATTGTCGGAGCGTGCCCTGCGGCTCGATCGCAACTGCGTCCCGGCCTTGACGGTGCGCGGCCAGTGCCAGAAGGCCACGGGGCAGGCAGAGGCCGCGGTGCGCAGCTTCACGCAGGCTATCCAGCTCGCGCCTCAGCTCGCCGAACTGAAGGTTCATCGTGGCGATGTACACGAAGCCATCGGCCAAGTCGACCAGGCGGTAGCGGACTACATGGCAGCGCTTGCGCAGAACCCCGCCGACGACGCGACACTGAAGAAGGCCACCACGTGCCTGCTTCACGCGGACAAAGGGGCGGAGGCGATCCAGCTTTGCGACGACGTGCTGAAGGCGAATCCCGACAGCCTGACCGCCAGGCTCGGCACCGAATGGCTTTTGAGCCAAATGGTCCCGTTCTGGCACGTGCCGATGATGAACGAGGAGGCGCGCAATCGTCCCTATTACGAGGGACTGAAGGCAGCGATCACTTCGGACAAGGTCGTCCTCGAAATCGGCACGGGCTCGGGCCTGCTTTCGATGATGGCAGCCCAGCTCGGGGCGAAGAGCGTGGTGACGTGTGAAGCGGTTCGTCTGGTCGCCGACACGGCCAGGCGGATCATCGAGCGCAACGGCCTGCAGGACCGCATCACGGTCGTGCCGAAGCCGTCATACGCCCTGCAGCTCGGCAAGGACCTCCCCGAGAAGGCCGACATCCTCGTGCACGAGATCTTTTCCAGTGAACTGCTGGGCGAGCACGTGCTGCCCGCGCTCGAGGACGCGAAGGCGCGCCTGCTGGCTCCCGGTGCCACGATTCTTCCCGCGAGGGCCAGCATCATGATTGCGCTGGTGAGCGGCGACGAGCTCGGTAGCGAGCTTCACGTCGAGAAGGCCTTCGGTTTCGACCTGAGCCTGTTCAACGCCATCTACCCGAAGAAGCGGCCGATTCATCGCGAGGATCTGCCGCGCGTCCTGCTCAGCGACGACTTGGAAGCGTTCCGGTTTGATTTCGCCGCGCAGTCGGCCTTCCCGCCGGAGAGGAAGCAACTCGAGATTCCCGTGATGCGCGCCGGCCTCTGCTACGGTGTGATCCAGTGGATCCGCTTCGATTTCGGCCACGGCATCTTCTTCGAGAACCATCCTTCGCAGCGGCGCCCCGTGGCGAGTTGGCAGCACACGATCTACCGCTTCGAGGAGCCTCTACAGGCAGAGGTGGGTACGGTGGTCAAGGTCAATGCGGCGCACGACCGGTCGCGGCCCTGGTTCGTGAAGGCATAACGGCCTAGAGGAGCGTGAGCGGCAGAAATCGAGTCCCCCGTCGATTTCTGCCGCCTACGCTCTAGGTTTTCCCTCTTGGCACCGGGCACGTGATTTGCGATCGTGCGCCTGTCGCCCACGCCTGCCATCACGCCGCCCACACTGCATGCTCGCCTTCATCCTGCGCCGTCTTGCCCAGGCCTTCGTGGTGATGCTGTCGGTCGCCTTCATCGCCTTCATGCTGTTCCAGTACGTGGGCGACCCCGTCGCCAGCATGCTGGGCCAGGATGCCACGCCCGAGCAGCGCTTGGCGCTGCGCGCCGATCTGGGTCTGGACCAGCCGTTCCCGGTGCAGTTCGCCCGCTTTGTCGGCAATGCCTTGCAGGGCGACTTCGGCCTGAGCCTGCGCCAGGGCCGCAAGGTCTCGGCGTTGATCGCCGAACGCTTGCCGGCCACGCTGGAGCTGTCGGTTGCCGCCGCGGTCATCGCGCTGGCGGTGGGCATCCCGCTGGGCGTGTTTGCCGCCCTCAAGCGCGGCACCTTTGCCTCGCAAGTGGCGATGACGGTGTCGCTGCTGGGTGTGTCGCTGCCGACCTTCCTGATCGGCATCCTGCTGATCCTGCTGTTCGCGGTGACGCTGAAATGGCTGCCCAGCTTCGGCCGCGGCGACACGGTGTCGCTCGGCGGCTGGACCACCGGTTTCCTCACGGTCGACGGCTGGAAGCATCTGATCCTGCCGGCCATCACGCTGTCGGTGTTCCAGCTGGCGCTGATCCTGCGCCTGGTGCGCGCCGAGATGCTGGAGGTGCTGCGCACCGACTACATCAAGTTCGCCCGCGCCCGCGGCCTGCCCAACGCTTCCGTGTACTTCGGCCACGCGCTGAAGAACACGCTGGTACCGGTCATCACCATCACTGGCCTGCAGCTGGGGGCGCTGATCGCCTTTGCCATCATTACCGAGACGGTGTTTCAGTGGCCGGGCATGGGCTTGCTGTTCATCCAGGCGGTGCAGTTCGCCGACGTGCCGGTGATGGCCGCCTACCTATGCCTGGTGGCGCTGATCTTCGTCATCGTCAACCTGGTCGTCGATCTGCTGTACTTTGCCGTCGACCCGCGATTGCGCATCGAAAGACCTGCCGGTGGCCATTGAATGACTACGACCGTGACCCCGGCGCCCGGCGCCATCGCGCGCTTCTTCGACGGCGACGTCTGGCACAGTTTCAAGAGCTCGCCGATGGCCATCACCGCAGCGGTGATTGCCGCCGTCTGCGTGTTCTGCGCCGTGTTCGCCAACTGGGTGGCACCGCACAACCCCTTCGACCTGGCCTCGGTCAACCTGAGCGACTCGCGCCTGCCGCCGGCCTGGGAAGAAGGCGGCTCGCGCCGTTACCTGCTCGGCACCGACGACCAGGGGCGCGACATCCTGTCGGCCATCATGTACGGCGCGCGCATCTCGTTGTTCGTCGGCGTGGCCTCGGTGTTGGTGTCGATGGTGGTCGGTGTGGGCTTGGGCCTGCTGTCGGGCTTTGCCGGCGGCAAGGTCGACGCGCTGATCATGCGCGTGTGCGACGTGATGCTGTCCTTCCCGTCACTGCTGGTGGCGCTGCTGATCGACGGCGTCGGTCGGGCCGTCTTTCCCAATGCCCATGACACCCTGGCCTTCGGCGTGCTGATCGTCGCCATTTCGCTGACCGGCTGGGTGCAGTACGCGCGCACGGTGCGTGGCTCGACGCTGGTGGAGCGCAACCGCGAGTACGTGCAGGCGGCACGCGTCATCGGCGTCAAGCCCTCGCGCATCATGTTCAGGCATGTGCTGCCCAACGTCATGGGCCCGGTGCTGGTGCTGGCGACGATCCATGTGGCCGCGGCCATCCTGACCGAGGCCACGCTGTCCTTCCTGGGTGTGGGTGTGCCGCCGACCTCGCCTTCGCTGGGCACGCTGATCCGCATCGGCAACGACTTCCTGTTCAGCGGCGAATGGTGGATCACCATCTTCCCCGGGGCGATGCTGATCCTGATCGCGCTGAGCGTGAACCTGCTGGGCGACTGGCTGCGCGACGCGCTCAATCCAAGGCTGCGCTGATGGGCGCCGCGCGGCCGTCCCGAAGGCGCTCGCTCCCCCTCGGGGGGGCGGGCCAACGGCCCCAGGGGGCTGCATGACGTCGCCCTTGCTGGAGGTCAAGAACCTGCGCGTCGAGTTCCCGACACGCCGCGGCACGCTGCTCGCGCTGGACGACATCTCCTTCGATATCGCGCCGGGCGAGGTGCTCGGCGTGGTGGGCGAGTCCGGTGCCGGCAAGTCGCTCACCGGTGCGGCGATCATCGGCCTGCTCGAGCCGCCGGGGCGCATTGCCGGCGGCGAAATCCGGCTCGACGGCCAGCGCATCGACAACCTGCCTTACGAGCAGATGCGCGCCATCCGCGGCCGGCGCATCGGCGCCATCTTCCAGGACCCGCTGACCTCGCTGAACCCGCTGTACACCATCGGGCGGCAGCTCACCGAAACTATCATGACGCACCTGCCGGTCAGTGCGGAAGAGGCCCGCCAACGCGCCATCCGGCTGCTGCAGGAAACCGGCATTCCGGCAGCGGAAGAGCGGCTCGAGCAGTACCCGCACCAGTTCTCCGGCGGCATGCGCCAGCGCGTGGTCATCGCGCTGGCACTGGCCGCCGAGCCTGAGCTGATCGTCGCCGACGAGCCCACCACCGCGCTGGACGTGTCGATCCAGGCGCAGATCATTTCGCTGCTCAAGCGGCTGTGCAAGGACCACGGCGCTGCGGTGATGCTGGTCACCCACGACATGGGCGTGATCGCCGAGACCTGCGACCGCGTGGCCGTGATGTACGCCGGGCGCATCTGCGAGATCGGCCCGGTGCACGAGGTCATCCACCATCCGGCGCATCCGTACACCGCCGGGCTGATGGGGTCGATCCCGGCGATGGACGACACGCGCGAGCGGCTGCTGCAGATCGATGGCGCGATGCCGCGGCTCAACGCCATTCCCGCCGGCTGCGCCTTCAACCCGCGCTGCCCGCAGGTGATGGAGCGCTGCCGCCGCGAGCGCCCGGACCTGAGCGACGCCGGCCGCACCCGTGCCGCCTGCTGGCTGCATGCGCAGGAGGCTGTCAAGTGAGCCGCGCCGCGCCGGGCCGCCCCAAGCAAGCGGCTGTCCCCTCGGGGGACCGACCGCGGTATTCCGCGGGCGAGGGGCAGACATGAAGCCATTGGTCGAGGTCGACGACCTGGCGAAGACCTTCGATGTCTCGCCGCCGTGGCTGAACCGCGTGCTCGAGCGCAAGCCGCGGCAATTCGTGCACGCGGTCGACGGCGTCAGCTTCAGCATCCACAAGGGCAAGACGCTGGCGCTGGTCGGTGAATCCGGCTGCGGCAAGAGCACGGTGGCGCGGCTGCTGGTGGGCCTGTACGAACCCACCCGCGGCACAGTCTTCTTCGACGGCCAGGACACGGGGGTGCTCAAGTCGTCGGCCGCCAATCTGCGCTCCTTGCGCCGGCGCATGCAGATGATCTTCCAGGACCCGTATGCCAGCCTCAACCCGCGCTGGAAGGTGCTGGACATCGTCGGCGAACCGCTGCGCGAGCACGGTCTGTTCAGCGACGCCGCGGGTTTGCGCGCCAAGGTCGGCGAGCTGCTGTTGTCGGTGGGGCTGGCCAGTGCCGACATGGAGAAGTTTCCGCACCAGTTCTCCGGCGGGCAGCGCCAGCGCATCTCGATCGCGCGGGCGCTGGCCACGCAGCCCGAATTCCTGGTCTGCGACGAGCCCACGTCCGCGCTGGACGTGTCGGTGCAGGCGCAGGTGCTCAACATCATGAAGGACCTGCAGCGCCAGCAGGGCCTGACCTACCTGTTCATCTCGCACAACCTGGCGGTGGTGCGTCATGTCAGCGACCAGGTCGGCGTCATGTACCTGGGCCGGCTGGTCGAGCTGGCGGACAAGGCCGAGCTGTTCGCGCGGCCGCGGCACCCATACACGCGCATGCTGCTGGATGCGATCCCCGACATCCACATGAGCGGCAGTTCGCGCACGCCGGTGCAGGGCGAGGTGCCGAACCCCCTGAACCCGCCCAGCGGCTGCGCCTTCCATCCGCGCTGCCCGCATGCCAATGCGCGCTGCTCGGCCGAACGGCCGGCGATGATCGAGAAGGACGGTGCGCGCGTGGCCTGCCACGCCGTCGAAGAAGGCCGCCTCTAGGGCCGCGGGATCAGGCGCTCGCTCGCCATCAGGTCTTCCAGCCGCTCGCGTTCGCGGATCAGCACCGGCTGGCCGTCGACCAGCATCACCTCGGCCGCCCGCGCGCGGCTGTTGTAGTTGCTGGCCATGGCCATTGCATAGGCGCCAGCCGACAGCACCGCCAGCATGTCGCCCGGCTGCACCGCCAGTTCGCGGGCGCGGCCCAGCCAGTCACCCGATTCGCACACCGGGCCCACCACGTCCCAGGTCGGCGCGGCGCCGTCGCGTCGATGGCAGGGTTCGATCGCCATCCAGGCCTGATACATCGCCGGGCGCATCAGGTCGTTCATCGCCGCATCGACGATGCAGAAGTTCTTGCTCGCGCCCGGCTTCAGGTACAGCACCTCGGTCAGCAGCACGCCGGCGTTGCCGACCAGCGAGCGGCCCGGTTCCATCAGCAGTTCGCGGTGGCCGTGGCCGCGCGCGTCGATGCGCTGCAGCAGCCGCGTCACCAGTTCGTCGGCCTGGGGTGGGGCTTCCGTGCCGTACTGGATGCCCAGGCCGCCGCCGACGTCGACATGGCGGATGGTGATGCCCTCGGCTTCCACTGCCTCGACCAGGTCGAGCAGACGGTCCAGCGCGTCGAGATAGGGTTCCACCTGCGTGATCTGCGAGCCGATGTGGCAATCGATGCCCGCCACCTGCAGTCCGGGCAGGCTGGCGGCGCGGCGGTAACTGGCCACGGCCTGGTCGTGGGCGATGCCGAACTTGTTGTCCTTCAGGCCGGTGGAAATGTAGGGGTGCGTGCCGGCGTCCACGTCGGGGTTGACACGCAGGCTCACCTGCGCCGTGCGGCCCACGGCCACCGCCTGCTGCGACAGCAGCTCCAGCTCGCCCTGGCTTTCCACGTTGAAGCAGCGCACGCCGGCCTGCAGCGCGCGGCGCATCTCGGCGCGGGTCTTGCCGACGCCGGAGAAGACCACCCTAGAGGCACTACCGCCCGCGGCCAGCACGCGCTCCAACTCACCCGCCGAGACGATGTCGAAGCCGCAGCCGGCCTGCACGAAAGTCTGCAGCACGGCCAGACTGGGGTTGGCCTTCATCGCGTAACACAGCAGATGCGGCCGGCCCGCTAACGCGCGCTGGTAGGCGGCCACGGCATCGAGCATCGCGCGCTGCGAATACACATACAGCGGCGTGCCGAACTCGCGCGCCAGCGCGTCGAGCGAGCAGCCGTCGAGCTGAAGGTCGGCGCCCTGTCGCGCCAGGTAGGGCGCGCCGGGCAGGCTCATCGTGTGGCCGGCGCCGAGGCAGCCTTGGCCGCGCCCGCGGGCAGCGTGAGCGGGCCCTTCTGGCCGCAGCCACCGGCCAGGCACAACAACACCCACAGAGCTGCATGGCGATGCCAACGCGCCGTGGTGGACGGCGCGGCTAAACTGCAAGCTCTTTGTTCGCGCATGCTTCGGATTCTATCGACCATGACTCAGTGCCCCCCGGCCACCCCGTTGAGCGATGCCGACTACCAGCGCATCGGTGGCCAGGTGCTGGCGTCCATCGAGGCGGCCGCCGACCGCTGGCTGCAGGACGACGTGATCGACATCGACACGCACCGCACCGGCGGCCTGCTCGAACTGGTGTTCCCCAACGACAGCCGCATCGTCGTCAACCTGCAGCCGCCGCTGCAGGAGATCTGGCTGGCCGCACGCGCCGGCGGCTACCACTACCGCCACGTGCAGGGCCGCTGGCTCGACACCCGCGATGCCAGCGACTTCTTCGAGGCCCTGTCGCGACATGCCAGCGACCAAGGCAGCCGCGAACTGCGCTTCGCCCCGAGCTGACAAGGCGGATTCCAGCGGACACCGCGGAACCGGCACCGCCGGGCCGCAGGTGCCACCCCTTTGACGGGAAGCGCCGACGGCGCTGCAGGGGTGGGCCCCGTCACCGGCGGAACAGGTCGAGGATGCTGTTGCGTTCTTCGCTGGTGGGCGGAGGCGGCAGCACATCCTCCAGCCCCAGACTGCGCACACCTTGGCCCTGGCTGAACTCCTCGAAACTCCAGTCGCCGTCGACCTGGGTCACGCCCTCGGGCGGAGTCAGCTCTTGGGCTGGTACGCCCTTCAGAGCGTGGGCCATGTACTCGATCCATACCGGCAGCGCCAGACCGCCGCCGGTTTCGCGGTTGCCCAGCTTGCGTGGCGTGTCGTAGCCGATCCACACCACCGCCACCAGGGTGGGGTGGAAACCGGCGAACCAGGCGTCCATCGAATCGTTGGTGGTGCCGGTCTTGCCGAAGATGTCGCCGCGGCCCAGCGCGCGCTTGGCCGATGCGGCCGTGCCCGAACGTGTTACCTCCTGCAGCAGCGAGTTCATCACGAAGGCATTGCGCGCATCGATGGCACGCATCGATTCGTCAACTGGCGGGGCTGTGCTTTGCGACAGCACACGTCCCTTGCTGTCGGTGACCTTGGCGATGAGCATCGGTGTGCTCAGGTAGCCACCCGTGGCGAAAACACCGAAGGCACTGGCCATCTGCATCGGCGTCACCGCGCCGGCGCCCAGTGCCATCGTCAGGTAGGCCGGATGCTTATCGGCCTCGAAGCCGAAGCGCGTGATCCATTCCTGCGCGAAGCCCGGGCCCACCGACTGCAGCACGCGGATCGACACCATGTTCTTCGACTTCGCCAGCGCGGTACGCAGCGGCATCGGACCTTCGAACTTGCCGTCGTAGTTCTTGGGCTCCCAGGGCTGGCTGCCGGTGGCGCCGGCATCGAAGAACAGCGGCGCATCGTTGACGACGGTGGCGGGCGTGAAGCCCTTCTCCAGTGCTGCCGAATAGATGAAGGGCTTGAAGCTGGAGCCGGGCTGGCGCCAGGCCTGGGTGACATGGTTGAACTTCGACTTGCCGTAGTCGAAGCCGCCCACCAGCGCACGGATCGCGCCACTGACCGGATCGATGGCCACGAAGGCGCCTTCGACCTCGGGCACCTGCGTCAGCGACCACTCGCCCTTGGCATTGCGCAGCGCCCGCACCACCGCGCCGCGGCGGATCTGAATCTTGGGTTCGGCCTTGTTCGCCAGCCCCGAAGTGACCGGCTTGAGGCCATCGCCCGTGACGGTGATGGTTTCGCCGTTCTGCAGCACCGCCACAACCTTGCGCGGCGATGCCTCCAGCACCACCGCGGCGCGCAGTTCGTCGTTGTCGGGATGCTCGGCGAGGGCTTCGGCAATGCGCGTGTCCACCTGGTCGGGTGCGCTGGGCAGGTCGACATAGGCCTCGGGCCCTCGGTAGAACTGACGTTGTTCGTAGTTGAGCAGGCCGCGACGCAGTGCGCGGTAGGCCACTTCCTGATCCTTGGTGCGGATCGTCAGGTACACGTCCAGTCCGCGTGAATAGGACTCGGCGCCATAGTGCGCAAACACCAACTGGCGTGCGGCTTCGACGGCGTACTCGGCATGCACCGGCACTTCCCTTTGAACCCTGTAGCGCAGGGGCTCCGCCCGCGCCGCGTCGAACTGTTCCTGGGTGATGAAGCCTTCCTCGCGCATGCGGCTCAGGACGAACCGCTGGCGCACCAAGGCACGCTTCGGGTTGACGATCGGGTTGTAGACCGACGGAGCCACCGGCAGTGCCGCGAGCATCGCGGCTTCGGCAATGCTGAGGTCCTTGACCGGTTTGCCGAAGTAGATGTCGCTGGCCGCCGCGAAGCCGTGGGCTCGCTGCCCCAGGAAGATCTGGTTCATGTACAACTCGAGGATCTGCTCCTTCGTCAGCAGCTTCTCGATCTTCAGCGTCAGCAGCAATTCGTAGATCTTGCGGGTGTAGGTCTTCTCGGTGGGCAAGTAGAAGTTCTTCGCCACCTGCATCGTGATCGTCGAGCCGCCCTGACTGCGTGCATCGCGCAGGTTGGCCAATGCCGCACGCAGGATGCCCTTGTAGTCGACACCGCCGTGTTCGTAGAAGCGCGCGTCCTCGGCCGCCAGCACGGCGTCCTTCAGCACCTTGGGCATCTGCGCGATCGGAGTGAAGTTGCGCCTTTCTTCACCAAATTCGCCGAGCAGCACGCCATCAGCAGCGTAGATTCGCATCGGCAGTTTGGGACGGTAGTCCGTCAAGCCGCTGATCTCGGGCACGTTCGGGTAGGCCACGGCCACGGCGATGCCGACAAGGATCAACAAGCTCAACACACTGGCCACGGCCAGACCGAAGGCCCACACGATGACCCTAACCAACCCACTCCCCCAACTGCTGCGCGAAGCGCCGGGGCGGCTGTGGCTGGTTGAGGGGGAGTCTTTGGGCTCGGTGCCTTTGGCGCTCAATGGGGGACCTTCGCGCTGCGCAATGCGGGCGTCGCCTTTGCGCCGACCCGGTCAGCTCAACGGCATCTTGACCCTGATGTTGCGGATTATAGAAAGCGCCCATTCCCGGGCGCTGTGTTTCAGGCCAGGCCTGTGCAGGGAATTGGATACGGCCTCGACCGGTCGGCGCAGTGACCTGCGGAAAGCGCAATTGCGAGATGTTTCAAGCGCTGTTCCGGGCGTCGGTGAATCACAACGACGGGTAGCCTTCAGGGACTGTTTTTCGTTAGGTCACAAGGGCTTTGCTGCTAGGATTCAAGTAACTTATTAAGTTCTACGTGCCCTGCGGGGCGCGCGTTGGGAGTCAGGTGACGTGAGCTTTCTGAGCCAGCTACTGGGGCAAACACACCCCGCAATGATCGGGTTGGACATCAGCTCCTCCAGCGTCAAGTTGGTCGAGTTGAAGCAGGCCGCGAGCGGAGAGCTTGTGCTGGAGCGCCTTGCCTCCGAGCCCTTCGAAAA
>Ga0316600_10001334_pt1 | contig 11300 bp, 14 predicted proteins | sample OWC_soil_day5_CT_FD_207652 | JGI IMG/M metagenome (GOLD analysis project Ga0316600, IMG submission 207652) | Wetland soil microbial communities from Old Woman Creek delta, Ohio, United States - OWC_soil_day5_CT | ecosystem: Environmental > Terrestrial > Soil > Wetlands | place: USA: Ohio...
GTTTGCCGCTGTATCGTTATTTCGGCGGTTCCGGCGTCATGCAGATGCCCGTGCCCATGATGAACATCATCAATGGCGGGGTTCATGCGGACAACAACCTCGATCTTCAGGAATTCATGATCATTCCGGTTGGCGCAAGAAGTTTCCGTGCGGCCGTCCGTTATGGTGCAGAAGTTTTTCATACACTGAAAAAGATCCTGCAGGAAAGAAAACTCACCACATCCGTAGGAGACGAAGGCGGTTTCGCTCCATCGGTTGCCAACCACGAAGACGCGATCAAGTTGATCATCGAAGCGATCGAAAGGGCTGGGTATGAGCCGGGCAAGCAGATTGCGCTCGGGCTTGATTGCGCCGCCAGCGAGTTTTATCGCGACGGCAAATACCACCTGGCCGGCGAGGGACTGGTGCTGACTTCGGAAGGGTTTACCAGCCTGCTGCAGACCTGGTGTGACAAGTATCCGATCATCTCGATTGAAGATGCCATGTCGGAAGACGATTGGGATGGCTGGGCAGGGTTGACCAAAGCACTTGGCAAGAAAGTCCAGTTGGTGGGTGACGACCTGTTCGTCACCAATACCAAGATCTTGCGTGAAGGCATTCAGAAGGGCATTGCCAATTCGATCCTCATCAAGATCAATCAGATCGGTACGCTGACGGAAACCTTCGCAGCCATTGAAATGGCTAAACGGGCAGGGTACACCGCAGTCATCTCACATCGCTCTGGCGAAACCGAGGATTCGACAATTGCCGATATTGCCGTCGGCACCAATGCGTTGCAGATCAAGACCGGTTCGATGTCGCGTTCCGACCGCATTGCAAAGTACAACCAGTTGCTTCGTATTGAAGAAGACCTGGGCGAGATTGCCAGCTATCCTGGCCGTGGTGCTTACTACAACCTGAAGTAAGCGATTCCGGCTGCCGCGTGCCGATCGTTGTAGCCGGATATGATATCCCCTGCCATGCGTTTGCTTTCCATCCTCCTGGTCGTGCTTTTGATTGTGGTCCAGTACCCGCTCTGGCTGGGCAAAGGAGGGTGGTTGCGTGTGTGGGATCTGGATAGGCAGGTAACCGCTGCACAACAAAAGAATGAAGAGCTCAAGGATCGCAATGACAGACTGGCATCTGAAGTGCGCGACCTGAAGGAAGGTCGTGATGCAGTCGAAGAGCGTGCACGTTATGAGCTGGGCATGCTCAAGGAAGGCGAGGTCTTCGTTCAGGTGATCGATCCAGGGAAAGCGGCAGCAAAGGAAGCAGCGCCAAAAGCGCCGTAAGTCAGGGAGTAATCCGTTTCCTGCTGCAAGAGTCGATGTGGATGGATGCCGCCCTAGCAATTTTCCAGGTTACGGTGTACATCCGCGGATTCACGCGCTCGATCCTCATCGCTCATGAAAGTGCGCTCCCCGTTCTCACCGGTTTTCACCACGCGCTGCCCGCTATCGAGCGTCTTTGCGTACGAGCGGTTACGGTCGCAACTCCGCTGCTTTGCAGCCTCTTGCTTCGCAGTCTCTTCGGCTTTCTTGTTTTTTTCAGCGTTCGCCAATCTTCTCTTCTCGAAGTCGGCGTTTTTCTCCGATAACGTCATGGTCTTCTTCGTGGAGGATGACGTCGCCTCGCTGGAATCAGATTGAAGCGTCACACCTCTGGGCGTTTTCAAAATACGGTTTTTGGGAACTGATGGCGGTGGCGGCTGATCGGAGTAATGACGAACATTGTGTGAATCGATCCAGACATATTGTGCAAACGCAGGCGCTGACAGCGACATCGATAATAGTGCGATCGCCGATAAGGCCGCCCGGCGGGCAAATGATTTTTCCATTTTATTTCCCCATGTAAACACTTTGGTATTTCGACACGATTTGCCGGGCATGTCAATAAACCGGATTCGGCCAAAGTCTGATCGATAGACCTTTTTTTAAGAGGGAAATAGCGAGAATATCGATTTTATTTATATCGTTTTTTCCGTTGCGGAATTGGCACATCAATGGTTGTTAGGCCATTCGTCAGTCGGATGCACAAGCTGACCAGTAAACAGTTGATAGGCATATGATTCGATATTCAAAATGCATGGGTTACTGGCAGCTCATCAGGCAAAGACCCAGGTACCTTTTGTTTTCCCGAATCTGACCTGTCTGGTATTTCTAGCGTTGAGCTATATGCACTTGAGATTGTGCATGGCCTCGATATAGACAGACATCTACTCATCTCTTTTGCGACATAAGCAGCGGTTATTTCGGATTTCACATTTTATTCGTTCACGACATCTTTCTTTCGCTGTGCTATCCAGGCTTCTCGTCGTTGCTGCCAGGAATGAGTATTCAACAATCGATAGCTCATCCATCTACTTGATGGCACTTTTGCCCAGGTCCGTGTCTCATGAATGAGTGTAATTCCGGCACCCTGTTTCTTTAGTCCGATTGTTTCAATTTTGAATTCCCGGCTAGATTGATTTCGTGTTCTATGCCTTTTGTTGCCATATAAACAATAGCTTGGAATTGTTGCCTTATGTAAATCGGATTTATCGTAAAAAGGTTGTCGACCGTCAAATTTTGAAGTTGATGGTCCCGTTAATATCCTTGCCATGTCTGTAAAGGTTGGCAAGGGAGAAAATGGTGATCGGCGGTATTAATGGCACATTGACTAAATGGGCGCTTGCTTATGTCGGAGTGACTCTGCTTCCGAGGGTTGTCTCGGCAGTGGACAATAAATTGGGCAAGGAAGTCCAAGCTGTTTTGCCCAAACCCATGAATCCGCCGCACCTAGGGAACTATATCGATATTTTCGTGTAGCCGATGAATAGCGTCTATTTTCTGGCGCTTTCTTTTGCATATTTGAATGGCATACTCAGTTACAATCATCAATATTGATGATGCCAGTAGATCGGGTGCACCATGGAAAATGTCAAATACAAATTGGCAGGCGTTTTGTGCGCTGGCTTGCTAACCGCATGTAGTACTCCGTCTGTCGTAACGATGCCGACCTCGGCGCGCTCTTACCAGCCCATGGTTATGCCAGTCAATAACGGCTCGATCTATCAGCCTCAAACAGCGGTCATGCTGTTTGAGGAAAATCTGGCGCGCAATGTGGGCGATGTGGTTACCATTCAAATATCCGAAAGCCTCGAAACCTCCGATACATCCAACACGACAATCGGTCGTAAGACATCCGTGGAGAACACGGGCACTGCCGATGATGGGGCGCCTGCCATCATCCGTACTATCATGGGACGTAATAACTTCTCGGGAACTGGTAATAGCCAGTTCAAGGGGAATGGCTCTATTGCGAACAAGAATGGCGTAACGGCAACGCTGGCCGCAACGGTAATTGATGTATTGCCGAACGGCAATCTGTTGATTGGTGGCGATAAACGCGTTTCGCTTCACGGTCAGCAAAGTGTGCTGCGAGTGACTGGGGTCATACGACGCAAGGACATCCAGAGCGGCAATATCGTTTCATCCAAGAAGATCGCTGACGCTAGGATCGAGCTGGTTGGGCAGGGAACGGTATCCGATGCCAACACTATGAGCTGGATGCAAAAGATATTCTTAAGTTTGTCTCCAATTTAAGCGTTTTGTAGCCCATTCAATGAATAAACAGGCAATTTTCCTGTTTATTCTTCCCTTTCATTTTGTGCGACGCTAGTACTATGAGCTGGATGCAAAAGCTATTGTTAGCTTTGCCCACACTTTAAATGTGTTCTGCTCATTGATGAAGAAACTGGCCATTTTCCTGCTTGCATTCCCTCTTTCGTCCTGCGTGGTCCTCCCGGTCGAAGAGACGGTAAGCCTGCTGGCTTCCGGCCTATCCGGAATATCATCCTCTTCTCCCGAGGATGATACGACATGTCCCTTGCGTTATCCGCTGCGTTCGGTTTGCATCGAATACAACCAGGATGTGCCCATTCCCGATTTTGTGCCGGTCATCCAGAACAGATTCAAGAAGTTACAGGTGGAAAGCGCCCTTTATGACCCCGGCAACATGCCGAGTAGTTGCACGACCGTATTGCGCTATGCCGCATCGCGGGGCTGGCAGAATCGGTATTCTTATTCCGCCTGGAGAAGTACCAATGATGAAAAGCAGTCTTATTTGGCAGAGGCGCAACTGCTCCTGTTGCAAGACGGCCAGGTTATTGCGTCTTCGCGCTTCATGAGTGACTCGATTTTTGACAAGTGGACGTCGACCGGCAGCAAGATGAACCCGGTCATCAATGACCTTGTGTGCAAAAAAAACCGAACCAAGCCTCAAGACTAACTCAGTTCCGTACGTAATAAGTTTTATATCATGTTTTCCCGAATGAGCTACCGAAAAAAGAGTCACTGCATGAAATTTGATCGAATGAGAGTTTTGAGTTCCTCCTCAGGCAGGCTTTTTACGCGCAGCCAGCTTATTAACAAATATATATCACGATGGGCGTATGGTGAAGGAGCGCACTGTCGATAGTCATATACGTAAAATTCGCAAAAAAATAGAAAGATTGTCTTACCATTCCGAAATGATACGAAAAGGAGAATGAAAATGTCATCACATTCGATTGCCTCAGTAAAGGCCGCCAACGTTGTATCGAAACCGTCTGCTACGCAGTCTGCACGGCCCAAAACAAGTGTGAAATCCGCATCGACTGATACTGATTCGATAAAAACGAAACCCACGTCTGACAGTATCAGCATTAGCGATGCCGGTAAGGCTGCTTTGCAGAAAGAAATGAAGACGGATAATTCAGAAAGTGCAGATAGTCAGCAATAAGCTTTTCCTCTTCGAGTGCTGTTGACGCCCATATGGCGGGTTGACCGCATTATGGGCTGATTGCGCCGATTTGACGGCAGGGCATAAGACTGCCTGCGCCGGTCATATCGGAAGCAATAATTGGGCTGAACAAGGTCGGCAGCCGGGTCTTCTATTTCAGAATTATTTCCATTGCTGCCCAATAAAGTCAGCTAATGGACTGTTTTGTCACCCATTGCCAACGCTCAAGGACAGTGAGTGCCTTGCGTCGGTGATACAGTGCAGCGGGTTTCAAGGTTTCCAATTGCGCTTGGGCCGAAGCAATTCCCGCGCAGGTTCAAAAAGACAAATCGACATTACGTCGTTAGGTGCGTCACTCAGATATATCAAGGCGGATTATCATGCCGGCTTGAACGTTTGATCTTTTCTATCAGAATTCGCGGTATTCCAAGCTTCCCGTTTTTCATTACCGAGTATGAGAAGGGCGCGCACCATCTTCAAATCGATCAGAAGATCTATGTTGTCGACGTCTTTGCCCAGCCCCTAGAAAATCCGTCGCCAGCCTCCGCTCTTGCTCTCTGTATATGCAAGGTATGAATGGCACAAAAACCACCAGAACGCTCGAGTTGGCCGCTCAAGGAACGATAACCACTATCGTAAAGCATGGTTTCCACAAAGCGGCAGTTGCCCAGGCGGTTTTGCCGATGCGCGCTTCTCGGTCAGACGAAGGCCCTTAATGCTCTGCCACTGGCCGACCCGCAATCCGTTACACCTGCTCATCATTCCTTGGCATGTCGGCAGGCCATCAACTGATGACAACTTGCGGCAGACAATTGTCCCCCTTTATTTGATGAAACCCGTAGTTCATCCATTGACACAATCCGGAATTCTCCCTATAATCTTTTTCTTTATTCCCCGATAGCTCAGTCGGTAGAGCGACGGACTGTTAATCCGCAGGTCCCTGGTTCGAGCCCAGGTCGGGGAGCCAAATTTTAAGGCCTAGTCCATAAGACTGGGCCTTTTTTCTTTTCAGTTTGTGCTATGAACAGGTTTAACGTTGCTTATCGGAAGCATGCAGAAGAGCATCAGTCGACGTTGTTTCGTTTCGCGCATTAATTGATTATTTAAATACAAGGAAACATCATATGGCCTTTCCCAAAACATTTTATCGCTGGCGTCCGCATCCTTGGCATGGGCTGGAAGCAGGGGATGATTTGCCTCAAGTTGTCAATGCGTATATTGAAATGACGCCGTTTGACGCCGTGAAATATGAAGTCGATAAGACCACGGGATATCTGCGTGTCGATCGGCCACAGTTGACGTCCTCAATGCCGCCGACTCTTTATGGATTTATTCCTCAGACCTACTGTTCTGCGCGTGTGAAGGCATTGTCTCCAAAGTCTGAAAAAGGAGATGATGATCCGCTCGATATTTGCGTGATAACCGAGCGTCCCATTAATCGTGGCGAAGTCATATTGCGCGCGCGAGTGGTCGGTGGCATGCAAATGGTGGACAAAGGAGAAGCGGACGACAAGATCATCGCTGTTCTCGACAATGATCCATTCTGGAAAGGCGCAAACGACGTCGAGGATATTTCACCCGCACTGCTTGAGCGGCTTCGCCACTATTTCGAAACTTATAAACTCCTGTACGGTCAGCCCTCCAATGTCACGATCGAGAAAATTTATGGTCGCGAGCATGCGTTTTCGGTGATTCGAGCCGCTCTGGAAGACTACACAGAAGAATTTGGTTAATGAGGAACTTTTTACTTTGCTGCCTTTATGGCGTGGTTTTCATGGAATGAGGGCAGAACAGCTGGAAGAACGAACCAGAAAGCCCGGTCACTCAGACCGGGCTTTTTATTTCATGAAAAGACAGAGGCGCGATGGCAGAAATATTCGGCAAGACGACGCAGAAGTGGTGTCAGGAGATGATTTGAAGCTTGTTTTCAAGTTGCCATGCTTCTAATCTCCTCCTACTGCAGAGTATAGAAGTGGTCGATAACATCTATATAAATTCTTACAAAAATTGACATAACCCTAACAGCACTGCGTCCGGATTTCGTCAATAATGAAAAAGCTGACTCATCGTCAATGCTTATCCGGCTGGTACGGGATAAGGCATGGCACGTGGTCGTCCTTCCGAAAGGAGCGATGAGTATGAGCAAGGTCAGCAAATTCATACTCTCAGGAGAAATCATGAAATATGGACTCATTGCTGTGGCTATATCTGGCTTGTTTGCATCAAGCGCCATGGCTCAATCGTCTTCACAATCTGCGCCTCCCAAAAACGCGGCTCTGGAAGCCGCTCTTTCGTCTTGTGCCGCTTCAGTGGCAAAAGATTCCAGCGGCAGGCCCAATATGTCGGCCATGGATGCCTGCATGACAGCCAAAGGCTTCAGCAAGCCGCCCCAGATGGGAAACAAAGGCGGTATGTCTCCACCGCCTTCATCGCAGCAATAGCGGGATGTGGCCTAGAGCCATTCTTAAATCAGAAAAGTCTCGAGATTGCCATCGCAAGTTCGGTTTGACAGATGTCCGTCTGCCGCGGTGGCAATACTGCTTGCCAAGCCGGATAGCCTCTCCCCCTTGCTCTCAATCATGACGAAGTCGATCCAGGGAGGCAGTCGCGACGAACGAGCTCAACACGATCCTTACAATAAAGGCGGTTGAGCTGTTTTTCCCTCTTTTATTGACGTTTTGCTCAGACCGGTCTTGGTTTCTAATGTTTCCATACGAGAAATCAATCAGCAATGGAGGGCGACATGGCTGCATTAGCGATAGCATTGATCATATGGTACGGATGGATTTGTTTTGCCATGCTGAAAGAGTACGAGTGGGATGTTTGATTGTCAGGTTGGCCGGGACCGGTTTGGGGCGTCGATGCGCGTTTCGCAAATACTGCTTGAGAAGGCGTGCCACTCAGGTACACTCGATAAACGCTTAGCCCGCTTTGCTGCGCATAGGAAAATCGGGCAGATGAAGCGCAGTGTGGCGGTATTCAATTAGCCGTAAAAAAGGCTGGCATTTTCTTCGTTAGCAGGAACGGAGGAGGGCACTTCAGCGCCGATTGGCGGTCTCATAATGTTGAGGGTCTGGCCGTGTGCCAATATTCTTGCCATTAATGCCTTTAGCGAAGGAAATGCAAGCATGAATACTTCTCACAATGACATCCGGAGTATGGAAAACAGCAAGCTATTTAGCCCCATACGCCTCGGCGATATTGAAATCGCCAATCGTGTGGTCATGGCGCCGCTGACCCGATGCCGGGCCGATGAGCCCAATGGCGATATACCCGGAAGCGAGATAAATATGGAGTATTACCGGCAGCGAAGCAATGCCGGACTGATCGTGAGCGAGGGAACTCAGGTCTCACCGGTAGGCAAGGGGTACCTGGCCACGCCCGGCATTTATTCGGACGCCCAGGTCGATGGGTGGAAATACATTACCAAGGCTGTTCACGATGCAGGCTCCAAGATCGTTGCCCAGATCTGGCATGTGGGACGCATTACGCATCCTGCGCTTACGGGCGGGGCACAGCCCGTTGCGCCATCGGCCATCAAGCCAAGCGGCACCGCTTACACGCATGATGGCAAGCTGGAAATGCCGGTCCCGCATGAACTGACCGTGGACGAGATTGCCGCTGTCGTTGATGCGTTCCGTCGAGGCGCTGCAAATGCAAAGCGTGCCGGATTCGATGGTGTCGAGGTTCATGGAGCGAATGGCTATCTGATCGATCAGTTCCTGCGCGATAGCGCCAACAAGCGAACGGACAATTATGGCGGTTCAGTTGAAAATCGCTGCCGTCTTGCTCTTGAAATTGTCGATGCCGCTATTGCAGAAATCGGTGCCGGACGGGTCGGCATCCGTCTCTCTCCGGTGACGCCTGTCCATGATATGGCCGACAGCAATCCTCAGGAACTATATGGTTATCTGATCGAACAGTTGAACACGCGCGGTATCGCTTTCACTCATTTTATCGAAGGAGCAACTGGCGGGCCTCGTGATGTGCCCGGGTTCGATTTTTCATTGGCCCGCAAAGCCTTCAAGGGCCGTTACATTGCCAATAACGGCTATGACCGTGCGATGGCAATCGAGGCTGTCGAATCCGGAAAGGCCGATGCGGTCTCCTTTGGGCGGCTATTTCTTGCCAACCCCGATCTGGTTACGCGTCTCAAGCTCAATGCTCCTTTGAATACGCCCAATCCGGAAACTTTTTACACACCCGGACCGGTCGGTTATATTGACTATCCGACGCTGGATAAGCAGACAAGGCCCTAAGTTGGCTGCTGTCGAAGCCGGAAAGACTGACTAGCATGCTCGCCAAGCCATTGGCATGACCTCCATTCGACGAGATGGATTGGCAGGTCAAGGGATGGCGCTATTGGTGCTAAGATGCGATTCTTTGAATTATCGCCAGAATTTGGTTATGAAATCGAAATCAATCATTTGCCCGCTTTGCGGAGGAAATACGGAAGAGCCGACAGTGAGTGCCGAACTCATGAAGGCGATCGAGGATGCGGGTGGCGTCAAGAGCGATACAGAGGGGCAGGGCGGGCGAACTCTGGTTTTCGGCAATGGCAAAAGCGTACGGGTCAATAACTGGTGCAATGTTTGCGATACCGAGGATATTTTTGCCGCACTGTCCAAAAAATAAGCCTTTGGCTGTTCTGTCACATATTCTCGCAGCTGAAGAACGGGATGGCCCGGCTTCAGCAAATTTTTTCCGGTATCTCTTCGTCGTTATTTTCCTGTAGTTAAATCCCACTTTTAATATCTCAGCTGTTTCGATGGTGTCGGATATGCCTGCATATCACTTCACTCCCTCATTTTTTTGTTTTCCTCTTCGTATTACCGGGCAATACGACATTTCGATATTCTTTGCTTGCATGTTTATTTGATAATATTGCATTATTTGAAACATTATCAATAATTTAATATTTGCATGCTTCCGGGAAACACGATCTCCTACAGAGTTCACTACACGTCCACGCAAGTCGGTTCCGATTGCATTCCTTGCATTGCTATTGAAATTTGCCGGAATAAGGGTGAGGTTGCCGAATGGGTTTGCCACCACATCGGAAACAAGGGGCTCTTCAATTCACCTGAAGAAGCGGAGAATGCCGCCAAGGAAATCAAGGTCTCGCCTGTCTGCAGGGATGGCACCTTGTACTTCGATTTTTCCTAGAGTCGCATTGCCATTCTCTTCATCGAAATGAACGATATGCTGTTTTATTTCGATGAAAGGTGGAAAAGTGAAAATTTTGTCAGCTCAGAGATATTCGATTTTTCCCTCATGGGTTATTAGCCTTGGACGGTCAGCATTCGGGTTCTGAATGATCGGAACACCCAAGAAACTGCCTCGGGCGACTTCATCCTGAGCATATTGCGGATATTCGTTTCTTAAGGTTTTACGAAAGTCCTGCATGACAACCGGATGCAGTTCGATGCGCTTTGGATGGCGTCCATGATTAGCGTTTTTATATTGCTGTATCGAGAGCAATATCATCTGTACAGGACCGAGCGCGAATTTCTTTAGAGCCGGGTTTTTATCTGCCATGATCTCCCCCGCCAGTCGAAAGATATAGTCATTATCTGATTAAATCTTATCCATGAGAAGAAGAACGGCTATGACATAAGTCTATCCTGTCAACTTATGCGCACAGATTCAGGTTCGAGAATCAGATACTTCCTGCCTCATTATTGAACACTGGCAATATTTCTTTAAAGATCATGTGCTTATAAAAGATATTTCTAGTTATCCACAAAGTTTCTCACAGAAATTGTGAGTAGAAGCAATGAATATTGCGAAATTATCCACAGCTTGAGCCTGGCTTCCTTCCAATACGCTGCAGGTCGATAACACCTTGGAAAACTTTTTCTTCATGTGCCCGTCTTATTCAGGAAATTGATTCGTTGTACTTTGTGGAGGTCGACATGACACGTTGGTACAGAGTATTTGACGGACAGATTGGCTTGCGGCGCATAAGAGTGGAGCAAGCCAGTGACGATACGTTGCGCGCATATACCACCATGACGGACGCGCCTTTTGAAGTCGAAATTATCAGTAAAACGCTTGGCGAGTTGAAACATCATCTTATGGAAGAGGCCGAGTTTTCCGAGGAAGATGCCAGCGAGATCGTGAACAGGGTCATGTATCACTAAGTCTTGCCATTACAGTCGAAATACGAGGCTGCTCGTTTCTTTGTCGCGGCCTCCTTTTGATTCCCCCGCTTGTTCGGGGGCGTCGAATTTATCGTCCAATCGCTTAAACATCTTGATTGGTTAAACCCCGCTTCTTATTGCCAATAGACAACAGCGACGCTGTTGCGAAACGTATTTCCTCATGGAAAGCAGAACAGTGTTGTATAGTAAAAATTTCATCCCCCGGAATTCAGCGGCATAGCGATCGCTGGGCTAGGTTTACGATAGCAAGTTACTGGAGATGAATTGGAAAAACGGGGAAACAACTCATCCAAGGCAGGAAAACAGGCCCTCTTTTCCTGGAAAATCAGCATTTTCCTGGGGGGTGTCGGTTTTGCCGCATTCCGCTGGTTGTTTCCTTTGTTTTTTAACAGGACG
>Ga0316600_10001336_pt1 | contig 11289 bp, 8 predicted proteins | sample OWC_soil_day5_CT_FD_207652 | JGI IMG/M metagenome (GOLD analysis project Ga0316600, IMG submission 207652) | Wetland soil microbial communities from Old Woman Creek delta, Ohio, United States - OWC_soil_day5_CT | ecosystem: Environmental > Terrestrial > Soil > Wetlands | place: USA: Ohio...
TGCCGTCGGCGTCGGCATCGAAGGTCTTGAAGCGCTGGGCCATGTTCGGCATCGAGGCCTCAGCCTCGGCGAGCGAGAGGGCGCCGTCGCCGTCCTTGTCGGCCGCCTTCCAGCGCTCATCGGCCTTGGCGCGCATCTCGACCTTCATGCGTTCGCGGTGCGCGTTCATCTCGGCGACGTCGAGCTTGCCGTCCTTGTTGGTGTCGGCCGCGTCGAAGTCTGCCGACAGCCGCGGGAACGCCTGGGCCTCCTGGCGCGTGACGACGCCATCGTTGTCGGCATCCGCAGGGGCGCGCCCCGGATTGGCGCCGGACTGCCAGCCGCCGGACTGCGCGGTGGCGGCGGAAGCGACGAGCAAAGAGGCGACGACAGGGATCCAGCGCATGGTGGGGTTCTCCTCGGGTACTGAGAACCTACAACGAATCAGTGGCGCGCGGGTTGACACAGTGATCCGCAGACCACCGGACGCGCCGCCGGGGCGTCGCGGATCGGGCCCGCCGGTCCTCAGGATGCTGGAGCGGTGAAGTTCACCACGGCCGTCTGGTTGACGGTCACCGTCACGGCGGTTCCCTCGGTGGGCGTGAGCCGCACGGTCTCCGGAGGCGTCGGAAGGGCGTCGGCATCGAGCGCCGGCTCGTCGAGGTCGCAGGTGTAGGCGACCACGTAGTTGCCGACGGGCACGAAGCCGATCGTGTAGCTGAAGTCGTCCGGGCTCACCTTTGCGCTCGCAATCGCATCGGCCCCGTTCGCGTCCACCTCGAGACCGTCGTAGTCGTCCGGCACCACCGCGCCGTTCGCCGGCACCGGCCCGAACAGGTACACGTTGCCGGGGTACGGCACCTCGGTCGAGGACGCGCACTGCGAGGTGACCAGCGACGAGTCCACCACGCCGCCGATGGCGCCGACCTGCAGGTTGTCCACCATGCGCAGTGCCGGCTTGAGCAGGTACGCCTGCCCGTTGCAGGTGTTCACCGGGGTGCGCTGGCCCGGCGGAGCGACGACCGACTTGCGCAGGTCGAAGTCGATCGTGAAATCGGTGGTCGCTCCGGCGCCCACGGTAAAGCCGCGCACCAGCTTGAGGCCCGTCTGGTCGCCGCTCGGTATGCGCATCTCGCACTCCTCGCCGCCCGTCTCGAGACGCACGTAGGAATCGCCGCCCACATTCGGGTCGGCATCGACCTTGAGGCGCAGCCACTCGTAGTTGCCCGCCGGGACAATCTCGCCGTCGAGCAGCAGCGCGCGACGGGACCCCTGCAGTTCGAGCAGGTCGAGCCGCTTCGCCGGGAAGTCGATCGAAAAGGCTTCGCCGTCCCTGGGCTTGAGCTCGACGCCCGAGAACTGCACGACCACCTGGTCGGCGAAGTCCACCGGCGCGTCCGTGATGCCGACCTTCAGCGTGCCGGTCTTCTGCGTGGCGCCGCCGTCGTCCTCGCCGCCGCAGGCCGCGAGCAGGGTCGCGGCCGCCGCGACTGCCAGGATCCGCGAGGCATGACGGGTAAACGAGTTCATGGCCAGTCCTCCGCTTTGACGCCCGGGCGCCGGTTCACCGTGCAGGCTACGAATCCTGGCGAAATCACGGCGGCACTGGTTCACAGATCCGACTCGCATCCGCGGTCCGGATTCCCTAGACTGATCGGCCTCGCCGACCCTCTCCCTCACGGCAAAGCCTTGAAATACCTGATAGAAAAGCTCGTGCAGGACGCGCTCGCCGCCCTGCCGGAAGACCTGCGTGCGGTCGCCGCCACGCAGGCCGCGCCCACGGTCGAACGCACCCGCGACCCGACCCACGGCGACTTCGCGACCAACGCCGCGATGCAGCTCGCCAAGGCGGCGAAGCGCAAGCCGCGCGACCTCGCCCAGGCCATCATCGACGCGCTGCCGGCGAGCGAGCTCGTGTCGAAGGTCGAGATCGCCGGGCCCGGCTTCATCAACTTCTTCATCGCGCCCTCGGGCTACCACCGCGAGCTCGAGCGCGTGCTCGACGAAGGCTCGGCTTACGGACGCAGCACGCTCGGCGCGGGGCGGCGCGTCATCGTCGAGTTCGTCTCGGCTAACCCCACGGGGCCGCTGCACGTGGGCCACGGCCGCCACGCCGCCTTCGGTGCCACGCTCGCGAACCTGCTCGACGCGGCGGGCTTCAAGGTGCACCGCGAGTACTACATCAACGATGCCGGCCGGCAGATGGAGATCCTCGCGGTGAGCGTGTGGCTGCGCTACCTCGAGTGCTTCGGCGAGCAGTTCCCGTTCCCGTCGAACGGCTACCGCGGCGACTACCTGCACCCGATCGCCGACAAGCTGGTCGAGAAGACCGGGCGCACGCTGGTCCGGCCCGCGGCCGAGATCTTCCGCGACCTGCCGCCCGACGCGCCCGCCGGCGACAAGGACCTGTACATAGACGCGCTGATCGCTCGCGCCCGCGAACTGCTCGGCGCGGACGGCTTCGAGCAGGCCTTCCGGGTCGCGCTCGACGACATCCTCGCCGACATCCGCCAGGACCTCGAGGAGTTCGGGGTCCGCTACGACGAGTGGTTCTCCGAGCGCAGCCTCTCGACCGGCGGTGCCATCGACCGCGCCCTGGAGCGGTTGCGCGCGAACGGCGTCGTGTACGAGAAGGACGGCGCCGAGTGGTTCCGCGCCACCGACTTCGGCGACGAGAAGGACCGCGTCGTCGTGCGCGAGAACGGCATCAAGACGTACTTCGCCTCCGACATCGCCTACCACCTGCAGAAGCGCGAGCGCGGCTTCGACACGCTGCTCGACGTGCTCGGGGCCGACCACCACGGCTACGTCGCTCGCGTGCGCGCCGGCCTCGTGGCCATGGGCGAGCCGGGCGACAGCCTCGAGGTGCGGCTCGTGCAGTTCGTCACGCTGTACCGCGGCGGCGAGAAGGTGCAGATGTCCACGCGCTCGGGCGAGTTCATCACGCTGCGCGAGCTCAGGCGCGAGGTGGGCAACGACGCGGCGCGCTTCTTCTACGTGATGCGCAGCAACGACCAGCACCTCGACTTCGACCTGCAGCTCGCCACCTCGCACTCGAACGAGAACCCGGTCTATTACATCCAGTACGCCCACGCCCGCGTGTGCAGCGTGCTGCGGCAGATGCGCGAGAAGCACCTCGAGCACGACGCCGCCCGCGGCCGCGCCTCGCTGGCGCGGCTGGTGGAGCCGCACGAGCAGGCGCTGCTCGCCTCGCTGAGTCGCTTCCCCGAGGTCGTGGAGTCGGCGGCGCTGCTGCGCGCGCCGCACGCGCTGGTGCACTACCTGCGCGAGCTCGCCAACGACTTCCACACCTACTACAACGCCCACCAGTTCCTGGTGGAGGATCCGGCACTGCGCGACGCGCGGGTCACGCTGATCCGCGGCCTGCGGCAGGTGGTGCGCAACGGGCTCGGCCTGCTCGGCGTGTCGGCTCCGGAGGCGATGTGAGCGTGGCGACCGGCAAGACGCTCAGCCGCGACTACAAGCACGTCAAGCGCCACACCCCGGGCGCACACGACTTCAACGGCTGGATCGGGCTCGCGGCCGGGCTGGCCATCGGACTCGCGGTCGCGTTCGGCGTGCACCTGCACTACAAGAACCTCGAGCCGGCCGTGCCACAGCCCGCGGTGGATGCGCCGCCCGCTTCCGCGCAGGCGCCCGAGGAGCCGGCGCCACTGGTGGAAAGCGAGGAGCCGACCCGCTACGACTTCTACGACATCCTGCCGAACCAGGAACTCGAGGTGCCCGAGAGCTCGTTGCAGGCCCACTCGGCACGCGCGACGCTGGCCGAGGGCAGCATCACGCTGCAGGCGGGCGCCTTCAAGCAGGTGGCAGAGGCTGAAAAGCTGCAGGCCAAGCTCGCCCAGTACGGGATCGACGCCAAGATCCAGCGCCTGTCGCTGGAGGACGAGACCTACTACCGCGTTCGCATCGGCCCGATCGCGACGGTCGAGGAACTCGAGGCGATGCGCGCCAAGCTCGCCGAGGCCGAAGTGGATGCGATGCCGGTCACGGCGGTGGCCGTTCCGCCTCCCTGAAGGCGTCCGCCGGGCTTGGCCGGGCGGACGCCGCAGCTGAGGGACAGGTCAGGCCGGCAGTCTCCGACCGTTCGGCAGCAGTTCGTCCTTGGGCGGGCCGTCGTGGGTTCGCTTGCGTTCCCTGGGCTGGTCGCTTTGCTGCGGCGTCTGCTCTTCGACCGGCTGGGTCTGCGGCTGCGCTGCCGGTGCAGGCTCCTCGATGACGACCTCACCCGCGAGCAGGCCGCGAGCCGCCGGAACGGATGCACCAGCCACGCACACCGCGAGCAGGCCGGCTGCGAGAGTCGCGCGATACACGATTGTCGGAAAGGCCTGCCAAGTGGACGTCATGTGTCCGTCCTCCCTCTGCATTGTTCCGATGCAACGCCCGTGCCAGCCGTGCGAGGCGTCGCCGTCCCGCGCGGCTTCCCGCGGGATTCGCGGCCGGTAGCCACGTCCGTGGAAAGTGCGAGAGCCGGCTCACCCGCGGGCCTGTAAGAAAATCCGACTCCCGCGGCGCCTGTCGATTCACATAAGGCGTGCCGCCGCGATCCGCTCCCGCAGCATGCGTGCCGCGAGCAGCTGCCGGGCTTCGTCCGAGAGCCGGTCCAGTTCGGTCGTCGCCGCGGCGAGCGCCTGCTCGCGCGCGCCACGGCCGGCGGTATCGTCTTCCTGCGCGATGGCGCTGACGTACAGCGCCTCCGCATATTCCAGGTGGAATTGCGTCCCCGCGCTGCCGACTGCCCTTCGCTCGCGGAAGTACTCCAGCGTGGGCTCGAGCACCTCGCGCGCCTCGGTGGTCTGGCCCAGCTTCGCCAGCGCGAAGGCCAGCCTCAGGTGGCGATCGGCCTTTTCCCGAACCACGTCGCCGAACCTGCTGTCGGGCAATGCCATGCGCCGGCGGGCCGCGGCCTCGGCCTCCGGGAACCTCGCGAGCTGGATTGCCGCATCGGTCAGCGCGCCGAGCATCCAGCTCATGGAGTCGTCGCGGATGCTCTGGCCCAGCTGGTCATCGGGCGGGAACTCAAGCTTGTCGAGCTCGGCAACAATAGCGTGGAGGTCGGCGAACGCCTTGTCGGCCTCGCCAGCAACCAGTGCGAGCCAGGCGCGCTCCCCCCTCGGCCGGCCGAGCGTCAACCATCGGCGGGGGCTGCCTTCGGCGAATTGCGCCGCACTGGCCTCGGTGGCCGCTGCCGCCGATACGAGCGTGCGCTCCGCGTCCGCACGCCGACCGAGTTCCACCTGCGACTCCGCAAGATCGTACCAGGCGTCCTCGAACACCGCCGCGGCGCTGGGCGGAAGCCGCTCATCGTCGGCGAGCACCACGTTGGACTCGAGCTTGGCCAACGCGTCGCGCAGGCGGCCCTGCTCGTACAGCACGGTTGCCGTGCGACTGCCCGCCCGGACGAGATAGACCCAGCTCCCGACGTCGCTCGGGTTGAAGCGCACGATGTCCTCGCTGGCCTGCTCCGAGCGCGCCGCGAAGTCCGATGCGGTCGCAAAATCGCCGCGCCGCAAGGCGATCCGGCCGAGCAGGTCGGCGGCGAGCGCGCGGTTCTTCATCGAACGGAGGTCGCCGGGCCGGCGCGCGAGCACCGCCTCCGCGATCTCGTACACCTCGCGTTCGAGGCGCTCGGCGTCCTCGAGGCGGCCGAGCTCGAGCGAGTGGCGCGCCTGCGAATCGGCCGTATCCGCGTACACGGACGCGGCCGTCAGGTCGGTGAGGTCGCGTGCCCCGATGCCGGCGAGGAGGCCGCGCGCTTCCTCGCAGGTCTCGACCGCCTGGACCTGCGGCTGTGCGTGGCTCAGGTGATTGAGGATGTCGGCGTAGACGATCTTCGCCTCGCGGGACCCCTCGGGTGACGTCGCAAACGGGCGCAGCAGCGCCGCGGCCTCGGGCAGGTCGGTGGACTTCGAGCCGGGTGCGCCGCCGGGCCCCCAGGCGGCGTATGGCGTGAAGAGCGTGAGCGCGCGACCGAGCGTCACCGCCTCGCTCTCGACCCCGGTGGCGGTCCGCTGCTCGAACAGCTCGCGCGCGCGCTCGAGGCTGCGCATGCCGTCCTCGGTCTTGTCCGACGCAAGCTGCACGCCGCCCATGCGCACGAGTGCCATGCCGTGATAGAGCTGCGTCTGCGGCGTCACGAGTCCCGGCGGCAGGCCCTCGTAGTACTCCACCGCCAGGTTCGCGAGCTTGCCCATGGTCTCGAGACGGCCGGTGGGTTCGAGCTCGGCGTAGAAGTCCTCGATCAGAAACCCGACCAGTTTCTCGGCATCGGCCCTTGCCTGCTGGGCGGCGAGATCGGCCTGGTGGGCACGCTGGTAGTTGATCCATCCGAACGCGGCGCCTGCCACCGCCACCAGCGCGAGGGCGGCGCTGATGGCCGCGACGAGGCGCGTCCGCTTGAGCGTGCGGCGGGTCTCGGCCTCGCGCTCGTGCTGTGCCGCGAGCTGTCGCTCGGCCTCGTCGCGCGCCTCCCGCTCGTGGCGGAGGTCGCGGCTGGCGCGCACCACGCTGCAGAGCACGTCGTGGGTGAGCTCGACGCGGCGCATGTCGAGCCGCTCCTCGATGCGAAGCAGGCGGCGGTCCACCAGCTTCGCGAGCACATCGGGCGCGGCGCCCACGGCGGCCAGCGCCTTGACCACCCGCTCCTCGGCCAGGCTCTCGCGGAAACCGGACTCCGTGAGCAGCTCGTCCTCGATGACGCGGCGCACGCCGGGCGGCTGGTCGGCCAGCGCGCGCTCGTAGAACTCGGAGAGGATCGTGTCGCGCGAGCCCGCGAGCAGGTCCGCGGAGATCTCGGCCCGGCCCTGCGCGAGTCGCACGGTGTTGAGCTCGCGGCACACGAGGCTCAGGAGCGAAGGCTCGACCTCGGCATTGGCGAGCTCGGTGCCGCCCGCCACGAAGCGCACGATGGACTCGGCCACTTCCTGCGACACGAGCCGACCGCCCGGCTTCACGACCGCCGAGAGCGCCTGCGCGCCGGTCATGCGGGCGAGCCGCATGCGATTCTGCGTAATCGAGGGCATGGTGCCCTTCACGCTCTCGAGGTGGGCGAGGTAGTCCTCGCGCAGCGCGATCAGGATGCGGTAGTCCGCGCGCGCGAAATCGAAGTCCTCTGCCGCGGCCTCGTCCTGTTCGAGCCGCCGCTCGAGCGCCGCGGGCGCCCGGTTCTCGACGAGGTCGGCGAGGTCTTCGAGGAACTCCTTCGCGCGCAGCCGGCCGCGATCATCGGCCTGCGCCAGCGTGAAGATCTCCTCGAACTGGTCGAAGATCAGCAGCGGCAGCAGCGTGCGGCCATCGGCGTCGCGCAGCAGGTCGCCGCGGTGGTGCAGGAACTCCCACAGCGACTCGCCCTCGATGGCGGTGCCCGGGCGGCTCCAGTGGCCCGCCTCGGCCGTGGCCCTGAAGATCGCCTGCTTGATCTGCTCGGATGGTGGCGGCGACTCGGGCGAGTAGTCGACCCGCACGTACACCGGGCAGAAGCCCTCGCCTCGCAGCCGCGGCACGAGCCCGGCGCGAAGCAGCGAGGTCTTGCCCAAGCCCGACTGCCCGAACAGCACGGTGAGATTCTTGCGCTGGACGCGGCGCGCGAGCTCGGCGGCCTCCTCGTCGCGGCCGTGGAAGTAGGCACGCGACTCCTCGGTGTAGGACGACAGGCCGAGCCAGGGATTCTCGGGGTCGATCGCCGGCCCGCCGGCGAGATCGACGGCAGGCCGGCTCACGAACGGCCTCCACGAGCGAGTTCCTGCAGGCGGCGCACGAACTCAGGGCTCGGCTCGCCACCGGGCAGGCGCGAGATGTGCAGCGCGCGGAACTTCTCGGGCACCAGCGCCTCGGCCTCCGCCGTGTCGTCGATGCACACCGGCAGGATGAACACCGCTCCGTCGGCGATGTTGCGCGAGCGGTCGACAGCGTAGCTCCACTCACGGCGGAAATAGCCCTCGTGCCGTCGCTGCGTGTTCGCCGAGATCACCGGCACGAAGTAGCTGCAGCGGCCGATGTTCGCCTGGATCTTGCGGTCGTAGTCGTCGCCGCCCTCGAGGCGGTCGAGGTCGAACCAGGTGGCGAGGCCGGCGGCGTCGAGCGCGGCCTTGAGCCGCTGCACCGCGGGCAGGTCCTCGCGCGCGTAGCTGATGAACACCGCGTTGTCCGGCATCTCGCGCGTCGGCGGCAGGAACCGCTGCGGCACCGCGGCGAGGCCGGGCGCACCGGCCGTACCGCCCTGACGCTTGCTCCAGCGGGCGTGCAGCTCGGCGACGAAGGCCTCGGCGCCGCCATAGACACGCGTACGCACGCTCACCTGCTGCAGGAATGAGACGAGCCGCTCGTCGTTCAAGGTGTGGTCGTCGGCGAGGACCTCGCCGACGTCGCGCGGATCGGAGAGCCGCTTGCGCTTGGCCATGCGCAGGAACAGCCGCGCGAGCCAGTTGGAGAAGTCGCTGCCGATCAGCAGCAGGTGGCTGTGCTCGAGCTCGTGGAAGAGCTTCTCGGGCGTGAGGTGCTCGGACTGCAGTGCGCAGATGAACTCGAGCATGTCCTCGTCGGAGACCACGTAGGTGGGCGAGGCCGAGAGCCGCCCGAGCATGTGGTAGACGACCGCGCGCTTGAGCTGGCTGCGCTCGGCGGGCAGGTCGGCGACGCGGTTGGGCGCGTAGGCGATCACCTCGCAGGTCGACTGGCCGCCATAGCGCTCGAGGTTCACGGCCTTCTCGAGCAGCGGATCGAACGTGGTGGTGACGAACAGGTCGAAGTCGGTGATCTGCGCGAGCTGCCGCAGCGCCAGCGGCGGCTCGAACTCCACCTCGCGCATGATCGAGCGCAGCCGCGTGTAGGCCTCTTCGCGCCGGCCACGCTGGCCGAGGTAGCTGCACACGACGTCGTTGAGGTTGAGCGGCTGCGGCAGTTCGGTGGCATCCACCTGCAGGCGGACCGCCAGTCTCTCCGCCAGCCACTCGTAGAGCGGGCGCAGGCCGCGGTCGGTCTGCACGCGCAGCAGCTCCGGGCCGATGATCGGGATGACCCGGCGCTCCTCGATGTAGTTGAGGAGATCGTCCCAGGCATCGTCGTCGAAACGCTCGATGGGCAGCGCGGAGGTCGTCACCAGGCCACTCCCTGCGTGGGTGCCACGGCACGTGTGTCGTTATTGTCGGGCGAGGATAGCACCCCGCGGGCGCACGAGAAGCGCATGCCCGGGCGTCCGCTTGCCGCGATCGCTAACTGGGCCAGCGGCGGGCGAGCGCGATCAGGATGCCGAGGACCAGCAGCGCCAGCTCGAGGACGACCTGCGCCCAGCGCATCTCGCGCAGGGCCTCGGAGATGCGTCGGACCGGGCTCACGCCGCGACCGGGCCGCGAGCCGCCTCGGCGTGGGCCGCAAGGCCCCTCTGCTCGAGGTACTCGCGGCTCCAGAAGCGCGAGAGGTACTTGTGACCGCCGTCGCAGAGGATGGTGACCACGGTGTTGCCGGGGCCCAGGTCGCGGGCGACGCGCACGGCAGCCGCGACGTTGGCCCCGCTGGTGCCGCCGAGGAACAGGCCCTCGCGGTAAAGGAGCTGGTATCCGGTGCGCACGATCTCGTCGTCCTCGATGCGCACCGAGTCGTCGATCGGCGCGCCCTCGAGGTTGGCGGTGACGCGCCCGATGCCGATGCCCTCGGTGACCGAGGACGAGCCTTCGGACTTGAGCGTGCCGGTCTTCACCCAGTTGTAGAGCGCGCTGCCCATCGGGTCGGCGAGGACGATGCGCAGCCCGGGCTTCTGCTCCTTGAGGTAGCGCGAGACACCGCCGAGCGTGCCGCCGGTGCCGGTGGCGCAGGTGAAGGCATCGATGCGGCCGCCCGTCTCGTGCCAGATCTCCGGGCCCGTGGTGGCGTAGTGCTGGTCGCGATTGGCGGTGTTGTCGAACTGGTTGCCGCAGACCGCGCTGTCGATCCCGGCCGCCACGCGCGGCGCGACCTTCTGGTAATGGTTCGGGTCGGCGTAGGGGACGGCCTTGACGATCTGCACCTCGGCCCCGAGCGTGCGCAGCAGCGCCGCCTTCTCGGGCGACTGGTTGTCGGGCATGACGATCACGCAGCGGTAGCCGCGGGCGTTGCACAGGTGCGCAAAGCCGATGCCCGTGTTGCCCGCGGTGCCCTCGACCAGCGTGCCGCCGGCCTTAAGCAGGCCCTGGCGCTCGAAGCTCTCGAGGATGCCGAGCGCGGCGCGGTCCTTGACGGAGCCGCCGGGGTTCAGGAACTCGGCCTTTCCGAGGATCTCGCAGCCCGTCTCGTCGCTGAAGGAATTGAGGCGGATGAGCGGCGTGCGGCCGACGGTATCGGAGAGCGATTGGCGGATGGGCATGCGGCGTCCTCGGCGGGAGAGGACATGCTATGTCAGTCCGCTGGGGAGGGGGAGGCGTCCGGCCACCAGGCTATTTCCCGATCGGCCCGACAACGATCAAGCACCGGCGGCACCAGCGCTGCGAGCCTCGCCATCAGGTCCAGCGGCTCGAGCACGAGGTGGGTCGTGCCATCGCGGTACGGAGTCTTGAGCGTATAGCGGACCTGCCCCGAAGCCGTCAGCGCCAGACGCACCGTGGCGACGGGCGGGACGGTTCGGTCGGTCGGGTGCTGGATCGCCAGCGCCAGCAGCAACTACAACGACGGCGTGATGGTCCCCACCCGAGTCGCGATCATCTCCCCAAGCACGTCGAAGGCCCCGTCGAGCGCGGAACAGCGGAGGAACACGCTCGTGTTGTCGGTCGTGATCGTGACCTCGCCCAGCAGCGGCATCTTCGCGTCGTCGAACGACAGTAGTGCCGGGTTGCCGCTCAATGTGCCGAACGAGATGAAATAGCAGGACATGAAGCGGGCATCGCCCAGTGCGATGCCAGACACGGTCGCTGCGAGTGTGTAGCTCCCCACCGGCAGGGTCACGCTGGACACCGTCTGGGTAGTGCCCTCCGCAATGCGCTGGAAGTCGTCCGGCCCGTAGTTCGTGTATGCATCGCTCGGACCTGCGGGCCCGGCCGGACCCTGCGCACCCGCGGGGCCTGGCTCCCCCTGTGGCCCTGCGGGCCCGGCTTCGCCCTGCGGGCCAGCGGGTCCGACCAGCCCGACGGCAGCGGGATCGAGTTGCGTCGTGCCGGGTCGGCACGATTCGCGCGCGACGATCGCGCCACTCGGATTGACGCACAGGACGAGCGCTTCGGCCGTGGATGTGGTCGCCAGCAACGCGACGACGCCCAGCAGTTCCGCGTGGATCTTCTTCATCGAGTTGACTCCCCTGCCTGACGGCGCTTGGTGCGCGAAGGT
>Ga0316600_10001339_pt1 | contig 11274 bp, 8 predicted proteins | sample OWC_soil_day5_CT_FD_207652 | JGI IMG/M metagenome (GOLD analysis project Ga0316600, IMG submission 207652) | Wetland soil microbial communities from Old Woman Creek delta, Ohio, United States - OWC_soil_day5_CT | ecosystem: Environmental > Terrestrial > Soil > Wetlands | place: USA: Ohio...
AAGCGGAAAAAAGTGAAATACCGCTGCTGCCTGGTCCTTTTATGTCTTTTTTAACGGCCTTAAATAATGTGCAGAAGGCTTATAAAGATAAGGAGAAGAAGACAATACGAACAGCACTTGTGACAGCGCGAAATGCGCCAGCCCACAAAAGAGCAATTAAGACATTGCGGTCATGGGGAATTACAGTGGATGAAGCTTTCTTTTTAGGAGGATTGGATAAAGCAGCCATTTTAGAAAGCTTTAACCCCCATATCTTTTTTGATGATCAACATACCTACTGCATTAATGCATCAAAAGTAGTACCAACAGGGCATGTACCAAGCGGTGTAACAAACAATTACTGATTAGTAGGAATATAAGAAAAGAAGCTACTCCAAGAGAAATACATCGTATAGGGGGACTAAAAATGAGTGATAGATTGTTAATAAGTAATGCCTTTCAGACTTTTTTAACAGAGGCTCCAGAACATCAAAAAGTATGGATGGAGACGGTAAAAAAGTGGGGTGAGGCAAGTCAGCTGGATAAGAAAACAGAAGCTCTTTCCTATCTATCTGTATTAGCAGCATTAAGGCTGGAAGGCGGACTGCCTTTTCATGTAAAACAAGCGAAAGCAGTAGGAGCGACCAGAGACGAAATCATAAGTGCTGTTTTAGTGGGACTCCCAGCAGCGGGAAACGTGGTCATCCAATCCTTGCCAATTGCTTTGAGCGCTTATGATAATGAATAAGATAACCATAGGCTAGCTGCATTACCGAACATAGGTGAAAGGGGCTGTCGCATTAGCGATATAATTATATCGCTAACGACAGCTTTTCCCTTGCAAAAACCAAGCTACTAGCTTGTCTTGGCATTAAATCGCCTAAAAACTACTTTGACACTGCTGGGCGTTATTTCCCCCTTGACCGAAAAGTTTAGTATATCTTGAGACAAGGATCCTGTCCCCTGTCCCTTTCAGGCAGGAGTTTTTTGTTTATACGGTAAATTTTAAAAGGAATGTGTTAGGAGGGAAATCTTATTTTATGCATAAGAAATTAGTTTATACTATTATAATAATAATCCTGTTTATATTGGGGCTTATTAATAGCTTTTTGGAATTTGAATACAATATTAGTTTGCTTGAGTATCTCGGGAAATCCAATGAGCTTACCTGGGAAGAACGGGAGTGGTTGAATCGACATGGGGATATTATCTATGGAGCTGACAACAATGCGCCGCCATTAAGATATATGGATGAAGAAAGTAAGCAATATCAAGGCATTGTTATAGATTATATCAGAGCTTTATCTATCGAATTGGAAAAAGAAATAAAGGTTAAGCCGTTGGTTTGGAATCAAGCCTTAGATAGTCTGGCAAAAGGGGAAACAGACATTTGTGATATGTATCCTTCCGAAGAAAGGGCAAAGTATTATCTTTTTTCCAAGCCTATATATAATGAAAAATCTATTATTTTGGTTCCTAGGGATAATCAGGAAATTAGTCACTATAATGATTTACGGAATAAGACGGTCGCGGCTCAAGAAGGAGATTATGTTTGTCAATTTCTAAATTCAAAGGTTGATAGTATTGATTATGTATATACACCGGATTACTATAGGGCGATTATGCTTTTAAAAGAAGGAAAAGTAAGCGCGGTAGTAGGGGACGAACCGGTAATCAGCTGGCTGATTGATAAATTGAATTTGAAAAATGAATTTAAAATCCTTGAGAATCCCATTTACGAAAAGGAATGTGTTTTAGCAGTTCCCAAATCGGAAAAAATTCTTCTTAGTATAATCAATAAAGGGATCTATAATCTGAATCGGAAAAATACGATGGCAAAGATACAGCAAAAATGGTTTGGCATATCGGCGCCTTTTATAAAACAAAAGATATCGGAAAAAATCGGCTTAAGTGCCGGAATATTTAGTATTGTAATTTTTTTGAGCTTTTTCCTGGTCTATTCATGGAATTATCAATTAAAAAGAGAGGTACAAAAAAGAACCGAAGAGTTATATATGAGTAGAAATGATTTGGAAACTACTTTCAATGGTTTAATCCACTGGATGATTGTCGTAAATAAGGATTACACCATTGTTGATGTTAACAAATCTTTTTGTGCCTTAATGAGGCTTGACAAAAATGATATAATTGGTAAAAAATGCAGAGAACTTCCTGAGATCTTATGTACTGCTGACTGTGATATCTGTATGATCAACAGGACGCTGCTTAAAGAGAAAAACTTGCTAAATGAGCTTAAAGATCGAAATAGAATCTATGAAATGAGTACCTTTCCGCTTAAAGATAATTTAAAAAAAACACATAGGGTACTTATTATGATGAAAGATATTACAAGTATTAGAATTGCTGAACAGCAGCTTTTGCATTCCAATAAAATGGCGGCCATAGGTCAGTTGGCAGCAGGGGTTGCTCACGAGATTAGAAATCCGCTAGGGCTAATACGAAATTACTGCTATCTTCTAAAAAATAATATGAATATAAATCACAGTGTATCTAAAGAAGCTGTTAGTGTTATCGAAGCTTCTGTTGAAAAAGCGAGTAATGTTATCGAAAATTTACTTAACTTTTCCAGATTGTCAGGCAATATCAAAGAAAATATCAATATCAGAGATTTCATTAGTAGTATTATAAAACTAGAATATAAATTAATAGTCAAAAGAAATATCCGGGAAGAGATTATATGTGACGCGGATATCATATGTTATGTAAATCAAGAATCAATTAAGCATATCTTTATTAATCTGATTTCCAATGCCATTGATGCGATGCCTGATGGCGGAGTACTAACAATTCGCTGTGAAAAAAAACAGGATATACTGTTTATTTCATGCTCTGATACCGGAATTGGGATTAATGATAAGGCTCTGGATAATATTTTTAACCCCTTTTTTACTACGAAACCGCTAGGACAAGGGACCGGTTTGGGGTTATATATTGTATATAATGAAGTGCAAAAATTTGCCGGAAATATCAAAGTTTCAAGTAAACCGGGGAAAGGTACTGATTTTTATATTACGCTGCCTTTAAAGGGGGAAGACAAAACTAATGAAGAGCAATAACAATTTGAAGATACTGGTAGTAGATGACGAAAAAGAATATAGAGAAGTTCTTCAGATGATACTGGAGAGTAAAGGATATATTACAGAGACGGCCTGCAGCGGTAAAGATGCTTTGGAAAAATTAAAAAAGAAAAATTTTAATTTGGTATTGTCTGACTTAATTATGCCGGGAATGAGTGGAATCGAACTTTTGGAGCAGATAAAAGAAAAGCATCCTGAAACGGAAATAATTATTGTAACAGGATACGGCACAGTTCAAAATGCAGTAGAAGCGATGAAAAAAGGAGCGTTTACATATTTTATAAAGAGTCACGATCCTGAGGAGCTTCTCATAGAGATAGGTAAAATCAAAAAGCTAGCAGGTTTGGAAAATGATAATGAAGTGCTGCGAAGCCAGCAAATAGATCCTAACTTCATGTTAAAAACCAAGAATCCGAGATTTAAAAAAGTACTGGATATAGCGGAAAAAGCAGCGCAAAGTAATGTAAATATTTTGATATTGGGAGAGTCCGGAGTGGGAAAAGAAGTTTTTGCCCACTATATTCACCATTGCAGTGACCGGAGAGGACGAACTTTTATTGCTGTCAACTGTCATGCGTTAGCCAATAATGTACTTGAATCAGAGCTATTTGGCCATGAAAAAGGTGCTTTTACCGGCGCGGTAGAGCAAAGAAAAGGAAGATTTGAAGCAGCACACGGCGGTACACTTTTTTTAGATGAAATAGGGGAGATATCTCTTAGTACGCAAGTCAAGCTGTTAAGGATAATAGAATTAAAAGCAATTGAAAGAATTGGAAGTAATAAATCAATTGATGTGGACTTTAGGCTTATTTGTGCAACAAATAAGAACCTGCACAAGTCGATTCTGGAGGGTGAATTTAGAGAAGACTTATTTTATCGAATGAGCACCATTACAATAGAAATTCCACCTCTTAGGGATAGAAAAGAGGACCTGACGGATTTAATAGACTTCTTCTTTAAAAGATCGGAAGCTGAACTTAAAAGGAAAGTGAATCAAATAGAAAAGGGAGTCATGGATTTTCTTTTCTATTATGATTATCCGGGAAATATAAGAGAGTTAAAAAACATCATCGAGCGATTAGTGGCTTTATCAAGCAATGGTATCATAAAAGAAGTTGATTTGCCGGAGTATAAAAAGGGCGAACAATGTAACAATGAAATTGACGAAGTTAAATCTCTCAAAGATGTGAGAAAGGAATTTGAAGCCAGGTATATTGCCGAAGTTCTTGAACTGAGTGATTATAATATGTCGGCAGCGGCAAGAAAATTAGATATAACGAGAAGACAGTTGTTCAATAAAGTTACAGAATATAATCTAAAATAATAAGATACAGAAAATTGGACCGGGTTGGCATTATATTATAGATATTTTGTCAACCCGGTCCAATTTTCCGCAGGCGCTAGCAGGAAATTTATTTCCTATTAGCGTGGAAATTTATTTCCCTAAGATATATCTTTTTTTTAATGATATATCTTTTTTTGTCTAAATAGCCGTAAAATTGGCACAAAATGCTTGCGATTTACCTTTGGCATGGAATTTGCTTTTATATATTTTGTATCTAGATGAACCTGGAAGGAGATGGAAGAAGATCGTAGCAGGTTGCTGGGATATAAACTAATAAAAGAGAGGATTTGGAATTATGGCGGATAACATTAAATTACCATCATTGGGACAAGCATTTTTCGTATTAGGTGGTTTCCTTGCTTTAGCATTTGCTTGCCAAGCATTCAAGATCGAAATTCATTTGGCATTATTTTCAGGATGGTTTTTAGCTCTGTTTATTGGCAAAATGGTAGGTTATAGTTACAAAAGTATGGAAGAAGCAATTCTTGATGGTATTCATAATGGCATGAGTGCAGTGATTATTCTTTTAGCAGTAGGCGCTCTTGTCGGAACATGGATTTCGGGTGGCGTTGTCCCCAGCCTGATTTATTACGGATTGAAATTGATTCATCCATCCATCTTCTTATTAGCCACTTTGCTTATTTGCAGTATTACTTCACTTTCAACAGGTACTTCCTGGGGCACAGCAGGTACTGCAGGAATTGCTATGATGGGAATCGGCGCAGGACTCGGCGTGCCGGCGCCAATAACAGCAGGCGCCGTATTATCCGGCGCATACTTTGGAGACAAGCTCTCACCGTTATCAGGCAGTGGTCTAATAACCGCTTCTATGACTGAATTAGATATAATGGATCATGTTAAAGGTTTATTGCCGGTTTCTCTAATAGGCTTTATGATTACCGCTATTGCATTTACAATTACCGGCTTTACTATTGTTGGAAATAATACGGTAGATTTAAGTAAAGTGAATGCGGCTATGGATGCAATGAACAGTATGTTTTATATTAGCCCTCTCTGTTTAATTCCCATGGTAGTGGTTCTTGCATTGCTGGTAATGAAAATGCCTTCAACTCCCGTGATTACCTTCGGGGCGGTCTTAGGTATTATTTTTGGTATAATATTCCAAGGATTATCACCGGTTGAAGCAATAACGACCGCTTGGGTACAAATTCCTAGATATACTGGTATGGAATTCATAGATAATATTTTGATTCGCGGTGGAATGAGTTCTATGTTATGGTCAGTGGGAATTATTCTCTTTGGTCTGGGGTTCGGTGGAATTTTAGAAAAAACAGGAATATTAAAGGCTATTGCACAAAAAGTGGAAAAAGGGATACAATCAGGCGGTTCATTGTCAATCATGACATTTATTGTTGCTTTCCTTGGCAATTTATTTGGTAGCGCCATGTATGTTTCACTAATTTTAACACCTAAAATAATGGTGGAAAAATACGATGAATTAGGTTATGACAGAAGAGTTCTTTCTAGAAATTCCCAAATCGGCGGTACTTTGACATCAGGTATGGTGCCATGGAGCGATAATGGTATTTTCATGACTGGTATTCTAGGTGTGGGAACGCTTCAATATTTACCATATATGTGGCTTACATTTGCTTGTATCGCAGTTGCTATTTTCTGTGGTTATACTGGCCTGTTCATGTGGAAAAAGAATGAAGAGCAAGTTCTGGCACAAAAGGTATCCTCTTAAGTGCATGCCTAAGTAAGATAAATTTTGGAATGGCTTGAATTCCCTTCGAGTTTATTTGACTTGCTCGCAAGTAGAACACAAAACTTACACGAATTGTTAACTAAAAGGAGTAGTTATATATGAAAAGAATATTGTTGATTGCGACTGGAGGGACAATTGCCTGTTCGGAAAGCGACCACGGTTTGTCTCCTTCGTTTGATGCAGAGGGATTATTGGCTTTAATTCCCGAAATAAAGGATATGTGTGATATCAGCGGTATGCTGATTATGAACATAGATAGTACAAATATGAATCCGCATTTGATGATAAAAATTGCTGAAACAATTTATGCAAATTATCATGGTTACGATGGGTTTGTTGTAACTCATGGTACAGATACAATGGGATATACTTCAGCAGCATTGTCATATATGCTGCAAAATATTAATAAGACTGTTGTTGTAACAGGTTCACAAATTGCAATAGGGGAATTATATACGGATGCAAAAAAGAATATATCGGATGCTATACGATTTGCAATTGAAGGTATACCGGGTATTTTTGTTGCTTTTGACGGAAAAATTATCAATGGAACCAGAGCAAAAAAAATCAGGACTCGTAACATGAATGCCTTTGAAAGTATAAACTGCGCCAACGTTGCCGAAATAAAACTGGGAAAGATTACTTTTAGCAAAGACGTTTGCAATATATTAAAGGTTGATGCAAGCAAGCCATTCAATTTGCAGACTTCCATATGTACGGACGTGATGGTAGTTAAGCTGTTTCCTGGAATAAAACCGGATATTTTTGACTTTTTGAAGGAGCATTATAAAGGGGTAATTATTGAAAGTTTCGGAATCGGCGGAATACCTTGTCAAGAGAATAATGATATTCTTACGAAAGTGAAAGAACTCATTGCTGCTGGAGTAGTGGTCGTCATTACCACTCAATGTCTGGAAGAGGGAATTGATTTAGGCATATACGAGGTAGGACAAGAAATCGCTAAAAATGCGGTTATTTGTGCAGGAGACATGAATATAGAAGCCAGCGTAGTTAAATTAATGTGTGCTTTGGCTAATTTCAAAAATATCGATGATATTAAATACTTTTTTGAGACACCAGTGCTTGGCGATATTAGTGTATAAATCTGTTCCAGTCTTGCATCTTCAGCAAACCAGCGACTCCTGTTTTTTGCACATTCATGATCTAAAATGAGCTTTGTCCCCCGTGCTTCAATTATACTTTAGCAATAGCCGATTCATAATCTGCATGTAAGAAAGGAATAATGTCTGGATCATAATTGCAAAATTACAAAAAGTATACTTCCTTTAACTCAGAATTTTCTTTACGCAACTTACGCAATTCATCATCAAATAAATTTTACACGTTTTCTCGGACTTTTCGAAGTCCGGGAATTGTTTTTTTTACAAAAAGAGGGCTGCCACACTATTTTTAGTGCGACAGCCCCTTTCACCATTTACGCATATTAAAATGAGAGAGATTTACAGCCCTCTAGCAGCTAATTCATGCTCTGCACTAACTAACTTCACACAAAGTACGACCAATTCCATAGCCTGTTTTAATTCTGACAATGGAGGGAAGGTAGGAGAAAGACGAATATTTTTGTCTTCAGGATCTTTGCCATAAGGATAGGTAGCACCAGCAGGAGTGAGCAGGACGCCGGCGGCTTCAGCTTTTGCTACGATGTCTTTTGCACATCCTGGGAGAGTGTCGAGACTAATAAAGTAGCCGCCTTGCGGTTTGCTCCATGAAGCAATGTTTTCGCCGCCCAACTCTGATTCTAAGATATCCAGAACTAAATTAAATTTAGGCTTAATAATGGCTGCATGACGCATCATATGTTCCTTTATGCCAGCTTCATTTTTGAAGAAGCGGACATGCCGCAGCTGGTTTAATTTGTCAGGTCCGATGGTTTGTATATTAAGCTGTTTTTTAAGCCAATTAATGTTATTAACACTACTGGCCAGCATAGCAATTCCAGCACCAGGGAAACTAACTTTAGATGTTGAGGCAAATTCAAAAACACGATCAGGATGACCTGCGGCATTGCAGGTTTGCAGAATGTTAAGTAATGTGCCAGGGGTATCTGTGAGATGATGTACTGCATAAGCATTATCCCAAAAAATACGAAAATCAGGTGCTTTTGTAGGCATTGCTGCCAAACGTTTTACAACAATATCCGAATAGATAATACCAGTGGGATTACTATACTTTGGTACACACCAGATGCCTTTAATTGCTGGATCGGAGGCCACTAGGTTTTCAACTTGGTTCATATCCGGACCATCATCTTGATAGTTAACCCTGATCATTTCAATTCCTAAGTGCTGGCAAATAGCAAAATGCCGATCATAACCAGGACTGGGACAGAGGAATTTTACCTTTGGCAGCTTACTCCAGGGGACATCACTTTCTGGCAAGCCATGCAGCATGGCGCGAGAAATTAAATCATGCATCATGTTTAAGCTGGAATTACCCCCAATGATAATTTCCTCGGGTTTGGCATCTAAAATCCAAGAGAAAAGTTTCTTTGCTTCGGGAATACCGTCGATTCCGCCATAGTTTCGGCAGTCAATTCCATTCGAAGTTTTATAATCGGATTTGGTAAGGCAATCCAAAAGATCAGCAGAAAGATCTAATTGCTCGGTGCAGGGCTTTCCCCGGGACATATCTAATTTAAGGTTTTGAGCCTGAAAATCTTGATAGCTCTTAGATAATTCAGCATAATAGCCTTGTAATGTTGTGTTACTCATGTCTTTCAATTTACTCATTTTTACATCTCTCCTTCACATTCTTTCATTATATTGGAATTAGTAAGCCAAAGGCAATAGGTTTTCACAAAAACGATAGTATGTATTCTGAATACGTTACGAAAGGCAATGATAATTTCTGATACTAAAAGCAAAAAAAAAAACTTACTAAATTTAAGTAAGCAGTTTAACATTCAGCTTGATATTTCTCTTTGTATGCCTGTTTATTTTGGGCAATTTCACTTAATAAATCAATAAAGAGATCAATTTCGTTGCTGTTATTATATAATCCTAGACTTAGCCGTACTAGTCCAGGAAAAGGAATTTCAGGTTGCTGTTGATAATAGGTTAACTTTTTGGGGGTTAGACCTAGAAGCTTTTCAACATAGGGATGGGCACAGAATAGGCCGCTTCTTACAGCGATACCCCCTTCATAGGAGAGCAGCTTTGCTAACAATTCATGATGGACACCTGGAAGATCAAAAGAAATGATGCCTAGTCGATCTTCATTCTTTTTAGCGCAGCAATATAATCTTAGATCAGGAATGGATGTTAATTTGTGAATGGTATAGTGGATCAGCTCTTGTTCGTATTGATCAATAACATTCATGCCAATCGACATTAAGGTTCTAATTGCCGCTGTTAAGGCTACTACGCCCATAACATTAGGAGTGCCTGCTTCCTCTTTATGAGGGGAAAGAGACCATTCGATAAATTGATGTGAAACTAATTCTACTGCACCGCCGCCTTTACAAAAAGGCTCTTGTCTTTCGAAGGTTTCCTGTGGACCAATGAGAACTCCAATGCCAAAGGGGGCGTACATTTTATGGGCAGAAAATACTAGATAATCGATGTGTTCCGGAGAATCATGGTCTTTCATGTCAATAGGGGAATGAGGTGCCAATTGTGCTCCATCTACAAGAATTTTTGCGCCATGCTGATGAGCTAGTCTGGCGATTTTATGAATTGGATTTTTATAGCCAGTTACATTCGAGGCTCCAGCAACGGCGACTGTTTTTACTCTTCCTCTATACTTTTTTAATTTCATTTCTAAATCTTCTAAAGAAAACATGCCGTTTTTATCGATAGTTACATAATCAATAGTAAATTTATCTCTCCAAGGCAGATCATTCGCTAAATGCTCCATATCGGAGGCGAGGATGACCTGTTTATCATCCTTTTCTGCCAAAATATAAGACAGCAAATTAATAGACTCAGTGGTATTTTTTGTATAAATAACAACATCTCTCTGATGATCTGCATTCACGAAGCTTTTAATCACGTCTCTTCCTTCTTCATAGATGTCAGATGAAAGCAGGGATTTGTAACCTGTACCGCGGTGAATGGATGAATACCAGGGAGAAAAATTAACTATTTCATCCATGACTGCATGCAGGGGGGGAGTAGTTGCTGCATTATCAAAATTAATGTAAGTAACGCTGCTGCCATTGATTAAGGGCACTTTTTCTTCTACTCCGACTACTAAATTTCTAAGATTTGAGTGTAGTATCATATTGTGTCCTCCAATCCGATATTGGATACTCTTCATAAAGTATTTACACTATATTTTATTCTATGCATAATCCAAGAGGTTTTACACAGAGGATTAGGTAAAAAAACTAAAAAAAGAGTGAGAAATTTGTTGGAGAATAGAGGAAAATGAAAGAAAAGAAAGAATAATGTCTTAACGTAAAAAACGATAAGATGTAAAGGAGACTGTAACAGCCATGGTAAAATGGGAAGACAAATATAGCCTGGGAGTAGAATCCATTGATGAACAGCACAAAGAGCTATTTAGAATAGCAAATCGAATTTATGAACTTTTAAAAAATGAAATGATCCTGGATAAATATGATCATATCATGGAAATCATTGATGAGTTAAAAAACTATACAGTGGATCACTTTAAAGATGAAGAAGAGTACATGAAAAGTATTGGCTATAAAAAGTTTCTTTCCCACAAAGTTGCTCATACTGATTTTTTAGATAAAATGGAAAATATCGACGTAAATAAAATTGATAACGGGCATAATGAATATTTACTAAGCATATTAGATTTTGTATGCGTTTGGCTTATAGAACACATTCTGAAAGAAGACAAATTAATCGTGGCCTAATCATTTTTCACATAAAAAAGTATTCCTAGGAGAACAAAGCCCTCCTAGGAATTTTTTGCGAGAATCAGAAAGTGTAAGTTTTGTAGGTGTTTTAAGGGGGGCGCAGTGCTTTCTGTAGTATAAGGATGTAATGAGTTTTGGAGGATGAAGTGTCATTATCAAGAAAAGCCCCCCTAAAAAAGGCATAGGAAAGTAGAAGTACAAGCAAAGCCGTACAAGAAGTATGAGTAAGGTGAAATCAGTTAGGAATCAGAAGTTCAATTTAACTAGCGTTGTT
>Ga0316600_10001341_pt1 | contig 11272 bp, 11 predicted proteins | sample OWC_soil_day5_CT_FD_207652 | JGI IMG/M metagenome (GOLD analysis project Ga0316600, IMG submission 207652) | Wetland soil microbial communities from Old Woman Creek delta, Ohio, United States - OWC_soil_day5_CT | ecosystem: Environmental > Terrestrial > Soil > Wetlands | place: USA: Ohio...
GATGGATAGCCAATCAAGGAACAGGTTCTTTGCGGGGCAACGCCGCAAGCCGGGGGTAACCCACTCCTTGCGGGTTGCCCCACCTTGACCCCACTCAAATCACCCTTAGTCCACACTGCGCCGCGCTGCCACCGCTGCCCTGCAGCGCAACCACAACAGGTTTGAAACCTTATTTTTCATTGGGGACTGTCTTGACAAAGGGGTCCACTTTATAATCCGCGTCGGATCCTCCGGATTCCGCCACCGCTGTTGCCGCGGCTTCTGAGCCCTGACTACGCCAAGACCCTTTGGGTCCTCGCGACGCCAGCCTCGGGTAGTATCCGGCCTATCCGGATCGTGAGCGTCAGCGTCTGCAAAGCGTTGACCCGTCACTCGAACGGCCAAGGTTGAGCGGCAGTTCCTGGGACCTTGGGGACGCCCCGCCGGTTGCCGTTACGTCCAGCGCCACCGGCTTCCGGTCTGCTTCCTGAAGAGTTCAGGTGCGCACAACGGCAGTCAGGGACGCATCGGCTCCTTCGGGACGTCACGCGGATGGACCCATGGCCTACGCTGTACCTTGATCGAAACGTGGGGCCAGGCGGCCTTCCGGATTCTCACTCCGCCGTCATCGCCAAGCGCAGTTCGCTGTTACCTCGCCGGATACCGAAACGCATCCGCTCGCCGGTTGCAACCGCACTCTTCAGATCAACGAGCTGCCTGGACGTGTTTACCGGCACACCGTTAAAGGACTCGATGATATCGCCGACCCGAAGCCCGGCCTTCCTGGCGGGACCGTCGGCAAACACCCGGCTGATCACAACCTCGGAAGAGCCTGGGGGGTCAGCATAGCGGTGGTCTGCAATATCGGCCACGCTCACACCCAGCCAAGGGGACGCGCGGCTTCCAGGGAAGTCCGCCGGCCTCTCGCAGGCGAACAGGAAGGTCTGGGTCCTGCAAGAGTCATCCACGCATTGATGACTCACGGGAACCGCGGTTCTTCCGTGAAATGCGCAGCCTCGGTTGGCCTCCGCCCTGACTTGCGCCTGGTCGGGGTGTGTTGCCTGCACAATGACGCGGTCTTCCCTCAGCTCGCGGATCGCCGCGGAACTGCTGCACCCGACGAGAAAGACGCCCAGGACGAAGGAGACAGCGGGTTGATTCATTGTTAGCCTCTCGTGTTGCCGCCCTGACTGCCACGGACCATGCAGCGGCGAAAGAGCCTGAACGCCGGGCGACTCAGGGTCACGAGCGCGCACCCATGCGTGTCGTCCGCCAGGTGCTCCGGGCGGGTGATGCAGCCCAATGCGGCGTCGATCGGTTCCAGGACGCGGTCCTCTGGCTGTATGGCGGATGCAGGACCATCAGGGCGGATTCGTCCGAGCCCGGCTGGTGTGGGAACCGGAGATACCCGAGGGCCGCACGGTCACCAGAGTCCTTCAATGTAGCGCGAGAGGAGACCCATGCGAAGCTGTCGCGAGTGCGGGCATCAGATCAGCGAACAGGCACTCGCCTGTCCTCAGTGTGGGGCGCCGTATCCGGCACGCGCCGCGTGGGATGGCTGGGGCTTCGAGTACAAATCCAAGACGGAGATCTTCGGCCTGCCGTTGCTCCACGTCGCGTTCAAGTATCGGCCCAACTTCCGCCCCGTCGTCGCGCAGGGGATCATCGCGATCGGCCAGTTCGGTATAGGGGTGATCACCCTCTCTCAGTTCGGCATTGGGTTGTTCAGTCTGAGCCAGTTCACCATCGCGGGTTATGCCCTCGCCCAGTTCGCGATCGCGTGGTCGCTCATCGCCCAGATCGGCCTGTACGTTGACCAGGGTTACGGGCAGATCGTCTACCGTGTCTCCGACCTACTGGGGCGTCTGCCCTAGCGCGGCTTGGACACGCCCGGCCAGTTGCTGGGGCCAGGTCTGCCCGGTTGTCGATCCATCGTGCAGAAGGCGGCAGAGGTTCCGTGTCGACCTGGGCAAACTCTATAAGATCCTCGCTCATAGCCGGTTATTGTCCATGTTTCCCGAAGCGCCGAAGGCTTCCCGTTCTAGGACTACCGGGGTCGCTCACCGCTCCTCCCTATTACGGTCGAGCCTCCCGATGCACGAGGCGTTGTGCCCGCTCCTGTTTACGGAGAGCCTCCCGATCGGGGAACCTTGGTGCCGCGCCGCCGAGAATCTGAATCGGTTCACCGGCGAACGGTAAGCCCCTGGTGTTCAGTGCGCTAGGCCCGGTGCCGATGGTTTCCACCCGGCAGTACGATGACCCGGCCAATCCACGGGTACGGACCGCTCTGGCGCAGCCTGAAACAGATAACCTACAGCCGTTTGGCGGCTAAAAAACGTGTTGCTGAGTACCGTCGGCAGCGGGCACGTTGCGCATCACAAGACTGATGAACTGCTCGACGGTCATCGTCTGGCCGTTGAAGTGCACTTCGTTGTTGGCGTAGTGCAGTGTGGACACAATGTCGTTGCCGTTGACGGTCGCCAGCTGTGTGCCCGTGGCCATGGCGGCGGCCAATTCACCGGCCATCAGCGACTGCAGCGCGATGACTTGCGGATCGGTCTGACCGGCGATCTGCGCTTGCAGGCCGGCAATGTCAGCCAACATGGGCTTGGACACGGATAGCTTGGCGTCCAGCAGCGCGACCAGCTGCTTGCCCAGTTCCAGCGGCGGCAACTCGGTGGAAGCCGGATTGGTCAGGTCGAGCACCAGGTTGAAGCGGCTTTCGCCGTTGGTAGTCTTGAGCGACAGGGTCTCCACGGCCAGTTGCGGCTTGGCGCTGAGCAGTTTGGCGATATCGGCCTTGACCTGGTCTTGCTCGACGTCGGTCAGGGTCAGCTCAGGCTCGGGCTGACCGGCAGCGGCGGCCTGATCCAGTTTGATCTTGGCCTGAAACAGCTCGGTCAGCGAAAGCATCGCCGGGATGTCGATATTCTTCATGCTCATCGCCATGGCCGCAGAGCCGACAGGCTTGCCCTGGAAGCCGATCTCGCCGATTTTGTAGTCCAGACGGCCGGCCATGTTGCTGTCGTTGGCCTGGCTGGATTGCTTCTGTTGGAAGTCCCTGACGGTCAGCACCGATTGCTGCGGACCGAACGTGACCTTGGTGTTGGTCAGCGCGACGGTGTTCTGGCCCAGATAGAATCCATAGCGGCTTTTCTCCAGGTTGCTGGCAACGGACAGCCCGCTCAGCTCAATCGTGACCGGCGGCTCGGCGTCCGCGCTATGGGCCAGTCTGAAGCGGTCCATGGTTCCGCTGCCCGTGACCCTCTGGGCCTGAGCGGTGCTCGACAGCGCGACCTTCAGGCCGGAGAAGCTGAGGGAGGTTTTGTCGTCCGCGGCCAGGTCGAAGGGCAGCAGTTCGATGTTGCCGTCCACCGAGCGGTTGTAATCGATGCTGACCACACCCTTGAGCGGCGCAGCACCCTTGGTGGCGGCGAACCATTGTTCCGTGGCGGCGTTTCTCTCAAGCTGGTAGTGACTGGTGGCCATGACCGGCCGCCATTGCAGCGCCACCAGACGGGAGAACGGCAGCGGGCCGTGCTCGATGTGGTCGAGAAACAGCAGCTCACTGTCCTGGCTGTGCTCACCGAACAGGCTGCCCCGGGCCTTGAGACGGTAATGTGCGGTGCTGGTGAACACCCCGCGGTCCAGGGAGACCAGTTCCAGGGTCAGGTTGCCGTCCCTGCCGGCCAGGGAACTCTGCAGTGCTGTGTTGGCATCCTGGATCGCGGTCTGCAGGACACCTTCCAGTTGATTGCCGGTGTACCAGGCTCCGCCGGCACTCACCGCGCCTGCCGCGACGACAACACCCAAGAGTACGGCTGACTTGTTCATGGTGTGACCCGATCAATGTCCGTTGTGATGAACGAGGGCTGTCGCCAGCCCCCGGACGCCAGACTAGCATTTCTACTAGAGCACCTTCGCCAGGCGCTCCGCATACTTGCCCCGCAGATCGTGCTTGAAGGAATCGAGCAGCAAGAACCCACCCTGTGAGCGGCTCAATCGACGACCCGCGACGCGTGGTTTCTTCGGCAAGGGCTTGCGCCATACCTCGAAGCCGATACGACTGACAAACCGGTGATCGGCATAGACCACGTAGTCAGCGTGCTCGTCCACCCAGCTCCGGGTCCTGCCCTCGATCACGCGCTTGAAGCCCAGCGACTCCAGCCTGCTTTCCGCCCAGGCCAGCTGATCGGGGGGGGGCGCGGCTGGTCAAATGGCTTATCTTCCTCCAGCAGCTTCGGCTCGTCACTGGGTGAGACCCGATACAGCGTCTCTGACTCGCGCCGTTCAGCCAGTTTCTTCATCTTTGCGGCCTCGGCCGCCTTATCGGAGGCACCAAAGCGGGTACTCCAATTGTTAACCGCCAACTCATAGGCTGCCGCCATCACGAGACAGCGCTGCACGTTACCCCGGAACTCCAGGTGAGCCTGCAGCCCCTCCGGCACGGCGTAGCCTCTCTCCCCCGTGTGATGACTCCCGGCACCGCACAACGGACAGAACGCACGGCGACGACTAACAAGCTCGCCCTCGCCACCTGGCAGCAAGGTAGCCCGATTGACGACCGCCTCGATCACGTCCAGCCGCCAGCAATCGGCCTCTTCACGCGACTCACAACGGCTGCAGCTGCGTAATAGCTCCGCCATGTCTTGCGGAATCAGATCGAGGATGGTTGAGTGCGCCCCGTGGAGTTCATTCTTGAGCCAAGTAATTTGACCTTGCAGCCGCTCTACATAACTGCCCCCGGGCTCTCCACTTAACCGGAGTCACTCGGAAAGTGCCCGAGTTTTCGCATTCGGATCAGCGGATGGCCATGGCGAACACCCCCCAAACCGGCATGGATCGCCGATTTGGGCGCGCGTGGAATGTCCCTGGAGGCCATGTTCGACGCAGGTCCGGTTAAGTGGAGAGCCCAGACTGCCCCAATGGTTGCCATACCGAACCTCATTGCATGATTGAGCGCATTTTCGGCGAGCGGTCATTCGCCGGCAGACTGCATTCTCGATGCATTCAGTATGCGTCTTGATGAGCGGGATTGCTAGGGCATTAAGGATGAATAGCGACACTTTCAATTCAGTCAATCAATCGATCCCCTTCCCGCGGTCGTCCTTATTCGGTCCTTACCAGACGCAATATGCACGGCGATAGGCGCTGACGCTCGACCGAGGCGGACGCCACTAGGCATCGGCGGAAAGAATAGACTCGGCGCGGCCGCGCCTATTGACCGACCGGAATGTCGCACGAGGCTTTGGTTTTGGTTTTACGGCAGGAGCGACAGAGCTGCCGTCAAGCTCACTCGCGTAGCTGGATCACGGATCATTGCGGATCGCTGCGAGGAACAACCGAGAGCCCGTTGTCGCTCTCGTTCGCGACGATCCCAAGGAAGCGGCACTGAGCGTCTATCTGCGCGGGCTTACCGAACAGGTATCCTTGGAACAGCGAGCAGCCCAAGTACTGGAGTAGATCCCGCTGCCCCTCGGTTGCCACGCCTTCGGCGATCACCTCAAGGCCGAGGGACTGGCCCATTGCCAGGATGGTGCGCACGATCGCGGCAGCGTTCTGGTCATCGAGGATGTCGCGCACGAACGACCGGTCAATCTTCAACTGCCTGAGCGGCAAGCGCTTAAGGCAGGACAGCGAGGAATAGCCCGTACCGAAATTGTCCAGGGCGAACGCCACGCCTAGGACATCGAGGCGGCGCATCGTCTCGGTAACCTGCTCCACGTTGTCGAGGACCACGCTCTCCTTAAGCTCCAGCGTCAAGCCGGTCGGGTCTGCCCCGCTCAGCGACAGACTCTGCTCGACCTGTGCGACGAAGTCGTACTGAATGATTTGCCGGGCGCTGACATTGACGGACATCCGCAGGTTCCGCGTGGCCGAAGCGGCTTGCCAAGCCTTCAGTTGCGCGCAGGCCGCATCGAGCACCCGCTTACCAATCGGCACGATGATCCCGGTATCTTCGGCCACGGGGATGAAGTCATCGGGTAAGACCAGACCGCGACTCGGCGAGTGCCAGCGCAGCAGGGCCTCTGCCCCGACCAGGTCACCGTCGCGATCCACCTGAGGTTGGTAAAGCAGCTGGAATCCATCCTCTTCCAGCCCGCTGCGTAGCGCCGCTGCGAGCGCCAGGCGTGCATCAATGGCGGCCTGCATCGCGGCGTTAAAGAAGCGGATGGCGTTTCCTCCTGCCCCTTTCGCCTGGTAGAGGGCAACGTCCGCCTGTTGCAGCAGCTCGTCTGGCTGGGTGTCCTGCCCCCGGAAGAGCGTGACGCCGATACTGGCGGAGGTGTGGCACTCCGCACGTCCAGTGGGCACCGCGAGCGGTTGGTTGAGGACCCCGCGGATCTTCTCGGCAAGCCGCTCCGCCTCATTTGCGGCCGTCTCGTCCGGCGCTCCCAGGTGTTCGAGCACTACCACAAATTCGTCGCCGCCCAAGCGCGCGACGGTGTCGCTGCGGCGCACCGCGGCCTTCAGCCGCTGTGCCACTTCGATGAGGAGTTGGTCACCAGCCGCATGGCCCTGGGTATCGTTGAGCGCCTTGAAGCGATCCAGGTCCAGCATGAGCACGGCGCCGCGTTCTCCGCTGCGCTGGCTCGCGATCAGGGCTTGCCCCAGGCGGTCCATCAACAGCCGCCGGTTGGGCAGGTGGGTCAGGGCATCGAAATAGGCGAGGTTACGGATCGCTTCCTCCGCCAAGACGCGCTCGGTCACGTCCTCCTGGATGAGCACCACCTCGCGGAGTGCTCCGTCCGGTCCATACGAGGGGTAGGCAAGCACGCGTAACCAGCGCTTGCCTCGGGGGTTTGGCAGATTCGCGGCCAAGCCCTGGTCGTACTGGTGAATCGGAAGCTCGACGCACTCCCCGGCTAATGCCTTTTCGAGCAGCGGCAGGAGGCCCTGTTCGGCTAACTGCGGGTCCTGGAGCACGTTGTGCCGACGCACGGCGGAGAACGGCACCCCCCACAAGCGCTCCCAAGCCAGGTTGACGCACACAGTCGTTCCATCGGGAGCAAGGATCTGCATCGCGAGCGGGGAATTTTCGGCCAGCATGCGGTGCCTCAGCTCGTTTTCCCGGGGGGTTGCTTCGGGTTGCTCGGCCTGCAGGGGCATCGCTTCCGCAGTTATCGTCACGAGCTGCAACTCTCCTGCCTGGTAGCGAGGGTTCGCGACTTTCCAACAGCGATAGCGCAGCAGCAGACGTGCCAAGACCAGAATTTCTGGTTATCGCTAGGCGACAGCGTCTCGCCTTTGTCTAACATCCCGTATTCCCATGGATTTTTGAGAACGGCTGGAACAGCGCCTTTGCGGGAGGCGCGGGTGCTTAGGTCGTTGCCGTCAGAACGTGACTCCTTTGGTCACTTTCGACCTCAGGGGCGTTTGGGACGGGGTTGAATGTGTCGTTTGGAGTCCGTTTAGTGAGCCGCGTTTTGCTGACGTCTCTTCCGGTGTCCACGGCCGTCTGTCGCCCACCCACCGGGTGAGGTGTCTGTCGATCGGCCGCAGGGCGCTCCCCCTGCACCGTCTGACCTCCCCAACCCGAACGGTGGCTGTGCAACTGCCGCAGAAGTTCCTCCCTGTCCTCTAATGCCCGCACGAGCGCCTCATCCACCGATGCGTCGTCCTCGGCGGCATCCAACCACGCCGCCCCAAAACCCGCGAGCCAGGCGCGCTGCGCTCTTTGGAGTCTGAGCTTCTGGCATTGTCAGGCCAAGAGCCTTTGTACAGCACGCCAGATGTGGTGTTTCTCTGAATTGGCACATTTCCCGATCCTTACTCGGTACGGTTCGACGCCGATGGTCTTGAACAATCGGCAATACTCCTTGAACTCTTTATGGAGGCTTTCTTGCTCCAACTGCTTGAGGAACGTGGTCGCCAATTGCCTCTTTTGGTGTTCTGTGAGTTCGGCGCGGCGCAACGCCCTTGCCATCCGTTCGCGGATGTAGCCCGTGGTTGAGTCCATGAGATTATCGTCTATGTAATCGATGGATAGCTGGACACACGCCTTATCGCCAAGCTGAACTCCATCAACGACCGCTTCCATAATATTGTAGATCCAGGTCATGCCGCCTTTGTTGGTATAGGTGCGCGGTTCCAGTTCAAACCCCTCAGCACCACCCGACACAATGCGCAGGTTTGCGTAGCGGTTCTTTACAGCGTCAACCGACCATTTGCCGTGATGGTTGTAGTTGATCTCCATTTTGCTTGGCCTCACACGCGGATCAGTCACACGGGCATCGGCAGTCGAACCGTTTGGAAATCTGCCCGGGTCTTCACCATTCGCGGGGCGGGCGAGACGGCGGGCATCATCTTTTCCTCCACGCCGGCGGACGAAACGCACGGCAGCTTCACTGTTGGCGGCACGGCCGGTGGCGTGCCTTGGTCGGGTGGGGGCTCTCACACCGTCGCGTCCCAAGACGCAGGCGGACGCATGTCAATCGTTGGCTCATGGCAAATAGAGACGCCCGTGGGTGTCTTTGGCGTTTCCGGCACGATCCCAGGCAGACTCACGGCGGCTCCGGACTGCAAGTCCGAAGACCAGCCGACCGAGAGAAATTCTGGGAAGAAAAAGGGGTGAACGGCGACCGAGACGGCCCCCGTCTCCGTCATGGCCGAATTGCGTGGGCATACCGGCTACAAAAACGTAAGGGGCCGGTCGCCAGACACGCGTCAACGGCAGGTCCTGCCTGAAACCGACTGCAGACCTACCCCGGCTTCAGTGCCCGCTGGTGGGGCACAACGGTGCTCGGGCTGTCGAGCCTCAAAGTCCTCAGAGGGTCGATCAGAGCCCCTGGGACTCCGCTTCACGCGGTTACTGGCGAATCCCGCTCGACAACCTGCGGCGACCCAGGGCCGACACAACAGCCAAAGGCAAGGTCTTCCACCGTCTCGCTGGGTGCGGTCAATCGTGCGGCGGACAGTCCACTGCGGTCCCTGGCCGTCGCTCCATAACCTCGTCGTAAGCCTCTTGCGTCCTTGCCGGATCACTGAAGTTGACGATGACGTAATCCTCCCGCGTGCGGACAAACAGATACGGCGGGACACCGAGTCGAACGAAGAGTTGTCCGTCGCCGAGTTGTGCGAGCCGGAAGTGACCGCGCAGTGTCCTCCCGCCGGCGTATCCGTTGGTTCGCGCGAGGATCCTCGGCACATGCTGACAGAGGGCGACCCCGGTGATCTCGGCCAGGGCGAATTCCTCACCGTAGATGATGCCCTGGACCTTGAACGACGTGTCGGTGACGGTGACCCTTGGCGGTTGCTCCTCAAAGTACGCCAGCAGGCCGATTGCTCCGAGCACCAGGACGAGGATGCCGACCAGCACCATCAGCCGTTTCTTCGTCGAGGATTGAACCCGGGCCTCTTCCTGCTCAGAAAGAGGCTCCGGCGCACCGATGACCCCCTCGATGGCGCGGACCACCGCGTCCGGTTCGTCCGTCCCGATGCGCAGGCGCTTACCACCCTTCAACAGGACCTCGACCGCCTGGAAGCCCGAAACGTTGTACAGCACCCCACCCGGGTACAGGTGGATACCCCACCCGTAGTACCAGGGGTTGCGGACCGCCTTGTAGTGACGAATGTCGGCGAGGGCGATGCGCTTCCTGATCAGGCCGAAGGTGAAGTGGAAGCCGAGGTGCCTGTCGTCCACGACGATCGTCAGCGTCGCGAACATTGCCATCAGCAACAGGATGACGGCGACGAAGACGAGCGGCAGGGGACCATCATCGATCGTCGCGACGAGCAGCGGTGTCACTGCGGCAACGGCGATCAGCGCGACGATGATGGCCCAGCCAGTCTGCGTGTGACGATAACGATGACGCATCACTGACCACACCCCCCAGTCCGTGTCGAGGACTGACGTCGATGCCGTTCAACCTGAACCATAGCCGTCACTGAGCGCATCCGTCTCGGCCGGCCGCAGAGGAGTCACCAATCCCAAGAGCTGCAGTTCTTCCGGAGACCAAGACGCAACCTGAGAGTCTGTGAAATTGCAGATCCGGTGGTTTTACCACGCCGCCCGGGAATGGCCCAAGGGTTCCGCATGAACGACCTCGGGCCGTCCACCGCTGCACCGTGGAGCCTACAAACGCTTCTGCGCATTGGTCAGCACCAGATCCACACAGAGCGCCGTGATGACCGCAAGGACAGGGACCGCGAGGGCGGGAATCGGGATCGGGGCGAAGAGCAGCAACCCCACACTGATCCAGAGCGTGAGCAGGACCCAGAGCGCGGTGTGATGCGCCAGCGGGCTCGCGTAGACGAATCCGTACTGGCGAATGCGCCGGCGCAGCCACCCGTCGCCGACGGTGGCGACCAGCACGAGCGCCAGGAACGGCCACCAGGCCAGCAGCAGCGCGAGGCGCTGCAGCGCCTGGGCAAAGGCGCCCCAGATGACATCCAGGCGTCCCCGCAGCCAGCCCCAGATCGGACTCTCGCCAAGTTGCTCCAGCCCTTGGCCAGATTGCACCCCGGGACCGGTGGCGACCAGGCGATAGGTCCAGGGTGCGATCCCGGACGCGTTGAAGAGCGTGTCGTGCCACCGCCAACCGCGCACCTGGATGGCGTGCGCGGACTCCGCCCCTTGGGCGGCCACGAGCCAGCGTTGCTCGGTCTGGGTCACGGTGCGCGCCCAGTCGCTGGGCACGAACGAGGCGAACAGGACGAGCTCAAGGAGGAAGATCAGGACGGTCGACGTCACCGTCCACAGCCACACCCCACGGCCTTCCCGGGGGTTCTGGCTATCCCACATCGTGGCGCCTGTCAGGCGGTAAGCGGCGGGCCAGCGCCCGGCGCTGGATCTCGCTCAGCGCTTTGGCGACGCAGCGCTGGTTGTCGCGACCAAGGGCCTCGGTGATGCCGTCCACGAAGGCCGCAAAGCGCGCGGTATCATCGGCTCGCCCCCGCCAGGAGCGACGGTAGGCGCAGATCCCTGCGCGCACCATCGCCAGGGTGCGCTCCCTGCAGCTCGCGCCGCTTGGGTCCTGCGCGCACGCATGAGACGCCGCCCGCGCCATGAGCCCGACGGAGTCCGGCCAGTCCAGCTCCAGCATGGTCAGGGTTTGGCGCTCGGCACGCGACAGGGCCTCAAGCGGAAGCGTGCCAGTGGAATCGGTGCGGCGTCCCATGGTCTGCGCCGTCATGTCGTCGGTGCAATGGGGTTGGGAAGCGGTTCTCCCAGGATCGGCAGGCGGCCCTTCGCCACCCGCCCGCCCGGCCAGCGGGCCAGGTACTCGAAGTTGGGCAGCTCCCCCAGGAGCGCCGCGGGGAAAAGGGGCGCCTCCTCCTCGTCGAGTCGCTC
>Ga0316600_10001343_pt1 | contig 11267 bp, 10 predicted proteins | sample OWC_soil_day5_CT_FD_207652 | JGI IMG/M metagenome (GOLD analysis project Ga0316600, IMG submission 207652) | Wetland soil microbial communities from Old Woman Creek delta, Ohio, United States - OWC_soil_day5_CT | ecosystem: Environmental > Terrestrial > Soil > Wetlands | place: USA: Ohio...
CGGAAACAATTTCAGCATAGCTCCAAGGGCCAGTAAATTAGCCATCCGTTCATTTCCATCTTTCATAGCCAGCTCAGCAAAGGGGTAACCATACCAACCTTCCTTATCTTCAAGAGACAGTACACCACTGTCATATACCAGAGGCGCTGTTTGCCCTGGTTTAGAATAACTCCGGATCGCACTTTCGCTCAAAGCCAGAATAGCATCAGGCGTTATTACCTGTTGATAGGTAATTTCATCACTATCAATTACGATTTCAGAGGAGCTTAGCCCCCCACGTTGGGCAATACCGTAGGTCTGCGTCTGCACGACGTTACGGTTTTCCACAATAGCAGCTTCACCTAGTGTTTTTCCTAGAAACACAAGGCCTTGCCCGCCGGAACCAGCCAAAATCAGTTCATATCGCTGTTTCATCTTTTTCCCTCCATTAGCCTTGCAGTTTTTTTTGAATTTCACTATACCGAGTCCCAAAATCCGGTACATTTCTGTCAGTGATTTTACCAACAGCAAAATAGCCTTCTCGTTCCTCTTCAGCCAACCCTTTGTACTTACTAACTGGAATGGATTTTTCTTTCAACCACTTCAGCATATCAACTGGCTGCTTCATTTTATTGTTAGGACCAAACAACGTAGTACAAGGCCCGATTGCTTCCACCAAGGAAAATCCTTTTTTACTCAAAGCTTCCTTCATGTAATTTTTCAGTGCTAACCCATTAAATACCGTTTCCCTTGCTACGTAATTAGCACCAGCGGCGTCGACCAAAGCGCAAATATCAAAATCTTTTTCTGGATTTCCATATTTAGATGTACTCGTTCGGCTGTTCGCTGGCGTAGTAGCAGAATACTGTCCACCAGTCATACCATAATTTAGATTATTGACCAAAATTGCTGTTATATCCATATTACGGCGAGCCGAGTGAATTAAGTGATTACCGCCAATCGTCGCACCATCACCGTCCCCCATTAGCACTACCACATGCAAATCAGGGTTGGCGGCTTTTACCCCTGTGGCATAGGACAATGCCCGCCCATGGGTGGTATGCAAAGCATTCGTGGCAATATAATCATCAGCCTTCCCCCAACATCCAATTCCTGTGACAACTACCACCTTATTGTGTTCATATTCCAATTCTTCAAAGGCACGTAATAATGCTCCTAAAACAATGCCGTGCCCGCAGCCCGAACACCACATTAGCGGCAAGGCTTCCTTTTTTAGATACGCTAAACCAGTTGCATGAGCCATCATTCATTCCTCCCTAATGATTTAACACAATCTACAATGTCCTGTGGAGTAATAATCGTACCATTAAACCGATTTAGACGAATCAGTTCACTGGAGTCTGGCAATAATTTAGCCACTTCCCCAGCCAGTTGACCACTATAATTCATCTCCGCTACAATAACTTTTCCCACGCCCTTGGCCGCTGCAATGACTTCCTTATCAGGAAACGGCCAAATGGTAATAAGCTGAAGTACGCCTGCTTTAATCCCAGCGGCACGCAATTCCTGAACCGCCGCCCGAGCTGACCTGGTCACAGCTCCCGCTGCGATAATCAATACTTCACAATCTGCGGTATCATAATTCTTAGTCAGTACAATTTCATCCCGGTTCATTTCTAATTTTTGGTGAAGCTGTTGGATACGGTTGGTACAGTTTTCTGGATCATTGTTGCTGTAACCATCTTCTCCATGCATGGAACTGGTAACATGAAAAATATGCTCTCCGCCGTAACTGGCCAAGGGGGCTATTTTACCTGTTGCAAAGGTAAAAGGCTTATAGTCCTCAGGCTTACAAACAGGTTTTTCTCGGTCTATTACCTCAAGTTCCCCAGGCTTTGGAACCACAACATTTTCTCGCATGTGTCCTACAATTTCATCTGGAGCCATTATGACTGGCACCCGGAATTTCTCCGAAAGATTAAAAGCCTTGACGGTCAATTCAAAACATTCCTTAACAGATGAGGGCATCAGCGCAATCGTCGTTTGATCACCGTGCCGCCCCCAACGTAGTTGCATAATATCTGACTGAGAAGGTTTAGTAGCTAGCCCAGTACTCGGCCCTGACCTCTGCACATTGACTACCACTGTAGGCACTTCCGCGATCACGGCTAACCCTAGATTTTCTTGCATCAAGGAAAAACCAGGACCACTGGTAGCCGTAAAGGATTTTTTTCCAGACAGGGAAGCACCAATAATGGCAGCCATACTGGCAATTTCATCCTCCATTTGCATATAGACCCCACCTAACTTCGGCAGTCGCTCTGAACTCACCTGAGCAACTTCGGAAGAGGGAGTGATAGGATATCCTGCAAAAAAACGAGCTCCGGCGTAAAAGGCGCCTTCGGCAATTGCTTCATTACCTTGCATTAACTTAGCTGAAGTTTCCAAAATTAAAACCCCTTTCATATTTATTTTTTAAAAAATTATCGCTGTTAGCTATTTTATCAAACCAATTAGCTGCCAATAGGGAACCATTGCTAACATGGCGATCATACCGACTACCCAATAGACACTGGATAAAATAGCAGTTTGTCTCCGTGAAATCATATCACCACCCGTAGCATAATAGCCGCACAGGAAGATTGAACTCATATACGGAATAAAAAATACGCTTGCCATGGTAAAAGTAAGAAAAACTACAATCCAGGGATGTATCCCATAATTTCCTACAATAGGAGCCAATACCAAAACAATCAACGCACAGGCTGATGTAAAAGATACGACAAAAAAACGCAACAAGGAAATAATAACAACAATACAAAAGACAAATAGATACGGATCTCCAATAATAGCAGCAATATACGGGGCCATTACTTTTCCAAGCCATAGGTCAATTTTCGTAAACTGCATAACCGCGGCCATATTGAGAATACTGCCAACATAATACACAGCTGCCCAATCAATTTTTTTGTTGAAGTCATCCCGGTTCATTACTTTTAAAGCCACTAGGAGCGTCATGGCAAAGAGGGCAACGCAAGCTGCAGGTAGCTTATGGATTGGTTCGGTCATCCACAATGTCAAGGTTGTTGCCAAAATCATCAATGTAATTTTCTCATCATAACTCATAGGACCAAGTTCTTTAAGTCGATCAGCCCCATATGATCTTGGTAATACGCTCTTATCTTTAGGCGTAAATAACAATTTCAGAGACAGGGCATAGCCAGTAATAACCATGATTCCCCAAGGCCACGCCCAGTGTAGCCAATCCATCCAAGTAACGTTTTGATATTCCGGCGGACACATTCTCACTAATACATAAGCGGAAATAGAAGAACTCATAAAGATTAAACCACTGCAAGTACAGCCTATGAACATGGCTCCAAACAAAGCGGCCATCCCACTACTTTGCTTCTCATATTGAAGATTTTCACCGATCCCCAATGCAATGGGTGCAGCCAAGGCTGCTTTCGCATTTATACTGGGAATTAACGGCGAAATAACCGTTCCCGATATCAACAAACCAATGACCTGTCCCATAAAGGTCGGCGACATTATTTTAAGCACCCATAGTGAAATGCGCTTTAACAGTCCGCATTTGTTAGCAGCTACACCTAGCCCAAAGGCTCCAACAATCATCCACCAACCTTGATCCGAAAACATGTTAAAGGCGGTTTTAAAAGGGATCTCTGCCCCCATCACAAACAACAGACACATCATGAAACCAGTGACAAATTCCGGTATTGTTTCGGTGACCAAAAAACCTATAGACCAAGCCAGAATTCCTAAAACTCGTGTGGCCTGTACTGTCAACCCTTGAGGCGGACTCATGAAGAAGATACCGATGGCACTTATTGCTACTAAAACAGCAACTACTCTTTTTATTTGTTGTATACGACTTACTGATCTTGATTCTCCTGTCATTTAAAATACCTCCTGTCTCTACTCCTGAGGTATTAAATTACCATAATTATCAAAATTGTTTTCTTCTGTTTACTGCAAAGTTATTCCGGTGCCACAAATTCATGGTCTATTTCTTCACCATTTAAGACCCGTAATACTCCGAAAGCTAATGATTCAAGTTCATTTTCCCCTGGAATGATTTCTACTGGCGCAATAAATTGTACTCGCTCGGTTATCCAATTGGTAACCATTTTGGAATAAGCGATGGCGCCAGTGATAATAATAACGTCTACTTTACCTTTAACAACCGTAGCCAATTCCCCAATACCTTTGGCAGCTTGGTACGCCATTCCCTGATAAATCAGTTGGGCATACTCATCACCTTTTTCAATTTGTTCCTCCACCTCCAGAGCCTTATTGGTACCAAGATATGCCACTAATCCCCCTTTGCCACGCATCCGTTTAATGGCTGAATCACAGTTATGTTGATCTGAAAAACATAAATTAACTAATTGGCGGCAAGGTACCCGTCCCGCTCTTTCTGGGGAGAATGCTCCTTCTTCATCTGTTAGAACATCAATCATTTTTCCCCCGCTGATGACTGTGGCAGTTATGCCCCCCCCCATATGGGTTACAACAAAATTCATATCCTGGAAATTTCTATTCATTTTTTGAGCTGTCTTTAAGGCAACTGCTCTCATGTTTAATACATGACAGGAGGCTCTTCTGGTCATTTCAGGCACACCAGTAAGTCTGGCGATTTCTTCTAGTTCATCTACCACCACCGCATCATAAATATAGGCTGGAATATTTAATGGAGCAGCAATATCATAGGCGATAATCGCTCCTAAATTGGAGGCATGATCATCAATAGGTCGGTATGTTAAGAAATCAATCATATCTTTATTTACCAGATATGCACCTTGTTTGAGAGGCGGGAGCTTACCTCCTCGGCCGGCTACCGCAGAAAGTTTAGCTACAGGAAAATTTGCCTCTTGTAAGCAAGCCATAATAGCCTTTTTTCGCATGGGAAACTGATCTACCATGGACTTGTACTGGGCTATTTCTTCTGCGGAGTGTTCCATTGTTTTTCGGAAAATTTCTTTTTTATTTTCGTATACGGCAATTTTAGTCGATGTGGAACCGGGATTAATCGACAATATTGTAAGCACTTTTTCGGTCATAGCTTCTTGATCCTCTCCTATCATTTAATCCACGGCTTAAGGCTTTGTTAATCTATAATTGTGGCACAAGCAGCTAGTACTAATGGCAAATATTTAGCGTCAACTTCAGCCGCTCTTGAAGTCAGAACAATAGGCACCTTCCCGCCAATTATAAAACCGGCAGTTCTGGCCTGAGCTGAGTATCGTAAGGCTTTCAACAAGATGTTACCAGCAGCAATATTGGGAACTACCATTAAATCAACGTCTCCATACACAGGACTGCCCATACCCTTAATCTCCCCAGCCTCTCTGCTGATAGCCAAATCATAGGACATCGGTCCCTCAATAATACACCCTTGCAAACTACCTTCTTGGTTCAATTTCTTTAGTTCAGCAGCATCAACAGTCTCTGGCATTTTAGCACTTACTTCCTCACTAGCCGTTAATATTGCGACCTTAGGAGTATCAAATCCCATACGCTTCATTACATTTACAGCATTTTCCACGATCCCCTTCTTCTGCTGGAGATCTGGGGAAATATTTATTGCCACATCAGTTATACCGATTAGTTTATGATAATTAGGGATTTGAACAAAACTTATATGAGATATCAGATTTCCTGTGCGAAATCCAGCAGCTTCACTAAGCAAGGTTCGCATGAGCTTATTCGTGGGAATTAACCCTTTCATAATAAAATTGGCATGACCATCTCTGACTAATTCTGCGGCCTTAAGAGCTGCGTCTTCCACCGTTTCTGTATGAATAATGATATAATCTGCAGGCGACTCATTCAGAGCTGTTAATTGTTTCTGAATTTCTTGCCCATTACCAATCAGCATTGGTACGACAATTCCATCCTTAGTCGCATGAATAACAGCTTCTAAAGTATGACTGTCCTCTGCCGCTACTACTGCTACCGTGCTCTTTTTCCCGCTCTTAGTCTGAACCAGATCTATGAGCTTATCAAAATTTTGGTAAATCACATTATCATTCCTTTCCTTTTATTATGGTCAAATAGGGTGCTAACAACTGTCTTTGGCACCTTTGTCCACCTATCTAATAAATATGCAACTTTCATGCCAACCAAATCGATGTATTTAGTTATTAATATTTTTTTTGAAAAGTATAATAATTTAAAGACCTTTTTCTGTTTTACTGATCAAAGTAATAAGATCCTTCAGAAGCTACAAAGTTATTTGTGTTCAAAATTAAGACAACCTTGTTTTAATTTTAAACCAATCTCATTTCTTTACGATTCCTATTCTGCACCCTGTGGTAATATATTCTTCGAGGAGACTAAAAAAAGTATCCTTGTAGTAACAGAAACAAAAAAAACAAGTATGCCCGAGGAAGCTCCAAAAAAGTAGCGAGTTGAAATACTAATAGACTGTTTCGCGACTGCGGGTGAAAAGCAAAGTGAACTATCCGATATACAAAAGCTAGAATAGAGTACAAGAATCCAGTTGCATACTAAAGGTCTAGTGGTCAAGAATATGTTTGATAATATAATCGATACCAGCAAGCTTTTAAAAGATACAATTAACAAAACAGTTAAAATTGGCAATACTTCTGCCACAATATTAATTGAAGGTGTAGCCATTACAGGAAAAGATGTTATCAGGATTCTAAGATACCCCTTCTGCCTACAGATAGGAGCCGTTCGAAAACGGCTCCTATCTGTTTTAAGTAAATCCTATGTTGATACTCTTACTGGATCAAACAACATCATCGGTGCTTTTCTGAAGGTTTTTAACAATTTTAAAGTTGTCCCTATATTCCTTACCTGATACCATGATCCCGATTGCTATTATTGCTGCACTTACCCCAAGGGCAAGATATAGAGGATTAATTGACAGTTTTAACACAAGTTTTGAGATAATAGGAACTAGCGTAGCTATAACGATTGAAGCTACCGCCCATTTTGGCGACAACCATCCTGGCATGAATATGGCAAGCGTCAAAGGTACAAAAACACCAGCGCCACGTAAAATCATAGACATAAAGTTCCATTCCAATATAGTAGCATTCAAATTTATATAAGAAACCAAAGAACCAAGAGTCATTGTAGCAAAAATAGTAATACGATTAGCCAGAATCAGCTTATCGTTTGACGTAACATTAAACACATTTGCAACAAAGTCTCTAGAAAGTAATGTCCCTATTCCTAATGCCATCCCAGCTGTCGATCCAATGATAGCCAGCAATATTCCGGCTATAGCGATTCCACCCAGCCAGTCCGGAAAATAGGTAAGAAAGTAGGTGGGCAAAGCTAAAATTGGCTTAATTGTAGGATGGTTTGCATGCATGAACATGCCGATGGCCACTATAGGTAACCCGATAGGGATAATAACTGCTGAAGCTGCAAACGCCCCATGAGCGGCTGTCCGAGCATCAGTAGCCGAAAAGAGGGCTTGAATATAGGCCTGCGCGCAAAGAATACCGACAATCATAGAAAATATGTTGCCCAGTACTTCCCCTACACCTCTGCCAAATAGATTAAACCATGGGTGATCCGGAAAAACTGCATTGAAGTTCGCGCTCGGTATCGAATTCAGGGAAGAAGTAGCCATGATACCGCCCAGTAGCAATGCTCCCCATAAAATACACATTTTCACTATGCCTGATACACTATTGCCCTTCTGTCCGCTGAAAAAAACAGTCGCGATAACAAGGATAGTAAATAAGACAGTTGCCACTTCCGGAGTAATACCCAATACTTGCATTATTATCTGAATGGCAGCTATAGTACCAGGTACTTGAGAAATCAGCATGCTTAACATTGCAGCAACGCTAACCATAACACCGGCCCATTTTCCGTAATGAAGATTAAAGAACTGTGGAACAGTCTCCAGACCTGTAGTACGTAACGGGCGTGCATAAAACAACCCCATTACAAGGAAAGCTAACCCCGCTCCCAGCGCATACGCCCAAGCGGATAACCCCACTTGGAATGCCAACTGTGCTGTTCCCACAGTAGCCCCGCCCCCAATAATAACACCGGCGATACCGCCAGCAACCAGTGGTGCTGAAGCCGCGCGTCCGGCCAAACTAAAACCATCAGCCGATTTGATACCTCGCGCCGAGTAGATAGCTAAGCTAATCGATGCTAAAATGGTACACAGAATACTAACTAGATGTATGGTGGAAATCTCCATAGTATCGCCTCCATAAAATTAATAAATTCCAATTATTTTTTTAAGCATTAATTTCTCTGCATGTGTCATCAGTAACGTATATAGATATCTTCTTCAAGGAGGCTCTCTGCTACCGCCTATTGAAGTGATATAGCAGAGATGACAGATTGAATCCTGTCATCTCTACTACTGTGTTTAAAACTTACACCCAGCCCCTGTACTTCATGGAATCGACTACTCGGGTGAGGGCTTTGACCCAGCAAGCCATCCGCACAGTAATATGTTTTTCCTTATGTACCTTATAAATTTCTTGGAATACCTTTTTGAAAATACCCTCAAGCTTGTCATTGACTTCTTCTTCTGTCCAATGATTATCATGAAGATTTTGCACTCGCTCAAAATGCGCTACCTGTGTGCCACCCGAATTGGCGAAAACATCTGGCGCATCAAATATTCCTCTCTCCAATAGTATCTTTTCTGCTCCTGGGGTAGTCGGTCCATTAGCGCCTTCGATTACCATTTTAGCCTTTATACGCGGAGCATTTTCTTCAGTAATAACATTCTGAACTGCACAAGGAGCTAAAATATCACATTCCACTTCCAAGATTTCTTCATTAGTCATTGCTGTTGCTTTAGGATAGCCAACTATGGTTTTTGCATGCTGTGAATACGCGAATACGTCGAGCATATCTATCCCAGCTGGATTGTAAAGAGCACCGTTGACGTCACTGACCGCAATTACCTTAACACCATCAAGTTCATACAATCTGGCCAGGTTCCAGCCTACCTTGCCGAAACCCTGAACTGCAGCGGTAAGATTTTTCATCTCCAGTCCTAATACGCTTGCCACTTCTCTGGTGGCGAACAATAATCCACGACTGGTCGCCAATGCGCGTCCTTCGGATCCCCCCAATGTCAGCGCCTTACCACTAATTCCAGCAGGTTCATTGCGCAAATTCATTGCTTCCCATTCGTCCAACATCCAGCTCATTGTACGATTATCGGTCCCAATATCAGCTCCAGGGAAATCGTTCCACGGCCCGATGATTGGAGCAATAGCGCGGACATAAGCCCGACATACCCGTTCTAGTTCACCTGTAGACAAAGTAGCAGGATCAATAGCTATACCGCCTTTAGCGCCACCATTAGGTATTTCATTACAGGCATTCTTGATTGTCATCCACATTGCAAGCGCTTTAACATCATCAGCAGTTTCGTCCTTATGGAACCTAGTACCCCCACGAAGCGGCCCTGTCGACCAGTTGTGCTGAAACCGGTACCCCTGAATAATTTTGGTTGACCCATCATCCATTTTTACCGAGAATTTAACTGTCAGTTGACGCATTGGTTCTTTCAAGAACTCGTGCACATGTGGCTCCAAGTTCATTATTTTCGCAACTTCCGCCAATTGAATCTGCGCATTTTCTAATGCAGTTAGTTTGTTTGACATAATAATCCCTCCGTTTTTTATTTTGATATAGATTTTTTAATTGTAGCCTCTTGCTATTGAAGTTAATCATTGTACTTTATCTCTATTTCAAGAGCAAAACACCTTACATGCAAAACCGCAGCATATAATCACGTCAACGGCAATGCTTAAAGTACCAGATCTCAATTTCTCGAAATGATACTGTTAAGCCCTCCTTTCACTTTCTGAGTTTCTGTTACCTTTCTATCGGTGTTCTTCTTATTACAGTTGCAAGTATCGTGCCAATAGTTTTTATATTCTGCATTTTGCTTTATTTCGGCATTATTCGTGCCTTCACCGAAACATTATCATTAAATACTTTATATAAAATAATTAAAGTGTTTAATTTTTGAACTCATTACAGTCAAATAATTAAACACTTTTATACGATAAAACAAAAGCTTTAGACACTATTCATCGATGTTTTGTATTATGTATAACCAGACTAATCAGGTTGCATATAAGTTCATGACATGCCTATTTCTAAGTAGTACAGCAAGCCCCTAACTGCACAACTCATTGAAACCGCACATAGCATATACTAATAATAACGACCAAAGAAATAGTTTTATAAGATTTCATACTGTAAAGTCTTATAAAATAAGCGAATATCCTATTCCTCATTACCCGGATTTTAACTAAATGAAAGGAGAGATAAACAAGTATATGGGTGAGATGTTATCTGATTCCTGCCAATGTTGGCATTGTTCCATGGCTGAAGTATGTTGGCCGAATTGTTCCAATACAGCCGTCGCCTATGTAAAAGGTGACGCCGTTGCTCCAGAAATCACAGGTATGGTTATCTTTAGAGATGTACCGAAAGGAGTGGAAGTAAACGTTGATATTTCTGGTCTCCCCCCCTACCAGCCTGCGCAAGGGGATAAACCACCTGTTGGTCCTCATGGCTTCCATATCCACGAACACGGTAATTGTCAAGCAGGCGACCCCAATAATCCCTTCATGAAATCTGGCGGTCATTGGAATCCTACTAATCAGCCCCATGGTAATCATGCTGGTGATTTTCCAGTTCTATTTTCCAACCACGGTAATGCTCGGATGCACTTCTTTACAGATAAATTTGAAGTCGCTGACATCATTGGAAAAGCTATCGTTATTCATGAAAACCCTGATGATTACCGCACCCAACCTGCGGGAGCATCTGGTCGCCGCATTGCTTGCGGTGTGATTCATTGGTCGACACACAGATAATAATACCCGCATCTATAAGGAGAGATTCAATATGAACTTTTGTGTTTTTAATAATGTACTTTGGATTATTATCCTGCTGTTATTCAGATGTGGCCGTAATTGCAATAATGACTATAGCCCATATCCCTAAAAATAAAAAATGTGTTGCACGTTAGAGAAAAAGGGACCGTGATGAATAATCTTATTCAACACAATCCCTTTTTCCATTTGTCTTTTCCCCATAATCACTGCCTAACAAAAATTACTATTTAGGAAGATACCCTTTCATAATGGCATCATTAATTAATTCGTCGACTAACATTCCGAGACTATCAGAAATTTCTTTAATACGTTTATTACGCGCTACTACTTTTTCACTTGTTATACCGTGCCTCTTCCATGACTCACCTTCGGTATTGCAATGCAATAATAACGGCTGTAACCGGTCGAGTGCTCCAGCGAAACGAGCTTCAG
>Ga0316600_10001345_pt1 | contig 11260 bp, 8 predicted proteins | sample OWC_soil_day5_CT_FD_207652 | JGI IMG/M metagenome (GOLD analysis project Ga0316600, IMG submission 207652) | Wetland soil microbial communities from Old Woman Creek delta, Ohio, United States - OWC_soil_day5_CT | ecosystem: Environmental > Terrestrial > Soil > Wetlands | place: USA: Ohio...
CTGCGTGTCAAGGACGAACTGAACCGGATCGAAGGCGTCGAGGACGTGCTCGTCTGGGGCGCCGGCGAGTACAGCCTGCGCGTGTGGCTCGACCCTGACCGCGTGGCAGCGAGAGGCCTCACCGCGTCCGACGTCATTGCGTCGCTGCGCGAGCAGAACGCGCAAGTGGCGGCCGGCGTCGTCGGGCAGTCGCCCAATGGAACCGCGCCATTCCAGGTGGCCCTTGACGCGCAGGGCCGGCTCGCGGATCTGGATGACTTCGAGTCCATCGTCGTGAAGGTCGGCGAGCGGGGCGAGGTTGTCCGCCTTCGCGACGTCGCACGCGTCGAACTCGGCGCCGATCAGTATGCGTTGCGCAGCCTGCTCGACAACCAGCCGGCGGTCCCGATTGCGATTTACCAGTCCGCCGATGCCAGCGCTCTGCAGGTCGCGCAGGCGGTGCGTGACGCCTTCCAGCGCCTGTCTGGCGAATTTCCGGAGGGCATCGAGTACCGGGTTGCCTACGATCCGACGCTTTTCGTCCGCTCGTCGATAGACAACGTGGTCAAGACCCAGTTCGAAGCGGTGGCGCTCGTCGTGCTGGTGGTGGTGCTGTTCCTGCAGTCCTGGCGTGCGTCGCTCATCCCGCTCGCCGCGGTGCCGGTTTCGCTGATCGGCACGCTCGCTGCCATGCACCTGCTGGGCTTCACGCTCAATACCCTGTCACTGTTCGGGCTGGTGCTCTCGATCGGCATCGTCGTGGACGACGCGATCGTGGTGGTCGAGAACGTCGAGCGGCACATCGCCTCCGGCAGGACCCCGCGCAACGCGGCGCTGGCCGCGATGCGCGAAGTCACGGGCCCGATCATCGCCATCACCTCCGTGCTGATCGCCGTGTTCGTGCCGACCGCCTTCCTGGGCGGCCTCACGGGGCAGTTCTACAGCCAATTCGCACTCACCATCGCGATCTCGACGCTGCTCTCGGCGTTCAACTCGCTCACGCTGTCGCCGGCGCTCGCCGCGGTGCTCCTGCCCCCGCACGGCGCGAATCCTGATCGCCTGAGCCGGGCAATGAACCGCTGGCTGGGCTGGCTGTTCGCCGGATTCAACCGATTGTTTTCGCGCACCACAGATCGCTACGGCGAGGGCGCGCAGGGTGTCATCCGCCGGCCGATCCTGATGACCGCCGTGTACGTCGCCCTGCTGGCGCTGACTGTCTTGTCGTTCCGCTCCGTCCCGACCGGGTTCGTGCCGGCCCAGGACAAGTATTACCTGGTTGGCATCGTGCAGTTGCCGCAGGGGGCCTCGCTCGATCGAACGGAGGCCGTCGTCAAGCGCATGACCGCGCTCGCGCTGGAGCAACCGGGGGTCGAGAGCGTCGTGGCATTCCCTGGCCTCTCCATCAATGGCTTCGTCAACAGCCCGAGCGCGGCGGTCGTCTTTGCCATGCTCGATCCGTTCGAGGCGCGGAAAGGCGACGAGCTTTCAGCGGGTGCCATCGCGGGTGCACTGAACATGAAGTTCAGCGCACTCGAGGAAGGCTTCGTCGCAATGTTCCCGCCCCCGCCCGTGCCGGGCCTCGGCAACACTGGCGGGTTCAAGCTGCAGGTTCAGGACCGGGCGGGCCTCGGCTACGAGGCCTTGAACGACGCGACGCAGGCACTGATGGCCGCGGCCGCGAAGGATGGGCGAGTCGCCGGCCTGTTCACCAACTACTCGGTGAACGTACCGCAGGCGGTCGTGGACGTCGATCGCGAAAAGGCCAAGGTAAACGGTGTGGCGCTCGCCTCGATCTACGAAACGTTACAGGTCAATCTCGGGTCGCTTTACGTCAACGACTTCAACCTGATGGGCCGTGCGTGGCAGGTGAACGTCCAGGCGGACGCGCAATTCCGCATGGATGTCGATTCGATCGGCCGCCTGTACACGCGTAACTCGGCCGGACAGTCAGTGCCGTTGTCTGCGCTCGCCGATCTGCGCCTGACCGCCGGACCCGATCCGGTGGCGCGCCACAACGGCTATGCTTCGGCCGATATTTCCGGAGCACCAGCGCCGGGTGTGGGCTCGGGCGAGGCGGTCCAGGTAATGGCGGAAATCGCTCGCGAGCATCTGCCGCCAGGGTTCGGCTACGAGTGGACGGAACTGACGTACCAGCAGCACCGAGACGGGAACGCGTCGCTGTGGGTGTTCCCGCTCGCGGTCCTGCTCGCGTTCCTGATCCTGGCCGCGCAGTACAACAGCTTGTCGCTGCCGTTCGCAGTCATCCTCATCGTGCCGATGGTCCTGCTGAGCGCGCTGGCCGGCGTGTGGATCGCGGGAGGCGAGAACGATCTGTTCACGCAGATCGGCTTCGTGGTCCTCGTGGGTCTCGCGACGAAGAACGCGATCCTGATCGTCGAGTTCGCCCGCCAGCGCGAGCAGGAAGGCGTCAGTGCGCGCGAGGCCGTCCTCGCAGCCGTGCGGCTGCGGTTCAGGCCGATCCTCATGACGTCACTGGCCTTCGTCATGGGCGTCGTGCCGCTGGTGCTCGCGAGCGGCGCGGGCGCCGAGATGCGCCAGGCCATGGGCGTGGCGGTGTTCGCTGGCATGCTGGGCGTGACGCTGTTCGGCCTGTTCCTCACCCCATTGTTCTACGTGCTGCTGCGGCGGCGAGCCTCGAAGCCCGTCGTCGTGGCCCCAAGGGAGGTGTCGCATGCTTAAGTTCCTCAGGCGCGCAGTGGCTGCGCTGGTACTACTTGCCGCTGGTACGAGCCAGGCGCAAGACGTTGGCATCGGTTGGTCCGCGCTCGACGATCCGCAACTCGCCGAGCTCATCGACCAGGCATTGGCCGCGAACACTGACATTCGAGAAGCCGTCGCGCGGGTCGAGGCGGCCCGCGCCGCCAGCGGGCTCGCACGGCGGGACAGGCTGCCGACGGGCGGCTTCGAGGTGGGCGCGCAGCGCGTGTCGCTGGCGGCTGCGGAGGTCGTGGGCCCGGCTGCCCCCGGCCAGGCGTTTGACGTTGCAACGGCCGGCATCGACGTCGGCTGGGAGGTGGACTTGTTCGGTCGACTGCTCGGGGCAGAGCGCGCAGCGCGTGCCCGCGAGGCGGGCCGGACGGCCGAAGCCGAGGCTGTGCAGATCAGCGTAACTGCCGAACTCGCCCGTACGTACTTCCTGCTGCGTGCCGCGCGTGAGCAGCGCGCCATCAGGATCCGGTACCGCGAGCATCAGGCGGAGATCGTGTCGCTCTCGGAGACGCTGGTGACCGAAGGTCGTCTGCCGCCCGGGGACCTTGCGCGCGCCCGGGCCGAGCTGGCCTCCGATATCGCCGAAGCTGAGGTGGCCGAGGACGAGTCCGTGCGACTCGAGGCGGCGCTAGCGGTCTTGCTGGGCGAAATTCCGGGCCGCTGGCATCTGCCGGAGACGGTCGATCTCACTCCCTTGCGTTTCAGACAGGTCGCTATCCCCGCGCCGCAGGACCTGTTGCGCAGGCGGCCGGACGTACGAGCGGCCGAGCAGCGCCTGGTGGCGGAGAACGAGGATGTCGGCGTCGCCGCCGCGGCTCGCTATCCGCGGCTCGATCTGCTCGGCATCTTCGGATTCGTGTCCGGCGGTTTCGCCGACCTTGGGGGAGCGGATACCGACAGCTGGTCCGTGGGTGGTCTGCTGCGCTGGAACGTGTTCGATCTGCCGCGGATTGCCGCCCGTGTCGAAATCGAGAAGGCGGAAACTGCCGCGGCGCTCGCTGCATTCGATCGCACGATGCTTCGTGCGTTCGAAGACACGGAGAACGCGGTGCGACGATACGGTTCTGCGCAGCGCCAGGCCGAGGCGCGTGTTGCCCAGGCGCGCCAGGCGCGAGTTGCTGCCGCGGCGGCGCAGGCACGTTACGAGGAGGGCGCGACCGCGTACCTGGACGCGTTGGCAGCACGTCGCGATGCGCTGCGTGCGGACCTTGCCGCTGTCGAGTCGATCGCCGGGCAGCGCGTGGCAGTGGTGAGCCTGCTGAAGGCGTTGGCCGTGCCGGCGTCTCCCGGGTCGGCATGATGTTCCCATGATGGCAAGAAGCAGGAGGCAGCTATGAACACATCCAGCACTGCAATGGCCGAGCCTGCGGCCACAGTGGGCGCAGTTGGCGCATACGGAGTGTACCGGCAATGCTGAACAGCGATGATGTGACGGGTCCTTCGTGATCCCGCGCATCGCTGTCACGGCGACGGGCGACCCGACGGCCCGGTGCTGGACGACCTCGCTGGGTAGCCGGTGCGACCCACAGCCTCATCTGATGCGGAGAATCGGCGCGCGCGTCGAATTGGCGGTGACGTATCGGTCGCCGTGCAGCGCGAAGGTATCCCGGCAGCTGAGTGAGCAGAAATAGTACGTTTCGCCGCCACGCTCGAAGACAGCACGCGCCCGGCTCGGGCTCACCGTCATGCGACACACCGGGTCGATGTGCAGCCTGGCACCAGCCGACGAACGGTCACCACCCGCCACCTGCGTCGTAAGAGCCTCTCGAAGACGGGACAGCCCCAGACGTGTCGCCTGGCGGCCAGCCTCGACGATTTCATCCAGCCGGTCAAAGTCACTGACCGACACGTGGCTCAGGTCAATGTCGATCAGGACTTCCGGCCCCGTCATCGCGACGGCCATCGCTCGTTGCCTGTCCAGCGCGATCTCAACCGCGCGCATCGCGATCTCGTAAGCGAGGTAGGCGGTCATCGGATTCGGAACCACCTTGCCGAGTGCCGTCGCCGCCCGTCCATAAGCCGAATTGAGACGCAGGGTAGGCGGCGGTGATGCGACGATGTTTACGGCGATGACGATGTCCGGATCACACGCCCACGCGAGATCGACGGGCAGCATATTCGTGACACCACCGTCCACGAGGCAGTGCGTGCCGATCTGCTCGGGTGCGAAAACGCCGGGGACCGCGCACGTTGCGCGTACGGCGGGCAGGAGTGGACCCGAGTGAAGGGCGATCTCCTCGCCGGTCATGAGGTCGACGGCAGAAACTACCAGCTGCGTCGGGAGGTCCTCGAACGTCTTGCCCCGCAGTAGAGCCGCGGCCGACGGAAAGATCTTTTCCCAGACGACCACTCTCCCTGGCATGAAGCGTCCTGGGAAGCGAAAACGTCTGGCCGCCGCAATGATGTCGTCCGCCGATGACGAGGTGGCCCACATTGCAGCGACCAACCCGCCCATGCTCGTGCCCGAGAGGAATGCGGGTCGAATACCCTCCGCTTCCAGCACCTCGAGCACGCCAAGGTGAGCCAATCCACGTGCACCTCCGCCGCCGAGGGCGACCGCGATGGACCGCCCGGCGGTCAGGGTGGACTCCAGGGTCGCAGAACCGCATTCAGCCACAGAGTTGCTCCATCGATCCCGGGCACCGGTAGCTTACGGAACCGATGGTAACGTCCATTTACCGTCCCGGCCAACAATGGTCGGTGCGCCTGGATGCACCATGAGGTCGCACCACGATCACGACGAGCACGACGCACTTCCTGAAGCCGGACGTCGTCGACGTCGCCGACTGACCGTCGGCACGCCGTACACGTGCCCGATGCATCCGGAGATCCGGCGAGATGCTCCTGGCACGTAGTGCATGGGGAAGTGCGACCCCAGGACAAGGCGAAACTCGTCGAGCGACTGAAGGCCAAGGGACGAAGTGTCGCCATGGCGGGGGATGGCATCAACGACGCACCGGCGCTGGCAGCAGCGGATGTCGGTAACGCGATGGGTACCGGCACGGACGTCGCCATGTCCAGTGCCCAGGTCACCGATACCGGCCGTTGTGCCGGCAGATACTTTCGCGAACTTTTCATGCAAGGGTGACGACAGGTCGCAAGCGATCGGCGCGTGTCCGCAACTGCCGACCGTCTCAACGGCATCATTGGACGTCGAGCCGCTCAATGGGACGTTCACCATCGCCGCGTCGCAGCGAGTGCGTTGAGCCCCGGGACGCAGGCGGGAGGATCCGTTTGATCAAGAATGCAGTCGCGGCCGTCTTCATCGTGGCCTTGCTCGGTGCCGCCGTCGCCGCATTGAGCTATTCCGGCGCCTACAACATCGCAGCCGACTCGCCGCACTGGAACATCACCGGCCGCGTCCTGGCGACGGTTCGCGACCGCTCGATTGCAGTCCGGGCCGACACGACGGCGGTCCCGAACCTGGCAGACCCCGCCCTCGTCGCGCTCGGTGCAGAGCATTACGCCGACATGTGCACCGCCTGCCATCTCGCGCCTGGCATGGGCGATAACGAGATGCGCCAGGGGCTTTACCCGAAGCCGCCGGATCTCACTCGGCGGCGGGATCGAAGCCCCGCGGAGTCGTTCTGGATCATCAAGCATGGCATCAGGATGTCGGCCATGCCGGCCTGGGGTGTAACGCACGACGACGAGGCCATCTGGGGGCTGGTGGCGTTTCTGCAGCAGCTCCCGACCCTGGACGTCGACACTTACGCGGCGCTCACGGGGCCAGCGAGAGGAACGGATGATGACCACGGCGCCACCGGTCAAGACGCTGATGGCCCCAGCGCAGCGGCGGGCGCTACCATGCGGACCATGACCGAGCCCCGACACGCGCACGTGCACCCCGACGGGAAGGGGCATGATTATTGACCACCGAAATCGCGCCGCGCCCATCGAGGACCGCGCTATGAACCGTGGATCAGAGTCGCTGGCGACCCCCACGCCGCGCAACGTTCTGGTCGTGGAAGATGAGCGCGACCTCGCGCGCGTGCTGAAACGACATGTGGAGGGCATCGGCTGCCACGTCCGGATTGCGCCCACCGGCGAAGATGCCCTGGAAGTCGCGGCCAGGGATGAGTTCGATCTCGTGCTGCTCGACGTCATGCTGCCCGGCATCGACGGTATGGAGGTGTGCCGTCGCCTGCGTTCACTCAACCGGTACATGCCGGTCCTCATGCTCACGGCCCGGACGAGTGACATCGACAAGGTCATGGGACTCGAGAGTGGCGCGGACGACTACCTGACCAAACCGTTCAGCGTCCAGGAACTCCTGGCCCGCATCAGGGCAATCTTTCGTCGCATGGACGCACTGTCCTCGCCCCAGGCGGCACGTGAGCGCCCGATCGACGTCGGCCATCAGGTGCACATCGAACCGGGGACGCGTGAAGTCCGGGTCCGTGGGCAGTCGGTCGACCTGACGCAGAAGGAGTTCGAGCTGCTGATGCACTTCGCCCGGAATCCCGGGCGGGTCTACTCACGCGCACAGCTGCTCGACGCCGTCTGGGGATACAACCACGAAGGCTACGAACACGCGGTGAACTGCCACATCAACCGGCTGCGAGCCAAGATTGAAGTGGACCCCAGCGAGCCGAAGCTGCTTTTGACTGTCTGGGGCGTGGGCTACAGGTTCTCGCCTGAACCCGCCGCTGCGCCGTGAGGCTCCCGCGGACACTGTTCGGACGCCTGCTGCTCGTCTTCCTGCTATTCGGCATCGTCATGACGGCGGCGCTGCTCTACGTCATGCAGGTCTCGCACCGGCAGTTCCACCTGGAATTCGACCAGGTCGTCAATCGCGACCTGGCCCGCCAGTACGTCGCGTCGAACTTCCTGCTCACGGACCGCCTGCTCACGGCCAGCACGCTGCACGCGGGCATCCAGAAGCTTGCCGCGGCGAACCCCGAGATCGACATCTACCTGCTCGACGCTGCAGGCGGAATCGTCGCCGCCTCGGTGCCGGAAGCCGATCGACGCAGGTCCCGTGTCGATCTGCAGCCGATCAAGGAGTTCCTTGCGGGACGCGATGCGCCGATCCTTGCGGACAATCCGCGCGATGAAAGCGGGCAGGACGTGTTCTCCGCGGCGCCGTTTCACGTCGCCGATTGCCCCGGCGATTATCTGTACCTCGTACTCGGCCGGGCCGAGGATGCGCCCGGCGCGTCCCGGCTGCGCAATACATTCGCCGTCCGGGAAGGCGCGGGCATCATCGTGCTGGCGGCCGCCTTGTCAGTGGCGCTGAGCCTTTTCGTTTTGCGGGTCCTGACGCGCAGGCTGAGCGTCCTGGAAGAGACGATGTCAGGTTTTCAGGGCCTCGGCACGGGATCATCTGGGGTTGCTCCCAGGCGTCCCGGCGGCGATGAGATAGAACGCCTGGAGGCGCTCTTCCGTGACCTGGCGGCGAGGATCGAGGCGCAAATGGCACAGCTGCAGTCCGTCGACGCGGCCCGGCGCGAGATGCTCGCCAATCTGTCGCACGACCTGCGCACTCCGATTACTACGCTCCTTGCGCACCTGGAGTCCCTGCAGATGGACGAGCAACCGCTCGACGAACAGGAGCGAAAGGAGTATGTCGCCGTCGCGATGCGCCAGAGCAAGCGGGTTGCGCAGATCGTCGAGCAGCTCCTGGAGGCCGCCAAACTGGACGCACGGCAGATCGCGGCGAATCCGGAGTCCTTCCCGATTGGCGAGCTTCTGCAGGATGTCGTCCAGAAATTTTCCCTGGCTGCTCGCGAGCGAGGCATTGAACTCGCACTGAACGTGACTCCAGCGCGCTTGCGTGTGCATGCAGACATCGCGCTGATGGAACGAGTGTTCGATAACCTGATCGACAATGCGCTGCGGCACACTCCGCAAGGGGGGCACGTCACGGTCAGCGCCGTTCCGGACGGCGATCGGGTGCGCCTGGCGGTTGCCGACTCGGGGTCGGGTATGACGCCGCAGGAAGCGTCTCGCGTGTTTGACCGGTTCTACCGGGGCGACCTTGGCCGATCGACTTCGTCTGGCCAGACAGGGCTCGGTCTCGCCATCGTGAGGAGCATCCTCGAGTTGCACGGAACGACAATTTCGATCGACACCCGACCGGGTCAGGGGGCCACTTTCGGCTTCGACTTGCCGGGCCAGTCGGCCGGTTGATGCAGCGCCCTCGTGACATATACGTAATCGGGCGCTTCGCGATAATTGCGAGAAACTTTGGTCCGATCATCTCTCCTGCACGGATGGCCGTGGCGGAAAGCGCCTCGGGAGCAATCCGGTGAGCCACACACGAGCAACAGGAGAATCACGATGAATCGCTTGGTCACGATGTTTAGCGCCGCAGTTGCGGCAGTCATGCTGTCGGGCAGCGCATGGGCGGCCGGCGACGCTGTGGTCACGCCTGCACAGATCGAGGCTGCCAAGACGCCCGCAGATCATGAAACGATTGCGAAAGCATATGACGCGGAGGCCGCCGCGGCCGATGCCAAGGCAACGGCGCACGAATCGATGGCGCGTACGTACCAGGCCGGCGGCTCGCCCAAGGGTAGCCACGCGACCATGGCAGGCCACTGCGAGAAGCTCGTCAAGCAGTACCGCGCGGTGGCTGAGGAGAATCGTCAATTGGCGGCGGCACATCGGCAGATGGCCAAGGACTGCTGCGAAAAGAAGTAGTCGCGCAGGCCGCCCCCGGGGGCCGCGGCCGAGATACTTTCGAGACATCTGCTCAATATCTTACATGAGTTGTTTCTAATGAATCCGGTGGCCCCCGGGTTTCCACCTCCTTGACGCATCGACCGGAGCACCTTCCATGGCACGATCCGCCGCTTTTGGTTTCCTGGTATCGACCAGTCTCGCCCTCGCTGCGTGCGGCGGTGGAGGTGGCTCGGGTTCGACGGGAACGGTGACGCCCCCTCCGACCCAGGGAACCATCACCGGCACGGCGGTTAAAGGTCCCGTGACCGGCGCGACGGTGTCCGCGTACGCCATCAGCAATGGGACCATGGGCTCCAAGGTCGCGAGTGCCAGCACCGACGCGCAGGGAGACTTCAGCCTGTCGATGGGCAGTTACACCGGACCGGTGATGCTGCAACTGACCGGCGGGACGTACATCGACGAGGCCAGGGCCAGCAGTGTGTCCATGCGGTCCGGGGACGTGATGACGGCCGTGCTGCCCACGATGGCGGCCGGGGCGAGCCTGAGCGGCATCCAGCTCACGCCGCTCACTTCGATGGCGCAGACGATGGCTCAGCACCTCTCTGGCGGCATGACCGAGGCCAACATTACCGCGGCGAATACGGCCGTGGATCGATACTTCATGGTCGCCGACATTCTGCACAACGCGCCGATGAACCCGCTCGTGTCGGGCTCAGGGAATGCCGCAAACCAGGACACGATCAACCACGGCATGACTCTCGCGGCCATGTCGCAGCTCGCCCAGGCCCAGGGCATGAGCGCGTCCTCCGCCATGGTGACCGCCATGATGAACGATGCGACGGACGGCGTGATGGACGGCAAGATGTCCGGCAGCCCGGTGATGATGGGCGGCATGGGCATGGGCACGGCGATGCCGGCGACAAGCGGGACGACCGGCCTGGCGACCGCCATGGCCGCGTTCATGACGTCTGCCCAGAATCGCTCTGGAGTCGCGGCCGCGACCCTGCAGGCCCTGATGGACCAGCTGAATGGTTCCAACGGCCAGATGATGGGCAATGGCACGGGCTCGGTCGTGAACGCCACGATGAGTGGCAAGGTGTTCAACGGCGTGATGAGCCAGGCAACGGTCACGGCCTATGCGCTCACGAATGGCACCCGGGGTGCCCGGATCGCCAGTGCCGCCACGGACGCGCAGGGCGCGTTCACGATGTCGCTCGGCAGCTACACCGGACCCGTGATGCTGCAGATGATCAATGGCTCGTACATGGATGAGGCAACGGGCAGCGCGATGAGCATGGGCGCAGGGGACGTGATGACCGCCGCCATCGCGACGGTCGGCAGTGGCTCGAATGTAACGGGTGTCTGGATCACGCCGCTGACCTCGATGGCCCAGGCTCGGGCGCAGGCAATGCCGGGCGGCATGGTCGACGCCAACATCACTTCCGCCAACACGGCCGTGGGCAACTATTTCATGGTCGGCGACATCGTCCACGCCCAACCGATGGATCCGACATTGGCAGGCTCGGGCGGCGCCGCCAATCAGGACCAGCGGGACTGCGGCATCACCATCGCAGCCATGTCGCAGTACGCCAAAAGTCTCGGCATCACGGTGTCCGCGACGTTCGTCACGGCGATGATGAACGACGCGTCCGACGGGATGATGGACGGCAGGATGGGCAACAACCAGATCTCGATGGGCGGGATGATGGGCTCCGGCGGAATGATGCAATCGACTGCCGGCAGCAGCGGACTCGCGACGGCCATGACGGATTTCATGGGATCAACCATGAACCGATCCGGCCTGACCGCCGCGGACATGAATGTGCTGATCCAGAAGCTGGCCTCCGCTGACGGGAAGCTGTAGGGGCCGCGAACATGGGTCCATCCACCAGCGTGCTCGGCTCCACTGGACCCACTGTCACCA
>Ga0316600_10001346_pt1 | contig 11259 bp, 11 predicted proteins | sample OWC_soil_day5_CT_FD_207652 | JGI IMG/M metagenome (GOLD analysis project Ga0316600, IMG submission 207652) | Wetland soil microbial communities from Old Woman Creek delta, Ohio, United States - OWC_soil_day5_CT | ecosystem: Environmental > Terrestrial > Soil > Wetlands | place: USA: Ohio...
ATGGATTGATGTTTAAGGTTAAGGATGATCCGAGAATAACAAAAATCGGAAAATTCATACGAAAGACCAGTATTGACGAATTTCCTCAGTTTTTTAATGTACTGAAAGGAGACATGAGCCTGGTTGGTACAAGGCCTCCCACAATAGATGAATTTATGAAATATGAGGAACACCATAAGCGACGTCTCAGTCTGAAGCCGGGAATCACTGGATTGTGGCAGGTGTCAGGAAGAAACCATATCAATGATTTTGAAGATGTGGTCAAACTGGATTTACAATACATTGATAATTGGTCCGTCTGGTCGGACCTAAAGATTCTGTTACAGACTGTTTTTGTAGTTACGCTTGGCAGGGGAGCTGAATAATTTGAAAAAAGCAAAACCAGTGATTGTATGTGTCATTGCATTTGTCTTTTGTTTTATTCTTTACAGTTTATATCTGTATCAGGAACAGGCATGTGGGCTGTCAGCAGGCACAATTGGAAAGAATGAGATGAAAGGAGTCAGCCGTCTTGTTACTCCAGTGGTTGAGTATAAGGGAAAGAAGTACAGAAGAAACACGTATTTAAAAGCAATTCTCTTTATCGGTGTAGATACTTCAGGATCAATGACAGAAACTAAAACATCAGGTTTTGGAGGACAGGCAGATGGCATTTTTCTAATTGCAGAAGATACTGCCAGGAATAATATTAAGATTTTAATGATTCCAAGAGATACCATGGCAGAGATTACACTTACTGATCTGGAAGGAAATGTGATTGGCAAGGATCTGCAGCACATCACTTTGGCTTATGCTTATGGAGATGGAAAGGAGAAGAGCTGTGCCTATATAAAGGAGGCAGTCTCCGGTCTTCTTGGCGGACTTGAAATTGATCATTATCTGGCAGTGAATACTAGCGCAATCAGTGTGATGAATGACAAGATCGGAGGAGTTCCGGTTTTGGTTGATACAAACGATCTGGAACAAAAGGATTCAAGTCTCAGAAAAGGAGAAACAGTCGTACTAAATGGAAAGCAGGCAGAAGAATTTCTTCGTTACAGGGATGTAACTGTGACAAACAGCGCTCTTACCCGTATGGAACGGCAGAAGCAGTATATGAAGTCGTATATAAGACAGCTTAAAAAGGAATGCAGACAAAACAATCAGCTGATGATTCAGATGGTGCACAATATGCAGGATTATCTTCTTACAGATATGGATGAGGCTCAATATAAGAAAATGGCAGCGGATTTTTTGGCAGGCGGGCAGTTATTAACGGATCAGGATATTTATGTGGCACCTGGAACGGGGGTGGCTACGGAACTGTATGATGAGTACCATATAGATCCGGACGCTCTTATGGAAATGATTTTAAACCTGTTTTACCGTCAGGTGGAATAACAAGACATTTCGTTGGGTAGTAGAAAGGAGAGCTATATGAAAAATGCGGGTAAAAGTATTCTATTAGCAGTAGTTATGATTTTGAGTCAGTCTTTTGGTGTCTATGGTGCTTATTCCAGTGTTGGCAGCGGAGTAAAGATAACGTCCGGTGCTGTTGTAAGCAGCAATGTGATTGGCAATACAGTAGGAGCAGAGACAAATGGAACGAAAGTTAATATTAATAATCTGAAAGTGGAACTTGTTCAGGGGCCGGCATCTAAAATAAGCATTCCCGATGAGGATTCAAAAATCATTTCAGCAATTAACAGTGGGGAATCACTTGACGGGATTATTAAGGATTTAGATTTAAGCGGTTACAAGACGCTTGTTAAGACCAGTACGATTACAGTGAAGAATAAGGATACTAATACAGAAACAAAAGGTGAGGTAGTAGTGGAATTTTATGTACCTAATCTGTTAGAAAGTTTGAAAGATGTACAGGTGCTTTTTTATGATCAGTCAACTGGAAAATGGATATTATTGAAGCCGGAAGGCATTGATTATGCGAACAAAAGAATTTCAATAAAAATTACTGGATCTGGAGTGTTTACATTCATATATCGTTAGTGGAATACATGGAAATTATATAAAGGGGATAAACAATGAATCGGACATCACTGATTATTATGGCGGCAGGAATTGGCAGCCGATTTGGAAAAGGGATCAAGCAGCTGGAACCGGTAGGACCAAACGGGGAGATACTCATGGATTATTCCATACAGGATGCACTGGAGGCCGGATTTGACAGAGTCGTGTTTATTATACGAAAAAATATGGAAGAAGACTTTAAAAGGCTGATCGGAGATAGAATTGAGGAATTAGTTTCTGTAGAATACGTATTTCAGGAAATGGGAGATCTGCCTCAGGGATTTACTCTTCCCAAAGGGAGGGAAAAACCCTGGGGGACTGGGCATGCCGTACTGGCGTGCAAAAATATTATTAATGAGCCTTTTGCAGTAATCAATGCTGATGATTACTATGGGAAAGAAGCTTTTTACCAGCTGCATGATTATCTGGCTTCTGTAGAAGATATATCTTCCTGCCGATTCTGCATGGCGGGATACATGCTTGGCAATACCTTAAGCCCCAATGGTGCAGTGACAAGAGGGGTATGTTATATAGAAGATAACGGATGCCTGGCTTCAGTGCAGGAAACCTATGATATCTGTCGGCATATGGGTGGTTGTATAAAGGGAGTGGATGAAGCGGGGAATCAGATTTCACTCTTAGAGAATGATACGGTATCCATGAATATGTGGGGTCTTACCCCCGGAGTTTTTAATGATCTGGAAAATGGGTTTGTTAATTTTCTAAGAGAGAAAAATGGGGACCTGTTAAAGAAAGAATATCTGCTGCCAGTTGTAATCGATCATTTGATTAAAAGCAAAAAAGCAGAGGTTTTTGTTCTGCATACCAGAGATAAATGGTTCGGAGTTACCTATCAGGAAGACAAAGAAACAGTAAAAAGCCAGATCAGACAGTTGGTTTTGGAGGGTGTTTATTAGGTCACATAACGAGAAAGCGGAAAAGAAGGGAATACATGAAAGAGGACATTACAATTGCTGTTGCTGGCACAGGATATGTGGGATTATCAATTGCAATCCTTTTATCACAGAACCACAAAGTATTTACTGTGGATATTGTAAAAGAAAAGGTCGAATTGATTAATAATCGCAAATCTCCCATTCAGGATGATTATATTGAAAAATATCTGGTTGAAAAGGAATTGAATCTAACTGCGACACTTGACGCGAAAACAGCATATGAGAATGCAGATTTTGTAGTGATTGCTGCACCGACTAATTATGATTCTGTTACTCAGGACTTTGATACTGCCGCAGTTGAGTCTGTCATCGAATTAGTCATGCAGTATAATCCAGATGCAATTATGGTTATTAAGAGTACAATACCGGTTGGTTTTACGGCATATGTACGAAAAAAATATGACAGCAGTAATATTATATTCAGTCCGGAATTTTTAAGAGAATCAAAAGCATTATATGATAACCTTTATCCCTCACGAATCATAGTCGGAACAGATATGGAAGATGTCCGGTTGGTGGAAAACGCACATATATTTGCTAAGCTCCTGCAAAATGGTGCAATTAAGAAAGACATTGACACACTGTTTATGGGGACTACTGAGGCAGAGGCAGTGAAACTTTTTGCCAATACTTATTTAGCGCTTCGTGTTTCGTTTTTCAATGAATTGGATACATACGCAGAAGTAAAAAGGCTTAATACACAACAGATCATTCATGGGGTATGCCTTGATCCCCGTATTGGCTGTCACTATAATAATCCCTCTTTCGGTTATGGCGGGTATTGTTTACCAAAAGATACAAAACAGCTTTTGGCAAATTATAGAAATGTTCCTGAAAAGTTGATTGAAGCTATCGTGGAATCAAACAGAACACGAAAGGATTTCATTGCGGATCGTGTACTCGAGAAAGCCGGCTATTATGGTTACAGCGAGGAAAATGAGTTTGATAAAGCCAATGAAAAAAATGTGATCATTGGTGTGTATCGCCTGACGATGAAGAGCAACAGTGATAATTTCCGCCAGAGCAGCATTCAGGGCATTATGAAACGAGTAAAAGCTAAAGGTGCAGCAGTGGTAGTCTATGAACCTGCACTGGAAGGTGCAGAAACATTTTTTGGAAGCCAGGTGATTAACGATCTGACAAAATTCAAGGAACAATGTAATGCAATTATAGCCAATCGGTATGATTCCTGCTTGGATGATGTGATTGATAAAGTCTATACACGGGATGTGTTTCGAAGAGATTAGGATACAAATACAGTGCAGTTAGGAAGGGATAATGGTGAATCATGAAAAAACAAGATAGTAAAAAGCTAAAGTTGTGTTTTGCAGCATCTTCAGGCGGTCACTATGAGCAGCTCATGATGCTGATGCCTTTGATGGAAAGATATGAAAGCATTGTAGTAACAGAAAAAACCGTATATTCAGCAAAAGCAAAAAATGTGAAAAATTATTACATGCTTCAGGTCAATCGGGAAGAAAGATCCTGTTACCCAAGGCTTGTGATCAATGCATTTAAGTCCCTGATTCTTTTTATGAAAGAAAAACCTGATGTTATCATATGCACAGGTGTGCTGGCTATGATTCCTCTGTGCCTGATCGGCCGGCTGTTTCACAGGAAGCTCATTTACATAGAATCTTTTGCAAAGGTGACCAGTCCCACACAGACCGGGAAGCTGATTTATAAATATGCGGAACAGTTTTATGTTCAGTGGCCGCAGATGAAACAGTTTTATCCAAATGCAATTTATCTGGGAGGAATTTACTAAGAGACAGACGGTTAGAGGAGACAGGTATGATATTTGTAACTTTGGGATCTCAAAAATTTCAATTTAACAGACTTTTAAAAAAGATAGATGAAATGCTGGAGCTGCATGTGATTGCACAACCGGTATTTGCGCAGACTGGAGCAAGCGATTATATTCCTGCTAATTATGAATACAGAAACTTTTTAGACAGAGATGAGTTTGCTGAAATAATGGAGAAGAGTGACATTGTTATTACCCACGGCGGAACCGGAGCAATCATAGGAGCTGTTAAGAAAGGGAAAAAAGTAATTGCTGTTCCCAGACTGGCAAAGTATGGAGAACATGTGGACGATCATCAGCTTCAGTTAATCCGTCAGTTTGACGGTATGAATCTGATTTGTGCCTGCATGGACATTGATGAATTGAATATAGCAATCCTTCAGATTCAAAATCATCAATACAATTCGTATGAGTCAAATACGAAAATTATTATTGAAAGCATCGAGAACTGTTTGCTGAGGAACGAGTAATGGAAAAAGTACTGGTTTTGCTGTCTACATACAATGGCTCTGATTATTTAAAGGAATTAATGGAAAGCGTCTTAGGGCAGAAACATGTGGAGGTTTCAATATTGGTTCGTGATGATGGATCAAAGGATGGAACAATTGAATATTTAAAGGCGATGCAGGACAGCCGGATTAACGTTATCAGAGGAGAAAACAAACGAGCTGTGGGCAGCTTTTTGGAACTGGTTGAAAAAGCTTCCGGTGAGTACCAATATTATGCTTTTTGTGATCAGGATGATGTATGGCTGGAAGAAAAGTTATATGCTGCAGTTAAAAGACTGAGCATTTTTCCTCAAAATGAGCCTGCTTTATATTATTCAGGCCAGATCATTACAGATCGTAATCTAAATATTCTTTATGAACACATACTGGATGCAGACAGGAGCATCAAAGCAAACTGTATTTTTAATCAGATGGCGGGCTGTACCGCCGTTTTTAACAGAAGCCTTTTGATGAAGCTGAAAGAATATACACCAGGGGGTATATATGGTCATGACGTGTGGTGCTATAGAGTATGTGCTGCTTTAAATGGTCATATTGTTGTTGAAAGCAGAGGCCATATCTACTATCGTCAGCATGGTGATAATGTGGTCGGGATGCAGAGCGGACTTAAGGGGAAGTTAAAAAATGCGAAGGATTACATCTTTAAATATAATGCCTCTACCTACGCAGAGCAGATTTTAAAAGGATACGGGGGTCAGCTGTCGGATGACTGGAGGGAATTTCTTAAGATAATCTGTGGTTCCAATCACTCCATTAAAAGCAAATGGTCAATGCTAGACGATTCAGAAGTGAACTTCCGCAGCGGAAAGTTAAGAGCTGTTTATATAGCTAAGATTATACTTGGAAAAATGTAAAACGACAGAGAATGAAATTTGAGAGGAAAAAATGAGGGTTCTTTTTATTGCTAACAGATCGGAGTTTGGTGGTGCACCCAAGTGCATGATGGAGCTGATGGAGCTTCTTAAAAATCGATATGGTGTGGAGATTGAGTTAGTAACTCATGAGGATCATGCCTTAGGCGAGTTTTGCCGGGCCAGGAATATAACATATTATGCTGTGGGGCATGTTCCTTTTGCGGTCGGTAAAGGAAGTACAGGTTTTAGAAGAGGAATTAAAACAATTTTAATGCCTTATTATTTTTGGAACAGTAAAATAAAAAACCGGAAAGCAATGCAAAAGGCGGCTGAGATAATTGATTTTTCTGGAATTGATATCATTCACACCAATTCAAACAGAGATTGTCTGGGAGCAATGCTGAGTAAAAAATATGGCATTCCCCATGTGTGGCATCTTCGGGAATTTGGAAAAGAGGATTACGATATAAAGTACCTGATGCCGGATTATATTAAGTTTATGAATCAGAATACAGATTTTTTTATTGCAATATCAGAAGCGGTAAAGAGGGTCTGGATCAGTAAAGGAATAGAAAAAAATAAAATGATTCGCATCTATGATGGGATTCACATGCCAGAACCTTACGTTTATAAAGCGGCACAAGAGTATCAGAATCGTTTAAAGAGCGGACAGTCCATCCGCTTTGCCTATCTTGGAATTGTTTGTCCGGGCAAAGGACAGTTTGATGCGATTAAAGCACTTGCACTGCTGGAAAAAGATATCTCCTCCCATATCCACATAGACTTCTGGGGAGATTGCAGTTCTCTTCCTGAATATGTAAAGGATATGAAACGGTTTGCAGAAGAAAAAGGTGTATTGGATTCCATCTCGTTTAAGGGCTTTACTGATCAGATCTGGGAGAAGCTGTGTGAGTATGATGCTGCATTGGTGTGTTCCCGTTCAGAGGCCTTTGGAAGAATTACACCGGAATATATGTCCATTGGATTGCAGGTTGTTGCGTCGGATACAGGAGCTAATCCGGAGCTGATCGAGAGTGGAGTATCAGGTTATGTATATCATCACGGTGATTTACAGGATCTGGCCAGGTATTTGAGAAAAATATATTTCAGCACAAAAGAAGAAAGGATGGCCATGTCAGTGAAAGCTGTAGAACGGGCACAGCTTTATACGGATATGGTTCATGCAGATAACGTATACAAGTTCTACTGCAGAATTATGTACGACAAATGGCATACCATGCAGAGTGAGGAGAATCTATGATTGGTATTATTACTCCCTATAAGGTTCCAAATTATGGAACAAAGCTGCAGGCATATGCAATGCAGGAATTACTGAATATGTATGATTCTGCAGAAATTATTAATTTCATGGGCGCATCTGATTATAGACCCCGTGCCGTTTTCGGAAAAATTCGTATTAAATATGAGAAAAAGAAAAACAGACATCAAACAAATTATTTCAAATATGAGGATTATCAGACCCTTAAGAAGGAACGTGTCAGGAGTATCATGTGCTTTGATGACACGTTTTACCGCCTTTCATCTGAGATTAAAGGAACATTGAGCTTAAAAAAGCGTATGAGAAACTATTGTGCAGTTGTCTGCGGAAGTGATCAGTTGTGGGCACCTCTTAATATTGATGCGGATTATTTTACTCTGACTGTTGTTCCAAAGGGTGTTCCCCGCATTTCTTTTTCGGCCAGTTTTGGTGTCAGTGACGTTCCAGAGAGGTACAAACCGGCATACCGCAGATATTTAAATAAAATGACACACATTTCCGTGCGGGAGGAAACTGGTAATGCAATCGTCAAAGAGATGACAGGAAAGGCTGTCCCTGTTACGCTGGACCCTACATTAATGCTGAAAAGGGAAACGTGGGAAAAATTAGCAGACTACAGCAATCTATTATTTGGAAAATACATTTTCTGTTATTTTCTTGGTGCAAATCCAGAACATCGATTGTTTGCGAAAAGACTGGCCAGGCAGACCGGCTGTCAGATTATCAGCATCCCGCATTGTGAGCAATATAATATAGCAGATGAAGGATATTCAACGATTGAGATTTCGGATGCACAGCCCCAGGATTTTGTGAATTTGATTCGAAATGCAGATTATATATGTACGGATTCATTTCACGGAACCGTTTTTTCAATGATATTTGACAAAAAGGTGGCTGTATTCGAGCGTTTTTTAAGTGGAGATAAGGAATCTACAAACTCACGGATACATACCCTGCTTGGGATATTAAATGCAGAAGATGCATTGATGAAATCGAGTGATGAGACAGAATCCTTCCTTTCTTTGAAGCTGAATTACCATGGAATAAAACAAAATCTGGAAAATGAGAGGATAAAATCCTTTGCATACCTTGATCAGGCATTGGGAGGTACAAGTGAGCAGAGTGATAAAAAGATATGATTACAATTGATAATAAATCAAAGTGTGTTGGATGCAGTGCATGTGCATCAATTTGCCCCCAAAAATGTATTACGATGAAAGAAGATGAAGAAGGTTTTTTGTATCCGCTGGTTGACCAGCAAATATGTGTGAATTGCGGATTATGTGAGTGTGCTTGTCCGGTGTATTCGGTTCATTTTGAATCAAGATCAGAATATCCCGATGCCTATCTTGGATATACATACGGCAAAGCTGACCGGATAAAAAGTGCGGCTGGCGGAGCGTTTTATACATTAGCTAAAAGTTTCATTGAGTTATACCATGGAATTGTATTTGGTGCGGTTTATGATGAAAATTATAGGGTAAATCATGGCTTTACTGATACGGTGAAAGGTTTAAGAATCATGCAGAAATCCAAATATGTACAGAGTAATCCTGGTCAGACGTTTCTTATGGTGAAAGAGTATTTGGAACAGGGAAGATATGTTCTGTATTCGGGAACACCCTGTCAGATTTATGGTCTGAAGAGTTTTCTTGATAATATGGGTACGGACAGACTATTTTGTATGGATCTTTCGTGCCATGGGGTTCCATCTCCCAAACTTCTTAGAGAGTATCTTGCATACCAGAAGCAGAATCATGGTGCAGAGATTGTGGATTTTCGTATGAGGGATAAGCAGATACTGAAGGGAGCTTATGCCCAGGGGTTTGGTATTACATTTTCAGATGGAACACATTATTTTCAGAGCCATGGGAAAGATCTGTATGGCCGCTGCTTTTGGGGTGAAATAGCATCCCGTCCCAGCTGTTACCAGTGTCCTTTTAAAACAATATGGAGGGAAAGCGATATTACGCTAGGGGACTGCTGGTTTTTTGACCGATTTATCAAAAAAGAGAAAGATGATTTCGGAGTCACCATGATGCTGGTTCATTCTCAGAAGGGACAGCAGCTTTTAAAACAATGTACAGAATTGATCCGGTATCCGGTTGATGCACAAAAGATGATCCAGGTAAATGGCGGCATGGTTTACAGCTCAGCGGATAAACATCCACTTAGAGAAGAGTTTTTTAAAGGGCTGGGTAAAGCGGAATTTTCAAGTCATGTTAAAAGATTTTTTCCAGATCGCCCGGATACTTTCAAAGTCAGAATTCAAAGAATTATGGAAAAGCTTGGAATTCGTCTGGATCCTTTGAGAAGATTAAGCAGAAGCCGTCGGATGAAACAAATTTTAAAAAACAGTAAGATACCAGAGTCAGCAAAAGGAATCAATACATTTTGAATCGGAGGAAGCTATGGATATAGGAATTGTTATATTGCATTATTTAACAGCTGCCGATACAGCAAAGTGCGTGGATTCTTTTCGCAGAAAGCTGGATACCTCAAATTATAAAATAATTATTGTGGACAACAATTCTCCCAATGGTTCTGCCAGGATACTGGAAGAAAAGTATAACTGTGCAGAAGATATTATTCTTATAAAAAACCGGGAGAATATGGGCTTTGCGAGAGGATTGAATGTAGGTATTAGATATGCAAGGCAGGTACTTCATGCGCAATTTATTATTGCAGTAAATAATGATACAGAAATTGTTAGTAACGGGGTGTATTCGATTCTAAAAGAGAAATATAAAAAATATCATTTTTCTTTGCTGGGTCCTATGATTATCAGTGGGGATAGCACCTGCAGCGTGAATCCTATTACAGATCAGCTTAGAGATCATATAACGGTTCAGGCATCAATTGAGAGATATGAAAAATTACTTTTTTTAAACAAGAATCATATGCTCCCTTTTTATTACCGTCTGGCTCAGATAAAGAGTATGTTTCATTTGAAAATAACGAGACCGGTACAATTGGAAGATCAGCAAAATGTGAAACTGCATGGTTGTTTTTGGATTTTTTCTCCTGATTACTTTACGAAACTGGACTATTTGGATGAAGCAACCTTTCTTTACATGGAGGAGGACATTATTTTTTTACATTTAATGCGTAATGGGCTTACCAGTTTATACACTCCGGATGTCATCGCATACCATAAGGAGTATTCGTCAACGAATGAGAAATTCAGGAATTCACGAGAAAAGCAGAATTTCATTTTTCACCATTGTATCGCTTCTCAGAAATATTATTTAAAACTGTGGGACAATTACAGGGATCGTTGTGAAGAAAGGGTGTAAATGGGAGAAAGACAGATGAAAATATCATACAGAGCGCTGATGCTCTCCATGCTGGCAGTATTTGTCATATTTCTTCCAAGAAGATTATATTTAATGGGCATGTACAGCTATCGGGTTATAGCACTGTTTATTTTGCTGCTATATGTGATTGGATATCCGAAAGACATCAAGATAGATTCATTCCTTAGAAGACCTGCATTATTGCTGTATTTTAGTGTTTTAACAACAGTTTATATCAGATATTCAGCATTTGTAAGTATGGCAGGATATTTTCTTGATACAGTTATTTTGTATCTTTTAATGATATGTTTGACAGCAGAAAAAGAAGATTTACAAAAATTTAAAAAAATATTTTTATGGGCGCTTTTTTATTACACGATTTTGGGAATTACCGAGTTTGTTACAGGATTTAATATTTGGAATGTTGTAACAGGAAGTGTCCTGTCAGCCAGGAGATACGGACTTTATCGTGCCTTTGGCTCTATGTCTACTCCTATTAATAATGGTTTTTTTCTTATACTGTGCATGCCGGTTATCATGAGCATGATATT
>Ga0316600_10001347_pt1 | contig 11259 bp, 9 predicted proteins | sample OWC_soil_day5_CT_FD_207652 | JGI IMG/M metagenome (GOLD analysis project Ga0316600, IMG submission 207652) | Wetland soil microbial communities from Old Woman Creek delta, Ohio, United States - OWC_soil_day5_CT | ecosystem: Environmental > Terrestrial > Soil > Wetlands | place: USA: Ohio...
CATGGCCCCATGTCCGCCTCTGCCGACGATTTTCAATTCAAAGCGGTCATTGGCAGCCAGCACACATCCGGGTCTGACGCCGATCGTTCCTTCGGCACTGTCGTGCAAATGACATCCAGTGACGAAATCCACCTTGGGGTTTTCCAGCACACCTGCTTCGATCATGGGCTTTGCCCCGCCGGGGCCCTCTTCAGCAGGCTGGAAAACGAACTTGATGTTGCCTTTCAATTCTCCTTTGATCCTGCTGAGAACGGATGCTGCGCCCAAAGCCATGGCCATGTGGGCGTCATGGCCGCACGCGTGCATCACCCCCTCGTGGGTGGAAGCAAAGGGCAACCCGGTTTTCTCCTGCACGGGAAGCGCATCCATGTCGGCTCGGATCATCAGGGTTTTCCCTGCCTTTCCGAGCTCAAGCAATCCGACCACTCCGGTTTTGGCGATCCCGGTCTCGACCTTGAGCCCCAAGGCCCTCAGAGAATCCGAAATGAAGGCCGAGGTCTTATGTTCGCGGAATGCCGTTTCCGGTATCCGGTGCAGCTCCCTCCTCATGTCAGTCGTTGTCTGCTTTTGCTCCTGGACTATTTTCCTGAAATCTATCATCGAGACTTTTCACTCTTTCGTTTCAGGAAGACCCTCAGCCGCCCGAACCGGCCATGTCGCTGAAAGATCTTCCTCCGCTCATTTCCCTTTGCCCCAGCGCGCCATCCATTTCTTTTTCACGTCCACGTTGACGGTGTAGGCGGGGAACTCCCCTTTCAGAGCCTGGATGACCTGGGTCATGGGTCTCCGGTACAGGTCCGTCTCCGAAGGGATGGAATACCAGGCACTGTGCCCTGTGAGGATGACATTCGTCATCGCGAGCAGGGGGTTGTCCTTGGCTATGGGCTCGTCGATGGTGACATCAATCCCTGCGCCGGCAATGAACCCTTCCTTCAGGGCCTGGATCAGCCCGCGCTGGTCCATGCATCCCCCTCGCGCCGTGTTGATGAAGTATGCGGTGCGCTTCATCCTCCTGAACTGCTCGTAGCCGAACATCTTGAGGGTTTCGGCAGTGAGAGGAGTGTGGATGCTGATGAAGTCGGACTCCCTCAGCAAGGTGTCAAAGTCAACGGGCGTCACTCCCCGGCTCTCCACGACCGGCCGCAGGACATAGGGGTCATAGGCGATGACGCGCATTCCCAATCCCTTGGCCTTCAGGGCCGTCACTGTCCCTATTTTCCCGAGGCCCACAACGCCCACCGTTTGATCTCTCATTCTGAACATGGGGCTGGCGATTTCATCCAACGCTTTTTTGTCCACCGTGAAGACCACCCTCCGTTCTCGGACGGCTCTGTCTATCTGGAGCAATCGGTGGCCCAGAGCGAGCATCATCCCGACCGCGAGCCCTGAGACCTCATCCAGGCAGTAGTCCGGGACATTGGTCACGGCGATTCCCATCTCTGTCGCGGCTTCCAGATCGGTCTTGTCATATCCGATGCCGATGCCGGCGATGACGCGGCACTTGGCCAGGGCACTGATCAGAGACCGGTTGAAGGGCTGGATGGAGACGACGCCGATCAAAGCATCCGCGTCACGGCATTGAGCGACGATCTCCTCTTCCTTCATCCACATCCCGTTGACCAAATCCGCACCCAGGGGAACGAGAAGGTCGTCTGCAAAATCCACTTTCGGCAGACGAAATACATTAACGACTTTGAAGCCCATAGCGTACCTCCTTTTGAGTTCTCACGCAGGATCCATATACTCTTCCATAGGGGACAAGGCCGGCGCATCCCGATCACTGCAAGGTGTGGGGCAGGAACATGGCGATCTCCGGAAAGGCAAAAAGAAGGGCAGCACAAGCAAACAGGCTCAGGAGAAAGGGAAGAACGCCCGCATAGATCACATTGAAGGGCTCTCCCGTGATGTTCTTCACGACAAAGACGGAGATGGCCACAGGGGGAATGATGACGCCGATCATGAGGGTGATGGCGATCATGATGCCGAACCAGATGGGGTCGAAACCCATTTTGAGAACGGCCGGATAAAAGATCGGGGTCGCAAGGATCATGAAGGCCAGGTCATCGATGATGGAGCCGCCAATCAGGTAAATCAGGATAATAAGAAGCATCACAATGTTTTTGTTAAAGGGCAACCCGCTTATCCAGTCGGCAGCAATAAAAGGAATCCCCGTCACGGCCAGGAAATGACCGAATACCACCGAACCTCCGATCAGAAAGAGCACCATGCAGGCCGTTCGAAGTGATTCTTCAAAAGCCTTCGTCAACTTCCCAAAAGGAAAGGCCCTCTTTGCATAAGCCAGCAAAAGCACTGCCCCAGTCCCGATGCTTCCCGCTTCCGTAGGTGAAAACCACCCTTTCATGAGACCTCCGATGACCACAAAGAAAATGATCCCAACCCAGAGGAACTCAGGGGAGGATTTCAGCCTCTCTTTCCATGTCGATTTCGGTGCCCTTTGGGCGATCGATGGATCGATCCTAACCCAGCCGTAGATCACGAAGATAAAAAAGAGAGAAATGAGGAGCCCCGGGATCACCCCGGCGAGGAAGAGCTGGCCGATCGATTGCTCCGTGATGAGACCGTAGATCATGAGGGGGACGCTCGGAGGAATCAGCATTCCGAGAGTGCCGACAGAGGCGACGACGCCAGTGGAAAGCTTCTTGCTGTATCCCAGGCGTCCCATTTCAGGGATGGCAATCCCCGCAAAAGTGGCGCAGGTGGCGAGAGTAGAGCCGCACATGGCCTTGAAAAGGGTTGCTCCGACCACCGTAGTCATGGCCAGGCCGCCGGGGATGTGGCCCACGAATTTCTCCGCCGAATTATAGAGCTTTTTGGCAATATCCGAATTGGATGCCACCTGCCCCATGAGAATAAAAAGAGGAATGACGGTAAACCCGTACGACGTGAACGTCTCGAACAGATCTTTGACCATCATATTGGAGGCTGCGCTCCAACTGCCCAGATACCCAAGCCCGATGAATCCGATAATCGCCATCCCATAGGCCAGTTCGATACCGGTCAGGAACGTGGCCATGAGAATACAGATGCCTAGGATACCCGCCGTGATTTCATTCATGCCGGCCTCCCACAATCCTCGCAATTTGCGAAACGAGAGTGATACACTGCATCACGCAACAAAATGCAAGTCCGAATGAAATCGGGTAGTAGGGCAGCCTGAACATAGGGGTGACCTCTTTGTTTTTTATGAGATCCAGACTCACGAGCACAAAGTTCCAGGCTAACCAGAGGAAAAGCGCTATGCAGACGATCCGCGTGGCGAGCTCTATCCGATCGCTCGTAGTCCTTGGCAGCATCACCAAAAGAAAATCCACGGAGACGTGCCCCTTATACAGAGACGTGTAGGGAATGGCAAAGCCGATCACAACCGCGCCCAAAAACGAGATGATTTCAAAGTCTCCCACAATCGGTTTCCCGAAAGCCCTCATCACCACATTGGTCAGCGTGAAAAGCAGCATGAAGGCAAGGGTCAGTCCTGAAATGAGCAGAAGAAATCTGCACAAGGCACGTTCGAACGCATACCAGGCCTTCATGATTTCCTCCTCTTCCCAATATGGGGTTTTGGGGGCAGCTGAGCAGCTACCCCCAGAATCGTTGTGTTTCATCCTATCTCGCAGGCGCTGTCTTGAGGTAATCCAGACACCATTTGAGCACTTCCTCCCCCGGAAGGCTTTTCTCCTTCATGCTCGCCACATAGGCATCAAGAATAGGATTCATTCTCTTCTTCATAATGGCCTGTTCCTCTGGGCTCGCGAACACGATCTTCTGTCCGGCTTTGATGGCGAATTCACGGCCCTCATCATCGATGTCAGTCCAAATTTTTGCCTGCTTCTCAAACCACTCCGCATTCAGCTTGTTAATGATCTCCTGAATGTCTTTGGGCATGGCGTTCCATTTCTCTTTGTTCATGGTGATGAAAAAACCGTTCGCGTAGGAGTTGCCTGGGTTTTCATAGGTGTATTTGCAGACCTCTCCGAATTTCCAGCCCTTCAGAGTCTCGATGGGAAGGAGAACCCCGTCGGCCAGCCCTCGCTTCAGGGCATCGTAGGTCTCCAGCATAGGCATCGTGGTGGGAGTCGCCCCTGCTGCGGCCACCACCTTTGAGGTGTTTGCGTCGCTCTTGATCCGCAGACCCTTTAGCTCATCGATCTTGTTGACCGGTGTTTTTGTGTGAAAAAATCCCGGCCCATGCGCGTGGAGATAGAAAACATGGGTGTCATCGTATTCTTTTGGTTTGAACTTGAGATAAAAGGCATTCGCCATTCGTGTGGCCTGGCCGCCGGTCTTGTACCCGAGAGGAAGAACAATCACCTCGGAGAGAGGCATCCTGCCGGGCGTGTAGGACATGATGCTCAAACCGATATCTACGATCCCCTTAACGACACCGTCGTAGGTTGCATTGGCCGAAACGAGCGTGCCCGCCGGGAAAAATGCCGTAACAACGCGGCCGTCCGTCCTCTTTTCCAGTTCTTTGCACCACTGATCGGCTAGAACGGAGTGTGGATGCATGGGCGGAAAAAATGTTGCATATTTCAGTTTGAACTGCGGGTCCGCTGCAAAACTCTTGGTTTGAATCATGCAGGCCATCAACAAAATCACACAAAAGGCAATCAACAATCTCATTCGGTAACTCATCATGATGGTGCACCTCCTTTTCAGGTTTAATGTTTCTCCATCTCCTTAAAAACGTTCGTTCCCTCCTTTCAGCAAATCGTTTGAATCAACCCTACTTCCCGGAATCAGGCCGTGTCAAGAAGAAGAGCCTCTACCTTCTGGACCCCCCCGACGTTGCCTTTCTCGCGCTTCAGGGATCACTTGCCATACCCACCCGGAACATTCCTCAGTTCGGGCTTGTTCACTTTCCCCGCAGGGTTCCTGGGCAGGGTGTCCATGAATTCTACAAACTTGGGAACCTTGTAGTCCGCGAGGCGCTCCGCACAAAATTTCTTGATCTCCTCCTCCGTCGCCTTCTCGCCCGGTTTCAAGGCAATGCATGCCTTCACGACTTCTCCCATGATTTTGTCAGGGATCCCCACGACCGCCACTTCCAGCACCTTTGGGTTGTCACAAATCACGTTTTCCACTTCCAGAGAGTAGATCTTCTCTCCCCCTCGATTGATCATGTCTTTCTTGCGGTCCAACACATAGACAAACCCTTCCTCGTCCACTTTGCCAATGTCCCCGGTATGAACCCAACCGCCGACGATGGTTTCCCTTGTGGCCTCAGGTTTCTTCCAATATCCTCTGAAAACCTTCGCGCCCCCCAAAAGTATCTCACCAATGTGTCCTGTTGGCACTTCGGAATCGTTATCGTCCACGATCTTGACGTTGACGGTGGGGAGGCATTTCCCGACAGCCCTTATTTTGCGAAGCGCATCCTCAAACGGGGTCGACGTGGCGATCGCAAAGCACTCCGTCAGCCCATACCCCACGCTGATTTTAATGTGAGGCAACTTGCTGAAGATCCCTCTGACCATCTCTTCTGTTGCAGGTGATCCACCGAACATGGCTATTCGAAAAGAAGAGAAATCGTACTTTTCAAAATCAGGATGGTTGATCATGAGCCAGATGACGTTGACCACGCCCATGTAATGGGTCACCTTTTCCTTCGCCATGATCTCCAGAAACTCCTTGGTCTTGAATTGCCTCATGTAGACACACGCCGCCCCGCTGAAGACGGGGGGAAGCATGAGACACGTGAGACCCGTGATGTGAAAGAGGGGAATGCAACACATCATCCTGTCTTCCGGTCTGAACTGAACAAAGTCACTCACCAGCATGGCGGTCAGAATGATGCCACGCTGATGCAGCACTGCCCCCTTGGGTTTTCCTGTAGTCCCTGAAGTGTACATGATCGCTGCATCATCCAATTCGGATGTCGCGGCCCGCTGAAAGCCTTCTCCTTCGTGATCTTTTAAGAGAGAGAAAGGGAGGGTGCCTTCTGGCGTACCGGATCCGTTGTAAAAAATCTTTTCGACCCTTTTCAGTTTCCGCCTCACAGTCCCTATCTGGGGCCAGAGTTCTTCATCCACGATCAACAGCGTGCTCTCGGAATCGTTGATCTCGTAGGCCAGTTCCTCCCCCTTGAATCGAGTATTGAGCGGCACCACCAGGGCCCCCAGTTTCATCAAGGCAAAAAAACTCAGGGGGAATTCCAGCTGGGTGCCCAGGAGCAGAGCCACATGATCTCCCTTCTTGACCCCGTGCTCCGAGAGGCCCGCCGCAATTCGGTTCACTACCCCGTCGAACTCCTTGTACGTCATTTGCCGGTCCTCGCTGATGAAACCCACTTTGTTTGGATGTTTCTTGACGGTGTTCTCCAGGAGCTCAACGATGTTTTTCGGCCTCTTCTTGAAGATCTCACCTTTGAAGTCCGGGCATTCTTCCCGAACGATTTCCCATCCCATTTTGCTTTCTAACCGGTCCATGTCATCCTCTTTGGATCAATGAATCTTGGGGGAATTGATCTGCCTACAGCCTCTCCAGGAGCAAGGCGAACCCCATCCCGCCTCCGGCGCACAGAGACGCGATGCCCAGATTGAGACCGTTGGCCATCATCCCATAGAGAAGGGTAACGACCAGCCGGCATCCCGTTGCGCCTACAGGGTGACCCAGAGAGATCCCGTTTCCGTAAACGTTCACCTTGGCCCGATCCATGCCCAGCTCTTTTTCACAGGCAAGGTACTGGGCCGCAAACGCCTCGTTGATTTCGAAGCGCTCCACGTCGCTCAGGTTGAGTTTCGCCTTCTTCAGAACGCCCTGGATGGCAGGCACCGGGCCAATGCCCATGTAATCCGGATCCACGCCGGCCACGTGGTATGCTTTGATCCGCGCAAGAGGTTTCAGCCCCAACTCTTTCGCCCTGTCCGGGTCAGCGACAATGACGGCCGAAGCGGCATCATTCATTCCGCAGGCATTTCCCGCCGTGACCGTTCCGTCCTTCTTGAATGCCGCAGGGAGCTTGGCCATCATCTCTACACTCGCATCCCGCCTGACGTGTTCGTCCGTGTCAAACAGGACAGGAGCCTTCTTGCGTTGCGGGATCGGGAAGGGCGTTATCTCGGCTTTGAATTTTTCGCCATCGATCGCTTTCGCCGCCCTCTGGTGGCTCAGGGCCGCGAACTCATCCTGTTCCTGCCTGGAGATCCCATACTTCTCTGCAAGGTTTTCGGCCGTCAGCCCCATCCCAACACCAATAGGGGGTTCCTGCATGCCTCTCCAAACCAAGTCGTAGGCCTCCAAATGCCTTAACCGTTGTCCCCAGCGGGCCGTATGCATGACGTAAGGCGCGTTGCTCATGCTCTCTACGCCGCCGGCCAGAACCACATCCGATTCCCCGCAGGAAATGGACTGGGTAGCCGATATGATGGCCTGAAGGGAGGACCCGCAGGTGCTGTTGATGGTAAAACCGGGAGCTTCCTTCGGAATACCTGCCCTGAATGCGGCGTTGCGCGCAAGATTCTGCTCGATCGGTCCGAAGCAGCAGCCAAAGATCACCTTGCCGATCTGCTCGGGTTGAGTCTTGGCTCGAGCCAAAACGTCTTTGATCACGTGCTGCGCCAGATCCATGGGTGGAACATCCTTCAGGGTCCCACCAAAATCCCCTATCGCCGTACGTGTAGCTCCTGCGATCACGATTTCTCTATCTGTCATAATCTCTCCTTTATCGATTTCCGAAAACGATTTTTTCTCATGCATTAAGTTCGATGGGCCTGGGATTCTTGGGATCCGACCAGTCGTAAAAGCCTCTCTTGGTTTTGGCCCCCAGATATCCCATCATGACCATCTTTCTCAAAATCGGGGGAGGCGCATAGCGGCTCTCTCTGTATTCCTCGAACATCACGTTCCCCGCATTGAAGATGAGGTCCAGGCCGATGTAATCCGCCAGCATAAGGGGGCCCATGGGATGTTTGAGCCCAAGCTTGATTCCGCGATCAATGTCCTCAACGCTTGCCACCCCGTTTGCAGCCACTCGCATGGCGTCCAACATAAAAGGAGTGAAAAGCAGATTCACGATGAAGCCCGCCTGATCCTTGGCAAGGATAGGAACCTTACCCAGGGATTTGACGAAATCGAGTGAAGTTTTCAAGACCTCAGGTCCCACGGAAATGGTCTTCACGACTTCTACAAGGGGCATGACAGGGGCAGGTTGGAAAAAGTGCATCCCTATGAACTGCTCTTTCCTGGAGGTGGCCGCCGCCATCTGCGTGATGGACAGGGAAGAAGTATTGCTTGCAAAGATCGCCTCTTTTTTGCAGACCTTGTCCAGGGCCTTGAACTGCTCAATTTTCACCTGCAGGTTTTCGAAGATGGCCTCTATGATGAGATCACAATCCGACAGAGGCTCCAGCGAAACTGTTCCTCCAAGCTTTCTCAATGTTGCCTCTGCAGACTCCCGCGTCAGGGTCTGCTTCGTGACCAGTTTCTCGAACGCAGCTTTCACCTTTCCGAGGCCTTTGTCCAATAGGGTCTCGTCCATTTCCCCAACGATGACTTCATAACCTCCCTGGAGCACCACCTGGGCGATTCCAGCGCCCATGGCCCCACAGCCCATAACCCCCACTTTTCTGATACTCATCTGACACCCCCATGCCTTCCGATTCTCTCTCACCGCTGAAACTGCAGAGGCTCTCTGGGTACGCTGCGGTGAAAGGCTAAAAGTTCCCCAGCAGCTGATGCGCTATGGTCATCTTCTCCATCTCTTTGGTTCCCTCATAAATCTCCACGATTTTTGCGTCCCGATAGAACCTCTCAATAGGATATTCATTGAGGTACCCGTATCCCCCGTGCAATTGCAAGGCATCATCCGTCACCCGGACCCCTGTCTCCCCGGAGAGCCACTTGGCCATGGCGATCAACCTGGGATCCTTCGTTCCTCGATCAATTAGCCACGCTGCCTGATAGGTCAAGAGGCGGGAGGCCTCCACCATGGTCGCCATTTCAGCCAGTTTCACTTGGATCGCTTGGAACTTGCCGATCGCCTGTCCGAAGGCCTGCCTCTTCTTCACATGAGCGATCGCCTGGTCAAGAGCGCCTTGAGCCACACCCACGCCCTGGGAGGCAGCCAATACCCGGTTGATATTAAAGAGGTCCATGACCTGGGCAAACCCCTTCCCTTCTTTCCCTCCAATGAGGTTTTCCTTGGGAACCTTCACATTGCTCAAAACAATTTCCGCAGTATCCGATGCCCTGATCCCCATCTTCCCATGGAGCTTATTGGCTTGAAAACCTGGCCGGTCCTTCTCCACGATGAAAAACGAATACCGTTCATACCTTGATTTTGCTTCCGGGTTGGTCAGACAATAAACGGCCAGGTAATCCGCAATGCTCCCATTGGTGATGAACATCTTGGTCCCATTAAGCACATAGGCCTCGCCCTCTTTCACCCCCGACGCCGTCACCCCGAAGATGTCGCTGCCTGCATCGGGTTCCGTGATGGCCGCGCCCATGATGGCCTTTCCTTGCGGGATGGGAGGGATGTACTTTCTTTTCTGTTCCTCAGTGCCGAAGTTCTGAATCAGTTCCGTGCCAAAGGCCGCCAGCAGAATGCATCCGCATCCCGGGTCCACCCGCCAAAACTCCTCCATGATGAGTGCCGCTTCGAGATAGCCCAAGCCCGGCCCTTGATAGGCTTCGTCCAGGTAGACGCCCACAAATCCAAGACTGCAGGCCTTCTTCCACAATTCCCTGGGAAACTCCTCCTTCTGATCATACTCATGGGCGATCTCTCTGATTTCTTTTTCTGCGAAATCCTTTGCAGCCTGCTTGATATCCTTCTGTTCTTTGGTCATCTGAAAGTTCATCAGGTACCTCCTTTTACTCCATGAAGGGCCTGAAGCCGGAGAGAGGTCAGACCTCAGGCCTTTAAACCGTTCATGATCACTCGGCGATAGTTTTTTACGTATTTTCTGCCGTTCAGTTGGCGACGGCGAAGGCTCCACTGGTTCAAGACCCCCTGGTGGATCGCCATGAAGGTCAACGCTGTCAACTCCGGATCGTACTCCTTGTTGATGAGACCTTGTTTGATTCCCTCCGCAATGATGCCTCTAAGGAAACGACTGTACTTGTCATGCACTTTCTTCAGGGCCGGAAGGAAATCCGCGTCCGCACTGAGTTCTATGGTAAGATGGTCCAGGAACAGACAAAGCTCCGGATTCTTCACCGCAAAGTCTGCGCTGAAACTGATTGCGCGATGCAGTTTTCCTATCGGATCCGAAGCGTGGTCGGCAATTGCTCGTATCAGGTGGTCAATGTATCGGGATTCGTATTCCCTGATGATCCTGAGAAGCAGTTGGCCTTTGCTGTCGAAGTGAGAATAGAAGGCCGCCTTGGTCACTCGGACCTTCTGCATGATGTCGTTGATGGAGGTCCCGTGATACCCCTGCCGCACAAAGAGCTCAAGAGCAGCCTGGATGATCTTGTTTTTTGTTCGCTCTCCCTGTCTCATGATGAGGCAGCCTTGAATGAAAGGTGAGTGCAATGTGAGTCGAGATGCAGTGAGCAGCTTGCTTGTGCAGTTGAGGATCGCAGCACCATCCACCCCTGCGACGTGTCTTGCATGAGTGAACCCGACAACATGAGGGTTCAATGCTTACCGATTGGTCGGTAATAAAACCTCTAAAAAATCTTGGAATGGGTGTCAAGCTCTTTCTTGCAACAAAGCAGTGAAGCTATGTTCAACTCCTCGTAATGTATTTGCAAATGCTTTTTTGCTCATCCTGCCTGACCGATCGGTTAAACATTACCTCTGTTGAACGAATTGACAGCCTCTTACAGGTTCTCTATAACAATCAGCCAAAGGAGGCGCAAAACATGAAGATCGTCCTTCCCTGCGGGCATGAAGAAGTCCCCTTGGTTCTGCCGGAAGGGGCCGACATACTCGAACCACGCGCTATGCCGGCGCTCGATGATCCGGAGGGGTCGGTGACGGCTGCGCTGAACAACCCCATTGAAGCCCTCCCCTTGGTCGAGTTGGCCAAGGGCCGGAAAAGAGCCTGTGTGGTCATCTCAGACGTCACCCGGCCTGTTCCCAATCGGGTGATTCTCCCCCCTCTTCTCAGGGCCCTGGACTCTGCCGGCACCGGGCGGAGCAGGATCACCATCCTTATCGCAACCGGCACACACCGGCCCAATGTGGGGCAGGAATTGGTGAGTCTCGTGGGTGAAGACATTGCTGCAACGTACCCTGTGGTCAACCATGATTGCCACAACAAGGACGCTCACCGCCGCATTGGAGAACTG
>Ga0316600_10001348_pt1 | contig 11255 bp, 10 predicted proteins | sample OWC_soil_day5_CT_FD_207652 | JGI IMG/M metagenome (GOLD analysis project Ga0316600, IMG submission 207652) | Wetland soil microbial communities from Old Woman Creek delta, Ohio, United States - OWC_soil_day5_CT | ecosystem: Environmental > Terrestrial > Soil > Wetlands | place: USA: Ohio...
GCACCCCCGGGAGCCAGACGATGGCGGTGCCGACGACGGGGATCAGCGCCGTGAACGCCATCACGGTGCCGAACAGGAGCGGGGAGGGAAGCCCCGCGGCCCAGAAACCCAACCCCCCGAGGGCACCTTGGGCGAGGCAGGTCATCCCCACCCCTTTCACAACGGCTTTCGTGACCTCCCCGAGCCGCGCGAACAGTTCCCGGCTCCGCTCTCGGGGGAGCGGTACCAGCGCGGCCACCTCACCCAGCAGGGACTCCCCGCGGGCGTAGAAAATTCCCAGCGCCGCCAGCGCGAGGACCAGGTTGAGGAATGCCTTCAGCGCGTTCGCGAGGAACGAGGTGAGCATGCCCGTGATGGCGCCGATCACCTTCTTCATCCCCTCGGGAACCGTCTGCGTCGCACCCGCCGCGAACGCCTCGAGCTGGGGGCGGACCCACTCGACGATCCGTCCGAATACCGGGTGACCCCGGTACGCATCGAGCTTGTCCAGGAGGGGCTGCGCCGGGTTGTCCCTGGCGGCCGTCTTCCCGATCCAATGGTACACCTCCGTCGCCTGCTGGCTGAGGGCGCCGAGCAGACCCAGGATGGGTACAATCAGCAGGAAGAGGACCAGAAGGACCATCAGGATCGCCGCCGCCCCCTCTCTCCCGCCGAGCCTCCGCCGGATGCGCCCGTAGAGGGGGAAGGTGATCACCGTGAGGACCGCCCCCATGCCGATCGCGGGCAGGAACGGCTGGGCGAGCTGCCACACGAGGTACGCGAGGAAGGCGAGCAGGGTGCAGGCGATGAGAGGTGCGATCACTGTGCGGTACATGGTCCTCTTCTTGTTTTCAACGGGATGGTCGGCGGGTAACGGGAAAAGAGTAACATACAACCATCGGGGGGAGTCATTCCACCAAGGGGGAGCCATGGGAGTCGATCGGGCGGTGAACGCACGGAAGAAGGTCCTGGCGACTGCGCTGCTGGCCGCGTCCCTCGCCGTCTCGGGTTGCGCCTCGCAGCGGGTCGCCTTCACCCAGCATCTCCGCACGCAGTACGAACTGACGGGCGAGGGATTGAAGAAGCTGCAATATTACCTCTCCTCCGACGTCACCCTCCAGCGGGAGTTCCGCAGCGAGGAGGGGGAGGTGTCCGGCAGCCACACGCTCGTGAGGAAGGAGGGCGGACTCGTCGAACAGGTCATCGTCCGTGCCGGGACGCCCGGCATCGCGACGGAGGTCGGCGAGACGTCCCTCGCCGTGAGCTTCGAGCCGGGATCGTCGCTCTACTTCGGCTCCCCGGCTTTGGACCGGGATCCCGACCGGAAGTACAAGCTGTCGGCGAAGCGGTGGGAAGACGATTACGGCGAGCTGGAGTACAACGGAAAGACGTTCTACGCCGTCGACGGGAGCGGGCGGGCGTTCCTTACGGTCGTCCTGGAGTCCCTGAACGCGGTGGAGGAACGGAAGAAGGTCCTCCCGGGGATGACCCTCCCCGACAAGTAGGCGCGCCGGGGGCCGGCTATCGCCCTGTCAGCAATTGGGCAGCCCCTCCGACAGCCGTTCCTCCGTCACGGCGGGGACGGGGGGCGCAACGCGCAGCTTGCGGCTCTCCATCGACACGGCGACGATGCCGGACCGGGTGACGTCGATCTCTCCGAAGTTCCGCATCGCGTCGATGAACTCCTCCACCTTCTCCGCGGGGCCGGTGCACTCCAGCCCGAAACCGTCCTGGGAGACGTCCACCACCCGCGCCCCGTAGATCTCCGCCTCCTTCAGGATCCCCGTGCGGGTCTCCGCGGTGGCGCGGACGCGCACCAGCACCATCTCCCGGGAGACGGCGAGGGAGTCGGTCAGGTCCGTGGCCTGGAGCACGTTGATCAGCTTGTTCATCTGCTTGATGACCTGGCGGCGGAGCACCGGCTCGATATCCACCACGATGGTCATGCGGGACTGCGCCGGATCGAGGGTCCGGGCGACCGTCAGGCTGTCGATGTTCCAGCCGCGGGCGCTCAGCACCCCCGTGATGCGCATCAGGGCCCCGGGCTTGTTCTCCACCAGAAGCGAGATCGTCTGGAGCATGGCGTTTCCGTCCCCCCCCGTCCCGTTTTCCCTAAACCGCCACCGGCTTCGGCGGCCCCAGCACCATCTCGTTGATGGCCCCGCCGGCGGGGACCATCGGGTATACGCACTCGAACTGCGACACCTTCACGTTCAGCAGGTACGGTCCAGGATGGCGGACCGCCTCGTCGATCGCCTTTCCGACCTCTTTCGGATCCTCGACCGTCCGCCCGGGGAATCCGTACGCCCCGGCGAGTTTTTCCGCGTCGGGGAAGGAAGTGAGGGACACGGCGGAGAGGCGGTTGTTGTAGAACAGTTCCTGCCACTGCCGCACCATCCCGAGATAGCCGTTGTTCATCACGACGATCTTCACCGGCAGGTTGTAGTTTGCGATGGTGGCCAGCTCCGGGATCGACATCTGGAAGCCGCCGTCCCCCACCAGGGCGAAGACCCGCTTGCCGGGGTTCGCGATCTGCGCCCCGATGGCCGAGGGGAGTCCGAACCCCATCGACCCGAGGCCCCCGGAGTTCAGCCACAGCCGCGGGTGATTGAAGCGGATGAACTGGGCTCCCCACATCTGGTGCTGCCCCACGTCGGCGCTGACGATCGCTTCCCCGCCCGACACCCGGTCGATCTCCCGGATAAGATGCTGCGGCTTGATCTCGGCGTCCGACACGGACGGGGTGAGCGGGTGCTCCGCCATCCACGCCGCGATCCGCTCCTTCCACTCCCTGCGGGCGACGGCGTTGCGCTCCTTCTGGGCGGGGGCAAGCTCCGCGACCACCCTGTTCATCTTTTCCAGCACGCGCCGGACATCCCCGACGATGGGAATGTCCGCCTGCCGGTTCTTGCCGATCTCCACCGGGTCGATGTCCACGTGGATCACCCGCGCGTGGGGGGCGAACGCTTCGAGCCGCCCCGTCACCCGGTCGTCGAACCGGGCGCCCAGGGCGATGATCAGGTCGGTGTGGGTGAACGCCATGTTCGCCGCATAGCTGCCGTGCATCCCGGGCATGCTGATGAAGTTGGGGTGGCTGGAGGGGAGCGCACCCAACCCCATCAGCGTGCACACGGCCGGCGAGTCGATCGTCTCGACGAGCTCCCGGAGCAGCCCCGCCGCCCCGGCGTGGATCACCCCGCCACCCGCGTAGACGATCGGGCGCTGCGCCTCCCAGATCATCTGCGCGGCGCGCCGGATCTGGCCGGCGTGCCCTTCCGGGGAGAATTTGTACCCCGGAAGGTGGATCGTCCCGACCGGCACGTAGTGCGCGCTCCCCATGAAGACGTCCTTGGGGATGTCCACCAGCACCGGGCCGGGCCGCCCGCTTGCGGCGATGTAGAACGCCTCGTGGATCGCCTGGGGGAGATCCCCGGCGGTCTTCACGAGGAAATTGTGCTTGGTGCACGCCCGCGTGATCCCGAAGGTGTCCGCCTCCTGGAAGGCATCGCTGCCGATTAGCTTGGTGGTGACCTGGCCGGTAAGCGCCACGACCGGGATCGAGTCCATCATGGAGTCCACCAGCCCGGTGACCAGGTTCGTAGCCCCGGGACCGGACGTGGCGCAGCAGACGCCGACCCTCCCGGTCGACCTTGCGTACCCCTCCGCGGCGAAGCAAGCGTTCTGTTCGTGGCGGACGAGGTAATGCTTGACCTTCCCTTCGTAGAGGACGTCGTAGAAGGGGAGGGTCACCCCGCCGGGGTACCCGAACATGCACTCGACGTTCTCGCGGAGGAGGCACTCCACGAGGATTCTCGCTCCGGTCATCAGGTTCGACATGGTGGAACCCTTTCCTGGGCTGGCGTCGCGAAACTCCAGTTTGTGCTGATTGGACGCCGGTTTGGGGACGTTGGTTGCGTGCCGCCCCCCAGGTTTTCCCGGGGCCCCGCCGGTTGACAGGAGTGGGGGGGTGGTGTATAAATTGCCTTTGCCCGACGGGGGGTGGTAGTTAAGCTGGTTATAACGCCGGCCTGTCACGCCGGAGGCCGCGGGTTCAAGTCCCGTCCACCCCGCCAGCTATCGACGAGCCCTTCGGGATTCCTGTCCCGGAGGGCTTTTTCCGATCCCCCCCCCTCCGGCGAATCGATCCCCGTTCGCGGGACGTCTTTTCTGGGATAATCTCATATTGTGGAAAGCACCGTGCGAGATCGACTGCTGAATGCCGTGGTCCGGGTCCTGGAGCGGGTCCCGACCCCGCTGCTGGCCGGGGCCCTCGAGTCCCTGTTTTCCGTCGCCTCTTTCGTCGACCGGAGGCACCGGGGTTACGCCCGCATCAACCTGGGGATCGCCTTCCCCGGGATCGGCGACCGGGACGCCCGCCGGATCATCCATCGGATGTATCGCGGCATGGGGACCTGCCTCGCGGAGGTGATCCGCATGGGGAGGATGGACCGGAACTACCTCGAACGGCACGTCCGGATCGAGGGGGCGGAGCACCTCGATAAGAGCCGCCGCGAGACTGGACTCGGCTGCATATTGATGACGGGCCATTTCGGGAACTGGGAACTGTTCGCCCACGTCCTCAGTCTCCTGCTCGAACCGATCAGCGTCGTGGCGAGGAGCCGGGAGAGCGGCGTGCTGGACAGGGCCATCACGGAGCGCAGGAAACTGTCCGGGAACCGGGTCATCCGCAGGGACCGGGCGGCCCGCGCCATCCTTGCGGCGCTGCGCGGGAAGACCCATGTCGGGGTCCTGATCGACCAGGACGTGCCCGAAGGGAAGGGGGTGTTCGTCCCGTTCTTCGGCGTCGAGGCGAGCACGACCGACGGCATCGCGCGGCTGGCGCTCTCCACGGGCGCCAACATCCACCCGGCATTCATCCACCGCGAACCGGAACGGAAATTCCGGCACGTTCTCCGGTTCGGCCCCGCCATCCCCATGGACCGTTCGGCGGACCGCGAAACGGAGGTTACGGCCCTCACGGCCCGCTGCAACGAGGCGCTGGAGCGGGCGATACGGCTCGGACCATCGGACTGGATGTGGATCCACCGCCGGTGGAAAACCCGCCCGCCGGGGGAGAGAAGCCCGTATCCATCCAGGAAGAGGAGGGTGCGCGCAACGGCTAGCCCGGCAGGCCCGGCAGGCCGTGAGGCAGAGGGCGCCGTCGCATCGGACGGGAAGGGGGCGGCGTGAGGATATCCGCATTGCCGATGCCTGCGCGTCTTCTGCCGCTGGCGGTGCTTGCCGCGGCGATCCTGCTCCTTCCGGCCGGTTGCGACCGTCCGCTGCCGCCGCCCGAGTATCATCCCGCCGGTACCCGGGCCCCCTATCCGGGGGGAGCGGTCCCGCCCGCGGGCGCGCCGGCGGAACTCGCCCATCCGGTTCCCCTCAGGGAGGAGATCGCTGCGGAGCCTGCCCGGACGGCCCCCGAGGCGAAAGAGGGGGAGCCGGAAACCGGCGCGGCGGCCCCCTCGCATCCGCCGCCGTCCCATGCCCGGGACACCGCGGAAGGAGGGGAAGGGGAACCGGAGACGGTCCCCGCGGTCTCTCCGGATGCGGCGCCGACACCTGCCCCGGCCGTCGAGACGCCGATCCGGGGTGCGTCCCCGGGAGCGGGCACCGCGGGGGGTGCGCCACCCGCGCATAAGGAACAGGCAGCGCAGAAAACCGCCAGGAAACCGTCCCCCGGGGGAGCGGCACCGGCCGCGCGGGAAGACGCTCCCCCCGAAATCCCGATATGGGCCCGGGACGGAGAGGAACTATCCTACAAGGTGACCTTCATGGGGGTCACCGCGGGGTATGCCCGGCTCATTTCCAGGGGGAAGGTGCGGATCGGCGGCCGCGACGCGTACCATATCCAGATCAAGGCGTGGACCACGGGTACCCTGGCGTTACTCTTCCCGATCAGCGAGTCGTTCGACTACTACCTCGATGCCGCAACCCTGACGCCGATCCGCCGGGACTCCGTGATCCGGAAGATCAACCGCCCGGAGATCGTCCTCTTCGACCAGGAAAAAGGGACCATCACGCACTGGTACGGGGACACGATGGAGGTCCGCAAGAAGAAGCAGATTCCCCCGCCGGATTTTTACGAAGGTGTGGGCGCGACGTATTTCTTCCGCACCCGGGGGTTCGGCGATCGCTCCGTATCCATCCGGGTGTTCGGCGGCCGGAAGGTGTACCGGGTCAGCACCGAGAGCGCCGGGGTGGAGACGATCCCGTACGGCAACGGGAAGGTGGAGACCGTTCTCGTGAAGCCGATCTACAAGGAGGAAGGGGGGAGCGGGGAGAAATCCATGCTGGGCGAGCTTCTCGTCTGGGTCAGCAGGGACCCCCGGAGGGTCCCGGTGAAGCTCTACGCATCGTTCACGAAGGGGCTGGAGTGGCGGCTCGTGGGGGAGCTGCAGTCCGGCCTCCCGGCGCCGATACAGCAATGAGCGGACCGGCTGCGGGGAAGGAGAAGGCAGATGTGGTTGCGTAATTCCGTCATCGCCGTTTTGCTTCTCGGTCTGGTTTCCGCCGCGGCGGATGCGGCCCCGCGGAAGGAAGCTCCGCAGGTTCCGGAGCCTTCCGCCCCCGTCGCTCCGGAGAAACCCGCCGCCCCGGTCGTCCTGGAGGGGAAGACCCTCTTCCTTTTCCGGGAGGTTGCTTTGGGGGTCCCCCCGGAGGAACGGGCCCGGGAAATCAGCGGACGCCTCGGGAAGCTGGTGGGTGACAAGACGGTCCGCCCGGACTCGATCAGGGTGGTCGAAGACGAAATGGCCTCCCTGGTCGTCGCGGAAGGGACGACGCTGCTCCGTGTGTTCGACCGGGACGCCGCGGCGGAAGGAGTCACGCGCCAGGCCCTGGCGGCCCGGTACGCCGAAACGATCCGCGCGGCGATCGATGAGCACAACAAGGTGTTCAGCTTCCGGAGCCTCCTGTTCGCCGCCATCTACGCGGTCGTGGCGACCGGCGTGCTGGTCCTCCTCGTGTTCCTGTACCGCCTCTCCTTCCCGCGTCTCTATGCCGGGATCCGGGGGTGGGGCGAGAAGCGGATCCGCTCCGTCCGGGTCGGGTCGTACGAACTCCTCCAGGCAGCCCGGCTCGTGGGGACCCTGGTCGCGCTGGTCCGATGGTTCCGCATCCTCACGACCGCCCTCCTGGTCTACATATGGCTGCTCTTCGTGCTGAGCCTCTTTCCCTGGACGCGCGGGATCTCCGCGGCGATCGTCGGCTACATCCTTGACCCGTTGCGGGCCTTCGGCGCCGCGATCCTGACCGCCCTGCCCGACCTGTTCGTCCTGGCGGTCATCGGGCTCATCACGCGATACGTCAACAAGTCCGTCCGGTTCTTCTTCGACGAGGTGGAGAAGGGGCGGGTCGTCCTCCCCGGCTTCTACGCCGACTGGGCGATCCCCACGTTCAAGATCGTCCGCTTCTTCATCATCGCCTTCGCGCTGACCGTAGCCTTCCCGTTCATCCCCGGCTCCAAGTCGGATGCCTTCAAGGGCGTCTCCATCTTCCTCGGCGTCCTGTTCTCCCTGGGCTCCACCTCGACGATCTCGAACGTGATGGCAGGCCTGAGCATCACCTACATGCGCGCCTTCAGGATCGGGGACCGGGTCCGGATCGGCGACACCATGGGGGACGTGATCGACCAGGGGCTCCTGGTGACCCACGTCCGGACCATCAAGAACGAGGACGTCACCGTCCCCAACTCGCTGGTGCTGAACGCCCACATCGTCAACTACAGCGCCCGCGCGAAAGAGGAAGGGCTCATCCTCCACACCTCCGTCACCATCGGGTACGACGCCCCGTGGCGGACGGTCCACGCGCTGCTGGCCGAGGCGGCGCGGAAGACCCCGTACATCCTCCTAGAGCCGAAGCCGTTCGTCCTCCAGACCGCCCTCAACGATTTCTACGTGACGTATGAGCTGAACGCGCACACCGACGAGCCCCAGCAGATGGTGAACACCTACTCGGCGCTGCACCGCAACATCCAGGACACCTTCAACGAGGCGGGGGTGGAGATCATGTCACCCCATTACACCCAGCTCCGGGACGGGAACCGGACGACGATCCCCGGCTCCTATCTGCCGCCGGATTACGTTCCGGGCTCGTTGCGGGTCGCGTCCGTCCCGGACGCGGCCCGGAAACCGGCGGAGGGCCGCCGGGGGGTGGGGGCGAATTCGGGTGAAGGGGGAACGCCGGAACCGTCCGGAGGGTGACGTTTCCCCGACCGCCATGCTGAACGTCGGCAACCTTTCCAAGGCATACGGGGGGCAGGTCCTCTTCGAGGACGCCTCGTTCCAGGTGGCTTCCGGCGAGCGGGTGGGGCTGGTGGGGCGGAACGGGACCGGCAAGACCACGCTGTTCCGCATCCTCCTCGGCGAGGAGGAGCCCGACGCGGGCTCGGTGGTCGTCCCGGCGGGATACCGCATCGGGCACCTCGCGCAGCGCCTGGTGTTCGGGCGCGGCACGGTGCTGCAGGAAGCCGCCTCCGCACTCCCGCCGCGGGATGACGGCACGGACGAGACGTACCGGGCGGAAGCCGTCCTGACCGGCCTGGGCTTCGGCGAGGAGGAACGGTCCCGCCGCCCGGACGAGCTCTCCGGCGGGTTCCAGGTGCGCCTCAACCTTGCGCGGGTGCTTCTCTCGGGCGCGAACCTCCTTCTGCTGGACGAGCCGACCAACTACCTGGACGTCGTCTCCATCCGCTGGCTGCGGCGGTTCCTGTGCGCCTGGAGAGGGGAGCTGCTGCTGATCACCCACGACCGCGGCTTCATGGACGGCGTCACGACCCACACGATGGCCATCCACCGCGGCTCGGTCCGCAAGCTGGCGGGCGGGACGGAGAAACTGTGGCAGCAGATCCTCCAGGAGGAGGCGATCCACGATCAGACGAGGGTCAACGACGAGCGGCGGCGGGCGGAGGCGGAGGCGTTCATCGCGCGCTTCCGCGCGCAGGCCACGCGGGCCCGGGCCGTGCAGTCGCGGATCAAGGCGCTGGCGCGCCACGAACGGCTCACGAAGCTGTCGGAAATCCGGGACCTCGACTTCCGGTTCACCGAGGCGCCGTTCCCCGGGAAGCGGATGATGGAGGTGCGCGACCTCTCCTTCGGCTACGACGCAGGGCGCCCGCTGATCGAGGGCCTTTCCTTCCAGGTGGCCCCGGGAGACCGGATCGCCGTCGTGGGGCCGAACGGCCGCGGGAAGACGACCCTCCTCCGGCTCCTCGCCGGGGAGCTGCAGCCCGGCACCGGCGCCGTGAAGCCCGCGCCGAACTGTTCGACCGGGCATTTCGGGCAGATGAACGCGGACCGGCTTTCCCCGGAGCTGCCGGTGGAGGAGGAGATCCGGCGGGCGAATCCTCTCCTCACACGCACGCAGGTCCGGACCCTGTGCGGCGCCATGATGTTCGGGGGCGAGGCGGCGGAGAAGAGGGTTTCGGTCCTGTCGGGAGGGGAACGCAGCCGCGTCCTGCTCGGGAAGATCCTCGCCGCCCCGGTGAACCTCCTGCTCCTGGACGAGCCGACGAACCACCTCGACCAGGAGTCGGTGGACGCATTCGTCGCGGCGGTGGACGCCTTCGGCGGCGCGGTGATCCTCGTCACCCACGTCGAGCGCGTCCTCGAGGCGCTGGCGACCCGGCTGATCGTGTTCGACGGCGGGAAGGTGGAGGTGTTCCACGGCGGGTACGCCGACTTCCTCGAGCGCATCGGGTGGAGGTCGGAGGCGGGGGAAACCGCCCGGCCGGGGCGGGAGAGCCGGCAGGGGCGCCGCGATGCGCGGCGCGAGCGGGCGGAGGCGGTGGCGCGGCGGTCGAGGGAGCTCGGGCGCCTGCGGCGTTCGATCGGGGCGCTGGAGGCGGAGATCATCGGTCTCGAGGAGCAGGTGGCGCGGGACGATGCGGCGATCGTCGATGCGACCGTGCGGAACGACGGAGCGTCCATCCGCGCACTCTCCCCGGCGGTGTCCGCCGCGCGGAAACGGATCGAGGGGCTGTTCGGGGAGATGACGGCGCTCGCGGACGAGCTTCACCGCAAGGAGCGGGAACAGGAGCCGGGGCGGGAAACCGGAGCCGGCTAGATCGGGGTCGGGAAGGGGGATCCGTCATGCCGTCGTTCGACATCGTTTCCGTGGTGGACATGCAGGAGGTCGACAACGCGGTCAACCAGGCCGTGAAGGAGATCGCCCAGCGGTACGACTTCAAGGGGTCGAAGACCGAGGTGTCCCTGGAGAAGGACGGTACCATCCGGCTGCAGACGGAGGACGAGTTCCGCCTCAAGGCGTCCGTGGACGTGCTCCAGTCCAAGTTCGTGCGGCGGGCGGTTTCTCTCAAGGCGCTGCAGTACGGCAAGGTCGAGCCCGCATCCGGAGGAAGGGTCCGCCAGGTCGTCACGATCCAGCAGGGGATCTCCAAGGAGAAGGGGCGGGAGATCGTCGCTCTCGTCAAGGAGACCCGGCTCAAGGTCCAGTCGCAGATCCAGGAGGAGCAGGTCCGGGTGACGGGGAAGAACATCGACGATCTGCAGGAGGTCATCCGGGTGCTGAAGGGGAAGGACCTCGGCGTGGAGATGCAGTTCGTGAATTTCCGGTCGTAGGGGCCTTCGCCCTCAATCGTCCTTGCGGATCCGGACCACCTGGCTCACGCCGGGGAGGGCCTCGATCTCCCGCTCGTCCAGCGCGTCCGTGTCGCCGATGACGCCGATGATGGTGCGGTTGGCCCCGGTGGACTGGTGGATGTCGAAGCCGTGTTCGATCAGGTACCCCTTGATCCGGTCCAGCGCCTCCTCGGGGGCGTTCCGCTTCGTGATGATCAGCATTCCTCCCGCCCCTCCCGCTGGGACATGATCCGCTCCAGGCGGCGCGACTCGTCCACGACCCGCTCGAACAGCCGCACGATGGCCCCGTCGTCCAGCGGCCCGGGGTTGTCCCCCTTCATGCGGGCGAAGATCCGCTTCTCCCGGGCCGGATCGAACACCGGAAGCCCCAGTCCCTTCTTGCGGTGACCGATCTCCAGCGCCAGCCGGGCGCGCTCGTTGAACACGCGCAGCAGCACGTCGTCCAGCAGGTCGATCCGTTTCCGTATCTCGTCGATCTCCATCCGCGCCTCACCCGGATCGGGGCATAATTCCAATTGTAGTCCGAAACCCTGGAAGGAGGGGACGATGCCGTACGTCAGCATCCGGATCACGCGGGAAGGGGCCACGGCGGAGAAGAAGGCGGCGCTGATCCGCGGGGCGACGCAGCTGCTCGTGGACGTGCTCGGGAAGAACCCGCAGACAACCGTGGTC
>Ga0316600_10001350_pt1 | contig 11252 bp, 9 predicted proteins | sample OWC_soil_day5_CT_FD_207652 | JGI IMG/M metagenome (GOLD analysis project Ga0316600, IMG submission 207652) | Wetland soil microbial communities from Old Woman Creek delta, Ohio, United States - OWC_soil_day5_CT | ecosystem: Environmental > Terrestrial > Soil > Wetlands | place: USA: Ohio...
CGCGCCATCGCAGAACGCATCCGCAGCGGCACTCTGCCGGTCGAGATCCGTGCCGTGATCAGCGATCGAGCCGAGGCTGCGGGCCTGGCCTGGGCTGTCGGTGCCGGCCTGCCGGGGATTGCACTCTCGCCGCGCGGGTTCCCGGACCGTGCGGCGTACGATCGCGCGCTGGCCGACCTGATCGCGGGCTACGCTCCCCGGCTCGTCGTGCTCGCGGGATTCATGCGCATCCTTGACAGGGAGTTCGTCGAGCGGTTCGCGGGGCGAATGCTCAACATCCACCCCTCGTTGCTGCCGAAGTACCGCGGCCTGCGCACGCACCGGCGGGTCCTCGAGGCCGGCGACCCGATGCACGGGGCCAGCGTTCATTTCGTGACGCCCGAACTAGACGGTGGCCCGGTGGTCCTACAGGCAAGGGTTCCCGTGCGGACCGACGATGACGAGGCCACTTTGGCTGCGCGAGTCCTTGCCCAGGAACACCGCATCTATCCTGAATGCATCAACTGGTATGCGGCCGGGCGGCTTCAATTCCGGGACGGCGCGGCCTGGCTGGACGGTCGCTTGCTCGAATCCCCGCTGATCGTGGAGGCGTCCGATGAAGTGGCGGCCTGAGATTCTCGGCGCCCTGTGGGCGCTCGCCATCGCGGCGGCCATGCCAGTGATGGCACAGGCCGCCGACCCGAAACCCGGTGCGGCAGGACCGGCGGCGCTGCAACCGTACAAGGCTCGCTACCAGGTCCACTATCGTGGCCTCAACGGCGGGCAGATCGAAACCGGGCTGCGTCCCGGGCCGGAGGCCGGCCAGTGGCTGTACGAGACCCGGGCCTTTCCCAGCCTGCTCGGCCGCGTCGCGGTCAGTTCGCAGGCGCGGGAGCGCGGCGTCATGCAGGTCACTCCGGCCGGCGTCCGGCCGCTCACGTTCGATTTCAACGATGGCAACGCGGGCTCGGTGAAGGACGTCCGCTTCGCGTTCGACTGGAATGCACGGCGAGTGAAGGGCGAGGCCGAGGGCGTGCCGTTCGAGTTCGAGGTGCCGGCGGGCACGCAGGACACCGCCTCCGTGCAGGCCGCCATGCTCGTGGAACTGCTGGCGGGCCGCGAGCCCACCAGCTTCCCGATCCTGACCGGCAAGCGGCTCCGCGAGTACCGTTACTGGCCGGAAGGCCGCGCGACGGTCATGACGCCGTTCGGCCAGTTCGAGGCTCTGGTCTGGGCGAACCAGCGCGACGGCTCGACGCGTGTCACCAAGGTCTGGCACGCGCCGGCGCTGGGCTACCTGCCGGTGCAGGCGGTGCAGTACCGCAAGGGGCAGCCGGAGGTGCAGATGCGGCTGCTGTCGCTGGAGCGCTAGGCCTTCGGCAGCGTCACGCCCCGCTGTCCCATGTACTTGCCGCCGCGATCCTTGTACGAGGTTTCGCAGACCTCGTCCGACTCGAAGAACAGCATCTGCGCGACGCCCTCGTTCGCGTAGATCTTGGCGGGCAGCGTCGTCGTGTTCGAGAACTCCAGCGTCACGTGGCCCTCCCACTCCGGCTCGAGCGGCGTCACGTTGACGATGATGCCGCAGCGGGCGTAGGTGGACTTGCCGAGGCAGACGGTCAGCACGCTGCGCGGGATCCGGAAATACTCGACCGTGCGCGCCAGCGCGAACGAATTCGGCGGGATGATGCAGACCTCGCCGTTGAAATCGACGAACGAGCCGCGGTCGAAGTCCTTCGGGTCGACGATCGTCGAGTTGATGTTGGTGAAGATCTTGAATTCCGCGGCGCAACGCACGTCATAGCCGTAGCTGGACGTGCCGTAGGACACGATGCGCTGGCCGTTCACGCTGCGCACCTGGCCGGGCTCGAAGGGCTCGATCATGCCGTGGCTCTCGGCCATGCGGCGGATCCAGCGGTCGGATTTGATGCTCACGCTCAGGTTTCCTCGACGGTGATGCTGGGGCCCGCGGCGCCGGCGGCGGCGGCCAGGGAGAGTTGCGCAGCAGTCCGCCGCGCCATCTCGAGGTAGGCCCGGCCCACGGGGCCGTCCGGGTCGGCGACGACCGTCGGCCGGCCCGCATCGGTCTCCTCGCGGATCCGGATGTCGAGCGGCAGCTGGCCCAGCAGGCGCACGCCGTATTGCTCCGCCATGCGCGCGCCGCCGCCGGCGCCGAAGATCGGCTCCTCGTGGCCACATTTCGAACAGATGTGGATGCTCATGTTCTCGACGACGCCGAGCACCGGAATCGCAACCTTCTGGAACATCCGCAGGCCCTTGCGGGCGTCGAGCAGCGCAATGTCCTGCGGCGTGGTCACGACGATGGCGCCGCTGACCGGAACGCGTTGCGACAGCGTGAGCTGGATGTCACCCGTGCCGGGCGGCATGTCCACGACGAGGTAGTCGAGCTCGCCCCAGTTGGTGTCGCCGAGCAGCTGGGTCAGGGCCTGGGTGACCATGGGCCCGCGCCAGACCATCGGCTGTTCCTCCTCGATCAGGAACCCGATGGAGATCACCTTGACTCCGTAGGCCTCGAGCGGCTCGATGCGGCGTCCGTCCCGGGACATCGGCCGCTCGCCCTGCAGGCCCATCATGCGCGGCTGGCTCGGGCCGTAGATGTCCGCGTCGAGCAGGCCGACCCGGGCGCCGTCCAGGGCCAGCGCCAGCGCCATGTTCACGGCCGTCGTGGACTTGCCGACGCCGCCTTTGCCGGACGCCACCGCGATCACGTTGCTGATGCCGGGCAGGGGCTTCAACCCGCCCTGGACGGCCTGGGCCGCGACCCGCCAGGTCACTGCGACCCGCGCCGGTCCAGCCGCGGGCTGGGCCGCCAGCAGGCGCTCGAGCGTCGCCGCGAGCTCGGGGGCGTACCGGCCGGCCGGGAAGCCGAGCTCGACCTCGACGACGACCGATCCGGCTTCGGACCGGACGGACTTCACAGCTTTGGCCTCCGCCAAGGGCATCCCGAGATGGGGTTCGACATAATTCCCGACCACAAGGCGGGCTTGGCGGACGCGATCGTCTGTCATGTTTCGGGCCAACGTATCGGTGGGAGAACGGCATGCGCCGCAGGCGGCCAATTGTAGCGGAATCTGCTCGCGGGCTTCGGCCCCCAGCGAGGCGCGGCAACCGCCTCCGCGCATGTCATAATTTTCGTTCGCACGGCCGGGATCCCGGCTGCGTGCGGTCCGTCGCCTGAATCGTCCGCCTACGCGAGGCCCCGCCCGCCCAAACCGACCTGCCCATGAGCTTCTTCACCAACCTGCGGGCCGAACGTCTGATCGCCGAAGTCAAGGCGGCCGGAGGTGCTGACGCGCCGGACGCACGCAAGTCGATCGAGAAGCTCGGCCGGCTCGGCCCATCGGCCATCCCGCGGATCGTGGATGCGCTGGCCAACGCCGACAAGCAGGAGACGGCCGCGTTCGTCGGCGTGCTTGCATCGTTGCTCGACAACAAGTCGCTGCCGGCCCTGGTCGCCGGCCTCAACGACGGCAACCAGCGCACGATGGCGGCGATCACCTGGGCATTGTCGAGCGCGCGGGGCTACAGCCCGCAGCTGCTGCTCGGCATGCTCGAGGACCCCGCGGTGCCCAAGGGCCCGATCGTGAGCGCGCTCGCCGCCCACAAGACGCGTCTCGGGGCGCGCGAGGTGCTGAAGCACGCCTACAGCCAGGAGCCGGCCGAGAAAGCCGCGCTGTTCCGCATCGTCGCCGACATCGCGGATGCGAGCCTGATCCCCGAGCTCGTGAGCCGGCTCGAGGGCAAGGACCCGATCGCGCGCACGCACATTATCAACATCCTGTCGCGCTTCAACCGCCCGGAGGTCGCCGAGGCGCTGCAGGCGCAGCTCAAGGACACGAACAAGTTCATCCGCCAGGCGGTGCTCAACGCCCTCGCCCGCCTCGAGGGCAACGTGGACGTCGGCCTGCTGTGCGAGGTGCTGCGCGATCCGGACGTCGAGACGCAGCAGAAAGCGATCGACGCCGTGGTGCGCGCCAATCATCCGGACACGATGCAGCACCTCGTCAAGGTGCTGCGCGACGAGGACGAAGGCGCGCGCCGCGCGGCGGTCGAGGTGCTGAACGAGATCGGCACGCCGCAGCACGTCAAGTACCTGCTGCAGTCCATCAAGGACGACGACTGGTGGGTGCGCAGCCGCGCCGCCGACGCGCTCGCGAAGATCGGCGGCCCGCGCGTGATCGAGGCGGCGCTCGAACTGATCCGCGACCAGGACGAGGAAGTGCGGCGCGCGGCGATCGAGATCCTGAACCAGACCAAGGACGAGCGGGCGGTCGCCTTCCTGATCGAGGCGACGCGGGACGCCGACTGGTGGGTGCGCGAACGGGCCGTGGACGCGCTGGCCGAGATCGGCAGCCGCTCCGCGCTGCCCGCGCTGATGGGCCTGCTCGACACGAGCGACGAGCGCTCGCTGCCGACGGTGGTCCGGGCAATCGGCAAGCTCGGCGACACCGGTCAGATCACCCGACTGCTGCCGCTCCTCGAGCACGCGACCAAGGAAGTGCGGCTCGAAGCCATCACCGCACTGACGCGACTGGTCGACGACCGCTCTTCGGACGCGGTCCGCGCCCGCCTCGACGCCATGAGCTCGACGGTGACGGACCCCACGATCAGCCACGCAGCGCTGCGGGCGGTCCAGGACCTCGACAGCCGTTTCTCGAGTGGCGCGGTGGCGGTGCGCGACGATGCTGCGCGGATGGCCGAACCGTCGCGCACGCTGCTCGTGGAGCGCGCCGACATCGAGGGCATGATGCGCCAGTCGCGCGAGCAGGCGCGGCTCGACATCTCCACGCTCAAGCCGGGCGACGTGCTCGAGGGTCGCTACAAGTACGTGCAGAAGATCGGCAAGGGCGCCTTCGGCACCGTGCTCCTGATGGAGGACACGGTGGTGGACGAGCGGCTGATCCTCAAGTTCCTGAACCCCAACGTCTCGCAGGACGAGGAGATGATGAAGCGCTTCGTGCACGAGCTGCGCTACTCGCGCAAGATCACGCACCGCAACGTCATCCGCATCTACGATTTCCTGTCGATCCGCGGCAACTACGCGATCTCGATGGAGTACTTCCCGTCGCACACGCTCGGCAACGAGGTCAACGAGCAGCCGCTGCCGCTGCCGAAGGCCGTCCGCTACGCCACCGACATCGCGACCGGCATGGCCGTGGCCCACCAGTCGGGCATCATCCACCGCGACCTGAAGCCGGCCAACGTGCTGATCGACGAGGAAGGGCTCGTCAAGATCGTGGACTTCGGCGTCGCGGCCGCGCAGCACCAGGGCGACACCCAGCTCACCAAGACCGGGTACGTGATCGGCTCGCCGAAGTACATGGCACCGGAGCAGATCCTCGGCAAGAAGGTGGACGAGCGCGCGGACGTCTACAGCCTCGGCGTGATCCTCTACGAGATGCTCACCGGCGAGCCGCCCTACCACCGCGGCGACCACATGGCCGTGATGTACCAGCACGTGCAGGGCAAGGCGAAGCCGCCGATCGAGCTGAATCCGTCGATCCCTCCCGGACTCTCGGAGATCGTCATGAAGGCGATGTCCGTGGACAAGGCGCGCCGCTTCCAGAGCATGGACGAAATGCGGACCGCCCTCGAGAAATACCTGTGAACGGAACCGCCGCATGGCACGCATCGACGCATTCCTGAAGCTCGGCGCCTCCCAGGGGTGCTCGGACGTGCACCTGGCCGTCGGCGTGCCGCCGATGCTGCGCATGAACGGCGACCTGCTGCCGATCAAGTTCCGCGAACTGGGCGAGGCCGAGCTCGAGAGCTACGTGACGGAGATCCTGAGCCCGTCCCAGCAGGAACAGTTCCGCAAGGGGCACGACATCGACTTCTCGTACGTGTCCGAGAACGGCTCGCGCTTCCGCGTCAATCTGTTCCGCAAGGACACCGGCGTGGGCGCCGTGTTCCGCACCATCCCGAGCGACGTGCCGACGCTCGACTCGCTCAACCTGCCGCCGATCGTCAAGAGGTTCTGCGACTACCACCAGGGCATGGTGCTGGTCACGGGATCGACCGGCACCGGCAAGTCGACCACGCTCGCCGCGATGATCGACCTGCTGAACCGGACGCGCCGGGTCAACATCGTGAGCCTCGAGGACCCGATCGAGTTCGTCCACCGCAGCAAGATGGCGCAGGTGATCCAGCGCGAGCTGCACACGCACCTGCCCTCGTTCTCCGAAGGCGTGCGCGCGGCGATGCGCGAGGATCCGGACGTGATCCTGGTCGGCGAGTTGCGCGATGCGGACACCGTGCGCTGGGCGATGACCGCCGCCGAGACGGGCCACCTCGTGCTCGGCACGCTGCACACGACCAGCGCGGTGAAGACGATCGACCGCATGGTCGACGCACTGCCGGCCGAGGAGCGCGAGCAGACCAAGGGCTTCCTGTCGCAGAGCCTGATCGGCGTCGTGACCCAGGTGCTGGTGCGCACCCCCGACCTGCGCGGCCGGCGCGCCGTCTGCGAGGTCATGGTGATGAATCGCGCGATCGGCAAGCTGATCATGACCGACCAGACGCACATGCTGCCGTCGCAGGTACAGACGGGCAGGGAAGCCGGGATGCAGACGATGGACCAGGCGCTGCTGGCGGCGATCCAGGCGCGCGAAGTCGATCCCGAGGACGCCTTCGTCTACGCCACCGACAAGCGGCCGTTCACGCGCTACGTCCCCGACGGCACCGCGATCCTCAAGGCCGACGTCACCCAGGGGCTGAGCGGATGAGCACCGAAGGCAGCCAGATCGCGGCCGCCGAAACGGCCCAGCACACGCCGCGACGCATCGACGAGTTCCTGCGCGACGTGCTCATGAAGGGCGGCTCGGACCTGCATTTCGTGGCGGGCGACCCGCCACGGATCCGGCTGCACGGCGACCTGCAGACGCTGCGCGATGCGCCGCTCCAGCAGGAGCAGGTGCGCACGGCGCTGAACGAGATCATGACCCGGCAGGCACTGGCCCGGCTCGAGGAGAAGGACGGCGCCGATTTCGCCTACACGATTCCGGGCGTGTCGCGCTTCCGCGTCAACGTGTTCCGCCACATCGGCGGCCTCGGCGGCGTGTTCCGCGCGATTCCCTCCAAGGCGCTCACGCTCGAGCAGCTCAACATGCCCGAAGCGGTGCGCAGCCTCTGCCGCACCAACAACGGCCTGATCCTGGTCACCGGCAAGACCGGCTCCGGCAAGTCCACGACGCTCGCCGCGATGATCGACGACATCAACGCGCGCGTGAAGGGCCACATCCTCACGATCGAGGACCCGATCGAGTTCGTGCACCCGCGCCGGGCCTGCCTGGTGAGCCAGCGCGAGGTCGGCATCCACAGCCCGAGCTTCGCCGACGCGCTGCATTCGGCGTTGCGCGAGGATCCGGACGTCGTGCTGGTCGGCGAGTTGCGCGACCTCGAGACGATGAGCATCGCGGTGACCGCGGCGGAGATGGGGATCCTCGTCATGGGCACGCTGCACACGAACGGCGCCGCGGCGACGGTGGACCGGATCGTCAATGCGTTCCCGTCCGACAAGCAGGCGCACGTCCGCACGATGCTCTCGACCTCGCTGCGCGGCGTGATCTCGCAGCAGCTGATCCAGCGCGCCGACAAGCGCGGCCGCGTCGCCGCGCTCGAGCTGCTGATCAACACCCCGGCCGTCTCGAACCTGATCCGCCAGGGCAAGCTCGACCAGCTCGAGAACACGATGCAGAGCGGCGCGCAGCACGGCATGCGCACGATGGACACCGCGATCCAGGAGATGCTCGACAAGGGCCTGATCTCGGGGCGCTCGGCCTACGAGAAGTCCATGAACAAGCAGCGCTTCGAGCACCTGAAGGACATGGGCTGAGACCCCGCGCGGGGCCGGCAGTCGCGCCCGGCCCGCGCCGGCGATGCGTGGCATAATTGCCCGCCCTGCCCGGCCAGTCCTGCCCAATGAACGCCGCGAACCGCCGCACGATCCTCGTCACGAGCGCCCTGCCGTACGCCAACGGCGCCCCGCACCTCGGGCACATCGTCGAGTACGTGCAGACCGACATCTGGGTGCGTTACCAGCGGCTGCGCGGCCACGACTGCCTGTACGTATGCGCGAGCGACGCGCACGGCACGCCGATCATGCTGAAGGCCCGGCAGGAGGGCATCTCGCCCGAGGCGCTGATCGAGCGGGTGGGCGCCGAGCAGCGGCGAGATTTCGCCGACTTCGACGTCTCGTTCGACAACTTCCACACCACGCACTCGCCCGAGAACCGCGAGGTCACGGAGGGCATCTACAAGCGCCTGGTGGCGGGCGGCCACATCCGCCGCGAGACCATCCGCCAGGCGTACGACGAACAGGCGCAGATGTTCCTGCCCGACCGCTACGTGCGTGGCACCTGCCCGCGCTGCGGCGCGCTCGACCAGTACGGGGACAGCTGCGAATCCTGCGGCGCCACCTACACGCCCGCCGACCTGGTCAATGCAATCTCGGTCGTGAGCGGCACGCCGCCGGTGCAGCGCGACTCCGAGCACCTGTTCTTCCGCCTCGGCGACTTCGAGCCGATGCTGCGCGAATGGACCGGCTCCGGGCGGCTGCAGCCAGCCGTCACCGCGAAGCTCGACGAGTGGTTCACAGCGGGCCTGCGGGACTGGGACATCTCGCGGGACGCGCCGTACTTCGGCTTCGAGATCCCGGGCGAGACGGGCAAGTATTTCTACGTCTGGCTCGACGCGCCGATCGGCTATCTCGGCAGTTTCCTGCAGTACTGCCGGCGCACGGGTCTCGACTTCGACCACTACTGGAAGGCCGGGTCCGACGCCGAGGTCTACCACTTCATCGGCAAGGACATCGTCTACTTTCACACGCTGTTCTGGCCCGCCGTGCTGCACGGCGCCGGCTACCGGCCGCCGACGGCCGTCTACGCGCACGGCTTCCTGACCGTGAACGGCCAGAAGATGTCGAAGTCGCGCGGCACCTTCATCACGGCCCGCGCCTGGCTCGATCACCTGCCCGCGGAATACCTGCGGTATTTCTACGCGTCGCGGCTCGGCCCGGGGGTGGACGACCTCGACCTGAACCTCGACGAGTTCGTCGGCAAGGTCAACTCCGACCTGGTCGGCAAGCTGGTCAACATCGCGAGCCGCTGCGCCGGGTTCATCACCCGCGGCTCGCAGGGCCGGCTCGCCGAGCGCCTGCCCGAGCCGGCCTTGTACGAAGAATTTGCGGCTGCAGCCGAGCGGATCGGCGAAGCGTACGAGGGACGTGACCTCGCCTGCGTCGTCCGCGAGATCATGCAGCTCGCCGACCGCGCCAATCTCTACATCGACCAGCAGAAGCCGTGGCTGATGGCCAAGGACCCGGCACGCGCCACCGACGTGCAAGGGGTGTGCACGCAGGGCCTCAACCTTTTCCGGGTGCTCGCGCTGTACCTGAAGCCGATCGTGCCGCGCCTGGCCGCGGGCGCCGAGCGGTTCCTCGGCCTGCCGAACCAGCGCTGGCAGGACGTGGCCGAGCCGCTGCTCGGGCACACGATCGGGAGCTATGAGCCGCTCGCGACGCGAGTCGATCCCGCCGCGATCAAGGCGCTGCTGGCGGCCGCCGCTGAAAGCCTGAAGCCCACCGGCGTGCCGACCGCCTCGGCTCCGGCAGCACTCACGACGCCAGTTACGGCCGGATCGGCCGGCGCCACGGGTACGGTCCCGGCCCCGCAGGTCTCGATCGAGGACTTCGCCCGGATCGACCTGCGCATCGCACGCATCGTGACCGCCGAGCAGGTCGAAGGGGCGGACAAGCTGCTGCGGCTCGTCGTGGATCTCGGCGGCGAGCGGCGCACCGTGTTCGCCGGGATCCGTCAGGCCTATGCGCCCGAGCAACTCGTCGGCCGCCTCACCGTGGTCGTCGCGAACCTGGAGCATCGCAAGATGCGCTTCGGCACGTCCGAGGGCATGGTCCTCGCCGCGGGCCCCGGCGGCACCGACATCTTCCTGCTGGCTCCGGACGACGGCGCGCAACCCGGCATGAAAGTGAAGTAACCTCGACGCTATCCGCCATCCGCTAACCGCTGACCGCTGACCCGCTTGCGACATGTCGGACCTGCTGCTGCTGGCCCTCGGAGCGAGCCTCGTCAACAACTTCGTGCTGACGAACTTCCTGGGCTTGTGCCCGTTCGTCGGGGTCAGCCGGCGCTTCGAAGCGGCAGCCGGCATGGCGCTCGCGACGCTGTTCGTGCTGACGCTGGCCTCGGGGCTCAGCTACGCGGCCTGGCACTGGTTGCTCGAACCGCTCGGCCTCGGGTACCTGCGCACGCTGGTCTTCATCCTGTTGATCGCCGGCGTCGTGCAGGGCACGGAACTGATCGTGCGCGCGACGAGCCCGCTGCTGCACGAGCTGCTCGGCGTGTTCCTGCCGCTCATCACGACCAATTGCGCTGTGCTCGGCGTGGCCTTGCTCAATATCGACCGGCAGCACGGCCTGCTCGAATCGCTGGTGTTCGGCGCTGCAGCGGCGGCAGGCTTCGGCCTCGCATTGCTGCTGTTCGCCGCGCTGCGTGAACGCATCGACTCCGGCGACGTTCCGGCCGCCTTCAAGGGCACGCCGATCGCCCTGGTGACGGCGGGCCTGATGGCGCTCGCCTTCATGGGCTTCAGCGGGCTGGGCGGATCGTGAGCGGCGCCACGCTGCTGCCGGCCGTCGGGCTCGCCGCCGGGCTTGCGGCCGTGATCGGCACGGCACTCGGCTGGGCCGCCTCGCGCCTGCAACCGGATGCGGGTTCGCTGGTCGAACGGATCGACCGGTTGCTGCCGCAAACCCAGTGCGGTCAATGCCAGTTTCCCGGATGCCGGCCTTATGCCGCGGCGATCGCGAGCGGTACTGCCGAGATCGACCGCTGCCCACCGGGCGGCGAGGCCACCGTACGCGCGCTCGCCACGCTGCTCGGCCGTGAGCCCAGGCCGGTGGACCCGCGGTTCGGGCCGACCAAGGCGCGCCAGGTCGCAGTCATCGACGAAGAACGCTGCATCGGTTGCGCACTGTGCCTGCCCGCCTGCCCCGTGGACGCCATCATCGGCGCACCGCGCTTCATGCACACGGTCATCGAGGCGCAGTGCACCGGCTGCGAACTCTGCCTGCCGCCCTGCCCGGTCGACTGCATCGTGATGCGCGCGCCGACGGACGCGCACCAATGAGCAGCCGGCCCACCCTGCCGGCCGGGCTGCGCCTCGATGCGCGCAAGACGCGACCGCTGCAGCAGCCGCTGCACGCTGCGCCCGCGCCACAAGTCGCGGTGCTCGCG